>Ga0272446_1000473_pt1 | contig 63499 bp, 63 predicted proteins | sample YNPCB0061_FD_194587 | JGI IMG/M metagenome (GOLD analysis project Ga0272446, IMG submission 194587) | Hot spring microbial mat communities from Yellowstone National Park, WY, United States - YNP-CB-006-1 | ecosystem: Environmental > Aquatic > Thermal springs > Hot (42-90C) > Sediment | place...
TTCATCCTAGCCCGGATGTCTCCCAGTTATGAACAACTGGCTTCCCTGCGGGAGTTAATGGAAACTGCCCAACACTTCTGGGAGGTGGAACGCAGACTCCAGCAGGGGCGCAGTTACACCGAAGCGATCGCTGATTTCGTGGAAATGCTTAACTACGGCACCGTGACCGCCAACCCCTACCCAGTACAACGCCTTACTCCCGCCAGCAAAAATACAGTTACTTTAGCCAACATCTTCCAGTATCGATCGCAAAAAAGCAGCCACCGCTACCATTTCTGGCTGGATGCGGGTTCCCCCCTCTGGTTGAGCGGCGGTTCAGCCACCCTCTATGCCGCCCCCGTCTTCCTGAAAAACTGGAACGGCCAACCTTGGAATGCTGAAAACGAGTATGATGCAGACGAGGCAAGACTCCACCGCATCCTCCATGACCTGCTAGGCCGGGTCGAGGCAAACCTCTACCTCTGCCACAGTGACCTAGCCGCTAATGGCCAAGAACAGGCTGGCCCACTCCTGTCAGTCGTTAATGCCGCCCGTCCGATCGAATTTTCTCCAGTAACTGACACCTGAAGTTGCACAATTATTGATGAATCCTGCCGGACAACTACACTTAAGGAGTGATGAACTATACTTGATAGCGAAAAGTAATCCCAAATCTAGCTTATGAGTCCTGTCGTAAAAGTAGTCCACCCAACAGGTATCCTTGATGGCACAAAAGCTCAGCAATTTCGTGAAGAAATTAGCCAGCTAGTTGAACAAAAAACTGAAGTTGTTCTGATTGACTTTAAAAACGTGACTTTCATGGATAGCTCAGGGCTAGGGGCATTGGTCTTGGCCCTCAAAACCGTTAGAGCCGCTGGGGGTAAGCTATTTATTTGCTCTGTTAACGATCAAATTAAAATGCTGTTTGAGCTGACCAGCATGGACAGGGTATTTGAAATTTTTGCCGATTACGATGCATTTAATCGCCACCTGGCCTCCCTGACCTAAATAATTTAATAGGATTGGTCGAAAGTTATTATTTTGGTTTTGGTAAAATTATCGTAGTATTTTCAATTCCTAAATCTCGATAAATTTGTAACAGGAGGAGTTTACCAATGTATTTTCATCCTTCCTACTTAATCCTAGTGCCGGGTATGCTCCTGATGTTTTTTGCCCAGTGGCAAATTCGCAGCACCTACGATCGCTACTCCCAAGTTGGTTCCAGCCTGGGGTTGACTGGGGCTGAAGTAGCCCGGGCAATTTTGCAGAAAATGGGTATTACTGATGTGGCGATCGAACCTGTCGCAGGGGAACTGACAGATCATTACGACCCCACTGCCAAGGCTGTTCGACTATCAGAAGGCATCTATGGCTCTAGTTCCCTAGCTGCGGCGGCCGTTGCAGCCCATGAGTGTGGTCATGTCCTCCAAGATAAGCAGCACTATACCTTTATGAATTTCCGGGCATCCCTAGTGCCAGTCGCTAATCTTGGTTCTCAGCTGGGCCCGGCCCTTGTGGTTATCGGACTGGTTCTCAATTCCTTGGGGCCCCTGTCGAGCTTGTTTATCAACTTGGGGATTGTTCTTTTTTCAGCGGTGATTGCTTTTCACATAATCACTCTCCCAGTGGAGTTGGATGCCTCCGGGCGGGCCCTCAAAATCATTAATCAACTGGGAATTTTGCAGGGGGAGGAAAACCGGGCTGCTAGGGCTGTTTTACAGGCAGCGGCTTTGACCTACGTGGCTACAGCTTTCTATGCGGTTTTGCAGTTGATCCAGCTAGTTTTGATTTCTCGCGATCGCTAGGCTATCGATTTAACTTGTCTGCGATTGTCTGCGACCGTCTGCAAAATTCAGTGTAGTTGATTGTAGTTGGCTAATTCTAGTTGACTGCTTTTTGGAGGTGGGCGCAGCGATCGCACAGACCAAAAAATTCTAAGGTGTGATAGTAAACCTTAAATTTATGAGCGCCCTGGAGTTCTTTCTCTAACTGATGAACAGGGCACTGGCTTAATGGAATCGTTACCCCACAGTTGAGGCATGTAAAGTGATGCTGATCAGATTTCACGCAGCTATAGACAGATTCACCGCTCGGCAGCGTCCGCACTTGAATCTTGCCCTCTAATTTTAAGGCCTCCAGGGATCGGTAGACTGTAGCTAGGCCCATGGACTGGTTGCGACTACGTAATTCAATGTACAACTCCTGGGCTGACAGAGGCTGCTCTAAAGCCCGTAGCAGACTGAGAATCTTTTCCTGGGATCGGGTGCGCGGTGCCTTCATGAAGTATTGATAAACTCGATGTTGAGATGTCTGGAAATACCTAGGTTTGCAATTACATGGTAGCCTCAAAACCCCTAACTAGACATTAGATTATTTAGATTATGTAGTTGTCTATCACTTTACGATGCCCCTTCCCCAACTTTGGGAGCTACGGCCAACTTGCGTTAGTCGATGTGAGAGTACTCTGAATTAGGCTACCACTTAAACTATTCACAGGGTACAACAGTTGGTAGTCTATTCATACAAGAGTTTATCTACACCACTCAGACTTGGGCAGGCGAAGGAAAGATTTTGTATGGCGATCACTTATCAAGTGCAAATTTATGTTACTTTACGCCCTTCAGTGTTAGACCCGGCTGGAGTGGCGGTGGAGTCTGGAATTCGACAATTGGGCTATGCTCAAGTTGAACAGGTGCGGATCGGTAAGTATATTCAGCTGAAGATTACTGCGCTTGATCTAGAGGAGGCTCAGCAACAGCTTGAGCAAATTTGCGATCGCCTGCTAGCCAATCCAGTCATTGAAAATTATCGTTTTGATTTAGTGCCGATCACCCAGGAGGTGGCCAAGTGAAGTTTGGAATAGTGGTCTTTCCCGGTTCCAATTGCGATCGTGATATGGCCTACGTCACCCAAGAGATCCTCCGGCAACCCACCCGACTAATTTGGCATCAGCAGACCAATTTAGCTGATATTGATGTGTTGATTATCCCTGGTGGGTTCAGCTATGGAGATTACCTGCGCTGCGGGGCCTTGGCTCGCTTTTCGCCAGTGATGGAGGCTGTACAAGCCCATGCGGCTCAGGGCAAGCTGGTTTTAGGGGTGTGTAATGGTTTTCAGATCTTGACCGAGAGCGGCCTACTACCGGGGACTCTAATTAGAAATCAGGGGTTACATTTTGTTTGCGATCGCGTTGCTGTGCGGGTGGAGCGCAATGACCTGCCTTGGACTAGGGAGTACCTTCCCCAGGAGGTAATTACTCTGCCGATCGCCCACGGAGAAGGCTGCTACTATGCGGATTCAGCGACTTTGGCTAGCCTAGCTGTCAATCGACAAATTGTATTACGTTACCATGGCAGCAATCCCAATGGTTCCCTAGAGGCGATCGCCGGGATTTGTAATCTGCGGGGAAACGTTTTAGGGATGATGCCTCATCCGGAACGGGCTGCGGATCAAGTTTTGGGCCTTACTGATGGACTGAAGCTGTTTCAAGGAATATTACTGGGGGTCGCGGCCTAGGGCAGCCATGATCGCTTCTACTACCCTGCCGACCGGAGTAATTTCTAGGCCAAGGTCTGGTAGCTCTTGCCCCCTAGGGACGATCGCTCGTTGAAACCCCAGTTTGGCTGCCTCCTTAAGCCGCATCTCTAACTGGGCTGTCGGGCGTACCTGCCCTCCCAAGCCCACTTCTCCAATCACTACGGTTCTGGCATCGACGGTGCGATCGCGAAAGCTGGCCACCAATGCCACTGCCATTCCCAGGTCTGCGGCGGGTTCCTCTACGCCCAATCCTCCGGCGGTAGCCACGTAGGCATCTAGCTTGGAGAGGGGAATGCCCAAGCGTTTTTCCAAAACCGCTAGCACCTGCAACAGCCGATTGTAATCGACTCCAGTGGTGGAACGCCGTGGGGACGCATAGCTAGAAGGACTGACTAGGGCCTGTAGTTCCGCGACGATCGGACGAGTTCCCTCACAGGCAACGATCGTTGTGCTGCCGGAGGTGGGTTCATGGGGATTCCCTAAAAATAACTCCGAAGGGTTGGTCACTTCCCTTAATCCCTGGTCAGCCATGGCAAATACACCAATTTCCTGGGTTGCCCCGAAGCGATTTTTTACTGATCGCAGCAGCCGATGAGAAGCATAGCGATCGCCCTCGAAATAAAGCACTGTATCGACCAGATATTCCAAAACTCTAGGCCCGGCAATTGCGCCTTCCTTGGTAATGTGTCCCACAATCAGCAGGGTAATCTGTTCGCGTTTAGCCACCTGCATTAAAGCGGAAGTGCACTCGCGCACCTGGGCAATTGATCCCGGAGCCGAGGTCATCCCCGGCAAATAAATAGTCTGGATGCTATCGACGATCGCCACCTTGGGGCGCAGGGCCACTAGCTCCGCAAGAATCTGCTCTAGATCCGTCTCAGCCAAAATATACAAGTTGGGGTCACTAGGCTCCACTTGCAAATGAGTAACCCCCAACCGGGCAGCCCGGAGCTTGATCTGTTGGCGCGATTCTTCCCCGGTGATATATAAAATCCGATACTGGCTAGCTAGCTGGTTGGCTACCTGCAACAGCAGGGTTGATTTCCCGATGCCCGGGTCACCGCCAATCAATACCAGAGAACCCGGCACAATTCCCCCGCCGAGGACGCGATCGAGTTCCCCATATCCTGAGGGCAAGCGCCCCTGATCCTGGTCGTTGATTTCAGAGAATCTCAACGCAGATCGAGCTTGGCTGGGAGCAGCTTTGGTTACGTAGCGATCGCGGCTACCACCCACTTGGGTTTCTTCAAGGGAGTTGTAAGCACCGCAAGCCGGGCAGCGGCCAAACCACTGCAACGACTCCTTGGCACAGGAGTTACAGATGTAAACGGTTTTTTGCTTAGGCATCAGGTCAAATATAACAAATCCTGATTATTGAACCAGCAGCAGGTAACTTGACTCCCCCTAAGCCAACCAAAATCCCATCCTAGCTCTCAATTTCCGGTAACAATCTGCTGGAATGATCACTAAAAGTGCTAATCTTCATCAAGGTGTAAAGCCAACAAAATTCAGTCTGTAGAGACGCGATTCCAGAAAAATCTCAAGAAAATCCTGGTAGCTCAACAAACTTTATAGGTTGCGGATATCCTCAATTGGTTTAAGATTTAACCCAAGCTATATTCAAGGGCTAAATTTAATGAAACTTAACAGTTAAAAATATATTAAAAAATCAAGCAGATACCGAATAAATATGGGAATGGTAGAGCAACAGAGTAGAATTAATAAACTGTGAAAGTTAATAATACTTGTTCAGGAGTGTTAAATAACTTGGAAAACCATAAAGAAAAAATTCTAGTAGTTGACGACGAAGCCAGTATCAGGCGTATCCTAGAAACTCGCCTTTCAATGATTGGCTACGATGTGGTAACAGCAGCCGACGGAGAGGAAGCTCTAGAAACCTTCCGTAACACTGACCCAGACCTAGTGGTTTTGGATGTGATGATGCCCAAACTAGATGGCTACGGTGTTTGCCAAGAGCTACGCAAAGAATCGGATATCCCCATCATTATGCTCACCGCCTTGGGAGATGTAGCCGATCGCATCACTGGCCTAGAACTAGGAGCCGACGATTATGTGGTCAAGCCCTTCTCGCCCAAGGAGCTAGAGGCACGCATCCGTTCAGTTTTACGCCGGGTAGACAAAACTGGTAGCTCTGGAATTCCCAGCTCCGGGGTTATTCAGGTTGCCACCATTAAAATCGATACCAATAAGCGCCAAGTTTATAAAGGAGATGAGCGGATTCGTCTGACTGGCATGGAATTCAGCCTGCTGGAACTTTTGGTCAGCCGCTCCGGTGAACCTTTTTCTCGGTCAGAAATTCTTCAGGAAGTCTGGGGCTATACCCCTGAGCGACATGTGGATACCCGTGTAGTTGATGTCCATATTTCACGGCTGCGGGCCAAGCTAGAGGAAGACCCCAGTAATCCAGAGCTGATTCTCACAGCCCGTGGCACTGGTTACTTGTTTCAGCGGATCATCGAACCAGATGAAAAGTAGTGAGTGGGGCGGGGTGATACCTAAAATCCTGCTGTAGATGCCCTGTAGCCATTGACTGATTAACCATTGGCTGAGGAGCAATTCGTTAATTTCTGTTGACTGGGAGAGTGGCAGCAAATTTTTCTAGGGCAGTAATTCCAAGAACAAACCAACCCGATTACCAGATTGATCCCCCCGCCACTCTGTGGCTAAGCGCAGTTGATTAGTAACTGCATAACCTAGAGATATTCTGGTCTGACTATCTGTAAGACTATTTCCCCTAATTAGCCATTGCTGGGTAAGGCTAAGGTCAGCCGCACTGGGACGTGACAGTAGTAGTTGTACCCTAGCTCCAAGGCTGAATGTTCCAGACTGATAACCAGCGATCGGCGCAACATTTAGTTCATTGCCTAGGGGAAAGAGATAGTAATTGATTTCGACCCGGTACTCACTGGGACGATCGCCAGTTGATGGCTGCTGGTAGGCTGCATTAAAAGTAATGGGGGTGCCTCCCCAAAACCAGTCAGCCACTCCCGCCTCCCAGTAATCTTGGATATAACCCAGCCGCCAACGAGTTACAAATCCAGGTTGCTGATTGATTTGCGATCGGACATCGGGGATTTGTTCAAGCCACCGCTGCTCTAGGGGATCAGGATTAGCCAAGGCAAATTCAGCCCGCCCCAGACCAATCATGATTAAAATTGTTGCCCAGCCGAGGCTTTCCCTGAAATTAGTGACCATAGGAGGCAATTCCAATTTTCTAAAGGGCAATGATTATGACTGCATGGTTATTCAAGAGCTAATTCAAGCTAATACTTCAAACTAATTGAGCTACTATTGGGATTATTAGGGGCTTTAGCTCTGGTCAAGGAAGTTTAACTCAACACCCCACCAAATTCCCAAGTTCAAATATTTATTAACTACGGGGCTACAATCTGCGTTACTAGCCCAGATTTAGCCCAGAGAATACCCAGGAAAATCTTTACTGAAAATCATTATCAATCTTTTACACCTTTGGTAATCATTGACCTTAGGCTAGAATTATTGTGAGCGTGTATCATCCTTTCGGCTACAGCTTATGGACTTTCCCTTTACAAACTTATCTAGCTTCCACTCAGAGCTACTACAAAGTACCATGCTAGGCCAACTTTGTGGCAAGGACGAGCTATTTCGCGATCGCTATCAAATTAGTCGCATCCTTGGCAGAGGTGGCTTTGGGGTGACTTTCCTAGCCAAAGACTACAGCCATCCTGACCACCCCAATTGCGTGATCAAACTCCTGTGCCCAAAAGTTAGTAGTGAAAGTGCCCTAGAAACAGCCAAGTTGCGGTTTGAAAGGGAAGCCAAGATCCTCAGTAAGCTTGGTCACCATGAACAAATTCCTACCCTGATCGACTACTTTGTCATGGCTGGGGAATTTTATTTAGTCCAAGAATATATCCAAGGGGGTACCCTAGCTCGTCTCATCCGCCGCCACGGCCCCCTTTCAGAGGCAGCGGTACGGCAATTTCTAAGGGAGATGTTGCCCCTGTTGCACTACATCCACTCTAATCAAGTTATCCACCGCGACCTCAAGCCTCAGAATATTATTCGCTGTCCCACGAAAAAGCGTTTGGTTTTAATTGATTTTGGAGCAGTCAAAGAATTAATTGCCCACATGGATGAGGGTACTTGTAAAGGGGTGACTACTCATTTTGTGGGGACGGTTGGATTTGCGCCTCCAGAGCAATTTTCCCTGCGGCCGGTTTATAGCAGTGATCTCTACGCTTTGGGAGTCACTTGTCTGTATTTGCTCAGTGGAATCGGCCCTTTAGATTTGGATGTCGATCGCCATACTGGTAAATTTCTCTGGCATGACAGAATCAAGGTCAGCGAGGAACTGAGCGATATTTTAGATAAAATGCTCCACCCCTCCCATCGAGAAAGATTTGCTTCGGCCCGCTCTATCCTAGTGGCTCTGAACGGAGGTACAGAAAACTTGTTTGATTGCCTGGCTGCCCCTCCTCCAGGTAACGAAGAAGAGCCTGAGGAAGTTCCTGGTTACCAAGCTCCCAGTCTTAGGGATGCGATCGCGATTCGCGATTGGAAAAAAAGGCAGAAGCGTGATCTGCTCAGAAATTCTAGCCAAGGCTAACCCTGATAAGGCAAGCTCTAGGGCTACTACCTTGCCCTAGGTCAATTGGCTATGGTATCTTATCGAAGAAAACTGTAAGCTAATACAGGCACTGACATTTGTACAGTAGCCTCTTATGTAGGTTACGGCGAGCTTCCACTCGTGGACATGGCCAATTTGTTAAAAGATTAGGTGTGAGGACACAGCAGTTATGTCAAAAAGTCTTTGGAATCTAGCAAAAGTCAGCCCCTTTGCCTTCGGCATTACCCTGGCTTTAGCCAATGTTTCGATCGCGTCTCAGCCCACTAACCCTGAGGCTATTTCCACCCAAGCGAGTGCTTTAACACTCAATTCTAGCGTAGATGCCAAATCTACTAATGTATCTGAGGTTACTATCTCAGCCCAGCCTGTTACCCTAGCCAATAACATCGACTTCAGTCGTGATCTGGCTATTACTAACCCAGCTCCAGTCAGCCAAGCTCCTGAGGCAACCGTAGCCAGCCAGCCTGATGCTGAACAAACCCTACAGAGCATTGAGCGCTACAACAACGAAATGGACTCCATGGGGCAGGTGACCTCGATTACCCAACTGCGTGATGTCTCTCCCCGTGCTTGGGCTTTTGAAGCTCTCCGCAGCCTAGTTGAGCGTTACCAGTGTATTGCTGGTTACCCCGATGGCACCTTCCGGGGCGATCGAGCCATGACCCGGTTTGAATTTGCTGCCGGTCTAAACGCCTGCTTGCGCCGGATTGAAGCCCTAGTCGGCACTGGTGGTGTCACCCGTGAAGACCTAGAAGCTATCCGTCGCCTGACCGCTGAATTTAGAACTGAACTGACTGCCTTGGGCACCAGAGTCAACGCCCTGGATGGTCGGGTTCGTCTTCTGGAGCAGCGCCAGTTCTCCACCACCACTCGTCTACGTGGAGAGGTCATCTTCTCTCTATCTAACGTTTTTGGTGATGCTGCTGCTCTGCCCGACGGTCGAGTGCAGCCTAACCCGGCTCCTAAGCTACCTGCTAACAATACCGTCTTCTCTGACCGGGTACGCTTGAACCTCAACAGTAGCTTTACCGGCCAAGACCTGTTGATCACCCGTCTCCAAGCTCGCAACATCGTTCCCTACAGCGGCAGCGCAACAACTGGCACAGCCATGACCCGCCTGTCCTATGATGGCAACGAAAGCAATGCCTTCAACATGACTCTGCTACAGTACCAATTCCCCATTGGTGATGGTCGGGCTTACCTATCCACCGTTGGCAGTGCCGGGGTTGATGATGCCGATGTTACCCTCAGCCCCACTGCCTCCAGCGGTAGCGGTGCCCTATCTCGGTTTGGGCGCTACAACCCCATCTTCAACCAAGCTACTGACACCGGATTGACCATAGATTATCCTTTGATTCCCAACTTCCTCCGGTTCACAACTTCCTACCAAGTACCATCTTCGGATGCCAGCAACCCCAGCCGGGGCAGTGGCTTGTTTAGTGGTCAGTACTACGCCCAAGGTAATCTTCTATTTACCCCCAGCCGAGACATCGGTATTGGCTTGACCTATATCAACTCCTACCTAGCTGGTAGTGGTAATGTTTCCTCTTCTAGCGGTAGTGCCAATGCCAACCGTCCTTTTGGAAGCGATCGTACCACCGCTAACTACTACGCTGTTCAAGCCCGCTTTAGGGTCAGCCCTGGGTTTACCCTCGCTGGTTGGGTCGGCTACACCTACGCCATTAACGAGTCCAACAAATTCCAGAGAGCAGAAATTTGGAACTATGCCGTTCAAGCTGCTTTCCCTGACTTTGGCGGCCGTGGCAACTTGTTGGGCATCATCGCTGGTATGCCCCCCCGTGCTGGATTCATCCGCGGGCGTAGCGCCAGAGATGTAAACGGTTCCTTCCACCTAGAAGGTTTTTATCGGATTCGGGTCAATGACAACATTTCCGTTACTCCTGGTGTGTTTGTCATTTTCAACCCAGAGCACAATCGTAACAACCCAACCCAGTACGTTGGTGCTATCCGTACTACCTTTAGCTTCTAGTTAAGCCTCCGGTTCCTTGGTGATTTGCCATTTAGCAGCTTGTTTGGTATCTTTATCGTTACTGCTAAGCTAAATGGCACCATTTAAGAAGGAACCAGAGTGAGTTGTGCTTTTAGCTTAGCCCGTGTTTAGGTTTGACCTAATTTTTAGGTACTTCTGATCACGGGCTACACTTGTCTACAGCACCAACAGAACTGCCATCAACGTCACTCCAAAACTTGCTTTATTTATTTCGGCCAACTAAACCAATCAGCAAATTTGGGGTGTAACACAAGTACATCGGCAACCTAAGTTTGATGGTTTGTGGATGCTAAATTATTAGGGTGGCAAGGCAAATTGAGGCCTATGTTCTACCGCACAGGGGCAGAATGTGGGCATTTATAATGTGTGAGGATAACAACCATGTCGAAATTCTGGAATTTACTAAAAATTAGCCCTGTAGCCCTAGGGGCATTTATTTTCATGGCTGGTGCAGCTTATGCTGCCGAAACTAGGGAAGATGCTCCCAATCAAGCCAACAGGATTGTGGCTAGCGGTACTACCCTAAACCTACCTGCGGCTCCATTAACCCTCCAAGCAGCTCCTGGGGAATTGAGTAATCCAACCCAACAGCCGTCTCAAATTAATATTTCCAGCTCTCCTGCTGATAGTGATGTACTGCGTCAACTCAATCGCTACAGCAACGAAGCTACAACTACCTCCCAGGTCACTAGTATTAGCCAATTACGCGATGTTTCTCCCCGGTCTTGGGCTTTTGAAGCTTTGCGTAGTCTTGTGGAGCGGTATCAGTGTATTGCTGGTTATCCCGATGGCACTTTCCAGGGCGATCGCGCCTTGACCCGTTTTGAATTTGCCGCTGGTTTAAATGCCTGCTTGCGTCGTATTGAAGCCTTGGTTGCCCAAGGCGGCGGTGTTACCCAGACCGATCTAGAAGCAATTCGTCGTCTGGTTCGGGAGTTTCAAACTGAATTGGCGGCTCTAGGAACTCGGATTAATGCCCTAGAGGGTCGAGTTAGAACTCTGGAGTCCAGACAGTTCTCCACTACCACCAGATTGCAGGGTGAAGCGATATTCCAGCTATCCCAAACCTTCAACGGGCAAACCAACAATACTGTTGCAGGGGTTAATATTCCCCTCGGCTCAAACACTGCTGTTACCTTTAGCGATCGCGTCCGCTTAAATTTGAATACCAGCTTTAGTGGTAACGACCTACTAAATACTCGCCTACAGGCCCGTAACATTAGGCCATTTAGCGATGCTGGTTTAGGCACCCAGATGGCTGGATTAAGCGTTGAAGGCAGTGAAGGTAACTCCTTCCAACTTGGTCGGTTAGTTTATCAATTTACCGGTGGTGTTCCTCTCACTGGGGTAGGTGGCACCTTTTTTGTAGGCACAACGGGCTTATTTCTTGACGATGTGGCCCTGAACCTAAACCCCACTGGTGATGCGGTTTCTAACTTTGGTGCCAACCGCCCCATCTATAACATCGGCGGCGGCGGCGGCGGTGCTGGGATCAGCTTTAATGTCTTGAACAATACCTTCCGGGTTGATGCGGCTTACGTGGCTGGTGCTCCGAATATTCCCAGCCGTGGCTCTGGCCTGTTTAATGGCCCCTACGCTGCGATCGGTCAAATCACCTACGCCCCAGAAAATAGCCTATTCAAGGTAGCCCTGACCTATTCCAATACCTATGGCCTAGATCCAAGTGCTGGCCAAGGTACCTTCCTCTCGGCCAACCCATTTTTCTACAGCCAAGTCAATGGGCCAGTTAGAACTACAACTAATAACTACCAAGCTCAAGTTAACTTCCAATTCAGTCCGACGATCGAGTTAGGAACCTTCATCAACTACACCCTAGCCATTGATGAGACCCTGGCTAATCGTGGCCGCAAATCTGATATATGGAGCTATGGGGTTAACCTAGCTTTTCGGGATGTCGGTACCCCCGGTAGTGTCCTTGGCTTAATATTTGGAGTACCTCCAGTTGCTCGGCGTGTCCAGTTGGCTAACTTTAGTACCATTAGCAACTCAGCTACCCCTTACCATGCAGAGGTCTTCTACAGATTTAATGTTAATGACAACATTGACATTACCCCCGGCTTCTTCGCGGTTTTTAGGGCTGATGGTAACAGTAGCCGTGACCCGATTTATGTGGGTACGATTCGTACAACTTTCCGTTTCTAAGCTCGGCTGATTAACCTCACACCTGATCAAGACAGAGTAGGTGATTGCCTCTCTGTCTTTACTTTTGTTTGCTTATAATGCTAGTATTGATGACCGTGAATTTATAAAAAAAACTATGAATAGGCAGGAAATTATCCGCTCGATCGAAGCGGAGCAAATACGCAAAGACTTGCCGGATATATGCGTAGGCGATACTATCCGGATCGGAGTTAGAATTATTGAGGGTGATAAAGAAAGAGTCCAACCCTACGAAGGCACGGTCATCGCCAAACGCCATGGCGGAATCAATGCCACTATGACAGTACGGCGGATTTTTCAGGGCGTAGGGGTAGAAAGGGTATTTCTGCTCAATTCTCCACGAATTGAAAGTGTAAAGATCATCCGCCGGGGCAAGGTAAGACGAGCCAAGCTCTACTACCTACGTCAACGGGTCGGCAAGGCAACTCGCCTCAAACAACGGTTCGATCGCCCCCTTTAGAAATCTGCAACTAGCTGGATCATAGAAGTACTAATTTAAGCTAGACTAAACAAGAGCAATAACTCTACCTGAGAATTGTGCGCTCTTAGTTCAGTTGGTAGAACGCAGGTCTCCAAAACCTGATGTCAGGGGTTCAAGTCCTCTAGGGCGCGTTTTTGTTTAGTACACCAGTTTCCGTGCCCCTATCCCAAAACAGTTAGTCAAGAGGTAAATCATGGTCAAAAAAGAAGCTGCCATGGATGGAAAACCAGCCAAGGGTGAATTTAACCCCATTGGTTTTGTTAAAGAATCCCAGGAAGAACTCAGCAAAGTTGTTTGGCCCAGTCGCCAGCAACTAATCAGTGAATCTCTGGCCGTAGTCTTAATGGTGGTTCTTTCTGCTTCCTTGATCTATCTTGCAGATCAACTATTTGCTTGGATTGCAGGAAAGATATTTCTATGAATTTGGTCAACGAAGAATCAATAGAAAGCTCTGGGCTGCCTCACTGGTATGCAATTCAGGTCGCTTCTGGCTGCGAAAAGAGAGTCAAAGCCAACCTAGAGCAGCGAGTCAAAACCATGGATGTAGCTGACCGGATTCTCCGGATTCAGATACCCCAAACTCCTACTGTCAAGATTCGTAAAGATGGCTCCCGATCAACTGGAGAAGAGAAGGTCTTCCCTGGTTATGTTTTGGTGGAGATGATCATGGATGACGAAGCTTGGCAGGTGGTTAAAAACACTCCCCATGTAATCAATTTTGTGGGGGCTGAGCAGAAAAGACGCTATGGGCGGGGTAGGGGACATGTCAAGCCAATTCCTCTTAGCCTTGGTGAGATTGAGCGCATATTCAAGCACTCGATCGAACAGGAGCCTATCGTCAAAATTGACATGGCGATCGGTGATAAAATCCTGGTTCTCAATGGGCCATTCAAGGATTTTGAAGGAGAGGTAATTGAAGTCAGCCCTGAACGCGGTAAACTGAAAGCCCTACTCTCCATATTTGGCCGAGATACGCCAGTTGAATTGGAGTTTAATCAAGTACAAAAACAAGGATAAAATGGCGAAAAAAGTTGTTGCAATCATTAAGCTAGCCCTACCAGCTGGCAAGGCAACGGCTGCTCCCCCGGTCGGGCCTGCCCTAGGGCAGCACGGTGTCAACATCATGGCGTTTGTGAAGGAATACAACGCCAGAACCTCAGATCAGGCTGGAATGGTTATTCCGGTAGAAATCTCAGTATTTGAAGACCGTAGCTTTACCTTTGTGCTTAAAACACCACCAGCTTCAGTGCTTTTGGTGAAAGCTGCGGGTATTGAGAAGGGGTCTAACCAGCCCAACAAGCGGAAAGTCGGCAAAATTACCCAGGCCCAACTCCGCGACATTGCCACCATCAAGCTACCGGATTTAAATGCCAATGACATTGAGGCGGCAATGCGGATTGTGGAAGGCACTGCCCGGAATATGGGGATTACGGTCACTGAATAGGGCCGGAAATTCGAGATTTTTTATATAAAAGCTACAGGGGGAGAGTATGGTCTCGTTATCACCCCAAGGAGAATCTAATGACTAGAAGAACATCGCGTCGTCTGCGGGAGCTGTCCCAAAAGGTGGAATTACGCCCTTACCAACCTCTGGAAGGACTGCAACTACTCAAGGAGACAGCAACAGCCAAATTTGTGGAATCGGCTGAAGCTCACATCCGTCTGGGGATTGATCCCAAATATACTGACCAGCAGTTAAGAACTACCGTGACCTTGCCAAAAGGGACTGGTCAAACTATCCGAGTTGCTGTTATTGCCAGGGGTGAAAAGGTTAATGAAGCCACTGCTGGTGGAGCGGATATTGCTGGGTCTGAGGAGTTAATTGACCAAATTCAAAAGGGGATGATGGATTTTGATCTCCTGATTGCAACTCCAGATATGATGCCCCAGGTTGCTAAACTGGGGAAGTTACTCGGGCCAAAAGGTTTGATGCCCTCGCCCAAGGCTGGTACAGTAACTTTTGATCTGGGTCAGGCCATAACCGAGTTTAAAGCTGGTAAACTAGAGTTCCGCGCTGATCGCACTGGGATTGTCCATGTTATGTTTGGCAAAGTCAGCTTTAGTGTTGAAGATTTATTAATCAACCTAAAGGCTCTCCAGGAAACTATCGATCGCAACCGCCCTTCTGGGGCCAAGGGTCGCTACTGGCGTTCGGTTTTTGTCTCAGCTACCATGGGCCCAGCGATCGAACTAGATATCAATGCCCTACGCGATTTCAAATTTGGAGAAGCAGCTTAATTAAAACCCCAAGCAATTAAATTAAATATTCTCCACCGCAGACAGCAGGCGCATTGCTTAAAAACCCTGCCGAGGTGATGTCTAGAAAACTTGGCCCCTATACCCGGGCCAAGCTAGCACATTGCCCCGGCCTGCCGGGGTCTTTTATTTGTAACCACAAATTCACAAGGAGGTGAGCAAAAAGTATGGGTAAAACCAGAGAACAAAAATCCCTAGTAATTGATGAACTTAAAAAGCAGCTAGAGGATGTCCAACTGGCAATGGTCATTAACTACCAAGGCTTGACTGTCAAGGAAATCACCGAACTGCGTCGGCAACTCCGATCCAGTGGGACTACCTGTACAGTTACCAAAAATACCCTGATGAAAATTGCCATCAGTGACCATCCCCAATGGCAGCCGATGTCTGAATTTCTTAAGGGTTCTACGGCAGTACTGCTTGTCAAGGAAGATATCAGTAAAGCCCTAAAGACCTACCAGGACTTCCAAAAAACTACTAAAAAAACTGAAGTCCGGGGCGGGGTAATGGAAGGACGTGCTCTTAATGAGGAGCAACTGAAAGCCATTGGTGATTTACCGTCTAAGGAACAACTGATTGCCCAAGTGGCTGGAGCAATCAACTCCTTAGCCACTAAGGTAGCGGTCGGGATCAAGGAAGTTCCCAGTTCTTTGGCCAGGGCTATCCAAGCGATCGCTGATAAGGACAAGCCAGCCGAGTCGTAACTACAAGTAATTGCTTAATTACTATTACTAAACTAAACAACTTATCTAGGAGATTACCTATGTCAGCAACGACTGATCAAATTGTTGAGCTATTGAAATCCATCTCTCTGCTCGAAGCCTCTGAACTAGTCAAGCAAATTGAGGAAACCTTTGGAGTTACTGCCGCTGCCCCTGCGGGTGGAATGATGGTCATGGCGGCTGGAGCAGGCGCTGCCGCTGCTGCTGAACCTGTTGAAGAGCAAACTGAGTTTACTGTGATGCTCGAAGAAGTTCCCGCCGATAAGAAAATTGCTATCCTCAAGGTTGTCCGTGCTATCACTGGCTTGGGCTTAAAAGAAGCCAAGGACTTGGTGGAAGCTGCTCCCAAGCCAATCAGCGAAAATGTCCCCAAAGAAGCTGCTGAGGACGTGAAGAAACAGCTTGAGGAAGCTGGAGCAAAGGCCTCGATTAAGTAGTTCTAAAAGCCTAACCAGTTAGATTAAAGCCTCCTCTGTGGGGGCTTTTTTGGGGTTTCACTTTCCAGGTCAATAAAAGACATCTCTATTTTTGAAATCCTTGTTGAGTAAAGGTTATTGATGAGGTGACGATCGCCGAGTAGATTTGGGTGCCATAATGCTAAGAGTGGACATAAATGACTTTTAGGGCTGCTTGTAAGACAAATGCCAGATTTACCTGTATTTTGTCGCCGCCGTAGATTCGACAAACCTGCTCAGCTGTCCACTCAGTTATCCAGAACGCTCTAACCTCTGCCCTATGCCTGTGGAATTACCAGTGGTATCTTCAGAGGTCTCAGCGACTTGAACTGAACTCAAACTAAATAGTATCCGTATAGTATTTGTTGACTCCCCAGGCCGGATTCGAACCAGCGACCAATCGGTTAACAGCCGACCGCTCTACCACTGAGCTACTGAGGAACGTACTGTGCGCTACAGCATAAACGATTATATATACAAACTTTTCCAATTTTCAAGATCCCGCAGATAAATTTCTGGGGTAGATTGGGGGTGTCTAATTCAATCTCTGAGGCTTGGTGTTTATGCTGACCAACGATCGCTTACCAGTTTGTTTGTCTCTAGCTTCAGTTGATCGGCATCTTTTCTCTTTTGTTGAGACAGCAGCAACTGTTTACCGCAAAGATTACCAGCGATTCCACATCCTCCTCAGTGGTTCTAGCCTGCCCGATTGGGAGCCAGAGATTACCCACAACAATACTTACGGCCCCCGATTGATTTGGCTAGAGCTTTCTCCAAATCGACTGGTGATGACGATGCAAGGCAGTCAGAGACTTAATTATCGACATTTTTGGGAACGGGGTATCTATGGAGTTAGTCGCTACTGGCTCCAAAGTGACTCAGGTTATGAGTCATTTAGACTGAGAAATTACACTCGGAACTTCCAATGGCACGGAAGAGTATTGCCAGAGCATCTACGGTTGGAATATGAGCTATGGACAGAATCCCTCTGCCTGGGTAGATACGTATTGAATCTAGAAATTGAAGGTCATTAAAGTTACCCCATGGGCAAAACTGCATTGATTACTGGGATTACTGGCCAGGATGGCTATTATCTGAGCCAATGGCTGTTATCACAGGGTTATCGGGTGGTGGGTGTGGTGCCAGAACAGAGACGATCGCACCTCAATAAACTGGGCGACTTAGTAGAACGGTTAGAATTTTTTCCAGTGGCCCTGACTGACCCCACGGGGCTAATGGCGGTGGTAGAGGAAGTACAGCCCCAGGAAATTTACAATCTAGCCGCCCCCAGTTTTATTCCTGACTCTTGGCATGATCCCCTGGGAACGCTGGATCTCGTGACGGGAACTGCCACTAGGCTACTGGATGCAGTAAGAAAAACTGGTCTCGACAGTCGATTTTATCAAGCTAGTAGCTCAGAAATGTTTGGTGATGTAGCCACGGCACCCCAGGATGAAAGCACGCCATTTCGCCCTAAGAATCCCTATGCGGCGGCCAAAGCCCATGCCCACTGGACAATGGTGCATCACCGCCAACGGTATGACCTATTTGCCTGTAGCGGTATTTTGTATAACCACGAGTCGCCCCGCCGACCACCCAATTTTGTGGTGCGGAAGGTGACCCAGGGGGTCGCGGCAATTAAATTGGGGTTGAGCGATCGCCTATTAATTGGCAACCTCACTGCCAAACGAGACTGGGGCTATGCCCAAGATTATGTCCAAGCCATGTGGCGGATGCTTCAAACTGACCAGCCAGAGGATTACGTGATCGGGACAGGGCAATTGCACAGTGTTCAAGAATTAGTGGAAACCGCCTTTGCTCTGGTGGATTTGGATTGGCAAAAATACACAGAGGTCGTCCCTGATTTGATCCGTAGTGACGACCATTTCCAACTAGTTGCCAACCCCCACAAGGCTAAAACCCAGCTTGGTTGGCAACCCCAGGTGAGCTTTACTCAATTGATTGAAAACATGGTCAAGGCAGATTTGGCCCTGCTACAGGCAAATATTCCCTAATCCCTGGCCTAAAATAAGCATCAACATCAATAGCAGAGGTTTATCTATGTCGGCCTGCATTAGTTTGATTCGTGCCCAAGATTACAATTACTTAGATTTAACTACTCTTCTGGAACCATGGGGCGGGATTAGCCATTTTGTCAAGCCGGGCGATCGAGTTTTGCTGAAGCCCAATCTACTGACTGGGGCTAGACCCGGTAAGGAGTGCGTCACCCGCCCAGAAGTTGTTTATCAGGTGGCTAAATTGGTGCAACAGGCTGGGGGTAAACCCTTTATGGGAGACGGGCCAGCCTTTGGTTCAGCTAGGGGCGTGGCCTTAGCTAATGGCTACCAACAGGTAATTGCGGAACTGGATTTGCCGGTGGTGGAGTTCCATGGGCAACGCTACACTACGGTCAGCCAGGAGTTTAACCATTTACTTTTGAGCAAAGAAGCCATGGAAGCCGATGTGGTGATCAATTTGCCCAAGGTGAAATCCCATGTGCAGCTCACTATGACTATGGGAGTAAAAAACCTGTTTGGCTGTGTACCAGGCAAAATGAAGGCCTGGTGGCACATGGAAGCGGGCAAGGATGCGGCTCGGTTCGGGCAGATGTTGGTGGAAACCGCTAGGGCGATCGCTCCTGATTTGACCATCATGGACGGGATCCTTGGCCACCAAGGCAATGGCCCAAGCAATGGTGAACCGAAATTTTTAGGGATTTTGGCTGCTTCGGAGGATGTGTTTGCCCTCGATCGCGCTGTCCTAGAAATTCTCCAGGTGAACCCCGACTTAGTACCAACGACCACTGCTGCCCAGCGGCTCGGCCTAGTTCCAGAAATTGAGGGGATGCTGTTTCCCCACTGCCATCCTCAGGAGCTAAAAATTCACGATTGGCAGTTGCCCAGCCAAATGATGCCGATCGACTTTGGCTTACCCAGGGTGGTGCGATCGACCTTCAAGCACCTATATATCCGCTGGATCAAAGAGAAGCTCAGCAGCTTCCGCCCTAGCCCCAGTTACCCCAAAAGTTAAAATCTAATCTGTCGGCAGACCTCGAACTTGTTTGCGATCGTCATCCACAGTGAAAAATGGTAATAGAAGATCACCGGGTATTTCATTACTCAGTCGGGATCGCCACGGTTGACTCGCCCGCTGTGGGGATTTTTTGCGGGAGCACTGGCTCTGGCGATAGAGATTCTATCACCAGGAAATACGATAGAAGAAACGCACACCAAGATTGTCGAGTACTTTGAGAATGGAACGCGCCTCCTGTGGAGGGTTGATCCGAATGAGCGCAACATTCTGGTCTATCACAGCCCTGAGCCAGACCAGTTGCTGAAGATGGGGGACGTGCTGGGGAGAAAGAGTGTAGTGCCGGGGCTTTCGATGGCGATCGCAGAACTATTTGAAGCTTGGGATTTTGGATGACTACCCAACAGTGGCAGGGCACATCATTGGCGGGGGCCGCTGGTTTGACCAAGGGGATAAATAATATCAATGCGGCTATTGGAATTAATCACCGTACGCCGCACTTGACTGGGTAAGGGGTCTGGTTTTCCCCAAAGCTCTTGTAATCCAGTTAGAAATTCATCTTGGAGCTTGCGGTAGCGATCGATGTCATCCACGGTGCCTGTATTGATAACCGTAAACCAGACCAGTCCCTTTTGCTTGGTGGGCACAACCCCCCCTAGGGCGCTGACTGTGTTTAAGGTGCCAGATTTGAGGACAGATTGGGGCGGCAATTTACGCCAATCTAGCACCCCCGCATCCTGGCCAATGATGGCCATGGTGTCAGCGATCGTTAGGCCTTTGCTCTCCACAAACTGGGCCAAACTAATAAATATGGCTGTGGCGGCCCTAGCCGAAATCCGGTTTTTATCTGATAGACCTGAGCCATTGACAATGCTGATTTCTGATTCTGGCAGGCCAGTTGCTTGAATGGATTTTTGGCTAATTACTCCAGGGCCGCCGATCGATTCAGCAATCACCTCAGCCATGGGGTTGTTGCTGTACATGTTCATTTTTTTGACCAGCTCGATTAGGGGCGGTGAGTAGTGGCGCAGTAGGAGTTGGGCTTGGGGCGGCAGTCGGTTAGTAGCCCGGACTCGTCCCCGGATTTCGATCATCGGCTGGGGTGGTTTACCAGAGATACTGTTATGGGCCAGCTCCACTTCACTGTTCCACAACTGCTGATTGATCGCCTGCTTAAACAGCTCCCCTGAAGCAACGGGGCTGACTTCAAAGTTCATGTGGAAGCGATCGACCACTACCAAATTGCCCGTCACCTGTCTAATGCCCAACTGGTTTAACATGTTGCCAACCGGGATCGCTTCTTCCCAAATAAACAGCGGATCAGAACCGCCCTTAATGATCAAATCCCCCTGGAGTACCCCATTATTAATGGGCCCGCCGGCCCAAACCTCAGTGGTATAGCGGTAGTCAGGTCCTAAAATCTGTAGGGCAGCTAAGGCCGTGGCAACTTTGGTGATCGAAGCCACGCTCAAGGATACTGAGCCATCATGCTCTGCCAAGGGCTGGGTCATAGTTTGTAGCCAGATGCCTTGGGGAAATTTGGAATTGAGTTGTTCTAGATAGTTTTTAACCTGGGCCTTGGCAACCGGATCATCAGGCATTGCCACTGGACTGGGGCTGGGGCTTGGTGGAGGTGATGGAGTTGGTTGGATGGCGACCTGTTTTTCTGTACAACCAAAAAGCAACAGGCTAGCTAGAAATAGACCGATCGCACAGACAGGCTTAGGCATGGTTAGTCTTGAATGTATTCTTTCCCTTCGATCAAGGCAATTTCGGCTCGGAGCAACTCCCGACCCAAGTAGGCAGCGTGGTCTAACCTGGTGATCGGTGGATCACCCTGCTCAAAGATATTAATGCAAACCTCTTTGGCAGTACGACCGCTATAAACAATATTTGGCTGCCGCTCTACCTTGCCCCGGACTGGAATTGGCTGACCAGTTTCTGGGTCTACAGCTAACCCTTTTTCATTGATGGTGTTTGTGTAATGCTTGGCGCAGATTAAGCTGGCTGCGCGATCGAGGTAAATAATAAAATAACCACTGGGGTCTAGCTCAATATAACGCTTGGAAAATTTATCATCAATTAGAGCTAAATCGCTGGCTTCGGGCATAGATCGAGTTGATTTTGTATCAAACTATAGTTTACAGCAGCGTTCGTAGCAGGCTGCCCCATTTCCTGCCATGACAACCTAATATTTCGGTAATTTATTTCCTGTTTCCTGACTTAGTTGATTAAATAGCGACGTAGAAAGCTTTCCACCGATTCCAGTTGAAAATTAAACATGGTTTCGATGCGATCGACTTCATTGGCTGTACAGAAAAACTCATTAGCTAAAAGTGTCCGGAGAGTACCCAAGCTAGTGTAAAGACCAGGGTTGACTAGAGCAGTCACCCCGCGAATCCCATCAATCAAAGCCAAGGGAGGATTGATGATAATTGGTGTTTTTCCGAACAGTCGCCCAAAGATGCGGGGGATGTCTTCGCGCTTAAGTACATCGGGGCCTCCGACCGGTAAAATTTGATTTTTAGCCGCTGGGTTGGTGTTGGCTTCCACCGCAATCCGGGCTAAATCATCGGTACTAACGATCGAAGTGCGATGTTTAGCCTCCCCATTAAGTAAATAAATGCCAGTCTGCCGAAACTGCTCAGCTAGGGGCAAAAGGCTCGATGCCAAACCCGCCGGACGCAGGATTGTGTAATTGAGACCACTAGCCTGTAGATATTTTTCCACTTCCCGCTTAGCCTTAAAAACCGTGGCATCTTCGTAGTTGCGATCGGCACCCAGCACCGAAATAAATACAAAATGTTGCACCCCAGCGGCCTTGCCCTGGTCAATTAAATCCACATTGGCTCGGTAATCCAGTCGCTGGGTATCCATGCCCGAACCGTGGGTACTAATAATGTAGCGGACTCCCCGGCAGGCCTTAGCAATATCGCGCTCCTGGGTGAGATCCCCGATAAAAATTTCAGCTCCCCGCTCCTCTAGCTCCCCATACTTGGAGTCTAGCCTGACAAAAGCACGGGTCGGCATTTGTCTTTCCCGCAGTAGCCGCACTACCCTACGCCCTAGGGAGCCGGTTGCGCCTGTAACAAGATACATCTGGCTTTACCTCAGCAAATTTGTCTATTTATAGGCCTGGCCAAATTTATTATAACGGTACACCCAGCCTTAGGATGGGCAATTTATAGTCCCCACCAAGCTAAAGCTATGTTGATCCTTAACCAGCAACAGAGCTAACTGAAACTAACCCTACTATTGATGCAGCACCTTAACCTTTACTTAGCAAAGATTTCAAAAATAGAGATGTCTCTCATTAATTATGAAAAGTGCTGTAATTCAACGGAAACCGCTTCAAGCCAGGCTGTACAACCCTTCCTCAGAGTTAACGATGAAGAAATTGAGACCTCAGAAACCTTCAGACTTGGGTTACTTGGAGTTGTTGTAAATGACTAAATGATCAAGTTGCCAGCCGTGAAGAAACTGTTTTGATTTTGCCAGAGCTGTTGTTGGAGAATGTGATTCTATCGCAGATGAAGATAATTTGCCAATGGTTCATCACTGTAAATCCAGACCAGCAAATTTTGCTTAGTATTTTGGTCGGTGTGGGGTCATGGTACTGGTCTGGATGTTTAGGCTTACCTTGTGTTTCTGGCTTCCCACAGGGATTAGCCTTTGAGGAGAGAGCTGTAACTTCTGTTGCCCAGAAGTATTCCAACAATCGAGAAGTTGATGTCTCCAAAATGTCTCCGAAATATTTATGGGGGTGGTGAGACTCGAACTCACACGGGAGTTTAATCCCAACGGATTTTAAGTCCGTTGCGTCTACCATTCCGCCACACCCCCACTTAGGTCTGGTCTTATATTGTGGCACAAATGAGGTTAAAATTCTCTAGTGTAAACCCATCATCAACCACCGACTATGGAAATTACCCTACTGCTTTATGCTGTCTTGGCAGGAACCTATTTAGTTGTTTTACCGGCGTTGACTTTTTTGTATCTGCAAAATCGTTGGTATGTGGCTAGCTCCTTTGAGCGCGGATTTATGTACTTTTTGGTGTTCTTCTTTTTTCCTGGGATGATTGTTTTATCGCCCATTCTCAACTTCCGTCCTAAAAGCCGGGTAATTCCTGAGTAGATTAAACTACGTGGGAGGAATTCCCACAGGGAGTAGATAATGCGGCGAATTGATACTTTTGGCATTGGTTTGGGCATATTTGCAGCCGGCGGGTTGGCTTACTGGGTGTTGCAAGCTCTTGGTTTAGATAGCACCCAGGCTGGTATCTGGAGTCAGGCTGTTTTGTTGGTTGGTTTATTGGGTTGGCTGGGCACCTACCTGTGGCGGGTTGGCAATAAAAATATGACCTACCACCAGCAGCGCCAAGCGTATGAGGATGAGGTGCTGCAAAAACGCCTAGATGAGATGACCCCGGAGGAGTTGGCTCAGCTCCAGGCTGAGTTGGAGCAGGGTGCTAAATGAGTAGAGTATCGATCGCCGAAGTTTTTGGCAAGCTCAAGCAAAATCATCAGTGTGCCCTTATTCCTTTCCTTACGGCTGGCGACCCAGACCTAGAGACGACAGTCCAAGCCTTGGAGGTGCTCGATCGCTCTGGAGCTGACATCATTGAATTGGGGGTTCCCTACTCTGACCCCCTTGCGGATGGCCCGACCATCCAGGCAGCGGCCACGCGGGCCTTGGCTAGGGGGGTAAAGATGGAGGATGTCTTGCATCTTGTCCGGCGGGCTAATATTGCGGCCCCAATTGTTTTATTTACTTACTACAATCCAATTTTGTACCGGGGCATCACCAATTTTTTAGATGCGATCGCCGTCGCTGGGGTGGCTGGCTTAGTCGTCCCCGATTTACCCCTAGAGGAAGCCCATGCACTGATCACCCCGGCTGGGCAAAGGGGAATTGAAGTGATTATGCTAGTTGCTCCGACTAGCCCCCCAGAAAGGATTAGCCAGATCACTGCCGTTTCTCAGGGGTTTGTTTACCTAGTCAGTGTGACTGGTGTAACCGGAATCCGATCAGCCATTGCCTCCCAAGTTCCTGATTTAATCAAGCTAATTCGCCAGAGTACCGATAAACCCATCGGGGTCGGGTTTGGCATTTCTACCCCGGAGCAAGCACAGCAGATCAAAACCTGGGGTGCTGATGGAGTGATTGTGGGCAGCGCCATGGTCAAGTGTCTGGCAGAACAGGGGGTGACAGCACTTTCTGAGTTTTGCCAGCGCCTTAAACAGGCAATTAGCTAAATTCAGCAGATACTTCTTGGGTGATAACTCAACAATAACTAAATTTGATTATCTACATCTTCGTCAATCTGGGCATCCCATTTGGCAGCAATTACTTGATTAAAAATTGCTTCAATTTCATCTGGGTTGATGGCTGCATTGAGTTGTTCTTGCATGGGGCTAGACAAGGGGATGAGGCGGAGTTGACGATCGCCTTGCACTAGATCAAAGTGAGCTTTGCCAGCGGGGCTTTGGTTTAGTTCCAGATAATCAAAACTGTGTAGATTCAAATACAAACCCCGGTTAGCAACTAGGGTAGAACTATTTGGCTCATTGAAAACTTCAACAATGCATCCTTTTCCGTAGCTGTGGACTTGTCCTTCAATTATGTGTACGTATTCAACACAGGTTAGGTCACTAAGGAGGCGGTGCATATCTTTTTTGTTGACAACAATGCCCTTATCCACGATGCACGGAGTAGCTGGCTCAGGGGAGGACTGAGGAACCATGGGAACCTAGAATTTTATATTTGTTATTGACTTGATCATATCCCATGATTGAGAAGTTGATTCTACGTTAAATTACGGAAAATTACGTAGAAAGAAAAATCCTAATTTAAGCTGAGTTTAAGATGTGGCAACGATTACGGCGATGGCTGGCAAGTGTAGTTGGGGCGATCGTTTTCTACACTTATCTACCCATTCCCCCTAGCTGGCCATGCTGCCTAGACCGGGTAGCCCGCTTTGCTCCTCTGGTAGGCTTGGGGATTGGTTTTGGCTTGGCATCTTTGGATCGCTGGCTCTGGTTTTTGCCTCCCCTAAGCCGGGCGGTGTTGTTGGTGAGTCTCTGGCTCTGGATAACTGGGGGATTGCACTTAGATGGGGTCATGGATACTACAGATGGCTTGGCGGTATCAGATCCCCAGAGGCGGCTAGAGGTGATGGCTGACAGCCGTACCGGAGCTTACGGGGTGATGGCGGCGGTATTAATTCTGGTTACTAAGGTGGCTGTCTTAGCGGAACTGGGGCAGGCCAGATTTTGGGCAATTATCCTGGCCATGGGCTGGGGGCGTTGGGGCCAGGCTTTGGCGATCGCCCTTTATCCCTATCTCAAGCCCACCGGTAAAGGTTCATTCCACAAACAGCACTTTCAGTCTCCCCAAGATCTACTGTGGGGACTTTTGCCCCTAGGGGGGTTGACCCTGATCCAGGGCAACCACTGGCTACAGGGGCTGGGACGACTGACTGTGTGCCTAGCTTTGGCCTGGGTAGTAGGAGCGTGGCTCAATCACAAGCTGGGAGGGCACACAGGAGATACCTACGGAGCGATCGTCGAAGTCAGTGAAGTGCTAATTTTAGTCAGCTTCCTCCAGCCAATTACCTAACTGGCCAAAAACTGTTTTAGTCTTTGGGCTGCTTCCAGCAAAACTGGAGATTCACGCACCAGGGCAAAACGGACATAGCCTTCACCACTTTTACCAAAACCAACTCCAGGGGAAGCGGCTACCCCAGTGGCGGCCACTAGTTGTAGACAAAAAGTAGTCGAATCATTCTGGACAGGCAGCTTAGCCCAGACGTACATGGTGGCCCGTGGGAGGGGCACCCGCCAACCAATTTCCTGTAGGGCTTGCACAAAGGTATCTCGCCGCTCTCGAAATGTTTCCACTGTGGCTATAACGGTCGCCTGGTCTCCCCGGAGGGCTGCTACTCCCCCAGCCATAATCCCAGCGTATTGATTAAAATCCACAAAAGACTTCACTTGGCGCAGGGCTTGAATGATTTGGGCATTGCCGATCGCATAACCCAACCTAAACCCCCCCATGTTGTAAGACTTAGAAAATGAGAAAAATTCGATCGCCACCTCCCTAGCCCGGTTCGCCTGCAAAACCGAAGGAGCCTGCCCAGTAAACACCAAATCTGCATAGGGAAAGTCGTGGGCCAAGACTAAATCGTAGCAGCGACAAAAATCCACAGCCTCTTGGAAAAAGTCCAAATCAGCCACGGCCGTAGTCGGGTTGTGGGGATAACTGAGCACCATCAACTTGGCCTGGGATAAAACTGCGTCGGGAATATCTCCAAATCGAGGAAAAAACTGATGATCAGCGGGCATGGAGTAAGTTTGGCCGCCGGCCAAGACGACTCCCCCAAAGTGAGAAGGATAGCCAGGATCCTGCAGTAGGGCAATGTCACCCGGATTCAAAACTGCTAAAGGTAAATGGGCAGTACCTTCCTGGGAACCAATCAGAGGCATGACTTCCGTTTCAGGATTGACTACCAGGCCAAATTTCTGTTCATACCAATCAGCCGCCGCCTGCCGGAACTGCTGAGTACTGCGAAATAAAGGATATCCATGGGTCTGGGGATTAGTCAAATTAGTGGCGATCGCCTCTAAAATATGGCCAGCAGTCGGCAAATCAGAGGAACCTAAAGACAAATCAATCAAATCTCGACCCTGGGCGATCGCCTCAAACTTAGCCCGGTCCATCTGATCAAATACATTTGCCTGTAAAGGCTGGAGCCTTTGAGCCAATCTCATAGACTACCCAGCCGCCAAATAGCCATCTAAAACCTCGACTAGCTTCTGCTTAGTAATTGCCCCTTCCGAAGCATAAATTACCCGGCCGGCCTGGATTAACCGTAAAGCCGGTACCCCTTCTACCTGAAATTGTTTAACCGTGTCCGGGTTAGGGTCTACCTCCATTTTTACAACTTTGATCCGGTCAGTGTAAACATCTACTAGAGTATCAATGGTTGGACTAACCAAGCGGCAGGGGCCGCACCAACTGGCCCAAAAATAGACCAGGACAGGGCGGTCTGTCTCCAATACTTCCCGTTTAAAGTCGTGATCTGTAATTATTAAAGCTTTGCCCATACTCTAGGATTTTTCAGGCTAAATTAACTATACATGGCTATTATCTCTGATTTTGTCTCCCGCCTTGGTAAAAGGATATGGGTAGCCGCTCATCCACTGGTCAAGCTCCTCAAGTGTAGGATCTAGGGAGCACAGGTAAAATTTTATGATCGCCCCTAGGGATATATGTTAAATACCCACTTAGGTTGATGCCACAGTATAGAAAAGCAAGGAATGATCATAGTTATCGGGATCACAGCTACCCAGGAGATTACAACACAATGCCCTTGACCAAATTCCCTTAAACTCTAACTTGTAGCTAGTTAGTCTATCTTTCAAGACCATGAAACCTCTGCACTTCGCCACCCCTCCTCTGATTCTCACCGTAGATGATGACTCGACAACTCGGCAGATGATCCGGCGTAACCTAAAGTTCGAGGGCTACGAAGTTGTGGAGGCCAACAACGGCAGCCAATGCCTAGAAATGTATCTCCAGGTCAAGCCCGATATCATCCTTTTAGATGCAATCATGCCGATGATGGATGGCTTTGAGTGTTGCCAAAAACTTCAACACTTGATGCAAAATAATTTTGCCACACCAATTTTAATGATTACTGGTTTAGATGACGAAGAATCTGTGGATCACGCTTTTGCAGCCGGAGCCACCGATTATGTCACCAAGCCAATTCATTGGCCAGTTTTACTACAGCGGGTTAGGCGATTACTCCAGCAGGCTCAGCTATACAAAGAGCTAGAGGAAGCCAATCAAAAATACCAGCGCCTAGCCAATGAGGACGGGCTGACCGGTGTAGCCAATCGACGTAGGTTAGATGAGTATTTAGATGAATGTTGGCAGCAGGCTATTAAGGATCGCTCAGCCCTCTGCTTACTGCTTTGTGATATTGATTTCTTCAAAAAATACAACGACAACTATGGGCATATTGCTGGGGACTTTTGCCTCCAGCAGGTTGCTAAAATCATGCGTAATTGTGTCAAACGCAATGCTGATCTAGTCGGGCGCTATGGGGGTGAAGAGTTCATGATTATCCTGCCCAACACCAATGAAGCAGGAGGTTTGTATGTCGGGGAGAAAATTCGCTCCAATATAGAGCAATTTATGATTCCCCACAAGTTCTCGGGTGTATCCAATTACATTACCTTGAGTATCGGTTCGGCTTCGGTGGTTCCCTCGGAAACAGATTTGCCAATTACTCTAGTGGCTGCGGCTGACCGTGCCCTTTACACGGCTAAGGTAGATGGACGCAATCGCGTTAGTAGTGGTAATGCAAAGGAAATTTAGGCAACCTAGATCGACATCCTCCTGGCAGTAGCGGGATTATTGCTGGTCGTGTCGTCATCTATAGAGCGCTGTTGTACCACTTGTATAGATAGTCCCTCTCTGGCCATGATGGTTTCTGGAAATACCTGGGATACGCTTTCACCAATACGATCGAGAAAGTCGTCGTTGTGTAGGGGGTCATGGTGGAAAATCACCAGCTTTTTAACATTAGCGGCCTTAGCCACCTTGACAGCCTCTTGCCAAGTGGAGTGACCCCAACCCACCTTGCTTGAAACAGGGGAGTTGTACTCCTCATCTGTGTAGGTGGCATCGTAAATCATCACATCAGCGTTGCTGGCTAAGGCTAGAACATTCTCGTCTAACCGGTCGGGGAAGTGTTCGGTGTCGGTAATATAAGCAGCACTGGAGCCGCGCCATGTGACCCGATAACCTACGGCTTCTCCTGGGTGGTTAAGGCGATTATTCTCTATGATCACATCATCAATAACTAGCTTTTGACCCACTTGGAGGTCGCGAAATTGCAGGTCTGCTCCCATGATTTTTAAAGGCACTGGGAAGTTGGGATGGAGCATCTGATCATTGAGGCGCTGCTGAATTGTGGCGTTATTGGGAGCGATCGTACTATGGATTATAAAGCGGTTACCGGGTATAAAAGCTGGAGTAAAAAAAGGAAACCCTTGGATGTGATCCCAGTGGGAGTGGGTAAAAAACATGTATGCCTCAACGGGCATTTGTGATAACAGGGTTTGTCCCAAAACTCGCAAACCCGTACCACCATCGAAAATTAGTCGCTTACCCCCGACTCGCATCTCTACACACGGGGTGTTTCCACCATAGCGGACTGTTTCTGGCCCGGGGCAAGCAATGCTACCTCTCACGCCCCAGAAATGGATTGTAAATAAGTTGTGATTGTCAGACATGGATTCTCCCGCGGATGCAAACCAAGTTTAATTTTTGTTACAACCAGTTAAATTTAAAGACTAATTTTTCCTCTTGATTGTGGGCTACGGCTTTGCTCCCTTTTACCAATACGTGTGTTACTGGTGGCAGTGTAGCTGTGTTTAATTATCTACTACACTTGCCATTCAACCGGATAGTTCAATCATAGCTGATCAAATATAGTCGATGCTAGTGTTCTAGCCATGGACAACTATAGATTTGCCGATAGAGCCAACCAAGCTGGATGCAAGATTTTATAGCTAGATCAAATAGATCAAAGTAATAAATACGGTAAAAGTGACCGTCTACTATATCGCTACAATGATATACAGATTTTCACCAAGCGGCCAACAACAGCTTCAAGGTATAATGCAATCAACCATTAAAAAGCAGTTGAATTCCAGTAACCATGGCTAAAGCAGTAGAAATTTACACATGGAGTACTTGCCCCTTTTGTATTCGCGCCAAAGCTCTCCTTAACAAAAAAGGTGTGGATTATCAGGAGTATTGTATTGATGGGGATGAAGCCGCTAGGGATGCGATGGCAGCTAGAACCAACGGCCGCCGCAGCCTTCCTCAAATCTTTATCAACGGCCAGCACATTGGCGGCTATGATGATTTACATGCTTTGGATAGCCGTGGGCAGCTGGACGCGCTGCTCCAGGGAATTTAGGCGGCGTAGACCTTGACAATTTCCTCCAGTCCGCTTACCTGTAGCCCTTGGCCGAGGGCCCGGATGAACCATTCTCCGTCCTGGCGATAAATTTCAGCCATGATTAACCCGGTTACTCCTGCTTGTCCAGATAAGTCATAGCGGGCTAGCTCCTGTTCGTTTTGGCGATCGACTAGGCGTACGTAGGCATTGTCAATCTGGCTGAAGTCTTGACCCCGGATTTGGCATTCGTAAATACTGACGGTAAATACTAGCTTGTGAATTTCGGGGGGAATTAAATCCAGATCCACCAGAATCTGTTCATCATCGCCAATACCAACTCCAGTTTTATTGTCACCCAAGTGGGTTAGACCGCCACATTTGTGCTGGAGATTGTCAAAGTAGATAATTTGGTCGGGATCGTTGATCGTTCCATTGCTGTCTAGGCAGATCACCGATGCATCCAAATCGCAATTGGGGATTTCCTCATTACTAAATAAACCACCGCCCGAATGCTTACCTAGATCCCAGCCTAGACCACACAGGATCTTGCTTAAGCCCGGTGATAGTTTTGATATTGAGATACTTTGTCCTTGTTGTAATTCAATAGCCATCGTGTTTCTTGCCTCAATGCAATCTACCTACCTGTTATTAGATATTAGATCCTCAAAACTAACTAGAGGGGGGTAGATTTTCACAATGACTTTACAAATCATCAATACCCCGGCTCGGATCGGGGATAGAAAGTATGGCAAGATGGTTTGGGTTTATGAACCAGCTGGGGAAGCAATAGTTTGTGATTAGTGTTGGACTGACTGGCAAGCCATGGCGAATAATCGAGATCAACTGACCTGCTGGGGCAATTTTAGAGGAGTGAGCGATTGTGAAAATAGCATTTATCTTAGACCCCCTAGAAAAACTTGATCCCGGCCACGACACGACGGTTGCTCTGATGGAAGCGGCCCGGGAGCTTGGCCACCAAGTCTGGATCACTCAAGCCAAATATCTAACTGTAATTGATGGTAAGGCAGCGGCTAATCTCCAACCCCTCAAGCTCATCCCAGTCAGCCTAGGGGAAGACCGCTGGGTGGCTGTACCCGACTGGTATAGCGTCGGGGAGCCAGAGTTTTTATGGCTAGAGAATTTTGATGCGGTATGGATGCGTACTGATCCGCCAGTGACAATACCTTACCTTTACGCTACCTATATCCTCGACTACATTGATTCTCAGAAAACTCTGGTGATTAACTCCCCGGATGGGATTAGGCGGGCTAACGAAAAGATGTATGCCTTAAATTTTGTAGATTTGATGCCAAAAACGATCGTTACCCAGGATCGGCAATTGATTCGCCAATTTGTGGAAGAACACCAAGCTGCTATCCTCAAGCCCCTGGGAGGCAAAGCGGGGGAGGGGATCTTGTTTCTCCAGGCGGGCGATCGCAATCTTAACTCCCTAGTAGAAATCAGTACCAAACGCGGCTATGAACCGGTCATGGTACAGGCCTATTTACCCGCTGCTCAACAGGGGGATAAGCGGATCATTCTTTTAAATGGTGAGCCGATTGGTGCTGTGAATCGAATTCCCACAGGGAGTGAATTCCGGGGCAACATGGCTGTGGGTGGTCGCGTTGCTGTTACGGAAATTACCCCCCAGGAAAAGGCGCTCTGTGCAAAATTGGCCCCGCGCCTACGCCGGGATGGATTGTATTTTGTGGGGATTGATGTGATTGGCGGCTATTTAACTGAGGTAAACGTCACTAGTCCGACGGGGGTCAGGGAAATTGACCGCCTATATGGTGTCAGCCTGGGTAGGCAGACTATGGAGTGGCTATCACTCCAAGTTTCTCAGTATTTACGGTAGGCGATCAGTATTGCCTGATTTAATCCAGCCAGTGCGGTCGTTGACTCGGATGCGCTGCCAGTTGCGATCGCTACTTTCCTCTAGCACCACCACCTGCTGATTGAAACCAACTCCCCCAATTCGGTTGCTGTTGCTGCTGGGGGCATCCCGGAGAACCAAGCCCTCTGGCCAGGTGACCACCGCCCGGTATAGACCAGCTTCGGGACTAGGGGAAGGGCTGGGTGATGGGGATGGACTGGCCTGGACAGAAGGAGTCGGGCTGGGCTGTGGTTTGGGGGTAGCGATCGCAAAAGTAGGGCGGGGCGGCATGGTGGCCAGTCGGGTAATCATGTAGTAGCCAGCCGCCACCGTTCCACCCACCGTCAGGGCTACCCCCAAGGCAATCCCAATAATCAATTGGGAAATATTAACAAAGAAAGTTAGGGTGCGATCAACCATACTCTAAATCACTTCAAGACCATAGCTAATAGGTATTTTAGCCACAACCAACCACTGTGCCCACGGCTAATTCTAGGGTGTCGTGAATCTGTTCCCCATTGTGGTAGGCCGCAAACAGCACGTCGCTGGTTTTGCCCCAGGCGATCGCTCCCCCAGCCGAGATAGCGATCGCGCCAAAATCCCGTTGCCGCCCCTGAGCTTCTTGAAAAGAGCGGTGCATGGCATCCCCTAAAGACAGCCCGTCGGTGGCCCGTACCACAATTCTGGCTGCCAAACACTCTTCTAAAATATCTTCCCCAATCCCAGTGCAACTGACCGCTGCATGGGCGTTAGCATAGTTACCAGCGGGGGTAGCAGAATCACTGACCCGGCCGATCCGCTCAAAGCCTTTACCTCCGGTAGAAGTACCCGCCGCCAGCCTACCTGCTTGATCAACTACAACAACCCCGATCGTACTGCGAGAGACGACCCCAGCCATGTTTTTTGTGAAATTATCCTCGCGCTCCCGCTGCCATTCCATGAGACGTTCCGTAGTTAGAGGGTTGTAGACGGGTACAGCCAATTCCCTAGCCAGCTCGGCAGCACCATAATCTGACAGTACGCGATCACGCTCCTGCTGGAGATACACAGCCAAGTTGATCGGATGGCGCACCCGCGAGACATTGATCACACCGCTAAATCGCTGCGATCTACCCTCCATAATTGAGGCACTCATCCGGATCTGACCATCTGACTGGAGCACTGAACCGGTACCCGCATTAAACCTCGGCTCATCCTCCAAAAGCTGGCAACCCAAAGCCACCGCCTCCATCGCGCTAGCCCCAGTCAGGAGTCGGGCATAAACCTGCTCAACAACACCGTGAAGCGATCGCCGCACTGGCTCTAGACCGCCCTTATCCTCAAGCGATCGTCCCGCTCCCCCATGAATAATCACCTTTGGCTGCATAAGCTAAACCCTAAAAATAAATCCTATTCATCTACCACTGCCAACACATCATCAGGCAGTTCGTAATCAGCCACCGATTCGGTTTCCACTGGAATCTCCATCACCACAGCCGACTTCAGTTTTTCAGCCATCTTTTGGCGATACTTTTCAGCCATTTCCTCAGCCATATCCGCTACCTTTTGGCGATTGGTGATCATATCCCCTGGTTCTGGCTCCAGTTGCTTGGTAGAAAGGGAAATGCGCCCCCGCTCAGCATCTAGGTCAATAATCATTACCTTGATTTCTTGATTGACTTCAAAAACACTGTGGGGAGTATCAATGTGATCATGGGAAATTTCTGAAATGTGCAATAAACCACTCACGCCGCCAATATCAATGAATGCACCGTAGGGTTTAATGCCCCGCACCGAGCCGATTACCACCTCTCCCACCTCTAGGCGGTTCATCTTTCTTTCCACCAACGCGCGGCGATGGCTCAATACCAAACGGTTCCGCTCTTCGTTGACCTCTAGAAACTTGAGGGGTAATTCCTCGCCAACTAGGTCTTCTTTAATCTTACGAGTGCTGATGTGGGAGCCGGGAATGAAGCCGCGTAGCCCCTCAATTCTCACCAGAGCACCGCCCCGATTAATGGCAAAAACTAGCGATCGTACCGTTGCATCTTCACTTTGCAACTGCCGCACCCGCTCCCAAGCCCGCATATACTCAATCCGGCGGATAGATAAGGTCAACTGTCCATCTTCATTTTCATCAGTAAGAATAAAAAATTCCCGGGTCTCATTTGACTGAAGAATCTCCTCTGGATTTTCTACCCGGTTAATCGACATCTCTTGAATCGGAATATAAGCAGCGGTCTTTGCACCAATATCAATCAGGGCACCCCTCGGCTCAATGCTAAACACCGTTCCAGGCACAATATCACCGGGGCTAAAGTGATAGTCGTACCGGTCTAGCAGTGCAGCAAAATCATCCCTAGTAAAGCCAACGTTTTTTCCTGTGTTTTTTGGAGTGACCATGCGTATTGTTTATTTCTGGATATAGGTTGAGTTTTTGGTAACAGTGCCTCCCGTTTAGGACAACTAGTTGACCCAGTCTCCACGCCAATTGCCGATAGATAGTAGAGCCTGGGTGAGTACCAGATGACCATGATATCCGATCTTGAATCCTAAGGGAAATCATCATCATCTGGGAGTGGAACACCCCCAAAAACCCGGACAAGAGTGGTTTTAGCGCCACTACCCCGCTTTAAAATTACAAATTTAGGTAATAACTGTCATTCAATTTCATCTAGCCACATAGCTAATCCTAATTGGGTTAGTGATCGTCCCCAACCGAGTAAATGCCAAGCTAGATTTTGATCTACTCGACCTAGGCCCAACTTTCAGGGGCAAAAACTGGGCACCCGTGTCTAGAACTATTTATTTAATTAATATCAATTTGCGTTGATTAAGGGCACTTATCCAACCAAATGTAAGGGAAATCGAGAAATATCTTTGCCAAGGTAACTAAATTGACAAGGGGATAATCCGGTTTCTGGCTGATCCCGAATTCACATTAATTAAATTTGAGTAAAGCTAACTTGCGAATGACTCTGAACTTACTTGTGAGTAATTATGAGGATCAATATTAAAAAATATTAAGAATAGATTTAGGAAATTGACGTGATCCTAGACAATAAATTGCGTGGCTAGGCTCAAAATTCCCACTGAGTTGGGTACGGTCTAGTCCTTAGGCATTAACAAATTTTGCTTAAACTATCTTTCTGGGAGGAATCCTTTCAATGAGTATTGTTACCAAATCGATCGTCAACGCCGACGCTGAGGCCCGCTACCTCAGCCCTGGTGAATTGGATCGGATCAAAACTTTCGTGACCTCTGGTGAAAAGCGTCTCCGCATTGCCCAAGTCCTCAGCGAATCCCGCGAACGGATTGTCAAGCAAGCTGGTGACCAGCTCTTCCAAAAACGCCCTGACGTAGTTTCCCCCGGCGGCAATGCCTACGGTGAAGAAATGACCGCCACCTGCCTACGTGACCTAGACTACTACCTGCGTCTAATCACCTACGGGATTGTCGCTGGTGATGTCACCCCCATCGAAGAAATTGGCCTAGTCGGTGTCCGGGAAATGTACAAGTCCTTGGGTACCCCCATTGATGCTGTTGCTGAAGGTGTCCGTGCTATGAAAAATGCCGCCACCTCTTTGATGTCTGCCGAAGATGCTGGCGAAGCTGGCTCCTACTTCGACTACGTCATTGGCGCGATGCAGTAGATTGACTAGTCTCGACTTAAATAATATCTAGAATTAGGAAACCATCATGCAAGACGCAATCACCGCTGTAATTAATGCTTCCGATGTCCAAGGCAAATACTTAGACAATGCTGCCCTAGAAAAGCTCAGAGGTTATTTCAAGACCGGTGAACTCCGTGTACGGGCTGCAACTACGATCAGTGCCAATGCCGCAACGATCGTCAAAGAAGCCGTAGCCAAATCCCTGCTATACTCTGACATCACCCGTCCCGGCGGCAACATGTACACCACTCGTCGCTATGCTGCTTGCATCCGTGACCTAGACTACTACCTGCGCTATGCTACCTATGCCATGTTAGCGGGCGATCCTTCCATCCTTGATGAGCGCGTGCTCAATGGCCTCAAGGAAACCTACAATTCCTTGGGTGTACCCATTGGTGCCACTGTCCAAGCCATTCAAGCCATGAAGGAAGTTACTGCTAGCCTAGTTGGTGCCGATGCTGGCAAGGAAATGGGTGTTTACCTAGACTATATCTCTTCTGGCCTAAGCTAGGTTGGGTTAAATGTGTCTGGGCAGCCGACTATCTAGTCTTAGCTGACTATAGACTAGCTGATGTGGTTTTAGTTTAAGCTAGCTAGGATTGGTGGTTGGCTCCCAGGCTCACTTGAAGGAAAAGAGTTCGCAACAGTTCAAACATCTATATAAATTCCTGGTGTTACGAGGTACCCATGAGAACCTTTAAAGTTACGGCCTGTGTCCCCAGTCAAACACGGATTAGAACCCAACGGGAGTTACAGAATACTTATTTCACTAAACTGGTGCCTTACGATAATTGGTTTAAAGAGCAGCAGAGAATTATGAAAATGGGCGGCAAAATTATCAAGGTGGAGTTGGCCACCGGTAGACAAGGCACCAATACTGGACTTCTTTAGACTGCCCTGAAACTCTATGCCCATTGGTGGAAATTTCTTAAATTTGTCAAGAAATATCTTCTATGCTTCAAGTGCTGTACCTATATGGGGGTACAGCACTTTTTAGTTACGCAAATGCTACTGTCAACTTGGGTTAGCTGACTTGGACACCTTTCCAAAAGGCAATGTAGCCTGTGATCTGTTTGGCGGCATCCTTGGGTTGTGGATAGTACCAGGCGGCGTTGGGATTTTCTTTGCCATCAACGACGATCGTGTAGTAGCTGGCTACCCCTTTCCAACGGCAGGTGGTGTGGTGGTCGCTGTCGCGGAAGTATTGGCGATCGATCGCTTCGGGGGGAAAGTAGTGATTACCTTCCACAACGATCGTGTTGTTGCTGTCGGCGATGATAGTTCCGTTCCAAGTGGCTTTTGGCATGGAGATTAGTTTAAGTTTAAGTTTTATTAAATTCTAAGGGCAAAATGGTATCCCAGGGAGTTCCAGATCTACATCGAGTCCTCAAGTATTACTTTGGTTACGATCGCTTCCGCTTTGGTCAAGAAGAAGTGATTACAGCTTTTTTATCTGGTGGAGATGTTTTGACGATCATGCCCACAGGGGGCGGCAAATCCTTGTGTTTTCAGCTCCCGGCCTTGGTTAAACCGGGGTTGATGCTTGTGGTCTCACCCCTAATTGCCCTGATGCAAGACCAAGTAGATTCTCTACGGGCCCAGGGAATTAGTGCTACTTTTGTCAACAGCAGCCTGACGATTGCGGAGAGCCGCTCTCGTGCCCAGCAGATTCTTGGCGGGCGGATCAAACTTTTGTATATTTCTCCTGAGAAATTGTTGACTGAGCGGTTTGGGCAATTCCTAGACCAGGTGGCTGAGCAGGTGGGCTTGGGGGGAATTGCCGTTGATGAGGCCCATTGTGTTTCCCAGTGGGGCCATGACTTTCGTCCTGAGTATCGGCAGTTGTCAGTTTTGCGCGATCGCTACCCCCAGCTGCCAATTATGGCCTTGACAGCCACTGCCACAGACCGAGTTCGGCAAGACATTGTTACTCAACTTCGCTTAAAAAATCCCCACATCCACATTAGTAGCTTTAACCGGCCCAACCTCTACTACGAGGTTTTGCCCAAGACAAGATCAGGCTATCATCAGTTATTGAGCATCATCAAACGCCAGAGCGGTTCTGGAATTGTCTATTGCCTGAGCCGCAAGGAAGTCGACAGGGTAGCGACGCAACTTCAAGAAGACGGAATTTTAACTCTTCCTTACCACGCGGGGATGGAAGACCGCCAAAGAGCTGAGAATCAAACCAAATTTATTCGAGATGATGTGCAGGTGATGGTGGCGACGATCGCCTTTGGCATGGGGGTCAATAAGCCAGATGTCCGATTTGTGATCCACTACAATTTGCCTAAGAACTTAGAGGGTTATTATCAAGAATCTGGCCGGGCTGGGCGGGATGGCGAACCAGCCCTTTGTACCCTACTCTACAGTGCTAAAGATGTTAGTACAGTGCAGTATTTAATCTCGCAGCAGAGCAATGCAGATGAGCAGCGCATCGCTCGCCAACAGCTGCAACAGGTGCTGGATTATGCCGAGGGTTATACCTGCCGCCGGACAATCCAACTGCGCTATTTTGGGGAAGACTTTCCCGGCAGTTGTGGCCGGTGTGATAATTGTTGCTATCCCAAGCCCCTAGAGGATTGGACGATCGCTGCCCAAAAGTTCCTCTCGTGCGTGGCCCGCTGCCGAGAAAGGTTTGGGGTCGGCTATACCATTGATGTTTTACGAGGCTCCAAGAACCAGAAGGTTTTAGCAAATCAGCATCATTTACTTTCTACCTATGGCATTGGTGCAGATATTTCAGTGGAGGGATGGCGAAACCTGGGGCGATCGCTGATTCACCAAGGTTTAGTTGATGTCAGCACCGATGGTTACAGCATTCTCAAGCTCAATGCCCAAAGTTGGCAAATCCTGAAAAGTCAGCGTCAAGTTCTGATTGCCGTTACCCCAGTTGCTAAGGCTAGGTCGGAGGCATCCAGCTCAACACTCGCACCCAGGGCCGCCTTTAATGAAGGATTATTTCAGCATCTGCGGCAGTTGCGTAAACGCTTGGCTGATCAGCAAAAGGTGCCGCCCTACGTGGTTTTTGCCGACAGTACCCTACGGCTGATGGTTCAAGTCCGCCCGCAGACCCCAGGGGAATTTGGCAAGCTTTCCGGGGTCGGCAATCGCAAGCTAGAGCAGTATGGCCAGGTTTTCACTGAGGCGATCGCCGAATATTGTCAAAGCACAGAACCATCCATCACTACCCTAGAGGAACCATAATTATCAGAAACCTTGACACAAACCCGGCAAATGTATCAGCAAGGCTGGACGATCGAACACATTGCTCGTGCCAGGATGCTCCAAGTCGCCAGGGTTGCTTAGCATCTACGTCGGTTGATTGAACAGGGGTATGCTGTAGGTATCGATGGCTTTGTCGCACCAAAAATTAATTGAGCAGGTGATCGCCTAGGTGGGTACCGCCGCCCTAAAGCCGATTTGGCAGTGTGGGCAAGGCGAGTATAGCTACGTAGAAATTGGTTTGGTGCTGGCCCGGTGGCAATTCATGAATAAAGTTTAATAATCACTAAACATTAGTTCATAAACTACACCCATCCGAGTTTTTATGAATACATTAGTTAATCATTAGCGGTTAGGACTTTATTTGGGAAATCTAATGGACAGCCCAAGATGTCGATCGCTGACTCCTACACAACATCCTCACACCATGAAGCCAAGACAAATCAGTATTTATGCTTCTTTTGTAGTTCTTGGGGCCGCAACCAGTACCGTGGTTAATCATTACCTAGGAACTAGTGAAACTAAAGTCAAAATGCCCCAGGTGATTCCGGCTGCATTTCAAATTTCTGGCCCGATCGCCCAGAGCAACCCCAACTTTGTGGCCATGGCCGTGGAGCGAGTCGGCCCGGCCGTCGTCAGAATTGATGCAGCCCGGAGAGTTACCCCAGAGATTCCAGAGTTTTTCCGCAATCCTCTATTTCGCCAGTTCTTTGGCGGCGTGGATCCAGAAACTGGGCCACGCATAGAACGTGGTACCGGTTCTGGGGTAATTGTCAGCGATGACGGCAAGATCATTACCAATGCCCATGTGGTTGCGGGCGCTGATAGTGTCAAAATTACACTCCGGGATGGGCGATCGCTTACTGGCCGGGTGATCGGCACAGATGAGGTTACAGATTTAGCGGTTATCAAAGTCGAGGCTGATGATTTACCAGTGGCCTTGATGGGTAAATCAGCAAATCTTACCCCCGGCGAATGGGCGATCGCCATCGGCAATCCCCTAGGCCTAGATAACACTGTAACGATCGGTATCATCAGTGCCCTCGGCCGCAGCAGTTCCCAAGTCGGCGTACCCGATAAACGAGTCAGCTTCATCCAAACCGATGCTGCCATCAACCCCGGTAACTCCGGCGGCCCACTGCTCAATGCCAAGGGTGAAGTAATCGGCATCAACACCGCCATCAGAGCTGGGGCCCAGGGTCTAGGCTTTGCCATTCCCATCGAAACAGTCGAACGAATTGCTGAACAACTATTCACCAAAGGCAAAGCCGACCACCCCTACATTGGTATCCAGATGGTCGGCATTACCCCTGAAACTAAAACCCAAATTAACGAAGACAGAAACACCGAATTCAAAATCACCAGGGATCAAGGTGTAATAGTAACTAGGGTGATGCCCCAGTCTCCGGCTGAAAAAGCCGGCCTAAAAGCTGGTGATGTAATCATCAAAGTAGGCAGCCAAGAAGTGAAGACCTCAGAAGCAGTACGCCAGAGGGTAGAGCTTAGCCAAGTTGGAGTTAATTTACCCCTAGAAATTGTCCGCCAAGACCAGACTATGGTTATCAACGTAGTACCTACGCCCTTCCCCAGGGAAGGTAAGTAACCCGCTGTCTGGAGCAAGAATTTTTTGTCGGAATTGTTTTGTGGGCTAAATTTTTTGTGATAAACTAGCTAAGCCAAGGACGTATAGCTCAGTTGGTTAGAGCGCTACGTTGACATCGTAGAGGTCACTGGTTCGAGTCCAGTTACGTCCATATCATTCCATCTCATCTAGAGAATGCTAGGGCGACTTTACGCTTGCCAGGCATACTCCTTAAGGTCTCCCAATCTGAGAACTTCTAGGGCTTTGGCATGGGTTGCTGCCAAAACCACTGGCGGGGCTACACCTGCTATCAGGGCTTCCTGCCACCGATCAGCACACAGGCACCAGCGATCGCCCGGCTTCAGACCCGGAAAACCATATATGGGCTGGGGAGTACTTAGGTCGTTACCTTGGCTTTTGGTAAATTCTAAAAATTCTTGGGTAACCCTAGCACAGACGACGTGCCGCCCGTAGTCCATCGGCCCAGTTTCACATCGACCATCCCGGTAGAAACCAGTCAAAGGATCGGTGCAGCAGACCTCTAGCCTAGTACCCAAGACGTTCAGGCTTTCCTTATCCATAAATAATTTGTCGAGATTGGTTGAATTTGAGAGCAATTGACCCCTAGGCAAAACGCCGCCGTAGTAGGGGTTGAATCACGGTCAGGGCGATCGCATCGAAGGCCAACAGAACAAGCAATGCTCCCCCAAAGGAAACACCGCCCCAGGGGGTTTGAAAGACAATACTGCTTAAAGACCACTCACTGTGTAGGTACAGGTAGCGAATTGGTTCGATCGCATAGCTGAGGGGGTTGAGGCTGACCACCACCTGTAACCAGCCGGGCATAAATTCTAAAGGAGCTAGGGCTGTACTGGCAAATAGCAGGGGCAAATTAGTAACAAAAATTACTGCAATTAATTCCACATGGCCCGGTAGGGCGAAGGTCAAGCCCAGACTGAGGGAAGTCACCCCTAAAATCAGCAACAAAACAATCAAAACGATCGTTCCCAAGCCCAAAACACCGGGCAGGTTAGCCCCCAAAGCCGCGCTGGCCCCCACAATTACCGCTGTTTGCAGTAAACCTAGACTAATGATATAAATTGCTGAAGCGGCAACGATGGAAAACCGAGAAACCAAAGGTGCTACCAACAGCCGGTTCAAAAAACCAAACTCGCGATCGAACATGACCGGCAATCCAGCATTCAAAGCACCAGCAAAGGCTGTAAAAACAATCACCCCAGCCCCTAAAAACTGCCCATAGCTGACCCCATTGCCAAAGATCCCTTGGGGGGCATTTTGGAACAAAGCACCAAAAAGCACCAGCCACATCAATGGTTGGATGACTCCCGCCGCTAGGGTAGATGGTCGCCGCTGGAGTTGAATAAATAGGCGCTTGGTCAGAGCGGAAGTTTCTTGAATAAATTCAGCTAATAAATTGGATTCAGCCGCGGCCAGTTGCAGATCACGCGGTCTATCAACAGCAATTCTGGTCATAAATCAAGGAAATTAATAATTACACTCTAAACTCGCCTAGTCTTTAATATAAAACCAACTTAGCAAAATAGCCGGATTTCTCCTTGAAACTACCAATTATTCTCGGAATGCAATGCCTTTTATTTCGATTATTGCTATGTAGAACAGCCCCGGAAGTGTATGCCTTTAACCCCGAAAGAGGCAGAAAGGGTTAAACGTCTGAATTGACGAAATTGCAGTAATTAAATTCAGTGCAGGTTATCGAACCAACGAAGTTTGGCTGAAATCAAGCAATATCTTCTGCAACCGGATAATGCGGCTTCTGGCTAGTCCAAAATTCAGACTAATTAGCAAAAGGGCTGAGCGATCGCCCAACCCTCAACCAACCTGATTAAACTAGACCACGAAAACTAGAGAGCCTCAAAATAAACCTTGGATTTCTTAGGATCTGGATTCATAGTTTTATCACCCTCTTGCCAGCCAGCGGGGCAGACTTCATCAGGGTGAGATTGCACGTATTGGAAGGCCTTCAGGGTTCTGAGAGTTTCATCAACGCTGCGGCCCACTGCTAAGTTGTTAATGGTCGAGTGCTGGATCAAGCCTTGGGAGTCAATAATAAATAGACCGCGTAGGGCAATGCCATCATCGGTTAGCACGTTGTAATCGGCGCTGATTTCCTTTTTGATATCAGAAACTAGGGGGTATTTAAGTTCTCCTAGGCCGCCGCTCTTGCGATCGGTTTGAATCCAAGCCAAGTGAGAGAATTCGCTATCCACGGATACACCCAGCACCTCGGTATTTAGCTTGCTGAATTCTTCGTAGCGATCGCTAAATGCAATGATTTCAGTGGGGCAAACAAAAGTAAAGTCTAAGGGATAAAAGAACAGCACCACATACTTGCCCCTGTAGTCGGATAGCTTGATCGACTTAAACTCTAGATCTACAACCGCAGTGGCGGTAAAATCTGGGGCCGCTTGACCTACGCGCAGTGTCATATGCTCTCCTTGATTACTTAAATTTTTACAGACTAATCCACAGACCAAATAACTTGAAGTCGATATGGCTTTAGATTATATCTTAAGCTTTTTTTTAATATTTTGATCCCCCGGCTAAAAAAAATTGTAAATTCCCTCTTTTATAAAATTTGGCAGCCGACCGCCCACAAATAGATCTCCTGTAGATCTTTGGGCTGCATAAGTCCGCCGTAGTAGGTGCTATCGAGATAAACCAATTGAAATAGCTGCCCATTAGCAGCCATATTGCTAGGCTAATTTAACCTGTTGGGATTGGGGTAAGCCATGATCAAATTGATCACATGCTATGGGAATGAGGATATAGTAAGCCTCCGGCCTAAAAAGGGTTTTGCTCGCGAAATTAAGCTGAGGAGTTTTACTGGAGACGGACTACGGGTTGTTGATCAAGGAGGGTTTGGCCTGTGAGTAAATCCTGTACGGTGATCCGCAGGCAACACTGGGCATCAACCTGGAATAGGACTTTGATCCGATCGCTTCCTGGATTGCCCACGGGGTCTAAAACCGCAACACTACGACTAGTGGGGCTATCGTTGAGGGGTCTAACCTCGGTGCTGCCTTGAATCGGCTTTGTAACTAAGCGATCGCCCTCAAAATAAACCTCCGTGCGGTTATTTTCTACTCCCAATTCACCAATTACCAATTCAATGCTGGGCTGATTTGCTAAGGAAGCCCCCAGTAGTAGCTCCACTGGCTGGGGCATGGGGTAGGGCTGCCCAGCCGAGATGAGGGTATGCCAATTATGGCGATTGGCCCGGCGGTCCCAGTAGCGGATACCATAGCTGTGGTAGAGAAAATCTTGGATAGTGATGCCCTTTTGCAGTTGCATGGCCCCTTGGGCGATCGCTGTAAAAGGTTGGTCAGCACTAATTTTAGCGGGCGGAAAATATTCTTCAAGCCACTGGCGGACTGCGGGAATTTGGGTAGTCCCCCCCACCAGTAAAACCCGGCCAATATCTTGGGGTTCAACCCCTTGGCGGCGGGCTTGCTGCAACAGTTGGCTCATGGTTTTATCAAGCTGCTGGAAAAAACCCCGCTCCTTCAAAATTGCCATTAACTGGGCGCGATCGAGCTTCAGCTCATAGCTTGTAAAACTTGCCTCATCAAAATATACTTCCTCCGCTTGGCTGGATTGGGATAGCTCGATTTTCAACTTTTCGGCCAGCCTAGTGGTCAAAGCAGTCTTAGCAATACCCCTAGTGTTTTGCCAAAAATCAACAATCCAATTATCAATATCAGTGCCACCCAAATTGTAGCCAGCCTTAGCCAATACCCTGGCGGTTCTGGTCTTTTGCTTAGCAAGATCCTGGGCTGATTTTTCGCCCCATTTCAGGATTAAGCCGAAGGGGTTTTTCTGCACTGCTGCCTCTAGCTTTACCAAAGACATATCTAGGGTGCCGCCACCAAAATCAAAGACTAGGATCGGCTGGTCACTGGCTTGCCCATAGCCGAGGGCAGCGGCTGTCGGTTCATCAATTAAGCGGACTTTCTCGATCGCTAGGCCGTCACAGACCCCTGCTAGCCAATGGCGATAGGCCTCAAAACTATCCACTGGCACCGTTAAAATCAAATCTGTAGTCTCTAACTGCTCGATCACCTGGGTAAGAAACCACTGCCCCACCTGCTTAAAGGTGACCTCTTGACCATCTAGCTGGGGTAAGAAACCTTCTACCTCAGAGCCAATGCCCCGCTTGAAACTCCTAAAAAATCTGAGGTCATTACTGATATCTAAGCCGCGATCGCGCACAGCCTGGCCGATTAGCAATTCCGGGCGGGCTGCATCGACCACGTAAACTAGGCTGGGCACTAAGGCTGGGTTCGGCTCAGCTTGGAGAGATATTTCTGGCAGCCGGATAATTTCAGCTACTTGGGTAATTGGATTCCAACGGGCAATCACCGTGTTACTAGTGCCAAAATCAATGGCGATCGCACTCATAGCGGACTAAAGTAATTCGTAAAGATTTCCATGGCCACACAACCCTTGGGGCTAGGTCTATAAATATAAAGCAATAGCTATTCCTTCTGCAAAAGCTGATCTCAAGATAAAACCGTGTATATTATTTATGGTCTGCCAGTCCCTAGCTTAAGAAACGTGACAAAGCTTTGACTACTGATCAGTTCAATCAAACAAAACTTTGCAAATTTTTTCCTAACAATTCTTGAACTATTTTTAGACATTTTAGACCAAAGCTCTAATTACCGCATCAGTGAGGATTAACTAGTGGTAAGATTCATCCCCGATTCCCAAGACGAGACTCAAGAATCAGGATCTCTCCCCCGGCCTACTACCCGAATTCAACGGCTGATCAATTCCGCCAATACGGGCGGCAAGTTTGTCTGCCAAACCTTGGGGTTTCGGGTTTTGAAAGGGCGGTGGCGTTGGTATATTTTGGCCACATGCCTTCTGGGGGCTGGCGGCTCAGCCTATGCGGCAACTTGGGCCTGGCAGGAAGTTGAATCTAGCTTACCCACAAGCCTAATCCGGGAAAGGACTATTAACTTTACTCGCTCTGGTGCTTTGACGATCAAGGCAGCCGATGGTTTTATAATTCACCAAGCCGGCCCCGTCACCCATGAACGGGTCAAGATTAAAGAAGTTCCAGAAAAGCTGATCCAAGCTTTTGTGGCGATCGAAGACCGCCGCTTTTATGAACATGACGGTGTAGATTACCAAGGTATCATCCGGGCAATAGTGGTCAACATCACCTCTGGGCGAGTAGTGGAAGGGGGAAGCACCCTCACCCAGCAACTGGCCAGAATTGTCTTCCTAGATCAAGAAAAAAATATCTGGCGGAAGTTGCGGGAATCCCGGATGGCCCAAAAAATCGAACAGAATTTAACTAAAGATGAAGTTCTAGAGCGGTACTTGAACCTGGTTTACTTGGGTTCTGGTTCCTACGGAGTAGTGGATGCTGCTTGGGTCTATTTCGGCAAAAAGCTATCGGAACTGACCCTCCCAGAAATGGCTACGTTGGCCGGCTTGGCTCCAGCCCCCACTGAGTATTCCCCGATTGTTGATATGGCCTCGGCTAGAAGAAGACGCAACATTGTGCTGCGTAAAATGAGAGAAGTTGGTTTTATCACTGAGGCCGAAGCCAGGGCAGCTCTGAATTCGCCCCTAGTTATCAATCCCCAGCCCCACCGAGCCACGACTAGAGAAGCCCCCTATTTTGTTGACTATATCAAGTCTGAACTCCCCAAGGTTGTTACCCCAGAAACCTTAGCTAATGGGGGCTTGATTGTGGAAACTACCCTAAATCGCAACTGGCAGAAGGCAGCAGAACAGGCTGTGATCGATTCGATCAATGAGGATGGTCAGTACGACAACTTTACCCAAGGTTCTTTGGTGGCGATCGATCCCCGCAATGGTGAAATAAAAGTAATGGTCGGGGGCAAAGACTACGACCAACAGAAGTTTAACCGGGCCACCCAAGCTCAACGTCAGCCAGGTTCTACTTTTAAGACTTTCCTGTACACCACTGCGATCGCCGCTGGGTTTCCTCCAGAGAAAGCTTACCCCGACCTACCACTGAAAATTGATGACTACGAACCCAAAAACTTCGGTAACACTTACCGTGGCTCTGTATCCATGAAAGATGCTTTAACATCTTCAATTAACGTCGTAGCCGTTAGGGTACTGTTGGATGTGGGCTGGAAACCCGTAATCAATATGGCCCAAAAAATGGGTATTAAATCCCCTATGCAGGAAATTTACTCTCTGGTGCTGGGATCTTCAGAGGTGAATGTTTTAGAAATTACTAGTGCCTATGGCACCTTGGCTAACAAGGGCGGCTATGTGCGGCCCCACGGAATTCGTCGAGTCATAGACCAAAACGGTAAGGTCATTTATGATGCCTTTCCCGTCAAGGAACAGGCTGTAGACCCTGAGATTACAGCGGTCGTCACTTGGATGCTAGAGGCTGTGGTTACCTCTGGCACGGGTACTTGGGCAGCCTTGCCAGACCGACAGGTGGCCGGTAAAACTGGCACCACTGATGATTCCCGTGACCTATGGTTTGTTGGCTATATTCCCCAACTGGTGGCTGGGGTCTGGTTGGGTAACGACAATAATGATCGCACCTATGGCATGAGTACCGCTGCTGCTAGGGTCTGGGGTAAATTTATGCAGATCGCCAGCAGAGATTTGCCCGTAGAAAGATTCCCGGAGGTAACCAACTTCAGCCGTGAAGCGGTAATTAAAGTTGAACCAATCCGTCCAGCTAGGCTAGTGACGGCCGATACTCCCACTGGGCAAATCAACACCGGAAGAGCCGAATCCCGTGGCGGTGGCTTTAGTGAACCTAGGGGTGGTGAACCCCGTGGCGGTGGCTTTAGCGAACCTAGGGGTGGTGGTGAACCCCGTGGCGGTGGCTTTAGTGAACCAGCTCCACTTCCCCCTCCTGTGAGCCTCGGTGAGCCATTACCCCGGGAACCCGTGGCACCTGCTGCGCCAGTGACTGAGCCGATTGCTCCCCCTGTGGCTCCCTCCCCCAGCACTGCCCCCATTGTTGAACCAGTAGCCCCAGCTGCTCCAGCTACACCACCAAACTAGGACGATGGTAGGATAGCTAGATACCGATTGGGTTGAACAATTAAATAAGAGAAGCTTATGTATTTGTTGATGGCCTTGGCAACACCCGTTTATTTCTATGCAGTATACGGCGTTGGCTTTATCGCTGCGGTAGTCATTGGTTCGATTGCTTGGTACAACTCCAAACGTCCCCCGGGCTGGGAAGATAAAGAGCGGCCCGATATTATCCCCAAAGTAAACGAGCCAGAAGAATAGCCTAGACCCCAACGGGTAAGATAATCTCTAAACTGTGATTGACTAGGTTGAGCTGACCCTTACAGCGACTGACCATTTCTTGGGCTAGGGATAGAACGGGATCATCCCCACAGGGCGCAAACATCAAACTAACTAACTGAGGCGAAGTCAAATGGCTGCTCAGGTGAATTTGGCGTGGCTGCTCAACTTGGCTGAGGTAGCTAATCACGTGTTGGAGTACGCTCAAAAGCAGTTGAGCTAAGTCTGGGGGATTGCAGCGCAGTGGTGGCAATGGCTGGTAGTTGCGGACAATAGTGATTTCCCAGTCATTGAGGAGGGGCTGTAGCAGTGGCAATAAAGTATCCAAGCATTCATTGATATCTAGGCGATCGTTCAGAAGCCCAGGATTAAATAAGCCAAGAGCCGCAATAATTTCCCTAGTTTGGGCAGCCTCCACGAGCATATTATCCAATAGCCTCAGCAGGTCTTGGTTGAGGAGTTCGAGATCGATATCTGTGGTGATTGCCTCTATTTCAGGTCTGGCTGGAGCCAACAACTGATAAGCCCGCACTAAACGCAGCAGGTTATCCACATGACTCCTCGTCTTCACTAGGCTACGGTGCAAAAAGACAGCTGGTTGGTTGAGTACCCGACTGATATTCACGCAGATCTGCCCCAGATTACCCATCTGCTGTAGTTGCTTGAATTGCTCCTGCAAAGAGTTAATTTGCGATCGCAGTGCCCTGACCTCCTGGCTTTTTTGGTTCAGTTGCTCAGCCTGCCGGCGCAAGCGAATTTGGCTATTTACCCTAGCCAAGACCTCACCCTGTTGAAAGGGTTTGGTAATATAATCTGCACCACCGACATCAAAGGCCATGACCTTATCTAAAGCCTCTCCCAGGGCACTGACAAAGATCACTGGGATGTCTTGGGTTTGAGGATCTGTCTTAATTTGCTGGCAGACTTGGTAGCCATCCAATCCAGGCATTCCGATATCTAAAAGTACTAAATCTGGTTTAGCCGCAGCGATCGACTTGAGGGCCATTGAGCCATTAATGGCTTTACGGACTTCGTATCCTTGATTGGTCAATAGAGTTGATAACAGACGAACATTGTCGGGAGTATCATCTACAACCAGGATACTAGCTGGCTGACTCATAGCTTTTCTCCACTTGTTGCGCTAGTTCTAGAATACGATCAAACTGGAATTCGCTGGCCCAGCCAGCTAGAGTTTCTTGGAGGGGAGCAGGGCAGCCCTGGTCTAGGAGCTGTAAAATTAGCTGGTCATTACCTTCGATCGCCAACTGCTCCAGTCGTTGCCGCCAAGCCAGTTTCATTTGCCGTAACTGGGCCAGTAATTGATTCAATTTGCTCACATCCGCTTGGGATTCCCGCCAGTTTTGACACTCAGCGTAGGTAGTCTGGAGGAGCTGCCCAATCATCTGGAGGAGTTTTTGAGCCTGCACAGGCTTGGTAATTACCCCATGGCAGCCCATTGTCAGCACCTGTTGCTGTTGCTCGATAAAGGCATTGGCCGTAACCACCAAAATTTTGGCATTGGGATATTGCTGTTTAATTCGTTGAATTACCGAGACGTCGTCTAAGCTCAGTAACTGATCATCCAGACACACCAAGTCTGGCTGCTCAGTTATATATTCACTGAAATTGCTGGCGACCTGCACTTCAAAGCCAGCCCGCCGCAAAATTGTACTAAGGACTAGGCGGCTGTCGTCTGATTTATCAATTACCAGAATTTTACGGGATTCTACAACGCAGCCAGCACCTGCTCTGGTTGGCGGTGGTTCAGACAGACTTGTGTCGATCGTGAAGTGAAAGGTACAACCTTGAGCGGGAATACTTTCAACCCAAATGCGCCCACCCAGCAGTTGCACATAGTGGCTGCTAATGGCTAAACCCAGCCCTGTCCCCTCTTGTGAACGGCGGCCAGCGCTAGCCTGTTGGAAGGGGTTGAATAGGCGGCTGGCCTCTGCGGGGGAAATACCCGGGCCAGTGTCCTGCACTTGAAATTCTAGAACCAGTCGATCACCATACTGCTGGCTAACCTCAGCTTTGAGAAGAATTTGCCCAGCTTCTGTAAATTTGACCGCATTGCCTACCAAGTTAATTAGGATTTGTCGCAATTTTTGGCTATCAGTACAGATCCAACGGGGTAAAGACTGGGGTGGTTTACAAATTAGTTGCACTCCCCGATGACTGGCGCGCAATGCAAACATCTCGACAACCGTTGTCAATAAATGCCACAGATCGCAACTATCGGATTCGATCGTCACCTGTCCGGCCTCAATTTTCGAAATTTCCAAAACATTGTTGATCACAGCCAAAAGGTGTTCCCCGGCTCGATTGATACTTTCTAGAAAACGCTTTTGTTGTTCAGGTTCGGTTTGTCCTTGGGCCAAGATTTGGGTGAACCCAATAATCACATTCAGCGGAGTCCGTAATTCATGGCTCATGTGGGAGAGGAACTTTCCCTTGGCCTGGCTAGCTGCTTGGGCTGCTTGGACTGCCTCCTGGAGGGCGATAGCCTGGGCCCTAGTCTGCTCTAATAATTCAGCCTGCTGGATTGCAATGCTGAGCTGACCACTAATTTGCTGAGCTATGCTGATTTCTGTCTCTTGCCATGGGTGGGGGCCTTGATTATGGTAGCTGGCAAGCAGGCCCCACAGGCGATCGCCCACCCAAATTGGTATAGTCAGGTAAGCTTTGGCTTGGAAAGATGCCAGGAGATCTAAATAGCACTGGTCAAAATCCTTGGTATCAATGTCAGATACGGCCAAATATTCCACTCCCAATCTATACACTCCCCCTTGACTTTCTTGGAGATAGGTATCAGTCACTGGACTTAGGGTCTTGATAATGCAGTGGTCGAAGTTGCTACCAGACCAGTTGGTGTCGCTCAGTAAACTCACCCAACCTGCTCCCACTGACTCGGCCACGAAGTTGCCGCTCCAGTCAGGGTTCATTTGGTAGATCAATACCCGATCGCACCCCAGGGCTTGGCGCAGCTCCTGGACTGTTTCCTGGAAAATAGTGTTGAGGTCTAAGCTATGGCGGATTTTTTTAATTGCACTGGTGAGAACCCGTTCCCGCCGGACGTTATCCTCGAGGATCTGGGCTGCCCGGTGACGATCGCTAACATCCCTAGCAAAGATCATCACTTGGTCTGCCTCCAGGGGAAAAATCCCCGCCTCTAGCCACACCAGACGATCCCTAATGTTCAAGCTGTACTCGATCTGGACTACCTCGGAATTGTCTAGAGCTTGGTGGATTGCGGCCAAGATCTGATCGGCAACCGCAGGAGGTAGGGTTTCATGGAGGGTCTTGCCGACCATTTCTTTGGGGGGAAGGTATAGGTTGGTGGTGTTGGTGGGAATCACCTTTAGGCAGATGCCTTGGCGATCGCGCAGTATCACCACATCCTGTAAAGCCGCAAACAAAGTCTGGAGTTGCCGCTCATTTTGCCGTAGGTTTAACTCATCAATTTTCTGACGCAGCAGTAGCCCCAATTGGTCAGCCACGGCCCCGACTAGCTGCAAGGTGCTACTGGTAATTGCCACCTCGGCCCTAGTGAAAAACACCAACACAGCCAAAACCTCTTGTTGCCAGCAAATTGGCACACTCAACACAGTTCTAAAACCCAACTGGACGGCTGGTTCTAAAAACTGCGGCTGGGTTAGATCCCCAACCTGTAGCCAAAAGGCCTGCCACTCAGACCAAAGCAGTATGGTCTGGCTATCAGACCCACTAAGTACAGCCGAGTGTGCCTGGGGATATCGGGCCAACTGCTCGGTGCCCTCCGCCTTGACCAACCAAGCCTCGCCCACCTCCCAATTGATTGTTTGGCTAATCAACCGTAGGATAATCTGGAAGGCTTGGGTAAGTTCTTGGCTACGGACGATCGCCTGAATTGTCTCCAGTAAAAGCTCAGTACCCTGCTGGGCCAAGCGCAAGGCTGAAATATCGGTAAAAGTTCCCGTAAATCCAGCCAGCAGACCAGATTCATTATAAATTGGCTCAGCATTAACCAGAAGGTCTATGCCCCGGCGATCGCGGTTCTGGTGCCTGGTGGGGTATTGGCTGAGGGGACGGCCCGCCATCAACTCAGCTAGCATTCCTTGGCAATGGGGCAAAAATTCTGGGTCTACAAAATCTAAACAACTGCGGCCAATCATCTCAGAAACCCTATATCCATAGACCCGCTCAGCGGCTGGATTCAAAAAGGTAAATCGCCCTCCGGTATCCATCGTCCAAATCACATCGTAGCTACATTCCACCAGCATCCGGTACTGAATTTCGCTGGCCTGGAGCTGTTGATTTTTCTGCTCCAATTTGTGTCGCAGACGACGAATTGTCAACTGATTCTCGACCCTGGCTAGGACTTCTTCTTGGTGAAACGGCTTGGTAATGTAGTCCACCGCCCCGACTTGAAAAGCCTTCACCTTATGCCCCACATCATCTACAAAACTAATGAAAATGATCGGAATGTCTTGGGTAGTGGGGTGCTGCTTAAATCGGCGACACATCTCATAGCCATCCGCACCAGGCATAATAATGTCTAGTAAAATTAAGTCTGGTGGTTGCGCCATGGCGGCAGCCCACCCCAACTGACTGGTAATGGCTCGTTTGACTGAGTACCCCTTTTGCTTGAATAAGCTGGCTAAAAAGTTCAGGGTATTAACTTGGTCATCGATCACTAAAATTTGTTCACCTGTGTTCATTGCTATTGGCCGACGGGCTGTGCATAAGTTGGAGGATTAGATCAAACCTAGCGTTGTACTGGAGTTCGCTTAAACATTCAGTGAGTAGATGCAACTCTGGTGGAATCTGACTAATAAGCCGTAAAACGGTGTCTTCATCCACTTCACTGGCGGCTTTGATCATCGTCTGCTGCCAGGTGGGTCCTAGGGCTGACAGTTGACTGAATAGCCGGGGGTCGGGGTCGCTGAGTTGAATGTGGGGACGTTTAGCTGGTGATTGTTTGTAAATGTAACGTGCGCCTAGGTGGTTTGCCAATACTTCTAGGATAATAGACTCGGCGAATGGCTTGAAGATGACGCGATCGAAGCCTTGGTCTAGGATCTGGTTACAACGCTCATCCTCTAAGGTCGCAGTTAAGCAGATGATTACTGGCTGTTGCTCCCCACTGTGCCGGATGATGTGGGCCGCCTCCAGGCCGTTGAGGATGGGCATCCGGGTATCCATGAAAATTAGTTGGGGCTGCCAAGTCCGCCACAGTTTGATCGCCTGTTGGCCGTTTTCAGCCTGTTGCACCAAAAAGCCCAGGGGCTGGAGCAGCTTGACCAGCAACAGGCGAGTTTCGGAATTGTCATCCACCACTAGAATGCGGTAGTCGGGCTGGTCGGCAGCAAGACCTATGACCCGGCCGCCCATGATTGGTTCTGGGATGCCATGGATGGCGTGGCGGGCCAAAATATTAAAAGTGAAGGTCGAACCCTGGTTGGGTGTGCTTTCTAGTTGGATACTGCCGCCTAGAACTTGGACAAACTCCTGGGTGATTGATAAACCCAAGCCAGTGCCTTCACTCCTCTCTTGCCCGGCCGGGTTCTGCCAAAAGGCCTGGAAGATGCGATCGCGCTCCGCTTCAGCAATCCCCCGCCCCGTATCTGAAACACTAAAATATATATTATGTATCTGCGATTCTGGGCTATTGCTCAGCCAGACCTGCAGATCAATTTGTCCACCAGCCTCAGTGAATTTAATGGCGTTATTGACTAGGTTCACTAGGCAACTGCGGAGTTTTTTGGCATCGGTTTCAATGAATTGGGGTACCTCTGGGGCGATCGTAATCAGAAACCGGAGATACTTCCGCTGGGTTGCCAGGGCAAACATTTCCTCGAGATCATCTAACAACTGGTAAAGATTGACCGTACCCCAAAATACCTGCCTCAGACCGACCTCCAGCTTGGCCAAGTCTAGAATGTCGTTGATCAGCCCCAAAAGCTGCTGCCCATTTCTGTGGATAATCTGCAACCCCTCTTGCTGATTGGGGTTAATTTCCCCATCCCGACTCAGCAGATCGCTAAATCCCAAAATCAAATGCAAAGGAGTCCGCAACTCATGGCTGATGTTGGCAAGAAAACGACTTTTAGCTTGATTTGCTATCTCGGCTTGCTCCTTGACCTGCTGTAATTCCTGCATGGTTTTGAGGAGTTCTTGGTTAGTCCTTTGGAGCATAATTTCACTGGCTTTGCGATCGCTAATATCCCGCGCCACCCAAATCACCGCCTGCGGCCCCAGAGGGGAAAGCCGAGCATTAAACCAGAAAACCTCACCCTCAATCGTCAATTGGAAATCAAAACTACGGCCCTGTTGGGTAGTGGCCACCATTCGTACCTGCTCCAGCCATGGCCCGGCCGTATCCTTCTGAAAAAAAAACTCGACCATGGCCTGTAGTTGATTCAGCCAAACCGGATTCCCCTGCTCCCCCACCGGCGCTGCATCAACACTTGCCAACTCCTGGCCATCGAGGTGGATAGTCAAAACAATATCGCTAATCGCCTCAAAAGTTGCCCGGATTTGCCCCTCAGACTCCGCTAACCGCTGCTCTAGCAGGGCCCGCTCACGGACTTCATCCTGTAGGGAATTATTCAAGCTCTTCAGGCGGGAAGTCTGCTCATTTACTAGCTGTTGCAGGGTAGAAACTGTCTGGTAAATCTCGATCGGATTCACAGCAGCCAAAAGATTTGATTGGGTAATGATCCCGATTAAATACCCCTGGGCATCCACTACTACCAAGCGGCGTACCTTGATCTGTTGCATGGTTTGGCTGGCAGCCCACATGGAATCAGTAGCCCGAACTACTGCCAAGGGCTGGGTCATAATACTGCCAGCACTAACTTGGGTCAATTCAACTCCCTGGAGATGGAACCTGACGATATCCCGCTCGGTGATAATTCCCACGGGTACGACTCCAGGGGAGTTTCCCGGTATTGAGATGACTACGGAGCTAATTCGGTGCTGATGCATCAAAGCCACTACCTCCATGGCTTTGGTGGTGGTGGGGGTATGTACAACATTGGTGGTCATGGCCTCACCAACTTGCTTGATCCGAAATAAATCCACAGGCTGGAGGACCTTGCGGATAGTTTGGGGGGTAACTAAGCCAATTAAGTTGCCCTGTTCATCGACCACGGGCAGGTGGCGCACCTGATGTTGCTGGAGGTGGCGAGTCAGACTCAAGATATCGGTGATGGTTGATTCGGGCAGGGTCGTTAGGGATCTGGTCATCACTGTGGAAACAGGCAAGTTTTGGAAGTTCTGCTGCTCTAATGTGAGGCGGATGATATCCCACTCGGTGATGATACCCAGGGGGGGGCTGGGGCGACCGCAATCAGCTACTATCAGGGCACAACTGCTGTTGGCCTGATACATTAACTGCATGACATCTAAAAGGGTAAGGTTTGAGCCGACGGTCAGGGGTCGGCGATCAAATAACTCTCCGGAGCAATCATCCTCTAGCATGGGTAATCAACCACCAATCCCCAGCCGACCGGCCAGGCTGGGAGTTAAAGGTACTAGGGTAGCCGCCATCAAAAACAAAGCTAACAATCCCAGGGCAGCCCGGGCATCATCCGGCTCACTTAGATCATTGAGGCAGGGCCGCTCTAGCCCCCGTTGGAGAAACAAAATCACTGCCCCCCAATACAGTAGCACCGGGTTAGCTGGGTTTAAGAAAGAGACGATCGCCAAGATTACTAGGGTGGCGATCGTAGTTCGTTGGGCAGTTTTGCGCCCATAGACCGCCTGAACAATCCGGCCGCCGTCTAGTTGCCCAGCGGGCATCAGGTTCAAAGCTGTCACCACAAGCCCCAGCCAACCAATGATCACCAAAGGATGCACATCGACGACCGGCTCTTGGACGGCTTTACCCATAACTACCCTAGCTAAGGTACCCACTAGGATCGACCCCTGAAAAAATTCCGTAGGCAGCTTAAAAGTACTGCCTGCTTCGGATAGGTGTAATCCTGTCACCAACATCACCAGGGATACTACTCCCCCAGCCGCCGGCCCAGCCAGGGCCACATCAAACAACACTCGGCGATCGCGCAATAGAGACTGAAAGCGATTAATCGCCCCAAAGCTGGCAATCTGCCAACTGGCAATAAAAAAAGGCCAACTAAATTTAACTTGGTGATGCCGGGCAGCCACTTGGTGGCCAATTTCGTGAGCCACAAAAACCACCCAAATCAAAGCCGTCAGAGGTAAGACATCCCGCCAGCGATTTAAGTTGTTAAATAAATCAAAGCCAAAAAATAAACCCACAGTTTCCCCGGTGGTTGCCAAGGCTAACAGGCATAGCCCCAGAGATAAGGCCTTGAGTCCCCAGGTGAGGGGGCGGGGATCATTGCTACTCGGTAGGATAATTACCACGGGCTTCCCCTCTTGGTTGGCCACCAGAAATAGCCGGTAGCGATCGCCCATCACAGCCATCAACTTCTCCCTCAGCTTCTCATAGGTAGGCTCCACCTCACCCCGGAGATTCCCTTGGAAAACTACTCCCTGATCGTAGGGAATCGTCTGGGTAGCAAAAAAAGTATCGATGCTAAAAATGCCCCGGATCAACTGCAAATCCTCGTCGGGGATCGCTGGCGGCTCCGCCACTACAGCAGTCACTTGGGGAATAACCTCCTCCTTGCTCTGGAGCATTTTAGCTGCCCGTTCCCGTAACAACTCCGCCTGCCCTGCTTGGCGTAATCGCCGTCCCAGCCAGATATAAACCGCCGTAGAGCCGACCAACAGCAGTAAAACTCCAATGAAGTTGATATAAATTCCCGCGGCAATCAGACCAAAAAACAACAGCCAAGGCACGATTAAAATAACCGACTGTAGCCAAGCTAAAATACCAATCTGACCATAGGGGCGAGCCCGATTGAACCCCCACACCAACAGAGCTAGGGCAACCCCGATTAATGTGACAATGGCGGTAGTTTCTGATGCTAGGGACATATTCTATGGATATTTAACTGAATTAACTTTAGGGAGATGTTGTGAGTTTGCTTAAAGCTATGCTCAGATTACCCTGACAGCTTTCTAATAAATCGTTGGACTGGGAAGCACTCAAGCCCCCCCAATGCATTAATAGAGCTAATTTTACCTTACTCCCACTCTGGGCCAATAACTGGGCCGCCTCGTCCCGGTTTAGGTTGGTTAAATCTTCAATAATCCGCAAGGCTCGATCGCGCAACTTTTGATTGGTCACTGCCACATCCACCATCCGGTTGCCGTAAACTTTGCCTAGCCTAACCATCACTCCCGTAGAAAGAATATTGAGGGCCATTTTCGTCACCGTGCCGGCCTTGAGCCGAGTTGAACCAGCGAGGATCTCTGGCCCCACTGGGAGCCGGATGTCGATATCCGCAGCCTTGGGTACCTGTTCAACTGGTACGCAGGCAATCAAGATGGTTTTTGCGCCCCGCCGCCTAGCTTCGGCCAAAGCCCCGTGCACGTAGGGGGTAGTTCCCCCGGCGGTAATTCCGACCACTACATCTAGGGAGTTGATATGCCGCTCTGCGATCGCCCAGGCCCCGTCTTCACTACGGTCTTCGAGATCCTCGGAACTGCGTACTAGGGCCCCTGCTCCCCCGGCAATAATCCCTTGGACTAGTTCCGGCGGTGTACAAAAGGTAGGCGGGCATTCGGCTGCATCTAAAACCCCCAGCCGGCCACTAGTTCCGGCCCCAATGTAGTAAAGGCGGCCCCCCTGTCTTAGGGAATTGGCGGTTGTGTCGATCCCCTCTGCTAGGGGAATTTTAGCTGATGCGATCGCTGCTAAAGTCTGGGCATCCTCCCGGTTAAAAAGTTCTACAATCTCCTGGGAACTTAACTGGTCTAAATTCTGGCTTCGGGGGTTAGCCTGCTCGGTCAGCAGGTGACCACGTTTTTCTAGCATGATGGGTGTGAGTTATGAAAAATTTAATTTTAATACCCCAGTGGGGACACAACAATAATTTATACTTCTAGGCAAGATAGCCCTCCCGGATTTACCTTTACCAACTCCCTGAACGGGCTGAAAATCACTTAATCCAAGACCAGCCGGAGCGTGGCCTAAAGCTGATCTAGAGCTAATTTGGCATAGCCCAGATATGATAGGAATTTTGTGGAAGTGTCTTTGTGCTGAAACGCAGCCACAGTGATCGGTACAGATACCCTCTCAACTAAGGTAATTAGCCGCCAAATAAGTTTTCTAGATTTTGCCGGATCTCATCCAACTGGCTTTGAGATAACTGTTCCTCCGTTTGATCGGCTAGATCATCTGCCGGGTCGTCGCTGGGGCCTGGGCTAAAAGACCGCTCCAAACTGCGTCGAATTCTATCTAAAATTTCTTCGCTATTTTGGTTTTCTTTGGGGCTGCGATCGGCTTGCCAGGTAGTTTCTGCTAGGTTTCGTTCCGGGGGAATGATCAGTGATTGATCCTCAGATTCGATCAAATGATAGCTGTAGCCGTTATCTTTACAAAACTCAACCATTTCACCGAGACTGATTTTTTCTACCTTGGGGGCAGCAAACTCCTGCGCCTCCAGCAATACAGCAAAACGAGTCGCATCATCTTCGTCGGTAAATAGCAAGATTGTGTCCTGGCCATCGGGAGTCCGCAGGGTATGAATGCCCTCATTATCTGTGCCAGCATTAAACAGCAGGATATACACAATTTGCGACATAGTTACACTCGGAAATCCAATTAGTTAAATAGTTAATTAGAGGATGTTTGAAAAGGTAAAGACGGTTAAAGCCTCCACTACAAACTCAGGTATTTAGTAGATGGTGTAACAGGGATTTTTCAGCTGGTAGTGATGATTTAGTCATCAAAATAGTCATCAAAATGACTAGAAACCAGACTTTTCAGACACCCTCTTAAATTTTGCTGGTTTAATTGCTTAATTTTCAAGTGGAATTTGGAAATTAATTTTCAGGTAAGCCCCGCCTAATTTAGCGTCATTAAAATTCAATGGTTAAAGCTTTGAAGATCAACGCAATTGAAAGCCGACTCCCCCTTGGACAGAAATAGCTGTGCCGCCGCCATCGCGCCGGCCGTTAAACGCGATCACTGCGTTACCAAAAATCACGGTATTACTCTCAGGAACACTGTAGTCAATGCCGGGTTGGACAGCAAAACTAGCGCGATCGCCCACGGGGGTGTTGTTGCCAGATGGCAGGGTAACCCCAGCGCCAACGTAGGCCTCGGTCTGCCAATCAATGGGAATGTCTAGGGAAACCGTAGGCACAAGGGCGACTCCACCGCCACCGACAAGGGCTTGGGCGCGGATCGAAATCGGAGCTTCTAGAATTCGGTAGCGGCCGGTAAAGGCTACGCCACTGGCCCCAGAGCTACCAAAACTGCCGCCCACACCTACATAGCTGCCGTAGGCGGCCTGGGCCATGGCTGGGCCAGACCCTAATCCGGCCATTAATGCTGCACTGCCCGCCGCTAGCCACACACCGATTGGCGATCGCATAAACTCACCTCCACCAGGAATGCTGTATAGTTTTGACCTGAGTATTTTTAACTATAACCCGGTTCAGGCCTACCGGGTCTGTTGGTATAGGCCAAGATTTTCATAATCATTGGAAGTTCTTGGCGATTAGTTGGCGATTAGGTTTAACAATTAATTTAAGATAGTAGCAACATGGCTCTGCATTGGTGGGGTAACGGATGCTTGGCACGGGCCAGGAATCACATTAAATTTATCTACACTCATCTAAAACTTATCCTAGATACGATCGAGGTCTAATCCATGCCAGATATTGTTGATATTGCTGTGGGTGCAGGGAGCTTTCAAACTCTCGTTACAGCCGTGAAATTGGCTAATCTAGTTGACGCTTTGAAAAGCCCCGGCCCATTTACAGTGTTTGCCCCCAACGACGAGGCTTTTGCCAAATTACCCCCCGGAACTGTGGAGTCTTTAGTCAAATCTATTCCCCAATTGTCTAGGATATTGACCTTCCATGTGGCAGCGGGCAAATACACCAAGGATGACCTAGCCAAGATGGGCAAGGTGACTTCCCTAGAGGGTTTTGAAATTCCCATTGATTGCTCTGATGGTTTTGAGGTAAAAAACTCCACGGTCATTGCCGCCGATATTGAAGCTGATAACGGCATTATCCATGTGATCGATCGCGTGATTCTTATGGGCTAAACAGGCAAACTTTATTAATTAATCTGAATTCGGAATAAGGGGATGCTTGAAAAGGTAAAGACGGTTAAAACCGTCACCTCAGGTATTTAGGGGTTTACATGAGGATTTTTCAGATCGTAGTGATGACTTTAGTCATCAAAATGATCATCAAAATGACCTGATACCAGGCCTCTCAGACATCCTCTAAGCCAGAAACCGAATTATCCCCTTGTAAATTTAGTCACCTTGACAATGGAATTCCTCAACTCCAGCTAAGTTTTATGGGATCAATGCCCTTAACCCGGACTGATGTTAATTAAAACCTGCTTCTCAATGCAACCAAATTCAGCAATAGGCTGCAATTTTTCTGGCATTCTAAGCTTTTCCAGCGGTCACCAGTACTGCGATCGATTGCCGAAATTTAGCTATGACTAATGTTGTGACTAGTGCAAGTAATAACTCATTGCTGATTTTATGTACATTACAATTATCGGAGTTGCTCTGATTGAACCTGGGGTAAAAGTTTTTTGCCGTTATCACTGGTGATAATAATTTGACGCTGGCGATCAAACACAACTGTCCCCACGGTTAGGTGTTTCTCCGTGTGGGTATGGATGTAGTCTTGGGCTTTGCGGTCAATCTGTTGCACCATCAACCCATAAATTTGCTCAACCCAATTTTCCCCATTGGCTTGGTCCCAATCCCGCAGGCTCCCCAGGGCCGCATCGGTCGTCGGCGCTTGGTACAACTGCTGGAGGTAATCAATTGGTAGACCCACTTGAACAGCCAACGCCGTCAGGATCTCTAGCCGGCCATCAGCCAAATGGTGATGGGTGTGGAAGATGCCCCCAGCGAGTTTGATCAGCTTGCCGTGGTAGCCAAACAGCAATACCTGCTCCACGCCATAGGCAGCAGCGGCTACCAGCATCGACCCCAGCCAATTGGCAGTTTTAACCAAATATTTTGGGTCTATACCAATTTTTTGAGCCAGATCTAGCCCATTTTCACCAATACAAAAAACAAGGATCCGACGATTTCCCGCCCCGGAGGCTGCGCTGATAGATTTTTGAGCTAAGTCTGCCTGGAAAGCGGCCAACTGGTCTGGGGAACTGAGGGGCTGGGAAATACCACTGGTTCCCAACAAAGATAGCCCCTCTAGAACCCCAAAGGCTGCGTTGGAGGTGCGAGCAGCCAAGCGCTTGCCCTGGGGCAGGATGATAGTTACTTGAATTTTTTCCTCTGGAGCAAGCAACTTACCCAGGTTAGTGCTGAGGAGTTGCTGAGCATAGCTGTAAATCGCCGGGTTGCCAGCTTTGGTAATGCCAATTCCCTCTCCACCGCGAATTAAGACTGGTTCCTGGTTTTGCTCTGGAGATTCTCGCAATTCCACAACGGCCCAGACCGGAGTTCCAGCGGTTAGGTCTAAGTTGTCTCCTGGTTCGCTGCGGCTAATGGCGAGGGCCTGGCGGGGGCTGAGCCGGGCCACCTGCTCGATCGTAATTTCAACGTTCTGGGGCGGATTAATCAGGTCAATTATCACCTGCTCTGGAGCCGGACGATCGTTTAGGTGTTGATAGGCAGCCACAGCCGCCGCACAGGCAAAAACCGGCAAAGTATAACCAGATTTTGCCCTGTGTCCTTCAGGATTTGGTAATTGCTCTGTCATTGTGATGTTGACCCGGAGAAATATTGGGGGCGAGTTTGGCTGTGAAATTTAATTAAAATCTGCCCAACTTAAATTACTCTAAATTACTTGAGGTAATAGTTGCGGGTTCCCCTAGCTTCAATGGCTTGCGAGAGGCGATTGAGGGCATGGATGTAGGCCGCAGTGCGCAAGGGCACTTGGTAATCTTGGGAAATTTGCCAGACTTGGTCAGTAGCCTCCACCATGGCGGCCTGTAGGCGTTGGCTAACTTCAGCCCCCGTCCAATACAAACCACTGCGGTTTTGTACCCACTCAAAATAACTAACAGTCACGCCCCCGGCATTGACCAAAATATCGGGAAAGACCATCAAACCCCTTTGATTCAAAATTTGATCAGCTGCGGAATTGACTGGGCCATTGGCAACTTCAAAAATATATTTGGCCTTAATTTGGGGGGCATTGGCGGGAGTGATCTGATTTTCTAGGGCTGCTGGAATTAAAATATCTACATCTAAATTAAGTAGTTCTGTGTTGCTGATGATTTCGTGTTCGACAATGTTGCAGACTGTGCCCTGGCAGTAGACTGCCTGGATACCCCGGCTGGACTGCTTGTACTGGCGGATACTGGGAATATCTAGACCCTTTTTAGCGTAGATACCGCCTTGGGAATCACTCACTGCCAGGATACGATAGCCAGCTTTGGCGAGGAATTCTGCAAGGGCCCCTCCGGCATTGCCGAAGCCCTGGACGGCGACTGTGATTTCCTGGGGACTGCGTTCTAGTTTCTGGATCGATCGCTCAATGACAAAAAAAGCCCCCAAGGCAGTAGCTGTCTCCCGACCGGCACTGCCTCCCATGCTCATCGGCTTACCCGTCACTACTGCTGGGGTGATTTGCCGCTTGATGATGCTGTATTGATCCATCATCCAGCCCATAATCATTTGGTTGGTATACACATCAGGGGCCAAGATATCTATGTCTGGGCCGATGAAGTCGGCGATCGCATCCACATAGCCCCGGCTGAGCCGCTCTAGCTCGAACTTAGACAACTCTTTAGGGTTGACAGTAATTCCACCTTTAGCACCGCCGTAGGGCAGGTTCATTAGCGCACACTTAAAGGTCATCCAAAAGGCCAGGGATTGCACCTCGTCGAGGCTAACACTGGGATGGTAGCGGACTCCGCCCTTGGTCGGACCCCTAGTGTCGTCGTAGCGGACCCTGTGCCCAGGAAATATCTTTAAAGAGCCATTGTCCATCCGCACTGGGATCGCTACACTAAGGCTAGATTTTGGGTATTTGAGGCGGGCGATCGCATCTTCAGAGATAGTTACATACTTCAGGGCTTGGCCTAGGCGAGTGCTAGCGTCGGCAAATAAAGATTCAGTCATAATTTGCGTAATTTGTTGATTGTGTCAGCAATGGGCCCCTAGAATAACAACCCAGGATTTTTATAGCCAGCGGCCTTAATCAAAGATATAAGAGGATGTCTTAAAAGTCTTGTGTCAGGTCATTTTGATGACTAAAGTCATCACTACGAGCTGAAAAATCCTCGTTAAACCAACCAAATGCTTGGGTTATGGTTTTAACCGTCTTTACCTTTTCAAACATCATCATAAATGGCATTGAGTCGGTAGTTGCGATCAAGAAAATGATACTCCCCCCAGTATCCCGTAGGAGCCCAGCAACTTTGATCAACTGTTAGCAACTATTCGAGATTATTTAAGAGTTTTAACTGTCTCCGGATGGTATGGGTAACGCCATAATTGTATGGGCATCAAGTTGTTTAGCTATCTAGTTGTGATGCAATTAGGCGGCATTGGTTTTGATGTGGCGATC
>Ga0272446_1000474_pt1 | contig 63460 bp, 55 predicted proteins | sample YNPCB0061_FD_194587 | JGI IMG/M metagenome (GOLD analysis project Ga0272446, IMG submission 194587) | Hot spring microbial mat communities from Yellowstone National Park, WY, United States - YNP-CB-006-1 | ecosystem: Environmental > Aquatic > Thermal springs > Hot (42-90C) > Sediment | place...
CCTCCAGCGCCCCCCGCGCGGCATCGGTACCGCGGTAGCGATGGACGAGCCGGTCGGCATCGTCTGCGCCCGGCACCCCTCCCAGGCCGAGCCTGAAGACGACCTGGCGCTCTTGCCCGTCGGCAAGCTCGAGGCCCACCTGGATCGCGGCGCAGGGGTCCAGACCGGCGCCGGACCTCCCGGACAGGTGGGTGCGCGTCAGCGCCGCCGGGTTCTCCAAGCTGCCGTTGCGGCCGATGAACTCGGTCCGGTCACAGGTGCAGGTGCGGCTCGAGTCGTCCACGTCGAAGAAGGCGACCCGGTCCGGAAACTCTTGGTTGTACGGGTTGCGCGCGTGGAGCGCGCCGCTATACGGATCGATCTCCGAGGTCAGGTGCATGGCCGTTTTTGGCCGCAGGTCGCCCAGGACCCATTCCACGTAGCCGGTGGCGGAGAGTCGGCGCGCCCGGCCGGAGGCGTTGCGCACCTTGAGCACTGAGAACTTGATGGGGGCGTCGATGGCCACGTAGACCCACAGCTCCGAGCGGATGCCGGCCTCGGTGTGCTCGAACACGCTATAGCCAAAGCCATGCCGGCTCGCATAAGGCGTGGCGCCGCGCCTGGGCAAGGGTGCAGGCGACCAGAACTGGCCGGTCTCCTCGTCGCGCAGGTAGAAGGCCTCGCCGCTCGGGTCCGACACGGGGTCGTTGTGCCAGGGGGTCAAGCGAAACTCGTGGGCATTCTCGCCCCAGGTGTAGGCCTGGCCGCCCTCCGAGATGACGCTGCCGAACTGCGGATTGGCGAGGACGTTGGCCCAGGGCGCCGGGGTCAGCTGCGTGGGCGCGGTGACGATGACGTACTCGCGCCCATCGGGGGTGAATCCGCCGATGCCGTTGAATAGAATCAGGTCGCGCGGCGGCAGCGTGAAGGCGGCAGCCTCGCCCTGGTGGGGCCGGCTCGGGATGAGGCGCGGCACCCGCACCTCCGGTGCGAGCGCGCGGTTGAGCTGCTCCGCCAGGCTACCCGCGCTGTCGCTCAAGACCGCGCGCGCGACGGACAGGAACAGGGCCCGGTCTTCTTCCGCAATTTGGTCCACCGACCGGATGAAGATGCCGCCCGGACGGTCCATCACCTGGGCATCCAGGCCCACCGCAACCAGGCCCAGGATCTGGTCCTGCAGCGCCTGCCGGTAGCCTGCACGGTCTTCGTTCCAGATGACCAGGTCCACCGCCAGCCCCTTCAGACGCCAGTAGCCATGGGCCTGGATGAGCTGGCGCACCAGCTCGATGTTGGCCCGATCGGCAATGCGCAGCAGGACAATGGGCAGGTCGCCGGAGATGGCATAGGCCCAGAGCCCGGACTGTCCGCGCCGGTTGCGCATGAGCACGCCGGCGTCCGCGCGCAGCCCGGCATGGGCGTAGAGGATCGAGTTGGCCAGTCGCCCGTAGAGCTGCGCATCCGCCTCGCTGGCGTCGATCTGGCGGAGCACCACCTGGGCGTGCGTCCAGGCCAGCTCGAACACCCGGTCGGCGAGGCGGCGGTCCTGATACTTGTGGACCAGACCGAGAGCCGCCTCTCTGCTGACACCGATCCCAAATACCAGGTCTACGCTGGCGGTCTGGTCGGGCTCGATGGTCACCCGACAGCGGATGGCGACCACTGGGTCCAGCACCGAGCCCTGGCTGCCCGAGAGCGCCCCGGCACTGTCCATCGCCTGGGGCGCAGCGGAGGTGCGGCCGCGGCCGAGGAAGCGGGTGCGGTCGGTCTCGCACGAGGGCTCGCGCGCCTCGGCGTCGTGCACGGCCAGCAGGTGAAACAGCCAGGGAGAGCGATCCTCGCGCGAACGCGGGCGCCGGGTGCAGAGGACGGCCTGCTGTCCGGCGACGACCTCGGTCTGGACGAACAGGTTGCTGAAGGCCGGGTGCAGTGCGTCGGCGGCGGGCGGGGCCAGGACCACCTCCGCGTAACTGGTGATCTCGACGGTCCGGCGCGCCGGGGAACGGTTGGTGATGCGTATCCGGCGCAGCTCGATGTCGTCCTCCGGCGAGACAACGATCTCCGTGTGGGTGTCGAAATCGAAGCCCTCGCCGCGATCCCGGCGGCGAAACTCCGCCCGGCCCTCCGAGAAGATCCCCTCGCAGTGGTCGGCCCGTCGCAGCGTGGGTTGGTAAGCGGTCGACCAGATCTCGCCGCTGTCCAAGTCGCGCAGGTAACAAAAGGTGCCCCAGGGATCGCGGGTGCTGTCCTCGCGCCAGCGCGTCACAGCGAGGTCCTGCCAGCGGCTGTAGCCGCCGCCCGCTTGGGTCACCATCACGTGGTAGCGGCCGTTCGACAGCAACTGCACCTCGGGGACTGGCGTGTCGGGGCTTGTCAGGACGCGGATTGGCATCTCGCTGCCAACGGCGCCGGCGCGCACGTCGCTGAGCGCCTCCGTTGGGGCATAGAAGGCGGAGGCCCGGGGGATACGCTCCTGCAGCAGCGCCAGCGTGCCCTGGAACAGACGATCGGACTCGAAGCGCCGCTGCATGGGGCGCCCCAGGAGCAGGTGGTCCAAGGCGAGGAGGCTCATGCCCTGGTGATGGGCCATGTAGGAATACAGCACGGCCCTGGTCTCGCCGCGCCTTTGCCGGGCTGGGGTGTAGTCGACGGCCTCGTGCAGGCCGAACCGCCCCTCCACACCGGCGGCGGCGAGCCGTTGCAGATTTTGACAGGCCGCATCGGGCGCCACCATCAGGGCCAGCGCGGTGGCGTAGGGGGCAACCACCAGGTCGTCGGCGAGACCGCGTTTCAGCCCCAGACCTGGGATGCCGAAGGCGCGGTACTGATAGTTGAGTTGAAGGTCCACGGTGTTATAGCCGGCCTCGGAGATCCCCCAGGGCAGACCGCACTGCTTACCGTACTGGATCTGGCGTGCCACTGCCGCCCGGGCCGTCTGGTCGAGTAGGGTGTGCTCATACGTCGGCATGACCAGTTGCGGCATCAGGTACTCGAACATCGACCCACTCCAGGAGAGCAGGACCGGCTCGCCGCCGGCGGTGGTGAGCACGCGCCCGAGGGCGAACCAGCTCTCCTGGGGTATTTGTCCCTGGGCGATGGCAACGAAGACACCCAAGCGGGCCTCCGAGGCCAGAAGGTCGTAGTAGCTCGGGTCCAGGCGCCGTTCCTCGACGTGGTAACCGATGTGGAGGAGTCGCGCGGACTTGTCGTAGAGGAAGCCGTAGTCCATTCCGGCAAGGTCAGCCGCCAATTGGTCCAGGCGCTCGATGGCGGCGATGCGAGCCTGGGCGCGCTCGCTGCCTTGTATGAGGCGCTGACGCACTTCTGCTGGCCGGGTGTCCTGCGTCGACTCCACCCCGACCGCAAGGTGGGACGACAAGGCCTGCCCCATCCCCGCCAGGGTGCGCAGGCTCGGGATAGCGTCGATGTGAGGCAGGCCGTTTGAGTCCACCGGCGCCTCCGCCAGCCCCGCCCAGGGGGCGAGCCAAGTCAGCTCATCGCGCATCGCCCGGCACTGCCGGGTGAGGGCCCCGGCCCACCAGGCGGTATCGGTCTGGGCCGCGGTCTCCCGCATGACCGCCAATCCTGCGGCCAGCGCCTCGACGGACCGCATCAGCCCGTCCAGCAGGCGATGTGCCGCCGAGAGACTGACGGGCGGCGCGGCGACCGCCGCGTCGAGGGCATCCCGGAGTTCGCCCAATGCGGGCGGCGCTGCGTCGCCCGCGGCATCTTCCAGTATCCCCAGGGTGTCGCGCAAGCCCTCGATCCATCGCGACTCCAGGATCGGACGGTCGATCAGCTCAGTCAGGCCCGGGCGCAGGGTCAAAAGGTGCCCCCCCAGGTTGCCGCTGTCGACGGTCGAGACATATGCGGGGGGCAGCGGCTGGAGCGTTTGGGTGTCGTACCAGTTATAGAAGTGGCCCCGGTGTCGTTCCAGCGCAGCCATGGTGTCCAGGGTTTTGGCGGTGCGATCGAGCAATTGCCCGGCCGGGATATAGCCGAAGTCGTGGGCGGCTAAATTGCCCAGCAAGGCTAGTCCCATGTTGGTGGGCGATGTGCGATGGGCCAGGGCATCCGCGCGTCCCGCCTGGTAGTTGTCCGGCGGCAGCCAGTGGTCGTCCGGGCCGACGCAGGCCTCGAAAAAGGCCCAGGTCTTGCGCGCCAACCGGCGTAGGAAACGGGTCTGTCCGGCGCTGAGCTGGGCCTCGCAGCGGGCGAGCGGACGGCTGATCCACCAGACGACGACCGGACAGACCAGCCACAGGAGCAGAACAGGTCCCGCCACGATCAGCGCAGCGGCATCCGCCACCGCCAGGTAAAGGGCCGTTGCGGCGGCGACCACCGGTGGAAACCAGACGGCCCGGAAGGTCGCGGCGAGGTCGGTGCGGCTCAACCGTTCCTGATCGCCGGAGGGATTCCATTCCAGCAGCCGCTGGTGGCTTACAGCCAAGCGCCAGAGGGTCCGGAGGATCGCATCCAGGCTGTAGCACGCCTCATGGGGTAGGGTCACCAGTCCAAGGACCGCCTGCATGAGGCGCTGGCGAGCCGCCTCGCCGGCGGCGGCGAGGTGCTGGCCAAGTCGCATGTCGTCGGGTTTGCGCAGCACGTCCAGCAAGGTCGCCAGCAGCGGCGGTAGCAGGAGTACGCCGAGCACGGCCAGGGTCCAGAACGTCGCCCCCGACAACAAGGTCCAGCCCAGCAGCAACAACAGGGTCAAGGCCGCCGGCACCAGGCTGCGGCGCAGGTTATCGAACAGCTTCCAACGCGACAGGGCCGACAGCGGATTGGGCAGGGGCCGCCCGTGCGGGCCGGGTACGCGCGGCAGCAGCCACGCTGCAAGTTGCCAGTCGCCGCGGATCCAACGGTAGCGGCGATTGACGTCCGCGCCGTAACGGCTGGGGTATTCCTCGTACAACTCCACGTCGCTCAACAGCCCGGAGCGAGCGTAGCAGCCCTCTAGCAGGTCGTGGCTCAGGACGCGGTTGTCCGGGAAGCGCCCCTTGAGGGCCTGCTCAAAGGCGGCAACCGCGTAGATCCCCTTGCCGATGTACGAGCCCTCTTGGAAGACGTCCTGGTAGACATCCGAGACGGTGCGGGTATACGGATCTATGCCCGGATCCCCGCCGTACAGGCGCGCATAGCGCGAGTGCTGTCCTCCGGGCAGGCTCACGCTCACGCGCGGCTGCAAGATGCCATAGCCCGTGCGGACCCGTTGCAGGGCCGCGTCGTAGACCGGTCGGTTCAGCGGGTGCGCCATGGTGCCGACGAAGGCGCGCGCTGCGTCGCGCGGCAGCTGAGTATCGCTATCCAGCGTGATCACATAGATCACACCGGCGAGCACCGCGGTCGAACCAACCACCAGGGAGAACCCGTCGCCGTTGCCGTCCCGCAGCAAGGCGTTGAGGTCGGCCAGCTTGCCGCGCTTGCGCTCGTAGCCCATCCAGACGCGATCCTGTGGATTCCAGCGGCGCGGGCGATGAAACAGGAAAAAGACGTCATTGCGACCGCCTGAATAGCGCGCATTCAAGGCCTCGATGCGCTCCCTGGCCAGGGCCAGCAAAGGGCCGTCCTCCTCCAGCGTCTCCTCATGGGCATCGCGCAGGTCCGTCAGCAGCCCGAAGTGAAGGTTGCCGTCGCGATTGGCCAGGAACCTGACCTCCAGGGCATCGACCAGATCCTCGATGCTGCGCGCGCTGGTCAGTAGGGTCGGGACCACCACCAGGGCACGCGACTCCGGCGGGATGCCCTTGGAAAAGTCCATGCGCGGCAGAGGCTTGGGCGAGGTCAGGATGGGGGTCAGCCAGTTCACCAGCGCCACGGCGAGCTGTCCCGCGGCCAGCAGCGCGAGCAGCCCAAGCGGCAGCTTGACCCAATCGGAAAGCTCGTCCACCGATGCCTGCGCCAGAAGGCCCGCGGCGAGCAGCACCGTCAGGAGCGTGATGGCCCCCAGATAGACGAACAATGCAGACCGACGCGCCCAGCCCCGCAGGGCCGCCACCAGGGGGGGACGGGCACGTACGACGGCTTCGAGCTCCAGCCGGCCGCGGTCGACCAGGTAGAAGCCAACGTGCGCGGTGCGGTCGTCGCCTCCAATCCGGGCGCTGGCCCCTGCGGCGCTCGCCTGGGCCAGCTCGATGGCGCGGGCGGCCACAACCTCCTCGGGGGACCCGCTCGCCCTGGCAACCAGCTCAACGGCGTGGCGGTAGCGGTCACGGGTCGCGAAGTCCATCCCCGCATAGGCCCCGGCAGGGTCCTTGCACAGGGACCGCTCGACCAGGCTCACGGCCTCGACGAATTCCTGCCAGTCCATGGTCCCGAGCAGACGCAGGCTGCCGATGCTGTTGCTGATGGAGACCTGGTCGGCCGCCTGTTGCTGATTGCCGGAGCGGACCAGCTGCTCGATGCTCAGTCCAGAGTCCGCCAACTGTTGCTCGATCCAGGTCAGCGGGAAGGCCAGGCCCGGGCCCTGGCCTTGCAGGCGGCGCGACAGCTCCGACACAAATGGAGGTGTCATCGGCGGGACTGACCGCGCCATGTCCGCGACCACCAGGACCAGATTCTTGGGATCCTGGCGGGCCATCTGCACCAGTTTGTCCGCCCAGGCGACCGCCAGGTCCCGATCCAATCGGTCGGCGGCGACCTGCACCGCGACCCGGCGCAGATTCTCAATCAGCGCCAGGCGCAGCATGATGGGGATGGCCCACAGTTCGCCCAGCCGCAGCGGGGCGACTGTCTGGTAGGCGACAATGAATCGGCTGAGACTGTCCGGGTCGACCCGTCCATCGCCGTGTGCGATGGTCTCCAGGGCGATGCCGTAGACGCGCAGCAGACCCGCCGAGCTGCCTTGGGCCAGGCTCGGCAGCTCCCGGCTATACCCCTTGGGTAGGTGCCGCCTGGCGGTGCGGATTTGCTCCTCGATGAGGTAGGCGTTGTCGAGCAGCCATTCCCCCGCAGGTGTGACCCTTTGCTTCGCCGCGACCGCCTGCGCCAGCATGGCGCGGGTCTCGACGAGCACCCGCTGGTTCTCGGCCAGCCGCGACAGCAACTGTTCCGGCGCGCGTCTCGGCGCCAACCGGTCGGCAGACGCGAGACGCACGCCGTGCTGCTCCATTTGATCGGCGCTGAACAGCTCCGCTCGCAGCGGCGGCTGCACGCGTCCCGACGGACCTGGCGCACTACCGCCTGGCGACGCTGTAATCGACTGTATCCCGGTCCGCCGCCAAGACATCCAACGGCTCGCGTGGCGCAACATCGACAATGCCCGGACGCTTAGGGCGCCATTGGCACGACCCATGCCCGCCCGCGTCCGGCACCCTTTAACGTTGCTCTTTAGTTAGGCCACCCCTGGCGGCCACCCATCATGGATGGACCACTTTGAGAACCGCCCGTCGCACCGGGACCACGCTGGGGACCACTCATCATGCCCGGACCACCCTGGGGCCCGGCCGTCATCGCCGGACCGCCCTGGGGCCCGCCCGTCATCGGCCCTCCGGGCGCAGCGGCGTCTTGTGCCATTGCGATCGGGGCAGACAGGCCGCAGGCAACGATTGCAGCGACGAGTATTGAGGTCTTCATAGTGATCTCTCCTAATTCGATGTTTTATTTACGACAGGGAATCTCTGGCCCGGCGTCCTCCGCAGCATGCGTGGTGCAATAGCGTTGACTTGCGCCGCCCGTCTCCGGGTATATGCCGCCGGTCCAATGCTCGCTGGCGATGCGCGCAGACCAATTCCAGCAGAGAATACATAACCGGCAACATCCGGTAACGTCCGTACGGTGCCGCACAAACCGCCTGTAAGGTCGTTTGTTGCGCCAGCTCGCAACCCACTACTGCCCTCCAAACGGACGCACCAGCCCCCAGACGGGCACCAAACGCGCGCGGATGCGCGAACGGTATGGTCTTTTGCCATCGACCTGATGGACCCCAGGTGCCAGCGAGACAAAGACCAAGCTGTCGGCGCGGGCCCTGGAGCGCCACTTCGAAGTCAACGACCCGCCCGCCTGGCTCGTGGAGGACAAGCTCATGTAGGCGGTGGTCGGATGTGCGGCCGGCCGCACCCGCTCTGGCAAGGGAGGTGGACGAGATACCTATCCTGGTAGCAGGCGCAGCGGCGACAACGCTCGGTGGGCATAGGCTTTGCCGTCTTGGGGCTGCCGTCAGCCATCGTACTCGGCGTGGTGGCGGCGTTTCTGGTGCTGCTTCCGGTGGGCGGCGCCGCCATGGCCTTGGTACCGGCGATCGCCGTCCTGGTCTCCATGTCGCAATGGCCCTCGGCGATCTCGCTGGCGATTTGGGGCATGGGCGTGTCGGCCCCCGAGAACCTCGACCCTGCCCTGTGTAATCCTTCGTTTTCAGCGGGCGTGTGCGATGGCTGTATGGGTCCGCTAATGGAGGATGCGCGCGGTGCCCGAGACCCTGATTCAAGACCCTGGCGCGAGGACTGGCGGCGCCTACGGCAGTTGTTACTGAACCCAACGGTCGACGACCAAGCCCCGGAGTCCGCCCTGCGCAGCGCCCGGGCGCGCCAACCCGTCCCGGTGGTGTGGCTGCTGGGCAAGGCGGAAGGCTACTACTTCGCCTTAAAGCCGATTACAAAAGCCATTTGACATTGGACCGGGGACCCGTCAGCGGGGCTGGCGGGTGTCGCGTCCGTCCGCCGGAGCGACGATGCCCCAGATGGCACTCGCGTAGTCTGCCACGGAGCGGTCGCTGGAGAAGCGCCCCACACGGGCAACATTGAGGATGGACTTGCGCGCCCAGGCATCTGCATCGCGGAAGCAAAGGTCCACCGCATCCTGGGCCGCCAGGTAGGCCCGGAAGTCCGCCAGCACGAGGTAGGGGTCGTGGGCCAGCAGCCCGTCCATGAGGTCGGTGAAGCGCCCCGGCTCTTTGGGCGAGACGCCGCCACCACGGATCAGGTCGATGACCCGCTTGAGCAGCGGATCGGCCTCGTAGACCGCCCGCGGGTTGTAGCCGGACGCCTTGAGCTGTACCACCTCCGGCTCCGTCAGGCCGAAGACGAACATGTTCTCTCGCCCCACCGCCTCGCAGATCTCGATGTTGGCTCCATCCATGGTGCCGATGGTCAGTGCACCGTTGAGGGCGAACTTCATGTTCCCGGTCCCGGAGGCCTCGGTCCCGGCGGTGGAGATCTGCTCGGACAGGTCGCTCGCGGGGAAGATGCGTTCCGCCAGGGAGACCCCGTAGTTGGGCAGGAAGACCAGTCGCAGGAGGCTTGATGATGGCCTTGGCGGTGGCGTAACCGGGGGCGGCCTTGCCGGCGACGATGACGGTGCGCGGGGTCCACTCGGCGTTGGGGTTGTCCTTGATCCGCAGCTACGCCCGAGAGCAGGAGAAAGAACACCAGGAACAGCACCATGGTGGCCTGGACAATAGAGCCCAGGGCCCCCTTGGAGCCCGCCCAGAGGACGTTTCCGGTCCTGAACGCGGACGGATCGTCGATGACGACGCGCGTCGCGGGCTTTCCGGGCCTCGTGGGAATGCCGGTGGCTTGGCCAGCGGCCTGCTCAAGCTGCTGCGCGGCGTCTTGCACGCTGTGCATTGCATCGAGATGACCCTGCCCCAGCTTGGCGAGCCGGTTGGACAACTGGCTGGCGGCCTCCGGCAGCTGCTCGACGATCGCCTACATCTGGCCGCGCAAGGAGTAGGTTCCGAAGACGAGCCCGCCCACGACGGCGAGCATCACCAGGCTGGCGGCGGCCGGCCGGGGCGTCTTGATCCGTTCCAGCCAGACGACGAGAGGATTCAAGGTGTACGCAAGGAGGATCCCGATCAGGACCGGGATCAGAAATCCTTGCGCCCACTCCAGAGCGACGACCACGGCCGTCGTAGCGAGGATGGTCAGCGCCAAGCGCGGCGCGTTTGGGGGTATACGGCGTTTTGACTGAAAGGCGGAGGCGCTCGATGAGTCATGCGCTGAATGGGGAGGGCTGGCGGTAGGCTCGGCCTGGGAATGCATTTGGGTGAGCTAGGTTACTGATCCCGGACGCCAACACCTCAGGTCGCCGCCTGGGCGCCATGTGCCTGCTGTCAGCGCCAACGGAAGTCCAGCCGCGACTGGCCCGAATCGCCGATGTGCACTTCCTGTCTCTGGGGCTGTTGGAGACCTTGGCCGGGCGCACTGACGTCGACGACGTAGTGGCCTGGCGGCAGTTGAGCGAAGAACAACGGGCCTTGGGACTCGGCGGTGAGGACGTTGCCGCCCCGGGTATCCCGAATGTCCACCCGAACCGCCGCGAGATACTCGCCGCTGCCCTGCATCGCGAAGAGCAAGCGCAGGTTGAATTGGTGGGACAGGGCATCGAGCTCGGTGCGCTCACTGTCGCCGACGCCACCCGATCGGTAGCGAATGCCCTGATCGCTTACCAGTGGCGCCAAACTGTCCGGGGCCGACGAGGAAGGGCGGGCGCCCCCATCCGGCGACGGCGCAGGGTGTATCGCCCATTCCCCTGCGGCGATTGGTCGGCCGTCTGGCGATACGGCAGACGTTCCAGGCGCCCGTTGCGGAGATCCTGCTCCTGCATCATCGGCGGTGGTCGGCTGCGCCCCCTGTGCGCCGACCGACTGCAAGCCGCCCACCCCCAGGATCAACGACACGGCCACGACAGCGAGCCTATGCATTCTTGCCATTTTGAGAACCTCGTTTGATTGGTTGTTGGGGGCCGCACGCCCGGCGCTCCGGGGGACGCGCCTGCCTTCATCCTTATTGGCAGACGGACCCTTTGGGCTTGCCGAGATGAGGGCGTTAGGTGCCATTGGGAAAAGGCACCCGCCCCGCGGCGGCCGCCAAGGCAACGGCACGGCCCCACAGCGGCGCCCCGACCGTCTGGCCGACCGCCCCCCGACGCTCAGTGCGAGCAGGCGGCGCACCTTCCTCCGCTGGGGGTCAGCGACCGACCTGGATGTTGCTAAACGAGCCCAAGACTCCAAACGCCTGCAACAGCCAGAGCACGACCGCGATGACCACAACGATATTCAGGATGTTCTTGATCTTGCTGTCCATAGGGATATAGGCATTGACGAGCCAAAGCAGCACGCCAACGACGATCAAGACAACGACTAGGTTAATGAGTGGCATGGGTATTCTCCTGTTAGATGATTACATTGCTCGATGGACCATCCGCATCGATTCGATGCATTTGATCCCCATTGTTCCACCGCGTCAACGAGCCATTGAGAGGAGGCGCGACGGCCAAACGAAGACGGACAACGACTCCCGTCCGCCTCGTCCTAATTTTATCGCTTGATACGGGAAATTTTTGTTCCCTCGATGCTGACGCCCGCCATCAATCCTGGCGCGCCGAAAATAAGCGCATAGGCATCACCCTTCAGCGAGTTAAGCGAGGAAGTAGCAAGATTCTTTGCGACTCCTTCGACGAGTTTCCTGGAAATACCAAATGTCACGGGCAAGTTAATCGGATGAACGACTGTGGTCTGTACGGTGGGGCACATAGGGCGGCAGCCGTCCAACCGTCCAACGCCCCGAATCCCCTTTGGGGGCGGTCGAGCCCGTCTCCCCGTGTGCCACTGCCGGCCATGTTACCCGCCGAATGCGCCCTCCGGCGCAAGATGTCATGTGTGCGATACCGTACCGACTGCCTCGATTGCGCCGACTAGTCTCGCGGAAGATCACAGATCAGATTTCTGCAGGATTTGGACCCGGCGTCAGGCAAGCTTTGAGAATGACCGGCTCCTCCCCCGTTTATCGAATGCGAGGAGATACCATGCGCCTACGACTCTTAATGCTGCTCGTGCTGCTGGGCGTGACGTCCGCGGCGCCTGCCCAAGTGGCGATCGGCATCAACCTTTCGCTGTTTCCCGAGCTTGTCCGGGTGCCGAATTACCCTGTCTACTACGCGCCGCGACAGCACACCAACTATTTCTTCTACGATGGTATGTACTGGGTCTACCACGACGACGACTGGTACACCAGCGACTGGTACAATGGGCCTTGGTGGCGCACCGCGCCTGAAGATGTCCCGGAATTCGTGTTACGAGTCCCGGTGCGCTATTACCAGCGTCCGCCGGCGTACTTTCAAGGGTGGCGGCGCGATGGGCCGCCACGTTGGGGCGAGCACTGGGGTCGCGATTGGGAGCAGCGGCGCCGCGGATGGGACAAATGGAACCGCCGCTCCGCGCCGCCGCCGGCCCCATTACCCACCTATCAGCGGCGGTATTCAGGGGATCTGTATCCCAGGGTGGACGAGCAGCACGCGCTGCGAAAGGAAAATTACCGCTACGAGCCGAAAGACGCTTTAGTGCGCGAGCGCGTTCGCCCCCAGATGCAGGGTGCGTCTGCACCCAGTTCGCCGGAGAGGCAACTACAGCCCCAGCGCCGAGGTACCGGGAACGACGCGCGCGAGCGCGATCAGCCGCAAAGACCCGCGCAAAGACCCGTCAGCGGACCTGCCCAGGAGTCAGAACGGGCGTCCCAACAGCAGCGGCCACAACAGCCCCCGGGCGCAGCCCCGCCGCGTGAGCAACAGGTGCCAACGTCGCAGCGGAGAGACGGCAGTCCGCAAGGCAAGGGCACCACCCGCGATTCCAGCCGTGATCCCAAACGCGATCGAGGCGGCGAACCGAAGCGGGGACAGGGTAACGAGCCCTCGCCGCGCGAGCAGCAGGCGCCAACGTCGCAGCGGAGAGACGGCAGTCCGCAAGGCCAGGGTGCCACCCGCGATCGCAGCCGCGATTCCAGCCGTGATCCCAAACGCGATCCCAAACGCGATCGAGGCGGCGAACCGCAGCGGGGACAGGGTAACGAGCCCTCGCCGCGCGAGCAGCAGGCGCCGAAGTCGCAGCGCAGCGACGGCAGTCCACAAGGTCAGGGTGGCACCCCCGATTCCGGCCGCGATCCCCCTGGAGATCCAGGCACCGAGCGGAATCGGGGACCGGATAATAATGAGCCAAAGAAAGGGCGCAACGACAGGTGAGCAGTCCAGCCGCGAATCCCGCAAGTGACGCGACAGGCCCCTGTCCGCGATCTGACAAGCCGCATCGGCGCGGCGCGCGGTTGCTGGCCAGCCGCTATGTTTGCCGTCTGGTCGGCTTGATGGACCGCATTCCCCCCTGTGCCGACAAGGGCCACATGGGCCCCGACTCCGACAGGCAGGGTTGGCCGCATCCCTGTCCCTCCATATGATGGGAAGAGCCCCGCAAGGACAGGACGGCCTGGCCTACGGCGTGCCGAGTCACCTGCCGAGAGGCAGCAGCCGGTCGTACTCCGCCTTGACGACCGCGTAGCACTCGCAGCTTCGCTGCTCCAGTCCCGGTCGGTCCAAAACGGTGATGTGGCCCCTGCGGTAGCTGATCAGACCCGCCCGTTGCAAGGCGAGCGCGGCCTCGGTCACCCCTTCGCGGCGCACGCCGAGCATGCTGGCAATCAGCTCCTGGGTCACGACGAGCTCGTTGCCGGGCAGCCGGTCCAGGCTGAGCAGGAGCCAGCGGCACAACTGCTGGTCCACCGTATGGTGCCGGTTGCAGACGGCGATTTGTGCCATCTGCGCGATGAGCGCCTGGGTGTAGCGCAACAACAGCATCGTCACCGAAGGCGAGCGGGAGAACTCCTCCCGAATCGCTCGCCCGCTCATGCGAAAGCCCTCGCCGGCGCTCTGGACTACCGCCCGGCTGGGTGTCGAGCCGCCGCCCATGAACAACGGCACGCCGACGATGCCATCGTTGCCGACCACGGCAATCTCGGAGGACGCGCCGCTCTCGGTGACGTACATCAAAGAGACGATCGCCGTGGTCGGAAAGTACCCGTGACTCAGCATCGCGCCTGACTCGTAGAGGGCCTGCCCCAGCGGCAGGGCCACGGGCTGCAGATGCCCCCGCCAGCGCTGCCAATCCGCTTCCGGCAACGCTGCCAGCAGACGGTTTTGCCGCGGGTCGGCAACGTGCCCCTGGGGCGACCCCCCCGGCGGATGCCCCTGGGCGTTCGATCCCGCGGCCGACCCCGAATCGGTCGAATGGGCGTTAGGCGGCATGTCGCCTACCGACCCGGGCCCGCATCGCCCGAAGCGGGCCCCGCGGCCTGTTCGATCGGACTGCTCGCCGCCAGGGGCAGCGTGACGACGAATTGGCTGCCGCGGCCGGCGCCCGCGCTGTGCGCGACGAGATCGCCGCCGTGGGCTCGAACCAAGGCGCGCACCACCGTGAGCCCGATGCCGAGCCCCACGCCGTGGAAGCCGAGCGCGTGGATGTCCTGCACGAAGGGTTCGAAGACGTAGGGCAGCATCTGCGGGGTGATGCCGATGCCGTCGTCAGACACCGTCAGCGTCAGGCTGTCGGCGGTCACGACGACGGACAGTCTGATCCGGCCGCCGTCGTAGGTGTGCTTGGACGCGTTGTCGAGCAGGTTGCTGACGATCTGCTCCAGGCGTACCGCGTCACCCTGTACCTGGAGCCCACCGAGTGGCCGGTGGAGCTCGAAGCGCTGGCCGCGCTCGTCCATCGCCGGTCGGCAGAGCGCAACGGCCGAGTCGATGACCTGGGCCATGTCGACCGGACGGAGGTCGAGCGCCAATCCGCCGGTGTCGACCGCCGAGGCGTCGACCAGCTCGCCGACCAGGCGCGACATTTGCATCATCTGTTGCTCGACAATGGCCTGTACCCGCGGCAGCAGCCGCTCGTCGGTCGGCAGGCCGCCGAGCATCGCGGCTGCGATGCGGATCGGCGCCATCGGATTGCGCAGCTCGTCCGCCACCGCGGCCAGGAAGGCCGTCTGCCGCTGGCGCGCCCGCTCGGCGGCCACGTGCAGCTCCCCCGCGGTGAGCGCGGCCAGCACCAGATGCTCGTTGGCCTCGCGCAGATCCACCAGCCGGCGCTCCGGGTCAGCCGCCGCCCCCTCACCCTTGCGAGCCGGCTGATGCAGGGCGGCACCCGGCCGCGCGTCCAGCCCGGGTCCTGCGACGGGCGCCTGGCCGTGGAACGCCATGCCGCCGGCGCGTTGACGCTTGGTCTCGTACATGGCCGCATCCGCTCGTGCGACCAGCGTGTCGAAATCATCCCCGTCGTCGGGATAGAGGGCGATGCCGACGCTCGCCGTCAGGCTGACGACATGGCCGTCCAGCTCGGCCGGCGCGCCGAGCGCCTCGATCAACTTCCCGGCAACCGCCTGGGCGTCGCCCGGCTGGTTCAGCTCGGCCAGCAGGACGAGGAACTCGTCGCCACCATGGCGACTGACCGTGTCAACCTTGCGCACGGCAGAGACCAGGCGATCGGCGACCAGCCGTAGCACCCGGTCACCGAACAGGTGGCCGTGCGCGTCGTTGACCTGCTTGAAGTCATCCAGGTCCAGCAACAGCAGGGCGAACCGGCCGCCGTGGCGCCTGGCGTTGGCGAGGACCTGCGCGAAGCGGTCGAGCAGCGTGGCGCGGTTGGGCAACTGCGTCAGCGGATCCAGCGCCGTGGATCGCGCCAGCTCCTCCAGCGCCTGCGCGGCCTCCTCGGCATCCGCCTGGCTGGTGAGCGCAGCCACAACCAGGTGCTCGTTGACCTCGACGAGGGCAGCCGCCTGGGCCGATTGCGTCGCCTCGTCCAGCACTTGCGTGGCGACCTCCACATCCGCCTGGCTGGTGAGGGCCGCCAGAACCAGGTGCTCGTTGACCTTGGCGAGCCCGGCAGTCTGGCTCTGGTCCAGGCGCCTTTGCGCACACACCACATCCTGCGCCAAGCGCACCAGCAGTGCGCGCATCGCCTCGACCTGCACGCCCAACCCGGCCAGCTCGACTTCGGCATCTGCGACCGATTGGCCGCTCGGGTTTGGGGTTGGATTCACGGGATTCGTTCCGCGCGCGATCGTTCAAGCACCACTGGCGTCGGATGACGACGCGAGCAGGCCGTGAGGACGTTTGCGCCTCGGGCGCCCGCCGAGCAGGCCTTCCTGCTCGGGCAGCATCTCGCCCATGCGGATGCCGTCGGCATCGATGCTATACAGGCGCAGCTCGTTGGAATGGCCGCTGGCGCGGACCTTGACCACGGCCATCACCCGCAGCAGCCGGCTGTCGACCTCGATATAGCGCTGCACGATGATCGCGTCCGTCAGGAACGCCGCGCCGTAGGGGCTGAAGCGCAGGTCGGTGTAGCGGTCTTCCAGTTCGGAGGTCATCAGCAGCGAGACGCCGGCGCGCGCCAGCGCCGTGACCAGCCGCAGCAGCGACTCGCGGAAGTCGGCCTGGAAGGTCGGCGCCAGGGCGAGCTCGAAGCCGCTCAGCGAATCGAGGACGACGCGGCTCGCCTTGAGGCGCTGCACCTCGGCCAGGATCAGCAGCACGATCTCGTCGATCGACAGATCCGGCTCCCGGCTGTCGATCAGGCCCACCTGGCCGCGGGCGATCAGATCGATGAGCACGGGATTGCGCGCCCGGTTGGGATGCTGCTCGAAGGCGGCCACGACACCGGTCTCGCCGCGGCGTGCGCCCTCCGCCAGGAAGGACGCCGCCAGGATGCTCTTGCCCGAGCCCGATGGCCCTGCCACGAGCAGGGAGTAACCGCGCGGCAGGCCGCCGCCGAGCATCGCGTCCAGCGCTGGCACGCCCATGAGGGCCCGCTCAGCGAGCACGGCGGCGTCAGGCGCCGCGCTGGCTGCGGCCACGACCTGGGCCGGCGCAAAGACGCGCACGCCGGCCCTGTCGATGCGGAAGGTGTGCAGCCCAGGCAATGTGCCCTGGCCGCGCATCTTCATGATCTCCAGCTTGCGCACCATGGAGTTGCGCTGGACGCTCTGGCGTAGCCAGATCAGGCCGTCGGCCACCGTGAACACCGGGTTGGCGTCGGTCTCGTTGAAGTATTCGCCGACCAGAAAGGTCGTCGCCTGCCAACTCGTCATCAGCATGCCCAGTTGCTGGACGAACAGTTGCAGGCTGGTCTTCCCGTTGCTGCCGTTCTCGCTGGCAAAGACCACCGAGCGGAACGAGTCCACGAACACCAGCCCCGGGCTGTGGGTGGTGACTTCGTCGACGATGCGCTTGAGCACCTGGTCGAGGTCGCCGGTCATCGTGTCCTCGGACAGGCAGACGAAGCGCACGCTACGGTTGATGGCTTCGGCGTCGAAGAAGTCGAACTGCTGCTGATAGCGCAGCATCTTGAGCGGCGGCTCGCCGAGCACGGTGAAGTAGATGGCCGGGCGCTCCGGGGTGGCCAGCGCGAACATGATCTGATGCGCCAGCGTGGTCTTGCCGCAGCCCGGCTGGCCGGCGATGAGGTTGAACGAGAACTCTGGCAGGCCGCCGCCGAGCACCTCGTCCAGGCCCGGCACGCGAGTGGCCAGGCAATTGATGGTCGCTTTGGTGGTCATGGGGCGGTGTCCTGCCCGAGCGAGGCGGGCGATGACTGGGTCCAGACGGAATGAAGCAGCCGGTCGGTGAGTGAGGCGCCGACCAGGCTGGCGAGCAGCTCATGGAACGTCTGGAACAGCGCACTGGCGCCGGCGGCGGCCTCGGCAGCGGCTTGCTGCGCGAGCACGGATCTCAGCCCCGAGGGATCGACGGCGGCCGGGACGGCGGGTCGGTCAATAGCCAACCAGGGGTAGGCAACCGCGGTGAGGTGCAAGCTGCGGTTGTAAAGGGCCGCAACACCCCGATGGCCGACGATCGGATGCAGGGCCTGCTCGATTTCCAGCCAGATGTCGCCGACCGCGCCGGCGACTTGCTCGGCGTCTGCACCGTCGGTCACCCGGCCGGCCAGCGGGGCGGGCCATCGACTCTGTTGGCTTTTCAGTGGCATGGCGTGTTGGCCGCTTGACTCGGGATGGTCAATTGTAAGCCCTTGCGCCGTGCTCAGAGCCGACCGGGGCATTGCGAAGTCAGATGTAGCGGCGTCGGACGGAGCCCCAGGTGCGCCCGCGGCCCCGTTCAGGACACCCGCGCACACGACCATGCTGGGCCATGCGCAGCGCGTCGATCGCTGGAATCCGGCGGCGAAGGGTGGTGCCATGAAAGGAGAAAAAGGGGCCCACCTTTCGGCGTGACCCCTCTTCCGCGACCTGCCACTCACCGCCAGCCGGCCTGGGCCTCCGCTGCCCCTCCTCTCCCAGGGCAGAATACCCGAGGTCGCCGGAGGGTGCGAAGGCCGCTGGGGGCGGCTCTGGGGGCGGCTCTGGGGGCGGCTATGCGCCGAGACCGCCATCTGTCACTTGGCGCCCTTGACGGTTAGATGGTTCTCCACCGACTTTACGGCGGGGGTGTCCCGGGCGATCGCCGCCGCCCGGTCGACGCTCGCTTGGGAATCGACGGCACCGGTCAACGACACCACGCCGTCGGTCGTGGCCACGCTGATCTCAAACGTCTTGAGGTCCGGATCTCTCAGAATCGCCCACTTAACCTTGGCGGTGATCGCCGAGTCATCCATGTACTCGCCAGTGCTTTGCGCCGCGCTGCTCGCCGACTCCTTGACATCCGTGGCTACCTGTCCCGTCTTGTCCGCCGCCCGATCGATCTGTTGCCCGGCCTTCTCGGCGAGCCCCTCGGCTTGAGCGGTGGCCGGCCCCAAAAAGGACGCGAATGCGGTGGCAAGGAGAAGCGATACGCCAGCGAAACGAATCATCGGCGTCAATGTGGTGATGGTGTTCATCGATCAGTCCTCGGTTGGTTTGTTAAAAGATCAGGCGCCTAGATCCGGCCCAGTAAGAGCAGGATGACCAAGATCGCCAGCAGGAGCCCGACCGCCCCGCCGGGGGCATAACCCCAATTGCGGCTATGGGGCCAGGCGGGAATGACGCCGATGAGTATCAGGATGAGTACGACGAGTAGGATTGTGCCAAGAGACATGAGAGTGCCCTCGTTAGAGAAAGACCGATTAGGGAAATGCCATACACTTCAGCGTTTCCCGGGCCCATCGGGAGTCGCCCTCTCGTCATGAGGCTGTCGCAGGGGATCGGCGGCTCGCGTTTCGGCAACCGGGTGTCCCAATGCTCAGCACCGGTCCGGATGGGACCCGTCTGGCCCCCGAGATGTCCTCCAAGCGCTAGGACGGCTCAAGCGTTAAGTTAAGGGCGGTGGCTATTGCAGTCTGTACGCTATCGTACCCAGCAAGGCACCAGGCACAGACCGAGGAGTCCCACGCGGTCCCGGCTGAGCAAGGGGCGGCTTGACGTCCGCGGCAGCCGCGCAGTGGCAGGCAACCGGAGGTGCGGACGCCAACCGGCGCCTGGGGCGACATCCCAGCCGGTCAAAGGTAGAGCAAGATCGCGAAAGAGTGGCTGACGCTTCCGGCCAGAACGAACAGATGCCAGATGCCATGGCACCAGGGCCGGACGTTATCCAGCACATAGAAGACCACGCCAACGGTGTAGAAGAGGCCCCCGGCCACCAGCAGGCGGAAGCCCACCGGGGGCAAGGCGGCAATGATGGGATCGAGGGCGAGCACGATCAGCCAGCCCATGGTCAGATAGATGACCAGCGACAGGCTGCGCCCGCCCTCCCCGCGCAGCGTGTCGATGACGATCCCCAGCAGCGCCAGCCCCCAGACCGCGCCAAACAGCCACCAGCCAGTGGCCCCGCCGAGCGCCACGAGGCTGAAGGGCGTATAGGTGCCTGCAATTAACAGGTAGATCGCGTGGTGGTCCAGCACCTGAAAGACCCGTTTCGCCCGCCCGCGCAGGCTGTGGTAGAGGGTCGAGAACAGGTACAGCAGGAATAAGGTGAGCCCATAGACGCTGAAGCTCACGATGCGCGTGGCCCCGCCGTGGACGCCGGCAAGCGACACCAGTACGGCGGTCCCGCTCAGGGCCAGGACGGCACCGACCAGATGGGACATGGCGTCCTCCAGGGTCGCGCTGGAGCTCACCCCCAGGTCCAGGATCGGCTTGCCGTACGGTCTGCAGGAAGGGGGTGTCGGTGCTGGCCTCGATGAAGTTGCCCTCGGCATAGATCCTGAACAGGCGCATGTCCTCCCCGGCGATCTGACCGCCGAGGATGAAGGACGCGTTGAACTTCAGGCCGCCGGTCTCCAGGAAGGGCCCGTCGCGGCTCTCGATGTCGCGCATCGCATCCGACACCAGGTTGGCCACGTCGAACAGCGAGTCGACGCTCCAGATGTGTGGCGCCTCACCGGCGGCGCGCCGGCGCAGCAGGTTGATCACCGTCTGGGTGGCGGCCAGGCCACCCGAGCTCAGCAGCACCAACACCCGGTCGCCCGGGCGATCGAACACCGTCATCTTGCAGAAGGTGGCATAGTTGTCCACGCCCGCGTGGATGCGCGAGTCGCTGGCGAAGATCAGGCCCTCGTCGAGCTTGACGCCGACGCAGTAGGTCATGGCGCGGCGACCTCGTCGGTCCAGACCTTGAAGCGCTCCAGGGTGTTTGGCCCGAAGGTGCTGGCGAGCGCCACATCGCAGGCGTCGCGGCCGCGGGCGATGAGCACGCGGCCGATGCGCGGCGTGTTGTTGCGTGCATCGAAGGTGTACCAGTGATCGCCCAGGAAGGCCTCGAACCAGGCGGCGAAGTCCATGGTCCCATAGGGCGGCTCGGTGCCCATGTCGCCGAGATAGCCGGTGCAGTAGCGGGCCGGAATGTTCATGCAGCGGCACAGCGTGATCGCCAGGTGGGCATAGTCGCGGCAGACACCCCGCCCTTCCTGGTACGCCTCCCAGGCGGAGCGCGTGCGGCGTGCCTGGGGGTAGCCGAACTCGATGTGCCGGTGGACGAAGTCGCAGATCGCCTGCACGCGGGCCCAGCCCGTCGGCCCGTGGCCGAACTGCTGCCACGCGATGCCGGACAATAGATCCGTCTCGCAATAGCGGCTGCCGAGCAGGTAGACCAGGGTCGATTCCGGCAGGTGCTCGACCGGTGTCTGCATGGCCTCCGGGGCCACGACGTCGGGCAGCCTGCTGTCGTTGATCAGGGCATCGGTGCTCAGCATGAAGCGCCCCGGTGGCGCCACCAGGCGGCTGCACCAGTTGCCGAACAGGTCGCGATACGCGGTGACCGGCACCGCCGGACGCGTGACGAGATAATCCGGTCGCACCAGATCCGACGCCCGCGAGTAGTGGATGTTGAGCGCCAGGATCATCGGCGTCGGGCCCGGGCACTGGTACTCCATCTCGAAGCCGACACGAATCTGCATGTCCTTCTCCGGGGCGCTGCTGCCGCCCCATTGTCTCGCGATCAGGGGTGCAGATCGACGCCGAATGGCTTGGCGCTGGCGCCTGTGATAGACAGGGCCCTCCGTGCCTCCACAACCCAAAGGGGAAACTCACATGAGCTTTTTTGGCAGCATTCTTGACAAGCTGGGCATTGGCGGAGCCAAAGGCGAGCCCACCCCGCAGCCCCAGGCGCCGCCGGGCTGCGTCGTCGATGTCTCGGCCAAGCTCGAAGGGCTGGCCGCGGCCAACCCCCAGAAGCTGAACTGGAAGACCTCCATCGTCGATCTGCTCAAGCTCCTGGACCGCGATAGCAGCCTCGCGGCCCGCACAGCACTCGCCACCGAGCTTGGTTGCCCCGCGGATCGGATGGGCGATTCCGCTGCCATGAACATCTGGCTGCACAAGACCGTGCTGAGGAAGCTCGCGGAGAACGGGGGCAATATCCCCAGAGACCTGCTCGACTAGGCCAGGACTGGGGCTGGCGGTGGAGGACGCAACCGCTGCCTGAAGGGTTCCGCCCCCAGGTGTAGCTGCAGGCGCCGATGCAGATGCGTCGGCGGGTGCGCTCCGCCGGCGCGGCGCAGGGCCCGACGGCCCCTACTTCTTGCTGGCGTATAGATCGTGCCAGTCCGCCTGGCCCGCATCCGAAGCCTTGGACTGAACCCCGGCCAGCAGGCGGTCCCCCTCCTCCTTGATGCAGATCCCCATCGGGTCCTTCGGATAGAGCGTGGCCTTGCCGCTCACCAGCCCGGCGGCCGTCAAGGATGCCGTCTTGCCCACCTCCCAACCCATCTCCAGTGCCTTCTGGCGGATGGTCTGGGCGTCCACGTTGACGGCCTGCTCAGACAGGAAACACTGTTCGGCCCAGGCGGCCTGGACCGTCAGCCCCAAGCCGGCATTCCAAGACGGCGCTGATCGATGGCGTCTGGGCTACGGTTGGATCGACCAACCTCGACTGGCGCAGCTTCCTGCACGACCACGAGCTGAACGCTGTGGCGCTGGGTACGGACTTCGGAAGACAGATACAGACGATGTTCGCCAAGGATCTGGCGGCATCCGATGCCATCACGCTTGAGCAGTGGCAACGACGCGCGCTGGACCTGCGCCTGAAGGAATGGTTTGCCCGGGTCTGGGAATATTGGCTGTGAGCCTGGACCCCTCGCACAGAGATCCAAGATCGGCCTCGTGGTGCGACTCACCGCAGGTCGTGAACAAGCAAGACCGTTCCGTCCGCGCATGCCGGCATGCCGTCGCAATGAGCTTGGGCACGAATTCCGCAATCGGTCGGTCCCCCGCTCCGGCGTCCCCGCGGCGGTGAGGTAGACGGCCCTGCGCTGGAGGCGACCTGATGGGAGTTAGTCGCCGCCGGCAAGGCGTTGAATCTGCTCGGAGGTGAGGAGGCAGCCATCGACGGGACCCTCATCAACGCCTCGGGCAGCGACCCCGCGCTTCGCCACAGACCCACGACAGCCGGCCCCGGCCCGGCGACAATGGCGGCATCTGAGTCGCTTGGCGCCGCCTCCCATGGACATCGACATCTCTCAGGCCCACAGGCCGGGGCTCCTGCGGCGACTGGCCGCCCTGCTCTACGACGCCGTGCTGTTGTTCGGCATCCTGCTCCTCGCCGCCGGGGTCCTGGTCGTACCCTACCTGAGCCTGATGGGCGGGGAGTTTCCAAGCCGCTCCTGGTGGTTCCGCGCCTGGCTGGCGGCCGTCGTCGCGGGTTTCTATGCCTATTTTTGGACCCATGGCGGCCAAACCCTCGGCATGAGCGCCTGGCGCCTCAGGCTGGTGCGCGACGATGGGTCCCCGCCGCGGCTGAAGGACGCGTTGGTGCGCCTGGTCTGGGCGGCAGTCGCCCTGGCCCCCGCCGGACTCGGTCTCCTGTGGGTGCTCGTCGACCACCAAGGACTCGCATGGCACGACCGCTGGTCGCGCACGCGTCTGGTCCTGGTGGCGAGGCGCTAGGCCGGGCCGCTAGCCCACCCGTCTCAGCACCAGCAGGGCCGCGACCAGGAACAGCAGGGGCGGCGTGAAGGCCGCGACGATTGGGCTCAGGCCGTAGAGTAGGGACAGGTAGGAGAAGGTCCGGCTGATGAGGTAGAAGGCGATCCCGACCAGGATGCCGACGAAGACCCGCACCCCCGTCCCGGTGGTACGCGTCGATCCCAACAGCAAGGGGATCGAGACGAAGATCATGGCGAGAACCAGGAAAGGCTGGACCACCTTCGCCCAGAAGGCGACCTCGTAGGACCCGGCATCCTGGTCGTTGGCCTGCATGTAACGGATGTAACGGTGCAGCCCCCAGATGGGCAGCATCTGGGGCTGGACCACCACCACCTCGAGCAGGCTCGGGCTGATGCGCGAGGCCCAGTCCTCCCGCGCCAGCCGCTCGACCTGCACGCCCTCCTGGGAGATCCGGCTGCGGGCGACATCCTCCAGGACCCAGCTCCCATCGACGTACCGCGCACGGGCCGCCCGGGTTGCCGTGGTGAGGCGCCGCTCGGCGTCGACCTCGTAGATCGAGATGTCGCGTAAGTCCGCGCCGGGCAGGATCTGGCGGATATTGACGAAGCTCTGGCCATCCCGCGCCCAGAAGCCATAGGGAGTCGCCAGGGTGACCTGGCCGGACAGGGCCTCGGACTTGATGCGCAGGCCTTCCTGATCGGCGATCGGCGCCAGTCCCTCGCCGACGGCCAGCGCGCAGGCGGCCAGGACCAGCCCGCCAAGCATGGAGGCCCAGACGATGCGGGCGATGGACACCCCGGCGGCCCGCATGGCCACGAGCTCGGAGCGGCTGGCCAGGGCGCCCAGCCCCACGAGCGCGCCGATCAGGGTAGCGATGGGGAAGAGCTGATAGGCGTAGCGCGGCAGGGCCAGGGACACGAACAGCAAGGCGTCCGTGAGGCGGTAGCCGTCGTCCTTAATCAGGTCGATCTCATCGGCCAGCATGAAGAAGGCGATGAGCGGCAGCAGGACGACCAGGGTGAGGAACGACCCACCGATGACGGCACCTGCCAGGTAGCGGTCGATGATCTTCACATCTGGCCCCCGTGGAAGGTCGCAGTGCCCGGCCCGACGGACGCGGCCCCTGGTCCGTGGCCCCTCGTCACCCGCCCGTGCAGGGTCGCCCCTGCAGGATCCCTTCGCAATCCGGTAGACTCGCGGGCCAGGTATGTTACACGGGTGCGGTGCCGCTCGCAGGGCCGCGGCGCCATCAAGCAAGACGAGGCAGAGCGATGGAGTTCAAGATCAAGAGCGGCGACCTGGCGAGGCAGAAGACCCCCTGCCTGATCCTCGGCGTGTTCGACAAGCGCAAGCTCTCCGGACCCGCGGAGGCCATCGACAAGGCCAGCCAGGGTCATCTCTCGGAGATCCTCGGCCGCGGCGACATGGACGGCGAAAAGGGCCGCACCCTGATGCTCTACGGCGTCCCTGGGGTGGAGGCCGAGCGCGTGCTCCTGGTCGGCTGCGGCAAGCGCAAGGAGCTCACCAGGACGGTGTACAACCAGGCCATGGCGGCTGCCGTCGGCCTTCTCAACCAGACCCGCACGGGCGAGGCCCTGTGCGCCCTGGCGGAGCTCGCCCCCGAGGGCATGGACCCCTACCAGGCATTACGCGACCTCGTGCTCACCGCCGCGGACCAGGGCTACCGCTACACCGCGACCAAGTCCGAGAAGCAGCCCGTCAAGCATCCACTCAAGCGCCTGGCACTCTGGGTGTCGAAGAAGCACGACCTTGGGGCCGCGGAGCGCGCCGCGCGCCACGGCGCGGCGATCGCGGCAGGGATAGCCCTGGCCAAGGAGCTCGGCGACCTGCCGGGCAACATCTGCACCCCGACCTACCTGTGCGAGCGCGCCCAGGCCCTGGCGGCCGAGTACCCAAGGCTGCGCGTGGAGGTGCTGGAAGAGCACGACATGCAGGAGCTTGGGATGGGGGCCCTGCTCTCGGTCGCCCGTGGCAGCCGGGAGCCAGCCAAGCTGATCGTCATGCGCTATGACGGTGCCAGGGAGGGGGACAAGCCAGTGGTGCTGGTCGGCAAGGGCCTCACCTTCGACGCCGGCGGCATCTCCATCAAGCCAGCCACGGACATGGACGAGATGAAGTACGACATGTGCGGCGGCGCCAGCGTCATCGGTGCCCTGCGGGCCGCGGTCGCACTCGAGCTGCCGATCAACCTGATCGGAGTGGTCCCCGCCAGCGAGAACCTGCCGGATGGTCAGGCCAACAAGCCGGGCGACATCGTCACCAGCCTGTCGGGGCAGACCATCGAGATTCTCAACACCGACGCCGAGGGGCGCCTGATCCTGTGCGACGCCCTGACCTACGCCGAGCGCTTCGACCCGGCGGTGGTCATCGACCTGGCCACCCTCACCGGCGCCTGTGTCATCGCCCTAGGCAAGCACCCGGCGGGGCTCTTTACCCCCGACGACCAACTGGCCGCCGAGGTCCTGGCCGCGGGCGAGTACGCGGGCGACCGCGCCTGGCGCCTGCCCCTGTGGGAGGACTACCAGTCTCAGCTCGACAGCAACTTCGCGGACATGGCCAACGTCGGGGGCCGCGACGCGGGGGCGATCACCGCTGCCTGTTTCCTGTCGCGCTACACCAAGAAGTACCCCTGGGCCCACCTGGACATCGCGGGCATCGCCTGGCGGAGCGGCAAGGAGAAGGGGGCGACCGGGCGGCCCGTGGCCCTGTTGACCCAGTTCCTGCTCGGCCGCAGCGGCGAGGCAGCGCGCTGAGGGCCCACCAGGCCAGTGCCCCATGGCATGACCCGGATCGACTTCTACACCCTGGCCGAGGCCAGCCCGGGGGATCGGCTGCTGCTGACCTGCCGCCTGGCCCAACGCGCCCACGCGGAGGGTCTGCGGGTCTTCATCCTCACACCGGACGAGCCGACGGCCAGGGCCCTCGACCGCCTGCTGTGGACCTTCCGCGAGGACAGCTTCCTGCCCCATGGCCTGGTGGGCGAGACGGATGCACAGTTGACCCCCATCCTCATCGGCCCGGACCCGCCGCCCGAGCCCGAGGCCCAGGTCCTGATCAATCTGGGCTCGGAGGTCCCTGGCCTCCTGGACCGGTACCAGCGGATCATCGAGCCCATCGACCATGACCCCGCGGTGCGCGCCGCGGGCCGACTGCGCTATGCCCACTACAAGGCGTTGGGCCACTCCCTCGGGCACCATTCGATCCGGCTCTAGGGGAGCGCTGATTGATTGCGCTTCCCGTGCGGGCCAGGGATGGCCCGCCCGTTTCGAGGGCCTTGAGCCCTTGAAACGGGCGCGTCCCGCGACTCGCGTGTCGCGGGACGCGAGCTGATCAAATGCCGGGATGGCATTTGATCCGCATCTCCCTAGGCGGCCCCCGCCCTGGGCCGCTTCGCCGGCGGTCCTAGGGTCATCCGGGGGCGGCCCTGGTGCCCTGGCGAAAAAAAGCCTAACCACCTCGGGATATCCAGGCACGCGCAGCGTCTATAGTCGAAGGCATCCAAGAGGCACCTCGCCAGGAGATCCACATGCCCGCCACCGCCACCCCCGCCCGCCCGTCCCGGCCGCTCGACCTCAGGTTCGATGCCGACGGGTTCCTCACCGAGCCCTCCCAGTGGAACGAGCAGGTCGCCCGCCGTATCGCCATGGTCGACGGCGTCGGCCCCCTGACGCCCGATCACTGGGCCATCATCCATTACCTGCGCGAGCACCACTTCACCTATGGGGCCTTGCCCCCCATGGCCCAGGCCTGCCACTCCCACGGCATGGACAAGCACGCCGTGCAGCGCCTGTTCGGCGGCTGCCGGCGGGCGTGGCGCATCGCCGGGCTCCCCAATCCGGGGGACGAGGCGCTCAGCTACATGAGCTGAGCGGCATGGTCCGATCCAGCGCCATCAACGGACCCTGGAGCCGGCGCCGTACTGGGCGCGCAGCAGGGCCGCGCCCCACACCAAGGCCGCGGCCATGATCAGGACACCGAGGGTGAAGCTCAAACGCGCCAGGGCGTGATCCCAGGGGAGGAGCCCTGTCTCGGTCAGCAAGAATTCCCAGTCGTGGAAGCCATACGGAGCGGCATGGCCCACGTTGCCCCCCAGCAGCGGCAGCACCCCGGCGCGGGCGTCGTCGATATAGGGCGCGATGTCGAGGAAGTTCTCACCGAGCCACCACAAGGCCACCGAGGCGCCAAAGGGATCGCCCGTGCGCACCAGCAGCACAGCGCAGCACACCGCCGGCATCAGGAGCTGGCCCAGGGTCCCGCCGAGCGACCGCAGGAAGGCCCCGAAGGGGCTGAAGAAGACGTGCCCGGCCTCGTGGAAGGGGAGGTTGACCAGGTGCAGGAAGGACTCCCCGGCCGCGTTGCCAGAGACACCCGGCACCATGAGCCGGACACCCCACACCAGCAGCAGGACCCAGAGCGCAATCCTGGCCGCGATGGCCAGGCCATCGGCCTTGGCCGCGGGCGGCAGCAGCAGGGCGCGCAGCCCGCTCCACCTCGTCTCCGCCCCTCGCTGGCGCCGCTCCCGGCGCTCCTCCCAGCGTTCCCCCCAACGCTGCCCCCAACGCTGCCCTGGCGGAGGCGGAGGCACCATCCCGCCGGGCTGCGCGTCGGGTCTGGGGTGATACCGAAAGTACTTCTCGAACACGATCCCGCAGCGCTCACAGATGGTCGCGCCCTCGGTGTTCTGCGCCTCGCACTTGGGGCATTGCATGGATCGACCCTCCTGCCGGGTGGGGATACCTGAGCCGGCCCAGGGGCCGCATCGCGCCGGACGCGCCGCGCTAGGCCGGGCTGCGGACCGGCGCCTCCCGCGGCGAGAAGGCATAGACCAGCAGGCCGAGGAGCATGGTCGCAAAACCGGCCAGGGACTCGACCGGCTTGAGGGCCACGGCGTAGACCGTCATCAAGACGCTGGCCGCAAAGAAGATCAGCGGAGGCCAAGGGTAGAGCCAGACGCGGTAGGGCCGAGGCAGGTCTGGCTCGCGCCAGCGCAGCACCATCACACCCACGACCGTGAGCATGCCGCAGAGCTGGAGCGTGAACTGCACATACTGGACCACGCTGTCGAAACGCGCCCACAGGAAGATCAGCGCCAGGCCGCTCTGCAGCAGCATCGCCGGCTGGGGAATGCCCGCAGCGTTGCTGCGCGCCAGCCAGCGCAGCGCCCGCAGATCCTGCCCCATGGTCTGGGCGACCCGGGGCCCGATCCACACATTGGTGCTGACCAGCGAGACCAGTCCCACCGCGATGATCGCCGCCATCACCCGCCCGCCGGCCGGACCAAAGATCCACTCGGCGGCCACGAAGGCCACCTCGGGCTTGCCCGCCATCTCCGACATGGGCGCGCTGAGGAGGAAGACCGCGTTGACGCCCAGATAGAGTGCCCCGACCAGGAGGGTGCCGAAGAGCATGGCGAGGGGGACGTTGCGCGCCGGGTTGCGCACCTCGCTCATCATGTAGGTGGGCGAGTTCCAGCCATTGTAGGCGTACATCACCCAATAGAGTGACAGGATGAAGGGCCCGCCCAGCATGGCGGTGACGTCCGCGGTGCGCGGGACCAAGGAGATCGGCTGCCACTGGCTGGCCAGCAACCCCGCCGCGATCAGTAGGCCGAGCACGCCCAGCTTGAGCACCGTGAAGAGGTTCTGAAAGGCGCTTGCCATGCCGAGCGACCACAGGTGAAACAGGGTCACTGCGACGATGAGGGACGTGGCCACCAGGCGCGGGTCACCCCCGGGCACGACCTTGGAGAAATACTGGGCGAAGGCGAGGGAGCCGACGGCCACCGGCCCGGCGAAGGCGACGGTTACGGAGACCCAGCCGGCCACGAAGCCGACCGCCGGGTGATAGATCCGCGAAAGGAAGTGATACTCGCCGCCGGAGCGCGGGATCGCCGCGGCCAGCTCGGAGTAGCACAGGGCACCGGCCAGCGCGAAGACCCCGCCAAGGACCCAGAGCACCAGGATGGCAAAGGCCGAGGGGATGCTCTCCACCTGGAAGCCCAGGCTGGTGAAGATCCCGGTGCCGACCATGCCGCCCACCACCAGCGAGGCGGCTGTCCACACCGATACCCCCTGCACCCCGCCGCTGGTCGCGCTGCTCATGTCGGCCCCTAATCCTGAACGGTCGGGCGGGATACTGGTGCAAGCCCAGCGCTTTGGCAACCGCATCTCTTGCGGGTGCGGCCGCGCAGCACGCCATCGCCACCCAAGGCCATGTGGTAGCATGCGCGGCCGAGTCCCCGGCGCCCCACATGGGGGGCCGGACCAACCATAGTCTTCGAGGGTCGTGCGGTGTCTGGGCGTCTGTGTTCGATCTTGGCGGGTCTTGCGGTGCTGACCCTGTTCTCTGGCTGCGCGAGTCAACCCCGCACCGGCGGTCTGGAGCTGCAAGAGCAAGAGGAAACCCTCACGGGTCCGTCCACCGTCATCGCCGGCGCGCGGGTCGACGAGGTGAGGTCCGTGGCCCTGGGGCTCGCGCGATCCAAGGGCTGGGAGATCGTCAACGCCACCGACCAGAAGGTCGTCCTGCGCCGCCCCGTGAGCCCGGATGCGCCCCAGGCGGTGGAGCTCGGCCTGGCCCAGGGTGCGACGCCGAACGTCGAGGTCACCACGCTGTTCCGTCAGGTGTCCGGTGGGGTCAACGTCACCGTCAATGCCCAGCTTGTCGCGCGGGTGCAGGGCCAGGGCGAAGCGGCCGAGAAGCGCATCGACTACTCCGACTCCTATCGGGACAACCTGCTGCAGTCGCTGGCGTCCCTGCGCTCGGCCTGGGCGGCAAACCACCAGCGCGTGGCCCGAGCCCTACCCCCCATCGGCAGCGCCGGACAGGCGGCCGCCGAGACCGCGGCCGAGCTCAACAGCGACACCACCGTTGCCGGCGGGGCTGGCGCCCCGCTGCAATCGCCGATCGCCGCGACCTCAACCCCGACCGCCTGGGGAACCCCGGATGACGAGGGGCTCGCGCCATTGACGCCGAGGGACGAGCCCACCGTCAGCGCCCCCGTCGCACCAGCGCCCAAGCCCCCTGCCCCGGTCACACCCGCTGCCAGGCCCCCTGCCAAGCCCCAGGCGGCGCCCGCTAAGCCGCAGGTCGCAGTGGCGACCAAGCCCCAGACCTCCGCACCCGCCAAGGGGCAGACCGCCACGCCGGCAAAACCGCAGACGGCCGCCCAGACCAAAGCGCAGCCGGCGCCGCCCGGAGCCAAACCCAAACCCACATCGGTCACGCCCACGGCGCCCAAGACGGCCGGCACCGTTCCCGCCCCGGTGAGGACGACCAGCACCTCGACCCGCCCGCCTGCGGCTTCCGCCCCCGCGTCTAGCGCCGACAACATGCTGGCCCTGAGGTCGAGCGGGGGCGAAGTCGCCAATGCCGAGCGCTACGCGGCCCGGCGAGGCTGCCAGGTGCGCCCCGGCCGGAGCATGGTCTTCCGTCGCGACGGCGCCTCGGAGTATGTCCGGGTCTTCTGCACCGGAGACCCCGCGTTCGTGGTCAAGTGCACCAACGGCGCGTGCAAGGTCCTCGAATAGGAAGCGGGTACGGCCACCGAGCGGGTCGCGCCGGAACAGGACGCCGAGCGGCCCTGTCCTGGCCCATCCGGGTGGGCCTTGCCGGCTGGCTCCTCGCGACGGGCCTGGGTCTGGGCCTGACTCTGGGCCCAGCTCAGGCCCGTGCCGCCACTGATCCCAGCGGGCCAGCCAGCACCCCAGCCAGCACCCCAGCCAGCACCCCAGCCAGCACCCCAGCCAGCGGGGCTCCAAGCGCCCTGCTGCTCCATGCACGAGTCCCTGAGGCCCTGGATTTCGCGTCCGAGGCCGCGCGCCAGCGCGGCTGGGGCATCGTGCGCCGCGGGACGGATTCGGTCACCTTCGAGCAGACCATCGATGCCGAGGCGCCGGGGGAGTCGGCCGTTCTGCGCATCGATGCCTTGTTCGCCGAATCGCCAGGAGGCGTCACCTTGACCCTGTGGGCCGAGGAGCTCCGCGCATCGGCCGACGGCACGACTGAGCGGCATGATGTCACTCGGCGCTACCGCGACAACCTGCTGAACGCGTTGGATTCCCTGGCCTCCAAGTGGGGCTTGCGCGCGGGCGGGGCGCCCGCCACCCGGCGCCCCGCCGATAGCGTTCCGGCGCCCCTCCCAGCCGGACCCACACCGACCCTGCAGCCGCCTGTCCCCCAGCCATTCGACGCCCTGTCCTTTCCGCCGCAGCAGCCCGTGCCTAGCCCGACCCTGCGCTCCTCGGCGGCCAACGCGGACGGTCCGGCGCCTCAGCCCGGCCACCAGGTCGGCGCTTGGGCCTACTATGCGGAGCGCTACGCCGTGCAGCAGGGCTGCACCCTCGGCGATCTGGGGGCGGTGCTGGAGGGGAACCGCGACGGCGCCGAGCTGCACCGGGTGCACTGCGCGGACGGGCGGCAGATCCGGGTCCGCTGCCTGGCTGGGGTCTGCCGGGCGGCGCCCTGAGGCCCGGTCACCGCGATGGCGTGACCGCGGCCTGGTTGACCCGAATGCGCGGGCCCACGACCGCCTGGATCTCCGTTGCGGTCAAAGGGCCGCCGATCCGGCAGTTGAAATAGGGTGCGATGCAGCGCAGCCATAGCATCGGTGAGGGCCGCTCAGAGGCGAGCCGCCAATAGGTCTCCCAGTAGACGGGGTCCGAACAGCTCAAGCCCGCCAGCAGGGCCGGGATGCGGGTGATCGGGTCCTTGAGCAGGGTCTGGGTCACGCCCTTGACCCGTAACCGAACGGGCTGAACCCCCTGGGGTTGTTCGGAGACGGTGTCGATCTCGAGCTCGCAATAGGGCTCGAGGTTGCTCGGCCCGCCGACCTGCCGCCCGCCTTGAAAGACGGTGTGAGCGGTGCCCGCCGGTATCTCCACAGCGCCCAGCTCGAGCGCAAGGCCGACATTCGCAGACGTGGGCGCGGCACAGCCACCGCTCCCCAGCAGCAGAAGGACGGGCAGGAACCCGCACCAGGCCCGTGGCACGGCGGGTCACGCCCGCGGCGGCGGGTCGTCCCGGTTGGCGGAGCGGCTGTCCCGCCCGGCGAGAAACAAGGCCGCCACACCAAGGACGGCGAGCAGGAGCAGGGACAGGGCGATCAGGGCTGAGGCTGTCGGCATGGCGGCACTTCCTGCGGTGGCTGTTGTATCCAAGCTGGTCACGGCCGCCCGGTTTCGCAAGCCCAGCGAATGGGCGCCTCACCGGCGCTCCTCCCCCAGGCCCGCCCCAGCCATCGTTGGACCGGTGGGTCCCTATTGAGCTCCGGCACCGTCGATCCTATACGCCGATCTTTCCAGGCTGTAACATTTCCGCCCTCGCCCGAGGACTGACCATGGCCGGTGCTGGACGTCCTTCCGGTGCCATCGTTGCGGATCGTCCTCTCGCGGGGCGCGCCCCCCACCACGGAACCTACCAAACACCATGCCTGGCCCCTACGCCACCTTGCCTGGCCGCCGCCACCCGTTGGGGGCCACTGTCGAAGACGAGGGGGTCAATTTCTCCGTCTACAGCCGCCATGCCACCGGCGCGCAGCTACTGCTCTATGAAGACGCCTGGGCCCTCGAGCCCTTTCAGGTCATCACCCTGGACCCGGAGGTCAATCACACCTTCTTCGCGTGGCACGTCCTGGTGGTCGACCTGCCGCCCGGGACCCACTACACCTGGCGCATGCAAGGGCCTTACGACCCCCAGGGCCACGGCTGGCGCTTCGACCCCGAGGTCGAGCTGGTCGACCCCTGGGCGCGGGCGGTGAACAACTGCAAGTGGGACCGCTGGGAGCGCCAGGGCAAGGGCGTGCGCCCCCACGACTCGCCGCGCGCCGTGGTCCTGGCGGACGATTACGACTGGGAGGGAGACGAGCTCCTGTTCATGCCCAGCGAGCGCATGATCGTCTACGAGCTGCACGTGGGCGGCTTCACCCGGCACCCGTCCTCCGGGGTCGCGCACCCCGGAACCTTCTCCGGGGTGATCGAAAAGATCCCCTACCTCAAGGACCTGGGCATCACCCATGTGGAGCTGATGCCGGTCATGGCGTTCGACGAGCAGGACGTGCCTGAGCGGGTCTGGAAGGCCGGTCTCACCAATTTCTGGGGTTACAGCACCCACAGCTTCTTCTCGCCGCACCCGGGGTACTGCATCGCCCCCCGCGAGGGCCGCCACCGCAGCGAGTTCCGCGATATGGTCCGGGCCCTGCACCGCGCCGGGATCGGGCTGATCCTGGACGTGGTGTTCAACCACACGGCCGAGGGCGGCTTTGGCGGGCCCGTGCTCAACTTCAAGGGCTTCGCCAACGAGACCTTCTACTGTCTGGACGCCTTGGACAAGTCCGTCCACCTGGACTTCACGGGCTGCGGCAACACGGTCAATGCCAATCACCCCCTGGTGACCCGCTTCATCGTGGACTGCCTCGAGTACTGGGTGCGCGAGATGCACGTCGATGGCTTCCGCTTCGACCTGGCCAGCGCCATGGCCCGGGACGAGGCGGGACTGCCCATGCACAACCCGCCGGTCCTCTGGGCCATCGAGCTGTCCGACGTCCTGGCCCGCACCAAGATCATCGCCGAGGCCTGGGACGCCGCGGGCCTCTATCAGGTCGGGTCCTTCCCTGGCTACCGGTGGATGGAGTGGAACGGCCGCTACCGCGACAGCGTGCGCCGCTTCGTGCGCGGCGACCCCGGGATGGTGGCGGAGATGGCCACCCGCCTGTCCGGCAGCAGCGATCTGTACCAGCGCAACCTGCGCCAGCCCATCAACAGCATCAACTTCGTGACCTGCCACGATGGCTTCACCCTCTACGACCTGGTGAGCTACAACCGCAAGCACAACCGTGCCAACCACGAGGGCAACCGCGACGGAACGAGCGACAACCTGAGCTGGAACTGCGGCGCCGAGGGCGAGACCGAGGTGCCGGAGATCCTCGACCTGCGCCGGCGCCAGGCGAAGAACTTCCTGGCCATCCTGATGTTGAGCCAGGGCATCCCCATGATCCTCGCGGGCGACGAGGTGTTGCGCAGCCAACGCGGCAACAACAACGTCTGGTGTCAGGACAACGATCTCGGGTGGTTCGACTGGTCCCTCGCGGAGCGCAACGCCGACATGCTGCGCTTCGTGCGCGGGCTGATCGCCCTGCGCAGGCGCCACCCAAGCCTGCAGCGGCGTCATTTCCTGTCGGGGCGGGTGCGCGAGGGCTGCGAGCTGCCGGATATCGCCTGGCACGGCCTGGAGCTCAATGCGCCGGAATGGCTGGACAAGGAGTGCCGCACCCTTGCCTTTACCCTGTCGCCCCGAGAACGGGGCGAGGCTGCCCTCCATGTGATGCTCAACATGGGGAGCTCCGGCAGTCTCTTTGCCGTCCCGGCCTCGGCCAAGTACCGCTGGCACCTGGCGGTTGACACCGCTGCCGAGGCCCCGTCCGACCTCATCGAGCCGGCTCTGCAGCCTCGCTTCGACGCGCCCAGGCGCCTGGTCGGGGCGCGCAGCCTCGTGGTATTGGAAGGCCGCTGAGCGCCTGGGCGGGCCAGGCCAAGGCGCGGGGGCCTGATTCCAGATCGGTGCCGGCTCGGGCCTGGTTCGGTCCCGGCGCCGTCCACGCGAGGTCCGCGCCTTTGACCAGCCGGCGGCCATTGTTTACCTTGTCGCCCTGAGGGGCCACGATCCTCACCGCCCCTGGGCCCTGGATTGGCCCCCTCGCCCCAGCGCCGCGCGCTGACCTCCATACGGTGGGCTTGATGACCGGGACCAACATCTACCATGCCCTGGGCCTGCACATGCACCAGCCCCCGGGCAACCTGCGCCTGCTCATCGAGACCAACCCGTGGGAGGCGGAGCAGATCATCCGCTGCTACGAGCGGGCGGTGCGCTACGCCGATCTGTATCGCGACGTCGCGCGGCTGCACCTGGGCTTCTCCGGCATCCTCCTGGAGCAGCTCCTCGACCCCGACATCATCGACCGCTACCGACACATCGTCGACATCCCGGCCTTCCTGCAGCGCTATCGCGAGGCGGAGAACGTCGAGCTGGTCGGCATGGGATACTACCACCCGATCTTTCCCCTCATCCCAAAGGCGGATTGGGAGGAGCAGCTGGTGCGTGGGCGGGCCATGATGGAGCAGGCCTTCGGTCGGGCGCCGCGCGGGTTCTGGCCGCCTGAGATGGCCTTCTCCATGGACATGGTCCCGACCCTGGTTCGGGTTGGCTACGAATATGTGGTCGTCGACGGCGTCCATGTTCGACCGAAGGACGGCGTCCCGGACATCTACCGCCCCTACCTGGCCTGCCAGGAGGGGGTCTGCATCGCCGTCGTGCCTCGGGATCGGGCCATCTCCAACGGCCAGGAGAGTGGATTCGACCCCGACTGGCTGGAGGCCGAGGCCGAGCGCCAGGTCCTCGGCTCGCCGCGCCCCCAGGAGCCGCGCTTGGTGACCACCTGGTCGGACGGCGAGAACGGCGGCTGGTTCCGCCAGACCCACGAGCCGTCGGGATTTTTCGGCCACTACTTCGCCCCAGCCATGGAGCGGGTGCGGCGTGGGGAATCCTCGGTGATCCCGATCAGTCTGGCCACCTACCTGGAGCGTAATCCCCCCACGGCCGAGGCGCAGGTCCAGACGGGTGCCTGGAACGTCGGCTCCACCCCTGGTCACGACTTTGCACAGTGGGCCGGGACCGAGTCCCAGCGACGCGCCGGCGAGGCCGTCCATCGGGCGAGCCGCCGCTACTGGGACCTGCACCGGCACGACGAGCGGCTGGCGCCGGACGCCCGTAGGGCACTGGCCCAGGCCCGCGCCTTGATCCTGGAGGCCGAGACGAGCTGCTTCCTGTTCTGGGGCGAGGCCTGGATACCCCAGCTCCAGGCCCGCATCGACGCCGCCAACCTCGCCCTGGAGCGCGCCGCTGCGGCGGCCGGGAGGTCCGGCAGTGCCTGACATCGGCCGCCGGCGGGACCGGGCCCCAGGTGAGTCCGGACGCGGGTCCGAGCCTGCGCGCGAGGACGGCGCTGGAGCCGATGCCGGGGGCCCGAGCCCTCCAGGCGAGACGACGCCAGTGACCGCCCCGGCGCCGAACCAGGCGCCGAACCAGACCCCAGGCCAGACCCCGAACCCGGCGGAGCTGGCCGCCGTCGCGGCGCAAATCGCCGATGAGTTTCCCTTCGTCCTGGATCAGACCAGCCTCGTCCTGCTCGACCTCGACCCGGCGCACCTGCACGCCTTCTGGACCCTTGCCCCGAACGACCTGGCCAAGGCCAGATCGGCATTTCCGGGGGGCGATGGCGAGCCGGAGCTGGTCCTGCGCCTGCGGCGCCTGCACCCCGAAGGCCGGGCCGAGATCCTGAAGACCCTCCCCTTGGCCGTCCGCACCCGGGGCGACACCCGCTTTACCCTGGCCAGCGACGACGCCGGCTACGAGGCCGAGATCGGCTTGCAAAGCGGGCGGGGCGGCTGGATGCTCCTCGCCCGGTCCAATCAGGCCCGGCTGCCGCGCTCGGTCGGGATCCCGATCCCGCCCTTCGGCGATGTCCAGCCCGCGTCGGTCGCACATGCCCCGGAGCCGCCAGCCCCGGTCGAGGACCAGGCCGCGCCTGGCCCCACGCCGATGCCCCGCCCGCCGAACGGCGGCTTGCCGAGCCCGGCGCCGCCGCCACCCGCCGGAACCCGCCCTGCCACCTGGGTCCTGCGGGCGGCCAGCACCGGGGCTGCCCCGCCAACACCGCAGCGGCCGAAGTGGGAGGCTGGCGCCCCCGAGGACGTGGCACCGGCGGGCCTGGAACCGACGCCCCAGACAAGCCTGGAGCCGGACATGGAGCCCACCTGGCGACCGGCAATCCGGCTGGACTGGCCCTGGGTCGACCAGGCGGACTTGTCCCTGGACGGTCAGGACGGGGCCTGGGGTGCTGAGCACCCGCCGCCCAGTGGGCAAGTGTCGACTGGGGTGCCGGCTTGGACCCCAGCCGCGCGGCCGTCCCCTGATGCTGCCGCCCCCGTGTCGAGCTTCGCCCTCGGCCATGGACCCGAAGCACCGACGATCGAGGCGGAGCTCCTGGTGCATGTCACCGCCAAGCCGGGGACCCTCGTCGATCTCCATGGCCGTCCGCTGCGGGTCGGCCCGTCCGGGCGTTCCACCCTGCGCATCGCCGTAACGGATCTGGCGTGCCTGGCCACGCTGCTCCGCTCGCCGGGCGAGGCTGGCCGCAAAGACGACGGCGGCTGACGGCATATCGCCTTGACCGGGCTGCAGGTCCAGGCACGAGGCTGGCGCGGATTGGCACTCGCTGGGCCCGCCTCTGACACCGTCGCCGGGCCGGTCTTTGGGCCATCGATCTGCCGACCCGGTGAGGGGGCGCCCGCCATGTCCGGCTGCCTGGCCCTTGTGCTCCATGCGCACCTGCCCTTCGTCCGCCACCCTGAGCACCCCAGGTTCCTAGAGGAGCACTGGCTCTACGAGGCCATCACCGACGCCTACCTGCCCTTGCTGGAGGTCCTGTCCAGCCTGCCCGGGCGCCCCGGCGGGGCTCGCCTCACCCTGTCCATCTCCCCCACCCTGGTCGCCATGCTGGCGGACCCCCTGCTGCAGGGACGCTGCCTCGACTACCTGCAGCGACGCACCCGGCTCGCCGAGGCCGAGGTCCTGCGCCGCCGCGGCGACCGGCGGCTGGCCCGGCTTGCCCAAGGCTACTGTGACCGTCTGGCGGCCCTGACGGGACTGTACCGCGACCGCCTCGGCGCCGACCTGGTCGGCGCCTTTGCGGCCCTGGCCCGGGGCGGGATCATCGAGCTCATGACCACGGCCGCCACCCACGGCTACCTGCCCCTGCTGCGCACCCAGCCTGCCGCCGTGCGCGCCCAATTGGGGGTGGCCCAGGACGCCTTCGCGCGGGCCTTCGGCCACCCCAGCGCGGGACTCTGGCTGCCAGAATGCGGCTACTATCCGGGCCTGGAGGAGGCGATTGCCGCGGCCGGATTCCGCTACACGGTCGTGGATGCGCACGGCCTGATGGGGGCGGTACCGCCGCCACCTCGCGGCGTGCACGCCCCCGTCGCGGTCCCGCTGCCGGGTGGGGGCTCGCTGGCGGTGTTTGGTCGCGACCCGGTGTCAGCCGCAGAGGTGTGGTCACCGCACCTCGGCTACCCCGGCCATCCAGATTACCGTGAGTACCATTGCGACCTCGGCTATAGCCTGGAGCCCGCGCTCCTCGGCGACTTCCTGCCGCCCGGGGTGGAGGCGGCCCCCACCGGGCTCAAGTATCACCGTGTGACCGGCGGGCTTGGACCCAAGGACATCTATGACCCACAGGCCGGCACCCGCCAGGCACGGCGCGACGCCACCCGCTTCGTCGCCCGGCGCCGTGCCGAGATCCAGGACTTGAGTGCCGGCTTCGCCCGCGGGGTGAGCCCGCCCGTGCTCGCCTGCGCCTACGATGCCGAGCTATTTGGCCACTGGTGGTACGAAGGGCCGTCCTTCCTGGCTAACGTCCTGGAACTGGCCGACGCAGCGGAAGGCATCGACCCCGTCTCCCTCGGCACCTACCTGGAGCGCTACGGCGCCACCGATGTCGCCAGGCCAATCCCGTCAAGCTGGGGGGAGCACGGGTATAATGCCGCTTGGCTGACGCCCCAGACGGGCTGGATCTACCCCTTGCTCCACAGTGCCGCCGGGGAGCTGGCCGACTTGGTCGCCCGGCACCTGGACGGCCCTGTCGGCGGCGCAGACTGGAGCCGCCAGGCGCGCATCCTCCGCCAGGCCGGGCGGTCCCTGCTCCTGGCGCAGGCCTCCGACTGGCCCTTCTGCATGACCCGCGGCACCGCCGCCGACTATGCCCGGTCTCGCCTGCGCGACGCCCTGGCGCGCTTTCGCACCCTGGCCGAGGCAGCGCGCGGCAGGCCCCTGGAGCCGGCACGGCTGGCCGCCCTGGAGGCAATGGACAACCTGTTCCCGGACCTCGACCTGAGGCGGTTCCTGTGACCCGGGGAGGACGCATCGGCCGCCAGCCCCGACGTCAACCCAACCTGAAAGGACATCCACATGTACGTTGCAATGGTGAGCGCCGAGTGCGCTCCGGTCGCCAAGGCGGGCGGCCTCGGGGACTTCATCCATGGCCTGTCGCGCGAGCTGGTGTTGCGCGGGCACCGCGTCGAGGTCCTGCTGCCCAAGTACGACTCCCTGCGCCGGGACCTCATCGAGGGTCTCGCCCCGCTGCACCCGGGGATTCCGGTCCCCTTCTTCGACGAGGTCATACCCTGCCGGGTCGACCAGGGCCGCGTGGAGGGCGTGGACTGCCTGTTCATCGATCCGCACTCCAGCCACGCCTTCTTCGAGCGTGGCCGCATCTACGGCGAGGGCGACGATGACGTCCGCTTTGCCCTGTTCTGCCGCGCCGTGCTGGAGTTTCTCGCCCAGTCCGGACGGCGCCCGGACATCCTGCACTGCCACGATTGGCAGACGGGGCTGGTCCCGGTGTTGCTCTGGGAGGCCTTCGATGGCCTGCGGTCAGGGCCGGGCGCGGCGGCGACCAGCGTCGTCTACACCCTGCACAACCTGGGCCACCAGGGCTGGGTGGGCGAGGCCGTCCTACGGCAGGTCGGGCTCTCGCCCCACCGCTTGCTCACCCCGGACCGGCTCCAGGACCCCGGCAACCCCCGCTGCGTCAACTTGATGAAGGGCGGGATCGTCTTTTCGAGCTTCGTCACCACGGTCTCCCCCCGCTACGCCTGGGAGGTGCAGCACACCGAGCAGGGCATGGGGCTGCAAGGGCTCCTGCGGCAGTACAACGATAAGTTCGCCGGGGTGCTCAACGGCATCGACGACCGGATCTGGAACCCGCTCTCCGACCGCCACCTTGCCCGCACCTACGGCCGCGACACGCTCGCGGACAAGGCGCAAAACACCGCCGCCCTGCGCCGCCGCCTCGGCCTTCAGGAGGCCTCCAAGCCCATCCTGTGCGTGGTCAGCCGGCTCGACCGCCAGAAGGGCGTCGAGCTGATCCGCCACGGCATCGACCACGCCCTGGGGCACGGGTGCCAGGTGGTGGTCCTCGGCAGTGCCTCCGAGCCCGCCGTCGCCGAGGACTTCCGCCGCCTCCAGGAGCGCCTGGCCCCGAGCCCCGACGCCCACCTGGAGCTCGCCTACGACGAGGAGCTTGCCCACGAGATCTACGGGGGGGCGGACATGATCCTGATCCCCAGTGTCTACGAGCCCTGCGGCCTGACCCAACTCATCGCAATGAAATACGGCGTGGTGCCGATCGTGCGTCGCGTGGGGGGGCTGGCGGATACCGTGTTCGACGCGAACTACAGCGACCGGCCCTTCTCCGAGCGCAACGGCTATACCTTCGACGACCTGACCAGCACGGCCCAGGACCACGCCATGGACCGCGCCATCGGGCTCTGGTACCAGCATCCCGACTATTTCCGCCAGCTTCGGCTCAACGGCATGACCGCAGACCATTCCTGGGGGGCCCGGGCGGGACGTTACCTCGACATCTACCACCATCTGCGCCGCCCCTAGGCGCCGCCCCCAGGCGCCATTTGGGGGCGCGCCAAGACCGGCCCGCCGCTGCAACCTTGGACCGCCACACCCTGAGCCTCGAGGCCCTGCCCTACCGCCGAGACAGCCTCGCCCTGTTCGCCCCGATCGCCGACCGGCCCTGGGCCATGCTCCTCGACAGCGGGATGGGCACCGGGGCCGCGGACGCCGCCTGGCACGCCAGAACGGGCAGCACCGCTGCCCCGGGACGTTTCGACATCCTGGTCGTCGAGCCGCGGCAGACCTTGGTGACCCGAGGAGCGGTCACGGAGCTGCAGGGGCCAGGAGGCAGCCGAAGCTGCGCGACAGACCCCTTCGTTTTGCTGAGGCAGTGCCTGGGGCCGCCCCTCGAACGACCCGGCGGCTGGCCATCCGGCCTGCCGTTCCCCGGCGGCGCCCTCGGCTATCTCGGCTACGGCCTTGCCCGGCGGCTGGAGCGACTGCCGGCCTCTGGTCCTGATCCCCTTGGGCTTCCCCAGCTCGCCGTCGGGATCTACGACCTGGCACTCGTGGTAGACCACGGCGAGCAGCGCTCCTGGCTGGTCGGGCGCAGCAGCGCCGCCCCCCAGACCCGGGATCTGCTGCGGCGGCTGGCCCACGGCCAGATCCCCCACACTCCGCGCCCGTTCAGGGTCGAGGGCCCGGTGCGTTCCAACATGGACGCGGCGGCCTATGCGAGGCATTTCGCCCGCATCCAGGAGTGGATCCAGTGCGGCGACTGCTACCAGGTCAATCTCGCCCGCCGCTTCTCGGTGGCCGCGATCGGTCACCCCTGGCCGGCCTACCAGGCGCTGCGCCGCCTGAGCCCGGCCCCGTTCTCCGCCTATCTGAACACCCCCTACGGCAGCCTCCTATCGTCCTCGCCGGAGCGCTTTCTGCGTGTCGTCGGCAACAGCGTCGAGACCCACCCCATCAAGGGGACCCGGCCACGGGGCAGGTCCCCCGAGGAGGATCGCCGCGTGGCGACCGAGCTCGCCGAGAGCCCAAAGGACCGCGCCGAGAACTTGATGATCGTGGACCTGCTGCGAAACGATCTCGGGCGGACCTGCGCCCCGGGCAGCATCCGGGTACCGCGCCTGTTTGAGGTCGAAAGCTACGCGGGGGTCCACCACCTGGTCAGCACCGTTACCGGGCAGCTTGCCCCGGGGGCCGATGCCTTAGACCTGCTACGCGGCTGCTTCCCCGGCGGCTCGGTCACTGGCGCGCCCAAGATCCGCGCCATGCAGATCATCGATGCCCTGGAGGGCGAGCCACGGGGTCCCTACTGCGGCTGCGCCGTCTACTTGGGTTTCGACGGCGGCCTGGACAGCAGCATTCTCATCCGGACCCTGGTTCAGGCCCGCGGGGAGCTGCGCTTCTGGGCGGGCGGCGGCATCGTCGCCGATTCGAGCTGTGCTGCGGAATGGCGGGAGATCGCAGTCAAGGCCAGGGCCATGCGCGAGGTCGTAGCGCTGATGAGAGACTTGGCCGGCGAGCCGGACTGACCGCGGCATACCCCGCCACCGGCCCGCGCAAACCCCGCTCCGCAGGGCTGCGGGCATGGGCCGCTCCTGGTATAACTCCGCGCACTGAGCCCCTGAGGAGAAGCCCATGAGCCTAGCCAGAAACGTCTTCGGAGAGCCTCTCGCCCCCTGCTCCATGGACCCGCTGACCGGATTCACCCGCACCGGCGCCTGCGAGACCGGCCCGCAGGACCTGGGCTCCCATACGGTCTGCGTGCAGGTGACCGCGGACTTCCTGGAGTTCTCGCAGTCCCGCGGCAACGACCTCAGCACCCCGGCGCCGGAGTTTGACTTCCCTGGGCTCCTGCCGGGTGACCGATGGTGTCTATGCGCCGCCCGCTGGCGCGAGGCCCTGGAGCACGGCCGCGCCCCCCGGGTGATCTTGAGGGCCACCCATGAGCGCGCCCTGGAGGTCGTCTCACTGGAGGACCTCAAGCCCTACGCCGTGGACCTCTCCTGACTTCAAGAGAAGTCCGAGCCAGCAGAGGATGCGGGCTGAAAATAAAGAGGAAAAACATCATAGAAATAAGCTGAGACCCTGGCCTGAAAGGCAGGCTCCCGGGTACAATATGGCTAGTTAATGGTCAATTGCCTGGGGAAGCTGCCTGAATGACGGGTCGGGTTCTTGGGGTTGGTCGGGGGTTCGGGCTCGGTGTCCTATGTGCGGTTGTCTTGGTGTTGGTGACCGGCTGCTCGACCACCGCCCAGCAGGATGCCGCCCGGTCACAGCCGGTGGCTCGCTCCAGCAGCCCCTATGTCGACAAGGTCCTGGTCAAGAAGTCCGAGCGCAAGCTCTACCTCGTCAAGAACGGTCAGCCCATCCGTAGCTACCGTGTGTCCCTGGGCACCAACCCCACGGGCCGCAAGGAGCGTCAGGGCGACAACCGCACGCCGGAGGGGCTCTACTACCTCGACGGCCGCAACGCCGGCAGCCGGTTCTACAAGGCGTTACACATCTCCTATCCCAACGACCGGGACCGGCTGGAGGCCGCCCAGCGCGGCGTTTCGCCGGGGGGTCAGATCATGATCCACGGCCAGCCGGCCTCCAGCCGCCTGCGGGACCTTCAGGATGCCCTCAGGGGGGCCGACTGGACGGCTGGCTGCATCGCCGTCACCAACCCGGAGATGGAAGAGATCTGGGGCTATACCACCAACGGGACGCCCATCGAGATCGTCCCCTAAGCCCGGACCTCGCCCCCAACTGGATCCCTAGCCCCCCGGGTTCTGCCGCCGGCCTAGCGCCGGCTATCGTTCCGGCCGTCGCCGCGACCGTCGCCGAGGCGCTCGCGCTCGCACAGGCCCTGCTCCACGGCGATCACCGCCGCCTCCACCCGTGAGTGGACGGCGAGCTTACGCAGAATGCTCTTGACGTGGAGCTTGACGGTGCCATCGGCGATGCCCAGCGCCCGGCTGATGGCCTTGTTGCTGCGTCCCGCCGCTAGCTGGCAGAGGATCTCCATCTCCCGCGGGGTCAGGTCCGAGAAGGCCGGCGAGGCCTGCGACACCCGCGCGTCGCCCTGCACCGCCTTGGCGAGTACGCCGGTGAGCTCCCGCGCCACCGCCGTTCCCCCGGCGAGGATCAGGTCCAGGGCGGCGATCAGCTCGTCTGGCTCCATGTCCTTGAGCAGATAGCCGTGCGCCCCGCCCTGGATGGCCTTGATCACGTCCTGCTCCTCGGCGCTGGTGGTCAGGATGGCGACGCGGATCTGCGGTTGGGTCGCGCGCAGCTCCTGCAGGACCTCGATCCCGCCCCGCCCAGGCATGCGCAGGTCGAGCAGGACCACGTCCGGGGCCAGCTCCCGGGCCAAGCGCAGGCCTGCCTCGCTGTCGCCCACGGCATCGATGACGCACACCCCGCGCCGCTCCAAAAGCTCACGCAGGCCGGCGCGAAACAAGGCGTGGTCGTCGATCAGGAGCACCCGTAGCCCGGCGCAGCCCCCTCGTCCGGCCCGGTCCGCACCGACCTGCTGGGCACTCATGCCGCCACCTTGGCGACCGGCCTGCGCCGCTCCGGCGTGAAGACGAGCTCCATGCGTGTGCCCTCCCCCGGCTCGCTCTCCAGGCGCAGCTCGGCCCCAATGCGCCTGGCGCGCTCCTCCATGATCGACAGCCCGATGTGCTCCCCCGGCGCGGCGGAGCGGTGCGGCGAGCTGAACCCGACGCCATCGTCCTCCACCAGCACCACATAGGCCTCACCACCCTGACGGGTGAGCAGGACCCGCACGGTATGGGCCCGGGCGTGTTTGCGGATATTCGCCAGCGCCTCCTGGACGATGCGCAGGATCTGCAGCTCCGCCGCCGCCGACAGATCGAAGGGCCGGCAATCGTTCTGGAACAGGACATGCATCTGGGTCTCCTGGGCGAACCGGGCGACCAGCTTCTCCAGCGCCGGCACCAGGCCGCCGCCCTCCACCGGGGCGCGATAGGTCGCCAGCATCTCGCGCAGCTCTGTATGGGCCTCATCGAGCCCGCTGCGCAGGCGCTCCAGGTCATTGCGGGCTGCGGGGGCGATGCTGGAGGCCGCCAGCGAGTCGCCGAGCATGCGCACCTGGAAGCGCAGGCTGGCCAGGGTCTGGGCCAGGGAGTCGTGCAGCTCGTGGGCCAGGGCATTGCGCTCATCGAGGATGGACAGCCGGCGCGCCTCTTCGTCGGAGCGGTACTTGGCCACAGCCACCCCCAGGTGATGCCCGACGGTATCGAGGAGGTCCGCGATATCCTCGCGGCCGGCCAGGCCTGGGCGGTCAACGAGCAGGGTGTAGGCGCCGAGCAGCTCGTCGTGATAGCGCATCGGAACTGAGACGGTCTGCACCTCGTCGGCGCCGAGCATGCGCCGGCCGTAGACCTTGTGGCAGAACCGCGCCTCGTTGGTGCACAGGACGTCCCCCGGGGAGAGCACGGCCCCGCACAGGCAGAGGTCGACTGGAACCACCTCCCCCGCCCGCGCCAGGGTGTTATCGAGCCCGATGGACCCGATGAGACGGCGGGTCCCGTCGGGCATCACCAGCCGCACGGTCGCGGCCCTGGCGTTGACCATCTCCTTGAGCACCCGCAGGAAGCGCAGCAGCAGATCCTCCAGGCCCTCGGCCTGGTTGATGCCTGCCGCCACGTCGTAGAGGATCTTCAGCGAGGCGGTCTTCTGGGCAAGCCGCTGGGTCTGGCGGGCGACGCGGTTGTCCATCTCCTCGTAGAGGTCGGTCAACTCCTCGTTCAGGCTCGCCACCCCCTGGGCGATGGCACCCAGGAGTCCGAGGTCCCGCAGGGAGCGACTGGCCCCTGGCTCACCCTGGCAGACCCGGGTCACCGCCTCTTCGAGGGCGGCCACGGGCTCAAGGAGCTGGCGGCCAAGACGCCGTATCAGCAGCCCGAGCGCGGCGAGCGCGCCGACCAGGGCCGCCAGGGCCGTTGGCGCGACCCAGCCCGGCCCCGAACGCGGCCCCCAGCCCAACCCATCGACCAGGAGCAGCGCAATCCCGAGCCCGAGCCCTGCCGTCAGCGCCCCAAGCGGCCAGGCCATGCCCCCGGCGGCCAAGCGCCGCAGCGGGCCCAGACCGGCCCGCTCGGCATCGCGCCTTCCACCCCGCGCTGGCGCGGGCAAGGATTCACGGCTGCTCAGGCTCACGCTGCCTCCAAGGCCTGCTCGCGCTCACGCCGCTGCAGCTCCCACAGGGCGGCATAGCGCCCCTGGGCCGCGAGCAGGTCGCGGTGCGTCCCCTGCTCGACGATACGGCCCGCCTCCAAGACCAGGATGCAATCGGCATCGACCACGGTCGAGAGCCGGTGGGCGATGACCAGCGTCGTTCGCTCCTCGGACACCTCGGCCAAGGTGCGTTGGATGGCCCGCTCGGTGTGACTGTCCAGCGACGAGGTGGCCTCATCGAAGATCAGGATGCGCGGGCCCTTGAGCATGGCCCGAGCGATGGCCACCCGCTGCTTCTCCCCGCCGGAGAGCTTCAAGCCCCGCTCCCCGACCCGGGTCTGCCAACCGTCGGGCAGGGACTCGACAAAGGCGCGGATATGGGCCAGCTCCGCGGCCCGCTCGACCTCGGCTTGGCTCGCCCCGGGACGGCCGTAGGCCAGGTTGTACCAGATGGTGTCGTTGAATAGCACCGTGTCCTGGGGGACGATCCCAATGACCCGGCGCAGACTCTCCTGGGTCACGGTCCGCAGGTCCTGGCCGTCGATCAGGATGCGCCCGTCCGTCACGTCGTAGAAGCGGAACAGCAGGCGCGCCAGGGTGGACTTGCCAGCCCCGCTCGGGCCGACCACCGCGAGCTTGGCTCCCGGCTCGAGGACGAAGCTCAGGTCGTGCAGGATGGCGCGTTCGGGTTGGTAGTGAAAGCTGACGTGCTCGAAGCGGACCTCCCCCGAGCGCAGGATCAGGGCCGGGGCCCCCGGGGCATCGCGGATCTCCGGCTCGCGCTCCAGGAGCTTGAACGCCAGGTCCATGTCGGCCAGGGCGTATTTGATCTGGCGATAGACGATGCCGAGAAATCCGAGCGGGATGAAGAGCTGCAGCAGAAAGGCATTGACCAGGACCAGGTCACCGATGGTCATGGTTCCCGTCACCACCCCCTGGGCGGCGTAGAGCATGACCAGGGTCACCCCGACCGCAATGATGGCCCCCTGGCCGAAGTTCAGGACCGACATGGAGGTCTGGCTCTTGACCGCCATCTCCTCCCATTGCGCCAGGGTCCCGTCGTAGCGGTTGAGCTCCAATTGCTCGTTGCCGAAGTACTTGACCGTCTCGTAGTTGATGAGGCTGTCGAAGGCCTGGCTGTTGGATTCGGAGTCCAGCCGGTTCATGGCGTGGCGGTAGTCCATGCGCCACTCGGTGATGGCGAAGGTGAAGGCGAAGTAGACGGCCACGGTGCCGAAGGTGACCAGGGCGAAGACCGTCGCATACTTGCCCACCAGGATGGCGGCCACGAGGGTGAACTCCACCAGCACCGGCAGGACGCTGAACACCAGGTAGTTCAGAATGGTGCTCACCGAGCGGGTGCCGCGCTCGATGTCCCGGCTGACCGCCCCGCTCTGCCGTTCCAAGTGGTAGCGCAGCGACAACTGATGCAGGTGCCCCAGGACCTTGGTCGCCAGGCGGCGCATGGCCCGGTAGCGCACCCGTGCGAAGACCACATCGCGCAGCTCGTTGAAGAGCGCGGCTGAGAGCTTGAGCAGGCCATAGCCGAGCAACAGGGCGAGGGGCACCGCCAACGCCTGCCCCTGGACCTGTCCGCCAAGCCCCGCCCCGGCGCCAAGCACACTGGCCACGCCCTGCGGGTGCTCAAGGGCATCGACGATGCCCTTGAGGGCCAGCGGCACACCGACATTGGCAAGCTTGGCCGCGACCAGGCAGGTGATGGCGATCAGGGCCCGGCCGCGGAACTCCCACAGGTAGGGGAGCATGCCGCGCAGGTTGTGCCAGTCGCGGCGGTCCTGGTGGACGCGGTCCGTGGCGACGATACGATTCATGTGTGCAGCGGAATGGCCGTCCGATCTGGATGCGTCGCTGCGACCTTGGCGCTGGCGCGAAGGCCGCCACGGCCACGGCGGCTCATGCTGGTCGATTGCATTGGCTTGGGTAGAATCCCATCTTCGCCGCATTGTACCCGAGGATGCGCCGCCCGAAGCCCGCCTGGGGTCCAGCGTCGGATCCCAGCGTCGGATCCCAGCATCGGATCCCAGCATCGGATCCCAGCATCGGATCCCAGCCCAACGGGAAATCGGGCACCGCCGCCCATCTCGCCAGTGAGAGCGCCCCCATGTCCGACCACAGCCTTGAGCACGCCACCGGTTGCAGCCTGCACGAACCCTATGCCTTGCAGGTGCTGGGCGACAGCATGGAGCCCGAGTTCCCGGACCGCTGCGTCATCCTCATCGAGCCGACGGAGTCTTGCCGCAGCGGCATGTACGTCTTCGCCGAGGTCGAAGGGGTACGCTGGTTCCGTCAGTACCTGCGCGATCCGGACGGACGCGAATGGCTGGTCGCGCTGAACGACCTCTACCCGGAGATCCAGCTCACCGGGCTGCAGTGGAAGGTGCTCGGCGTCATCATCCAGCGCAACGTCCGCCGCAAGATCAAGCACTACCAGTACGGAGCCGGTGAGACGGCACACACGCAGGTCCCGCTGACCGACTTGACCGGACGGACCTGAGGTGGCTGCCCGCGCTGGCGGGACCGGCGCCCTGTGTGAGCCGCCCGCCAGGGATGCTGGACACGCCGCAAACGCAGGAGCCGTTTCCGGCGACCTGCGCCCGGACGGGACCGCTCCCAGAGACCCTTCTGGGACACCCCAGCGGACCGGTGCCCTCCAGGGATGGGGGACAGGCTGGGCACACCGGAGCAATCCCCGGCAGGGTGACCCTCCCACCCAGGGTCCCCGCCACCCCGCCCGTTGGGCTGGCACCTTGCTAGCGGCCCTCGCCCTCGTGGTCGCCGGCTGCCCGAGCCCCGAGCAAGGCAAGACCGAGACACGCGCCCCATCGGCCCATCTGGTGACGGCGGTAACGGCCGAGCGCGCCCAGGTCGCCGGTCACCACGAGCGCCCCGGGTCGCTGCGTCTGCGCCGGCTGGTGCGCATCCACAGTCAGGAGGAGGGCCGCGTCACCCAGCTCGACGTCTTCGAGGGCGACCCTGTCCAGGCCGGGCAGGACCTGGTCAGACTGGATCAGACCCTGCTCCAGGCCGAGCTCGACAAGACCCGCGCGACCCGCGAGCAGAAGCGCCTGGACCTCGCCCGCCTCGAAGGCCTGGTCAAGCGCAATGCCGTGTCCGAGGACGAGATCGCCCAGGCCCGCACCGCCTACACCGTCGCCCAGGCCGAGGAGCGCCTGCTGGAGACGCGCCTGGCCTACACCCGCATCCAGGCCCCCTTCGCCGGCGTGATCACCCAAAGGCTGGTCGAGCCCGGCGACTTCGTGGCCAAGGACCGCCACCTGCTGACCCTGGCCGACCCCGACTCGCTGATCGCCGAGGTCTTCGTCTCCGAGCTCATCCTCCCGCTGGTCAAGGTCGGCGACCCAGCCACGGTGCGCATCGACGCCCTGGGGGACGCCCGCTTCCCGGCCCGGGTCCTGCGCATCCACCCGACCCTCGCCGAGACCAGCCGCCAAGCCATCGTCGAACTGACCCTGGACCCGATCCCGGGGGGGGCGCGCGCCGGCCAGTTCGTCCGCGCGACCCTGGACACCGCGGCGGTGGAGCGGCTCCTGGTGCCCTTTCCGGCCCTGCGCCGCGACCGCGCCGGCGAGTTCGTCTGGCTGGTGAGCCCCGAGGGCAAGGCGACCCGCCGCGCGGTGCGCAGCGGCCTGCGCTTCGCCGACCGGGTGGAGATCCTGGACGGCCTGGAGCCCGGCGAGCGGGTCATCACCCGTGGCTTCCTCGGCCTCAACGAGGGCAAGGCGGTGAAGGTCCTCGAGGGTACCCCGTAGCTTGGGGGTGACGAACAAACTCCTACATGCCCCGCACCGCGGCACGGCGTTGGGGTTCGCCCTCGCTTGCCCCAACCGACCTTTCGGCTGTGCTAACCTCCGGAGGCATCCCACCGGGCACGATCAGAGGTAACCCATGGGGGAATCCGCCACCCGGCCGGCGACCTACGACGATCTGCTCCAGGTTCCGGAGCATCTGGTCGCTGAGATCATCCACGGAGTGCTCCACACCCACCCACGACCGGCGCCGAGACACGCCCTGTCGGCCGCGGCCATCGGCGGCAAGCTGTTTGACCCCTTTGGTACCGGCCGGGGTGGGCCTGGCGGCTGGTGGATCCTCGACGAGCCCGAGCTGCACCTCGGCCCCCAGGTGTTGGTCCCGGATCTGGCGGGCTGGCGCCGGGAGCGCATGCCGGCCCTGCCGGACACCGCCTGGTTCGAGCTGGCCCCGGACTGGGTCTGCGAGGTGCTGTCGCCCGCCACTGCCAAGACCGACCGGACCCTCAAGATGCCCCTCTATGCGCAACAGGGCGTCGCCCATCTCTGGCTGATCGACCCGCTGTTGCGCACCCTGGAGAGCTACCGCCTGGCCGGCGGCCATTGGACCCTGGAGGTCACCCTGAAGGACGCCGACCCGGTGCGCCTGGAACCCTTCTCGGCCATTGAATTCCCCCTGGCGGACCTGTGGGCTTGACCGGCCGCATAGGCCCCAACCAACAGGTACCCAACCTGATCGTCGGCCAAGCCTGGCCTTCCACTGCGCATCGTTGGCGCGCACGTCGTCGAGCACCTCGCGGTCGATCCGCTCGTCGTCGCGAATCCTGACGTCGTAGTTCTCCCGGCCCATGAAGTCCTGCAGGGCCTTCTCGGTCTTGGCGTCGAAGACGCCATTGACCGGCCCGTCGTAGAAGGTCGCGCCCTTGCAGGCCTTGTCCCTCAGGATGCCCTGCAGCTCCCGGCACAGGGCGGCATCGATGGGGAGCAGGTTCTCCTCCTCGCTGCGGAAGTGGCAGATCATCGGTCAGCCGGAAGCTGTTGCCGTGGTGGCCCCTTCGGTCGGGGTCGCATCGATCGGGGTGTCGCTGGTGGTGGCGCTGCTCGGCTTGGCCACCTGGAGCCGGTGGCTGCCCGTGGTCACCGGCACCCCGCCGCAGGTGAGCCGCATCTTGATGGGCACCGTGCTCTTGAGCTTGTAGCTACCGACGGGATCGCGGGCCGAGCCACCCGTGGCGTCGGCCCCGCCGATGGGCGGCAGGAACCCCTCGAAGCTCACCTGATCGCAGCCGCCGGCCAGGCCCAGCGCCTGGGAGCCGTCGGCGAAGCTGGCGTGGACGGTTCGCCGCGGCACCCGGGATCCGGGGCCCTGGCACCACGGGGCGCAGTAAGCCACGGTTCTCAACTGCGCGGAGGGTCCCCATGCGTCGGCGCGGGACCCGGCTTTGACTGTGCTAGTCTGAACCATCGACTCACCCTCAGACGCCGCAGCGGACGGCCGCTACCAAGGCTCCACCCCTTGTCCAAGACCAGGTCCACCACCTCAGGCATCGCCGGCTGGTCCGTGCGCCACCCCATCGGGGTGGTCATGCTCACCCTTGCGGCCATGGTCCTGGGCGCCTTCGCCCTGGGCCGGCTCAACATCGACCTGCTGCCCCACATCATCTATCCCGAGGTGCGGGTGCGCATCATCGACCCCGGCGTGCCGGCGAAGATCATGGAGGACGCCGTAACCCGCCAGCTCGAGGAGCAGCTCGCCATCACCGAGGGGGCCATCGCCATCCAGTCCGAGACCCAGGAGGGGCGCAGCTCCGTGGACCTGTCCTTCGCCTACGGGACCGACATCGACGTGGCGCTTCGCGACGCCAGCGCCCGCCTGGATCGGGCCAAGCGCTTCCTACCCGAGACCATCGACCCGCCGACCATCTTCAAGCGCGACCCCTTCCAGCTCCCGGTCGCCGAATACGTGATCGGCTCGCCGCTGCTGGATGCGGCGGAGCTGCGCACCTGGGTCGACTATGGCCTGAGCCGCTCGCTGCTAAACCTTCCCGGCGTAGCCGCCGCCGAGGTGGGCGGGGGCCTGGAGCGGGAGGTGCAGGTGGTCGCGGATCAGGCCCGCCTGGCCGGGCTGGGGCTGGATGTGCTGGACTTGGAGCGCGCCCTGCGCGCCGGCAACCAAGAGGTGCCGGCGGGGCGTCTGCGTATGCCGGGCGGCGAGATCAGCGGCCGGACCTCGGGCCGTTTCGCCACGGTCGCGGAGATCGCCGATCTGCCCCTGCGGCCGGGGCTGCGCCTCGGCGAGGCGGCACGGGTCATCGACGGGACCGCCGAGGAGCGCCTGCGCATCCGGGTCAACGACCAGCCGGGCATCAAGCTCTCCATCCAAAAGCAGCCCCAGGCCAACACGGTAGCCGTCGTCGATGCGGTGGCCGAGCGGCTCGGGGAGCTCCAGGCCCGCGGCGAGATCCCGCCCGAGGTCGTCGTCGAGCGCGTCGACGACCAGGCCCGCTATGTGCGCCGCTCCCTGGACAATGCGGTGAATGCGGCCCTGAGCGGCGCCCTGCTCGCCATGGCCGTGATCTACCTCTTCCTCGGCAGCCTGAGGCGGACGCTCATCATCGGCAGCGCCATCCCGATCGCCATCCTGGTGACCTTCGTCCTCATGGCCGGCGCGGGCCTGAGCTTCAACATCATGACCCTGGGTGGCCTGGCCCTGGGGGTCGGGATGCTGGTGGACAATACCATCGTCGTCCTGGAGAACGTCTACCGTCACCAGCGCCTGGGCGAGTCCCCGGAGCGCGCCGCGGCGGCCGGGGCCGGCGAGGTGGCGAGCGCCGTCGTCGCCTCCACCACCACCAACCTGGCCGCCGTGCTCCCCTTCCTGTTCATCGGCGGCCTGGTGGGCCTCCTGTTCCGTGAGCTCATCTTCACCATCTCGGCGGCCATCCTCGCCTCCCTGGTGGTCGCCCTGACCCTGGTCCCGGCCCTTGCCGGCAGGGTCCCGGCCGGGCACGAGGGCGCCGGGCGGCGGCTCATCAACCGCGTCCTGGAGGTGCTGCAGAACGGCTATGCGCGGGCCCTCGGGGCCCTGATGCGCCTGCGCTGGCTCGTACTCGCCGCCTTCGTCGCCGCCCTCGCCTACACAGTCCCGCTGCTCGACACCGCCCGCCAGGAGTTCCTGCCGAAGATGGACGAGGGCCGGGTCCAGGTGAGCCTGACCGCGGACAGCGGCATCGACCTCGAGGCCATGGATGCCCAGACGCGGCGCATCGAGGCCTTGCTTGCGGCCCGGCCCGAGGTGCGCAGCCTGTTCACCACCGTCGGGGGCTTCGTCTTCGGCCGCTCGCAGCTCGAGAACCCGAACCGGGCGGCCATCCAGGTCCAGCTCGTCCCGGTCTCCCAACGCGGCGTCTCCGTGGACGAGTGGATGCGCGCCATGCGCAAGGACATCGCTGCCTTGCAGATCCCCGGGGTCAGGGTCATCCTGACCCAGCCCGGCATCCGCGGCATCCGCATCAGCCGCGGCAGCGAGGACCTCTCACTGCGCATCAAGGGCTTGGATCTGGACACCCTGGCCGAGCTGGCCGACGCGGCCGTGGAGCGCCTGAAGGCTGTCCCGGGCCTGACGGACATCCAGCACTCCTCCCAGGACCTCACCCAGGAGCTGTCGGTTCAGGTCGACCGGGAGCGCGCGGCCGGCTTCGGGCTCGGGGTGGAGGATGTGGGGGCCGCCCTGCGCTTCGCCCTGGACGGCAAGGTGGTCACGGACTTCATCCAGGACGATCGATCCATCGACATCCTGCTGCGCCTGGACCGGCTCGACGTGGCGGCCCCCGGGGACCTCGAATCCATCGTCCTCTTCAGCAAGGGTCCGGAGCGCAAGCCCCTGCGCCTGGGCGACCTGGCGCGGGTGGAGGTGCTGCCCCAGCCGGGCGTGATCAAACGCGACGCCCAGGCCCGCATCGTCGAGATCACCGCGGGCATCGAGTCCGGGACGCCCCAGGCCGAGGCCATCGCCGCCGCCCTGGCGGCGGTCGCGGACCTGAAGCTGCCCCCTGGTTACAGCCTCTACGAGGGCGGGACCCTGCAGTCCCTCCAGGAGGGGCGGGACCTCACCCGGGTGCTGCTGGCGCTGGCCCTGTTCCTGGTCCTGGTGGTCATGGCCGTGCAGTACGAGTCCCTGCGTAACCCCGTCATCATCATGCTCAGCGTACCCTTCGCCCTCACCGGCGTGGTCCTGGGGCTGCGGTGGGCAGAGCTCCCGGTCTCCATGCCGGTGTGGCTCGGGCTCATCATGCTGGCCGGGATCGTGGTCAACAACGCCATCGTGCTGGTGGAGTTCATCGAGCTGCAAAGGGCCGCCGGTCTGGACCGGGATGCGGCCATTCGAGAGGCGGCACGCCTGCGCCTGAGGCCCATCCTGATGACCACCCTGACCACGGTGGTCGGGATGCTGCCCCTTGCGCTGGCTTGGGGCGAGGGGTCGGAGATGCTGCAACCCCTGGCGGTGACCATGGTGGCCGGGCTGGCCTACTCGACCCTGGTCTCCCTCGTCCTCGTGCCCCTGGTCTACCGGCTCCTGGCGGCCCGCCCGGCCCCCATCGCGGGGCAGACCCAGGCGGCCGCGGGTCACGCCGCCCAGCGGGTCGCTCAGGACCCGCTCGGCGGGCGCGCGGTGTGAGCCGTCCAGGCCCAGGCCAGGGCCGACCACCAGAACCCCGCCCGAGCCTGTACACTGGCGGCACCAGCAACGGAGCACCACGCGCATGAGCAGACAGATCCCACTCGCGGCCGTCCCTTCCCCGACCCTGACCCTGACCCTGACCCTGACCCTGGCCCTGACCCTTCTGGCGCCTGGCATCCGTGCCGATGAGGTCACCGACCAACTGGACGCCGCCCGCAAGGCCTACGACGGCGGCCAGTTGCGTAGCGCCATCCAGGCCCTGAGCTTCGCCACCACCCGCATCCAGGAAAAGATCAACGACCAATTGCTCACCCTGCTCCCTGAGCCCCTGCCAGGCTGGCAGGCGGACGCGCCCCAGACCGAGGCGGGCGGGATCGCCGCCATGGTGGCCGGGACCATCATCAGCCGGACCTACAGGCGCGCGGACGGCGCCGAGGTGGAGCTGCGCCTCATGGCGGACTCACCCTTGATGGCGATGATGACCATGATGATGCAGACCCCGCTCTTGATGCAGGCATCCAAGGAGATGCGCGCCTACACCCATCGCGGCTTCCAGGGCATGATCCAGCACGAAGACGGCAGCAACACCTGGGAGATCAGCCTGATGGTGGGCAACCGCATCCTGGTGCAGGTCAAGGGCACCGGCATCCAGGACCAGAAGCCGGCGGAGGACTACCTCAAGGCCCTGAACCTCGGCGCCGTCCAGCAAGCCCTGACCAACTAGAGCGCCGGTTCTTCGCCTGATCCGCGCGGGGACCCGGCCCTGACCGGGGGAGGTGCGGCAGCCACTTGGGCTGGGCCGTGCCTCAGTCGCAGACCCCGGACTGTTCCAGCCGCTTCAGGTAGGCCTTGAAGTCGCTGCCGAGGGTCGGGTGGTGCAGCGCCAGCTCCACGGTCGCCTCGAGATAGCCCAGCTTGCTGCCGCAGTCGTAGCGCTTGCCCTGGAAGGGGTAGGCAATGACCGGCTCATCCTTCAGCAGTGCGGCAATGCCGTCGGTGAGCTGGATCTCCCCGCCCGCACCGCGCCCGACGTGCTCGAGCTTGTCGAAGATGCGTGGCGTGAGCAGGTAGCGTCCAACCACGGCGAGATTGGATGGGGCATCCTGCGGGGCGGGCTTTTCGACGATCGAGGTCACGCGCAGCTCGCCATTGGCGCCTGGAGAGGTCGCGACGATGCCGTACTTGTTGGTCTCCTGGCGGGGCACCTCCTCAACGGCGAGGATGCTGCAGCCGTAGCGTGCATGCTGCGCAATCATCTGTTCCACCACGCCTGGCTCGGCGTCGATGAGGTCGTCGGCCAGAATCACCACGAAGGGCTCATCGCCGACCACGGGCTTGGCGCACAGCACCGCATGGCCCAGACCCAGGGCCTGGGCCTGACGGAGGTAGATGCAGCTCACCTCGGGCGGCATGACGTTCTGCACGATCTGCAGCAATTTGTCCTTGCCGGCACTCTTGAGCTCTGCCTCCAACTCATAGGCCTTGTCGAAGTGGTCCTCGATGGATCGCTTGCTTCGCCCGGTGATGAACACCAGTTGGTCGATGCCCGCCGCCTCGGCCTCCTCCGCCGCGTATTGGATGAGCGGCTTGTCGACGACCGGGAGCATCTCCTTCGGACTTGCCTTGGTGGCCGGCAGAAACCGGGTGCCAAGACCCGCGACTGGGAAGACCGCCTTCAATACCTTCGCCATGATGTGCTCTCCGTTGATTTGGAACGCGTCTGCGGTCCCGCCGCGAGACGTTAGTGTGTCCTCAGGCCGCGGCGCAGCCCGCTTCAGGGGGAACGGATCTCCGCCTCGCTCCCGGTCTCGATGCCGGTCTCGATGCCGGTCTCAATCTCGACCAGCGCGGCCAGCGGGTCCTCCGCGGCAGTGATGGGCCGGCCGATCACCAGATAGTCCGCCCCAGCGGCCAGGGCATCGCCAGGCGTCATCACCCGCTTCTGGTCCGCCAGGTCCCCACTGGCAGGCCTCACACCCGGCGTCACGAGGAGGAATCCCCGTCCCAGCGCATCACGCACGGCACGCGCCTCGCGGGGCGAGCAGACGATGCCGTCGAGCCCCGCCGCGCGCGCCAGGCGAGCCAAGCGTAGCACCTGGGTCAAGGGCTCGTCCGGACAGCCGATCTCCTCGAGGTCCGCGCGGTCCAGGCTGGTCAGGACCGTCACAGCAATGAGCAAAGGCGCCGCAGAGCGGGCGGCGAGCCGCTCCTGCGCGGCCTCCATCATGCGCCGTCCGCCGCTGGCATGAAGGTTGACCATCCACACCCCGAGGTCAGCCGCGGCCTCGCAGGCGGCAGCCACGGTATTGGGGATGTCGTGGAACTTGAGATCGAGGAAGACCCGGAAGCCGCGGCGGACCAAGGTCTCGACCAAGGCAGGCCCGGCCCTGGTGAAAAGCTCCTTGCCCACCTTGAGGGCGCAGCGCCGCGGGTCCAGCCGGTCCACGAGGGCCAGGGCCGGTGCGGCGGCGCTGTAGTCGAGTGCGACGATGATCCTGGGGGTTGGCGTCATGGGTGCTCTCGGGGGGGTTGGATGCGCGAGTCGACCGCCCCTCGGGCGCGGTCGGGCTTCCACCAGGTTTGGATGGCGCTCCGTGTTAGCTCGCAGGCGACCCGGCCGAGGCATCCAGCGTCGTGTCCACGGGCCCCGGGCGGGTGGCCTTGATGGTGCCCCAGTTCTTGCAGCTCGGGCACTGCCAGTGCAGCCGCCGGGCGACGAAGCCGCATTGCTCGCATTGATAGGCCGGCTGACGAGCCCTCAGTGCGTCCAGAACGCGCAGGACCGTCTCGTGATGGGCCTCGCGCGCACCGCCGACGGCGCGCTGCAGGTCGAGCAGCCGCTCCAGCGCCGCCACGTCCGCGTGCTCCTTAAGGTGTTGGCAGAGGAAGTCCAAGGCCGCCTCCGGGCCCTGCTCGCGCGCGATGGTCTCCGTCAGGGCGGTCGTCAAGGCAGGACCGGGCTGGACCCGGTACAGACGCCGCAGCTCGCCCGGCACATCCGCCCCAGGGATGCCGCCCAGGGCGTCGAGGAGCTGTGGCAGCACGTCTGGGATGTGCTGGGGGTCTTGATCAGCAACCCGGCGGCACATCGCAAGGGCGGTCTCGGCATCGCCCTGGGTCATTGCGATCTGTGCCTGCAGCAGGGTGGCGCGGGCGCATTGCGGGTGCGCGGCCTGCGCCGCACCGAGGTGGGCGCTGGCCGCCTCGGGGTTGCCGGCCTTGAGGGCCTCCTCAGCCAGCTCGCAGTGGTATTGGGCCACCGGCACCGCCATGGGGCGCCCCGTGAGGCGCTCCAAACGCTCCGCCACGGCCAGGGCGCGCGCCCAGTCCCGCTCCTGCTGGTAGATCTCGATGAGCCCCTTCATGGCACGACGGCCCTGTGGCTCAAGCTCCGCCAGCTCTTGCAACAGGCTCTCGGCGCGGTCGAACAGGCCGGCGCGCATGTAGTCCTGGGCCAACTCATAGAGGGCAAAGCCCCGCTGCTCCCGATCCAGACCAGGACGGGCAACGAGGTTCTGGTGGATGCGAATGGCCCGCTCCACCTCCCCCCGGCGCCGGAACAGGCTCCCCAGGGCGAGGTGGATCTCCATGGTCTCGCCGTCCACCTCGGCCATCCGCAGGAAGACGTCGATCGCCTTGTCGGGGCGCTGATCGAGCAGGTAGCTCAGCCCGCGCAGGAAGGCCGCATCGGCAACACCCCCGCTCGCCGGGCGATGGCTCCCACCACGGCGCGCGGCCCACCAGCCCGAGGCGGCCGCGACCGGCAAGAGGAGGAGCAGCCACTCGCTCACGTCTCACCTCGTCGCGGCTGAGCGCTGGCGTCGCGAGTGTCGGCCCCTGAACATCCGGCTCGATCTGGATGCCTCCCGAGCACCCGCGCGAAGGGTATACAAATCAGCGTCATAGCCTCGAAAACCGAAGTCTCGCGCCTATCATACAGGCAACGGCGCCAACCCGCATGGCGGCGTGCCGGCCGATGCCATGGCCCCGGCGAGGCCACCTCGGGGCGCGCTGCGGCGAGCCTTGCGTCCCGCCCCAGGCGGGCCGGATACTATGAACATGAGCTTTACGACCTCCCTGACCAACCACTTCCTGATCGCGATGCCAGGCCTGCGCGACCCCAATTTCGCGCGCACGGTCACCTACATCTGCGAGCACTCCGACCGGGGGGCCATGGGGATCGTCATCAACCGGCCTTTGGACATCCGACTTGGAGAGGTGTTGTCGCAGCTGGATATCCGCACCGACGACCCACGGATCCTCGGCACCACCGTCTATCTCGGCGGGCCCGTCCAGCCGGATCGCGGCTTCGTCCTGCACAGCTCCGAGGAGCGGTTCGAGTCCACCCTGCCGGTGACCTTGGACATCAGTATTACCACCTCCCGGGACATCCTCGAGGCCATCGCCGCGGGGCGAGGTCCGCAGCAGAGCCTGGTCGCCCTGGGATACGCGGGCTGGGCCGGCGGTCAGCTGGAAGAGGAGATGAGCGCCAACGCCTGGCTGAGCGGTCCGGCGGATGAGAGCATCCTCTTTCACCTACCCGATGAGGCCCGCTGGCTGGCCGCCGCCCAACTGCTGGGCGTCGACCTCAACCTGCTCAGCGCCGAAGCCGGCCACGCCTGAATGGACACACTGTTGGGGTTCGATTTCGGTCCGCGCAAGATTGGCGTCGCGGTTGGCCAGATGATCACCCGCTCGGCCTCGCCCCTGATCACCATCCGCAGCCGTGGCGACCGGCCCGACTGGGAGCGTATCGAGCGACTCATCCAGGAGTGGCATCCAAGGGCTGCGGTGGTGGGCTTGCCCTTCAACATGGACGACAGCGAGACCGCGCTGGCCCCGCGCGTCCGGCGCTTCGCCCGGCAGCTTCAGGGGCGCTTCGGCCTGGAGGTCCATCTGGTCGACGAGCGCCTGAGCTCCCTGGAGGCCAGGCGCCAACTCGGATATGGGTCGGGAGACGCGCTGCCCTCCCCTGATGCCATTGGCGCCATCGACGCCATGGCCGCGAAGCTCATCCTGGAAACCTGGCTCTGTGAGCAGCACTGAGCCCTGGCAGGGCCCCGAATCAGTCGAGGCCGCCCTGCAGCGCATGGGGCGAGACCTGTCTGCCCTGCTGCAGGCGCGCGGCATCGGCCACCCGCTGATGATCGGTATCCATAGCGGGGGCGTGTGGGTCGCCGAGCGCCTGCATCGAGACCTGGGCCTGACGGAGCCCCTGGGCCAGCTCGACATCTCCTTCTACCGCGATGACTTCACCCGCATCGGCAGCCACCCTCAGGTGCGACCCTCGCACCTGCCGGTGCCCGTCGACGACCGCCACCTCATCCTGGTCGACGACGTGCTCCAGACCGGAAGGACGATTCGGGCGGCCCTCAACGTCCTGTTCGACTATGGGCGTCCCGCCTCGGTCCTGCTCGCCACCCTGGTGGAACGTGATGGCCGCGAGCTGCCCATGGCCCCGGATGTGGTCGGTCTCCACGCCCGGCTCGAGCCTGGGCAGCAGATCAAGCTCGTCACCTTGACCGATCTGCCGGTACCGGCCCTCGCCCTGGTGGTCGGGGAGACCCCCAAGGACCGGCACAAGAGGCCCAGGCCTCCAGCCCCCACGGCGCCGACCACGCCCCCCTGAGCGCGCCCCATGAGCACACTGGTGCGACAGCTCGATGCCCAGGGCAACCTCAAGCACTTCCTCACCGTCGAGGGCCTGGGGCGGGACCTGTTGACCGAGATCCTGGACCGCAGCGAGGGCTTCCTCGGCGTCGCCCGCCAGGCGGTCAAGAAGGTCCCCCTCTGCCGCGGCAAGGTCGTGGCCAACCTGTTCTTCGAGACCAGCACCCGGACGCGCACGACCTTCGAGCTAGCCGCCAAGCGGCTCTCCGCGGACGTGCTCAACCTCAACATCAGCACCTCCGCGACCGCCAAGGGCGAGACCCTGCTCGACACCCTGCGCAACCTGGAGGCCATGCACGTGGACATGTTCGTGGTGCGCCATGCCGACAGCGGAGCCGCGCACTTCATCGCCCGCCATGCCGACCCGCACGTGAGCATCATCAACGCAGGCGATGGACGCCATTCGCACCCGACCCAGGGCATGCTCGACATGTTCACCATCCGCCGCCACAAGGGGGACTTCTCGGCTCTGACGGTCGCCATCGTCGGAGACATCCTCCATTCACGGGTGGCCCGCTCCCAGATCCAGGCCCTCAACGCCCTGGGCGCCCGTGAGGTGCGGGTTATCGCCCCGCGCACCCTGATCCCGGCCCAGGCCGAGTCCCTAGGGGTCAAGGTATTCCATTCCCTGACCGAGGGGGTGCGCGACGCGGACGTCATCATCCTCCTGCGCCTGCAGCGCGAGCGCATGAGCGGGGCCCTGCTGCCCAGCGAGCACGAGTACTTTCGCCTCTTTGGGCTGACCGAGAAGCGCCTGCGCGGGGCCAAGCCCGACGCCATCGTCATGCACCCGGGCCCGATCAACCGCGGGGTGGAGATGGACTCCCAGGTGGCCGACGGCCCGCGCTCGGTGATCCTGGAGCAGGTCAGTAACGGCATCGCGGTGCGCATGGCGATCATGTCCATGTGCATCGGCACCCAGAACCTGCATAGTCAGGACCCACACAGCCAGGACCTAGCCACGAGGACCTAGAGCATGGCTGAGCGCGAGCGCATTAGCATTCGCGGCGGGCGCCTCATCGACCCCGCCAATGGCATCGATGCCGCTCTCGATCTGCACATTGCCAACGGACAGGTCGTCGCGGTCGGGCCCTCACCCGCGGGGTTCGCAGCAGACCGCGTCCTGGAGGCAGACGGCCAGGTGGTCTGCCCGGGCTTCGTGGACCTGTGCGCCCGCTTGCGCGAGCCCGGCCTGGAGCACAAGGCGACCATCGCCAGCGAGACCCTGGCGGCGGCCGCGGCCGGGGTCACCACCCTGTGCTGTCCGCCGGACACCGACCCGGTCGTCGACACCCCGGCGGTAGCCCAGCTCATCTACCAGACCGGGCAGCGGCGCGGGGCCGCGCGGGTGCTGCCCGCCGGGGCCCTGACCCAGCAGCTGCAGGGCCGGCAAATCACCGAGATGGCGGCCCTCAAGCGCGCCGGCTGCCCGGTGATGAGCCAAGCCGATCGCCCCGTCACCAACACCCAGGTGCAGCGCCGCGCCCTGGAGTACGCAGCGAGCTTCGACCTCACCGTCTTCCTCCACCCCGAAGACCTGGATCTCAGCCAGGGCGGCTGCGTCCATGAGGGCGAGGTCGGGACCCGGCTCGGCCTGCCGGGCATCCCCCAGGCGGCCGAAACGGTCGCGGTGGCCCGGGACCTCGCCCTGGCCGAGCAGACGGGCGCGCGCATCCACTTCCGCGGCCTGTCCACCGCGCGGGCCACCGAGATGCTCGCCGAGGCGCAGCGGCGGGGCATCGCCGCCAGCGCCGACGTCAGTGCCCACCAGCTCGTGCTGACCGAGAGCGACGTGGACGGGTTCGATGTCAATTGCCGGGTCGTCCCCCCATTGCGCACCCGCGCGGACCGCGACGCCCTGCGCCATGCGGTCGCACGCGGGACTGTCTCGGCCATCTGCTCGGACCATCAGCCCCATGACGCAGATGCCAAGCTCGCCCCCTTTCCGGCAGCCGCACCCGGGATCTCCGCCCTGGAGACCCTGCTGCCGCTGGTCATGTCCCTGGTTCAGGAAGGCGTCATGGATCTGTCCACGGCCATCGCCCGCCTCAGCTGGGGACCGGCCGAGATCCTCGGCCTACCCCTCGGGCGTCTCGACGCGGGGCGTAGCGCCGATGTCTGCGTCTTCGATGCCACGGCGACCTGGACCCTCACCGAGCAGGCCCTGGTGAGCCGGGGTCACAACACGCCCTTCCTGGGCCGGCCGCTCCTGGGACGGGTGACCTGGACCCTGCTCGGGGGACGGGTGGTCTTTCGCCGCAGTCGGGAGGAGGCATGAGCCATCACCCCCAGCGCGACACCATCTTCCTCGAGGAGGCCGAGATCCTCAGCCACGAGCGCCACCCGGGCGAGCAATACCTGTTGCGCATCCTGGCCCCAGAGTGTGCCGGGGCCGCGCTCCCCGGCTCCTTCGTGCACCTGCGCTGCCATCCGCAGCTGCCGATGCGCCGCCCCGTCTCCATCCTGAGGACCGACCCCGCCGCCGGTTGGGTGGAGCTGCTCTACAAGGTGGTGGGCGAGGGAACCCGGCTGCTGTCCACGCGCCGCGCCGGGGAAAGCCTGAGCGCCCTCGGGCCCATCGGGCGACCCTTTGAGGTCCACCCGGAGCGCCCGCGGCCCCTGCTGATCGGCGGCGGGGTGGGTATGCCGCCCATGATCTTCCTCGCCTCGCGGCTGCGCCCCGTTGGGCGACACGTCTCGCCCCCGGCAGCGCAGGTCCAGCCCCTGGTCCTGCTCGGCTCCGAGGTCCCCTTTCCCTTTGCCGCGCGCCCGTCGCAGCACCTCGTCGCGGGCCTGCCGCCCCACACCATCGCGGCCATGCCCCTCCTGGACGACTGGGGCGTACCCAGCCGCCTTGCCAGCCTGCAAGGCTACCCGGGCTGCTTCGAGGGCTTCGTCACCGATCTCGCCCGCCACTGGCTGGAGACGCTGGATAGCGCGGCCCGCGGAGAGGTCGAGGTCTTCGCCTGCGGCCCGCACCCCATGCTGGCGGCAGTGGCGCGGCTCGCCCGGGACTTCGGCCTGCCCTGCCAGGTGTCGCTCGAAGAGTTCATGGCGTGCGGGGTCGGTGGCTGCGCCGGCTGCGTGGTCCAGGTCGCCACCCCCGCCGGTCCCGCCATGAAGCGGGTGTGCGTGGACGGGCCCGTGTTCGATGCCTATCAGGTCTTTCCCGGCGCCCCCTGACGGACCAAGGGGACACTGATCGAATGCCAGCCTGGCCGTCGATCAGCTCGCCCTGAGGCCCAGTCGGGAATCGGCGGTCAGCCCCCGGGGCGGGAGCTCAGGGCTCGTCCCTGTCGACCAGGGAGATCTGGTCCTGCTGCCGGCCGGCATCGCCCGCGCTCGCCGCAGCCCCGCCCGGCTGGAGCTTGATCATCAGTCGGACCTCATTGGCCGAGTCCGCGTGTTTGAGGGCGTCCTCGAAGCTGATCTCGCCCTCCTGGTAGAGCCGGAACAGGGACTGGTCGAAGGTGATCATCCCCTGATCGGTGCCGCGCTTCATCAGCTCCTTGATCTCGTGGATCTCCCCGCGGCGGATCTTGTCCGCGATCAAGGGGGTATTCAGCAGGATCTCGATCACCGGCCGGCGCCCC
>Ga0272446_1000475_pt1 | contig 63443 bp, 62 predicted proteins | sample YNPCB0061_FD_194587 | JGI IMG/M metagenome (GOLD analysis project Ga0272446, IMG submission 194587) | Hot spring microbial mat communities from Yellowstone National Park, WY, United States - YNP-CB-006-1 | ecosystem: Environmental > Aquatic > Thermal springs > Hot (42-90C) > Sediment | place...
GAGGGGTTTCCAAATACCACTTCCCGATGTATCTTAAAGAGATCGAGTTCAGGTACAATCACCGAAACGACAACACCTTCAAGCTCTTCTTGAAGGCTTTCTTTGGTTACGTTTCGCCCTAATTACCTAACAGCATAATAGTCAACGCTGTGGCTCCCACTGCGATACGGTACCAAGCGAAAGGAGCAAAGCCGTGACGGGCTATGAAGCCGATGAAAGTGCGCACGACCAGGAGCGCCGAAAGAAAAGAAGCGATAAAACCGATGGCTATTATAGAGAAATCTTCGCCGTTCAAATTCCCCATGTTTTTGTAAAGATCGTAAACGGTAGCTGCGGCCATGGTGGGAATGGCTAGAAAGAAGGAAAATTCGGCGGCCGCTTTCCGTTCTACCTTCAACAGCAACGCGCCCATTATGGTAGCGCCGGCGCGCGATATACCGGGTATCATCGAAAAGCACTGGCATAGGCCGATTGCGAAGGCGGTTTTCAATGGCATTTCCTCGACGGATTCTGTTTTGGGCGCGGGCGCTTTTCTTTCTATGAGCAAAATAAAAATTCCGCCCGCTATAAGGGAAGCTGAAACAACCACAGGGTTGAACAGCACTTTTTTGATGAACCCGTGCGCCAAAGCGCCGACAACAACGGAAGGCGAGAAAGCCATAAGCACAGCGGCGGCGAAACGCTGTGAACGTTCGTCTCTCGATAAAGAGGCCAAGACTTTCCATAAGCGGCTGAAATAAACGGCGACAACGGCCAGAATGGCGCCAAGCTGTATCACGATCTCGAAAACGTGTCCGCTCGGCCCCCTGAAATCCAGAATTTCGTCCATAAGCAAAAGGTGCCCGGTGGAGGAAACGGGCAGAAACTCCGTGAATCCCTCGACCAATCCCATAATAACGGCGTTGAGCCAATTGCCGGACATTCAGAAATCCCTCTGGTTTTTGAACGCCGGGACGTTACTCCTTTTCTTGTGCGATATCCAACGAAGAAAATACGCTGTCAGACGGCCCATTTGACGCGGGAAATCTATCGTGTAGAGTGGCGCGGAAAAAATCAGTCAGCAAACGAGGTTTCCATGAACAACCGGGTTCCTTCAGCTCCCTTGATAGGACAGCTTCTTTCCAACAAGCGCGGACTTATTATGGGCGTAGCCAACGACAGGTCTCTCAGCTGGGGCATAGCGCAGGTAGCCGCCGCTCACGGGGCCGAGCTAGCGTTCACTTATCAGAGCGACGCGCTGTTGAAGCGCGTGAAGCCCTTGGCACAATCGGTGAGCGCCGAGATCATAGCTCCCTGCGATGTGACCGAAGAAGCCAGCATCGGTACATTGTTCGATATGCTGAAGGAAAAATGGGAGACCTTGGATTTTGTGGTGCATGGCATAGCCTATTCGGACAAAACGGAACTTGACGGGCATTATGTGGACACTACGCGTGACAACTTTTTGCGCACTATGGAAATATCCTGCTATTCTTTTACCTCAATATGTAGGCACGCCTTGCCGCTTATGAAGAACGGTGGAAGCCTGTTGACGCTCAGCTACATCGGGGCTGAACGCGTCATGCCACATTATAACGTCATGGGCGTAGCCAAGGCTGCTTTGGAAGCCAGCGTGCGTTATCTCGCGGTCGACCTTGGAAGCAAGAACATACGCGTAAACGCTGTTTCAGCCGGTCCTATAAAAACTTTGGCTGCCAGCGGCATAGGCGATTTCCGCTATATCCTGCGCTGGAACGAAATAAACGCACCGCTTCGCCGTAACGTCACCACGCTGGAAGTGGGGCACTGCGCGCTTTTCCTGCTAAGCGATCTCGGCTCCGGCGTTACCGGTGAAGTTGTACATGTCGACGCCGGTTATCACAACGTGGGCATGATGGCGGTGGAACAGGCCAGGTCAATAGCCGAACTTATGACTATGTACGCCGAAAACAACAAGAACGATTAATAGAAAATGGCCAGCAACAGTTTCGGTTCATTGTTCCGTTTCACCACCTGGGGGGAAAGTCATGGGCCGGCCATCGGCGTGGTGATAGACGGTTGCCCGCCGCTTCTTCAGCTTTCGGAAGAGGACATTCAATATTGGCTGGACCGCAGAAGGCCGGGACAATCCGCATACACGACACAGAGAAAAGAGGCGGATAAGGTAAAGATTCTATCCGGCACTTTCGAGGGCATGACAACAGGAGCCCCCATAAGTCTTTTGATAGAGAATACGGACGCGCGCCCGGCGGATTATGAAGCCGTGAAAGATGTGTTTCGTCCCGGCCATGCTGATTTCACCTATCAGGCCAAATACGGTATTCGCGACCACCGCGGCGGCGGGCGCGCTTCCGCACGTGAAACAGCCTGCCGCGTAGCCGCCGGAGCCGTGGCGCGAAAAATTCTGGGCGGAGCCGTGGACATTCGCGGAGGAATGATTCAGCTCGGCGTGAAAAAAATCGATCGCTCCCGTTGTGATTGGAACGAAACCAGCCAAAATCCGTTTTTTTGTCCGGACCCGGATGTGACGAAAGAATGGGCGGAGTATCTTGAACAAACAATGGCGGAAGGATCATCCATAGGAGCCATGATAGAGATCGTTGCCAAAGGGGTTCCCGCCGGTCTGGGCGATCCGGTTTACGAAAAACTGGACAGCGAGCTTGCCCGCGCGATGATGTCCATAAACGCCGTAAAAGGCGTGGAAATAGGCGATGGATTCTCCTCGGTATTGCAAACCGGATCTGAAAACGGCGACGAGATGTGCAAAGGTAAAGATGGGAATCCGCGGTTTCTTTCCAATCACTCCGGCGGAATACTCGGGGGCATATCCACGGGGCAGGATATCATTGTGCGTTTCGCCGTAAAACCGACAAGTTCAATCCCGCGAACACGCAAAACGATAGACAAAAACGGCAACGAAACCGAAATCCATGTCGAAGGCCGTCATGATCCCTGTATAGGGATACGCGCCGTGCCCGTGGGAGAAGCGATGGTAGCCTGTGTTCTTGCCGACGCGCTGTTGAAACAAGCGGCCATGCGTGGATACCAAAACGCCCGGAGATAGGGAGGTTTTGCAAATGAACAAACCGTCGGAATCACTATTAACTTCCGTGATAATTGTCAGCCGCGATTCCGGGGAGGCGCTTTACCACACTGTCTCATCGGTTTTGCGGCAAACAGCTCCCGTCGAACTTGTAATCGTCAACAACGGCAATCCGGAAGCGGTCGAGAACAGACTGGCCGCTTTGGCCAAAGGCGACCCAAGAGTGCAACTGGTAACCGGTCACGGAAACGCCGGTTATGCGAAAGGAAATAACCTGGGAGCCCAGGTAGCGCGCGGCGATTATTTCCTTTTCCTGGGGCCTGAGCTGTCTTTGCCCCCGGATGCGATCTCCAGGTTGCAAAAGCTGGCGCAGCAAAGCAAAGGCATGGTCGTGTTGGGGGCCAGATTGCTGGACGAGAAAGGCAAAGATCTGCCCGAGGCCAGGCAAAAGATAATTTCGCCGCTGGAAGCCTTCGTTGATTTTCTTGGCGTCTCCCGATTTTTCCCCAAGTTCGCCTTGGATCTTCACAAAACACCCTTGCCGCAGTCGCCGGAACAGGTTCCCGCCGTAAGCGGGTTGTTCCTGTTTGTTTCCGCCATTGATTTCAAACGGCTCAAGAGATTCGACGAAGGCTACGCTACTGTTTTAGCCGCAATGGATTTTTGCCTGAAAGTACGGCGCGCGGAGGGAAAGATTTACTTCGTGCCTAGCATACAGGTTAAAGGTAAGGAAACGACAAGCGTCAGAAAAGCGCTTTTTTCCGAAGAACCCGGCCTTAAGGACGCGGGACGATACTTCTATGAAAATTTCAGCTATACATATCCGCAACCCATATTGTGGCTTCTTTATGTCGTTACATGGTTCAAGCGCTTTATTTTTTCACGGCTGATTAAATAGCGGAAGCAACCGGCTCACTATGGTGAATTTGTTGTGGTATTATAATACCACATAGAAGATTCGCCGATTTTTCCTTATTTCCGTTGACATCCATGGTTTTCGAAAGTAATAAGCGCACTCTTGACGCAATGAGCCAGTAAAATGGTTCGCGTCTCAGAAAATTTCGGGTGAAAGACATGGCGGGTAAAATTCGACTTACCAGGCGAAGCGTGCAAACGAAAAGCTTTGCCCTTAAACATGGTGAACAGAAAAAACACTGGCTTCTTGTTGACGCCGATGGTGTGGTGCTTGGCCGGCTGGCGGCGAAGATAGCTTCTCTTTTGCGGGGAAAACACAAGGCCGTATTTACGCCATCGGTCGATTGCGGCGATTATGTTATCGTTGTCAACGCCGAAAAGGTGCATCTTACCGGCAAAAAAGCTTCTGACAAAAAATTTTATTATCACACCGGTTATCCCGGGGGCATCAAGGAACGAACCTTCGGCCAAATTCTTTCCGGTAGATTCCCAGAGCGCGTAATAAAGAAGGCCGTTGAGCGCATGATGCCGCGCGGGCCCCTGGGGAAGCGACAAATGGGATATTTGAAGGTTTACAAGGGGCCGGAACATCCGCACATGGCGCAAAATCCGGAAATAATCAACTTCGCCGCCGCTAATCCGAAGAACAAGAGGACCAGGAAAAATGGCAACGCAGACTAAAACGGATTCAAAAAGCACGAAACCCAGAACGCCGCGAAGGGCCAGTCTGGCCGGGATCAAAACCGCGGTGAAAGAAGCGAGAGAATCGACCTCAGTCCCGGTTTCCGCGGCCGGGGAGGCTGTTGCGTCCGGTATCGAAGTCAAAAACGAGCGCAAACTCGACAAATTCGGCAGGGTCCATACCGTGGGCAAACGCAAAAACGCGATCGCGCGTGTTTGGCTCAAACCAGGCAGCGGCAGGATAGTGGTCAACGGCCGCGACATGAAAGTGTATTTCGCGCGTCCCGTGTTGCAAATGATAGTTAATCAACCGTTCGAAGTGGCAAACCGGTCGAACCAGTACGATGTTGAATGTCTTGTAAACGGCGGTGGGCTTTCGGGACAAGCCGGCGCTTTGAAACACGGCATTTCGAAGGCTTTGGCGTTGTTCGAGCCTGATTTGCGAGCCCCGCTGAAGAAGGCAAAATTCCTGCGCCGCGATGCGCGCGTTGTCGAACGCAAGAAATACGGCCGCGTCAAGGCCCGCAAACGGTTCCAGTACAGCAAACGTTAATGAAGGCGGGAGCAGGAACGGGATAAAAGGAATTTCGAATTCACCATCAGGAATTCGCCTGAACCTGTCTTGCTCCATCAGCCTGCCGCTCGATTCAATATGTAGTAATTCCTTACCGCGGCATCGTGCCGAAAATCCATCCTTCGGCGCTCGTTGCGCCGGAAGCGATCATCATCGGCGATGTGAAGATAGGCGAGGAAACCTCAGTATGGCCGGGCTGCGTCTTGCGCGGTGACATGCACAAAATCCGAATAGGCGCGCGCACCAATATTCAAGACGGAACAGTGATTCACGTAACCGCCGGCGGGCGAGGCGTTACAATCGGCGACGATGTGACAATAGGACACATGGCCCTGCTGCATGATTGCACTGTAGAAAGCCATGCTTTCATTGGCATGAAAGCGGTTCTTATGGACGGATCAAGGATGGAAAGCCGCTCTGTTTTGGCGGCGGCTTCTTTGCTGACACAGGGCAAGTCGGTTCCTTCCGGCCAGCTTTGGGCCGGAAGCCCGGCCAGATATAAACGAGATCTTACCCCTGAGGATAAGGAAGAATTTTACAATCGAGCCGCTGAGTATCTGGAACTAATGCGGTCGTATCGCTAGTTTTTTTGCAAGGCGCAAAAACCCTCTTTACCTTCGCACCCCAAAAGCGCTATGGGTTGGTCTGTATGAGCGTAATGTTCAAGGCCCTTCACAAAGCCGCTCGCGATTATCGCGATCAGAATTTTCCGGTTACCGTTCCTCTGATGCCCTTGACGGCAAAGGATAGCGTTCGCGTTCGCCTGATGAAAACCGGCTTGATTTTCTTGCTGGCGGCGGCCGGGGCCGCGACGGGCATATCGTGGTTTTACACCAGATCTCACGAACCGTCTGGAACATTTGTTGCAGCGAATATCGTTGCTCCCTCCGTTGAACCCGCTCCGGCTCCATCCCACTATTCCACCCCTGTTTTTGCCGCAGTCACAGAAAATTTACAGCAGGTACAAAAGCCGGAAACGGCGGAATCCACCGCGGCGCAAACCAGCGAAGAGGGCATAACCTTGCCTGTGGAAGGCCTTGCCGTTCCCCCGGTAGAGGTAAAGGCGGCGAAGAACGTTGAGCAGGAACTGCGCGACTCCCCCGTCTTTGCCGCTATACAGGAAAAACCGGCTGTTAGGAGAAAAACGCTTGCGCCGGAAATAACAGTGAAAGACCCCGATGAAAAACCGGCGGCTGGCCTGGTCCGGGATGCAAGACGGCTGGTCAAGGAAGGAAAATACGGCGAGGCTATAACCTTGTACGATAAAGCCCTTGAGAAAGACGGCAACAACCAGGAAGCGTGGGCGGGCAAGATATATGTACTTCAGCAAAGCGGATTGCCCGAAGCGCTTGGAGAGCTGGAAAAAATGGCCGCCTTGCGTCCTTTCTCAGCGCCGGTGTTCGCGGCCAAGGCACATATTCTGTCCCGCGAAAAAAGATCCGGGGAAGCGGTGGATTCCTGGCGACGTGCTTTGGAACTCGAGCCATCCAACAAAAAATATATTCTTGGTCTCGCTGTTCTTTACGATCACATGGGAAAAACAGCCGAAGCTCTTGATGCATACGGGAAAATGCCTTCCCCGTTGCCTCGCGCAGTCCGCGAGCGCATGGAATACTTGTCTCTTGTTCTGGAAGGAAAAAATGAAACGGACGAGAGCGACAGCGCCAAGCGGGATGGAAAAGAAGAAGAAACGGCAGCGGCCGGCGACGACAAGTATGATTTTTTGAATTTCACCGGCGGGGAAAGATAGAACTATGCCGTTTCTCAAGCATTTCGGCCTGAAAACATACCCGTTCAGCTTGACCCCGAACACGGATCTGTTTTTCCCGACCGGCCACGCAGAGAACATCCTTGCTTCGCTGGTGTTTTCCGTGCAGCGCGGCGACAGTCTGCTTAAAGTCGTAGGGCCAGTAGGCTCAGGCAAAACCATGCTTTGCCGTGTGTTGCTGGAACGGCTGGAAGGGCTTCCGGTAAATACCGCATATCTGAATTCTCCGGCAGCGATAAAGCCTGACCAGTTGCCAAGCCTTGTTCTGAGCGAATTCGGACAGGAATCACGCAAAGAATATGACGCCTATTCGCTTTACTATTTCTTGCTGGGCGAGCACACAAAAGGCAGACGCAATCTACTGATAGTGGACGAGGCGCAAGCTCTCGGCCCCAGCGGGCTTGAAGCAATCAGACTGCTTTCCAATCTTGAAACCGCGACGCATAAATTACTGCAAATAGTTTTATTTGGCCAGGCCGAGCTGGATCATATTTTGCAGAGGCGCGATTTGCGGCAGGTGGCGCAACGTATAAATTTCAATTTTATAACTCGAGAAATGCATAAGAGTGAGGTTTCCGCTTATGTGCGTTTCAGGCTGGAAAGGTGTTCCGTTGAAAGCGGTTGCCGCGTCAAATTTTCGCCGCAGGCATTGTCAGCGCTTGCGAAGGCCAGTCAGGGCCTTCCCCGTATGATACACATATTGGCCGACAGGGCCTTCCTCGCCCTTTATGCCGAGGGAGGCTTTACGGTGAAATTACGTCATATCGATGCTGCAATGGAAGAATCCGCGGGGAAGGCTTCGTTTTTCCGCGATTCCTTTAAATGGCTTCGCGCGGCTTGATTTTGGCGGACCGGCGGTTTCTGTTATAAAGGCATTATGCCGTTTCTCGATATAGTTTCGCCCGAACCCTCTTTCCGGCACACGGTTCTTGAATTGGCAGCGACGTCTTATGGAAAGACGGATCTGCTCCATGCCGAACATTCCCTTTTTTCAGAAGCTGCGACCAAGTGGAAAATTCGCCCCCCGGAACTCGCTGTCATCGATGTGGACGCGATTGAAGACAGCATGGATGACTTGCCGGAACATGGGCGCGGCGGGCCGAATTTTTTCTTTTTGCTTATAGGGGAAACGGAAAGAAAATTCGTAGAAAGCATATTCACCGAAATATTCAAAAAACCTGTAAAACCAGGGCACCTTCTGTCTCGCCTCAATTTTTATGTACAGGTGATGAAGAATGGACAAAAACAGGAGATAAATTTCGGCCCCTGGACTTTTCTTCCGCGCGAACGACGGCTTGTTGATAAAAAAACTGGGAAAAACGTAACCGTGACCGATAAAGAAAGCTCTTTGCTGGAATGTCTCTGTTTGGCTCCTTATCCTCTTCCACGAAACGAAATACTGGCTACCGTCTGGGGCTATAGCGCCGACATGGAAACGCATACTTTGGAAACACACATAAGCCGTTTACGCCGTAAGCTTGAAGATGCAGATCCATCCTCTTTCCTGGAAAATCCGTTTCTGGTCGAGAACGGAAGTTATCGCATACATCCCTTATGGTTGGAAAAATGATGCGGGGTTTATGCCGTTGCGGCGCTATTTTCTTTCTCTTCGCTGCTGCCGCATGCAGTGGTCCCGTGTCATCAGCTGTAAAGCCGGTGAAGCAATATGGCGGACCAAAAACCAGGCCTGATCCCGCCGTCGAGCGGTATATAGCTCTTTCACACCCCCAAAGCGGCGAGAGGCTGAATTTAGTGTATTACCGTAACGGCAAACATGATCCGCAAGCGATGGCGTCGATAAACCGAATTTTCCGCGATCGCCGCAACGGTAAAACAGGAGAAATAGACCCGGAGCTGATAGATTTCATGGTGGATATTCGAACACGTCTTGCTTTACCGCAAACCGTCGTCTTTGAGATTTTATCTGGCTACCGCAGCCCCGAAACAAACGCGGCACTTGCGAGTAAAAACAATAATGTGGCTAAGGAAAGCCTGCATATTCACGGCTGGGCGGTCGATTTCCGGATAGCCGGGGTGAATGGAAAGGCCATAGCGGAAGTGGCGAAAACAATGCAACGCGGAGGGGTTTCTTTTTATCCTGACAGCAACCATGTACATGTGGATCTTGGTAATATTCGCTCTTGGCCAACAAAGTAACGTTTCGGTAATTTTTTGATAATATCTTGACGAGCCATGCCGACAGGTCCCGAAGATATACTGGATTTCTGGTTCCATGAGGTTGGGGCCGAGCGATGGTTTGTTGAAGACCAGAAACTTGACGAAGAGATAAGGCAAAGATTTCTGGAAACTCATGAGAAAGCAGTAAAGGGTGAACTCAAGGCATGGGAAGAAACTCCGGAAGGAGCATTATCCCTGTTGTTGCTTCTCGATACGTTTCCACGCCGTATGTTCCGCGGTACCGCGCGCGCTTTTGCGACGGACAGGATGGCCCTTGAGCTTGCACGTATATCTATTATAAAGCATTTCGACGATCGCATCGACCGTTCGTTCAAGCTTTTTTTCTATTTGCCGTTCAGTCATTCGGAAAACCAGGGCGACCAACGGCTGGCTTTGTACTACATCCGTGAACGCACAAAGAACTCTGATTGGATAGCCGCCGCCGAATACAACCAGCATGTTATATTTTGTTTCGGCCGGTTCCCGGAACGCAACGCCGCGTTGGGCCGCGAAAGCACGGCGGAAGAAGCCGCTTACCTGTCGCAATGCGGCGGAACGTAAAAACATCCTCACAAAACCGGCTTCTGGCTTACCGCTCCGGGCTTTGGGCCGAGGCTCTTTGCCGTTTCGTGTTGAGAACGAAGGGGTACCGTATAGTCGCCACCAGACATCGCTCATGGCAGGGTGAAACGGATATAATAGCGGTGCGGAGACGTTCTCTGGTTTTTGTGGAAGTTAAAGCGCGCAAAACAGAGCTTGAAGCAGCGGAAGCAATAAAATCCAGGCAACGCGAACGCATGGAGCGTTGCGCGGCAGAATTTGTTTCACGCAATCCCAGATATGCCGGTTACAACATTCGCTTTGATGCAATGCTGGTGACGCCGTGGAAATGGCCGGTTCATATAACCAACGCATGGGAAGCACAGGGGCAAATCCGCTGATTCACCCTATGTCGATTCACCCTGTGTCATTTCTCCGGCAGCTCTTCCCGTAAAATTCCTCCCAGCTGAATTCTCCCTATGCTTTCGGCCAAACCTGTGGAATCGTCGGTGACCACGAAAACGCCGCATATGGTGGCTTCTCCCTCGGCGGGGACAAGGCGTTCCCCGGGGATGCTGCGCGTGAACCTCCATATGGCCAATTCTTTCTTTACGCCTATCACACTGTCGTAATCGCCGCACATACCGACATCGGTGATGTACGCGGTGCCTTCGGGCAGAATATGCTCATCCGCGGTGGGAATATGGGTGTGGGTTCCTACGACGGCGGAAATCTTACCGTCAAAATAATGCGCGAAGGCCATTTTTTCAGAAGTAGCCTCGCCGTGAAAATCGACGAAAATAGCCTGAACCGATTTTCCCAGATGATATTGTTCCAACAGCCTGGCTACGGACGCAAAGGGATCGTCAATGATGGGTTCAACAAAAAGCCGTGCCATAGCACAAACTATAAGAGCTTTTCTTCCGTCGGAAAGTTTGTGAATATAACTCCCCCGCCCGGGGGTTCCCGCGAGAAAATTCAGGGGTCGTAAAAGACGCGGCTCGCCGTCGATATAATCCACCAGTTCCTTTTGTCCCCAAGCGTGATTGCCGGTGGTAAGACAAGTGGCCCCCAAGGAAAAGAATTCCTGCGCCAGCTTGCCGGTGACCCCGAAACCGGCAGCGGCGTTTTCCACGTTTATTATAACAATGTCGGGCCGCAGTCGTTTCCTTAATGACGGTAAATGGCGTTTCACACAGTTTCTGCCGCTTCTTCCCATTATATCGCCTAGAAACAGTATTCTCATTGTTTTCGACCTTTCAGATCAACGCGCAAGGTCCTTGCGAATGTTCAGCGCTTTTGCGGTTCGTCTTCTATCCATGCGACACGGAGAACATTGGTGTTGCCCGGCGTGCCGAAAGGAACCCCTGCCGTTATAACGACACGCTGGCCTCTTTGAGCTATGCCGTCACGTTCAGCCAGCATAACCGCTTTTTTAACCATTTCAGTAAAACTTTGAACGTCGGCTGTATGGATTGCGTGCACTCCGAACGACAGAGTCATACGCCGCGCCGTTTCTATCTTCGATGTAAGGCATATGATGGGAACCGGCGGCCTTTCACGCGCAGCGCGCAAAGTAGTGGAGCCTGAGGTCGTGTAGGTAATGATAGCCACGGCGCCTATCGTCTCCGCTATTTGGTTAGCGGCTGCGGTAATCGCGTCTGCAGCTGTTCTCTCCAAATCGGGATGGGTGGCAGCCAGAACCGAAAAATATTCGGGATCGGTCTGGGTTTGCCGCGTTATTCTGTCCATCATCCGAACTGCTTCAACAGGATATTGCCCATTAGCAGTCTCGGCGGAAAGCATTATAGCGTCAGCTCCTTCATAAACCGCCATGGCTACGTCGGAAGCTTCCGCCCTTGTTGGAGAAGGGCTGGATATCATGGACTCCAGCATTTGTGTTGCCACTATCACCGGTTTTCCGCTTTGTCTTGCCATGCGCACAATCATGCGCTGGAGACGCGGCACGGTTTCGGGCGGCATTTCAACACCGAGGTCTCCTCTCGCAACCATTACGCCGTCAGCCGCTTCAAGTATCTGCGGCAGATAACGGATAGCGGCGGGTTTCTCCAGTTTTGCAAGTATCGCCGCGCGTCCTTCCACAATTTTACGCAATTCGGCCACGTCTTGCGGTTTCTGAACGAAAGAAAGGGCAACCCAATCAATCCCCAATTCAAGAATACGGCCCAGATCGGAACGGTCTTTGTCTGTCAAGGGGGAAAGAGGCAATACTATATCGGGAACATTGACCCCCTTGCGATCCGACAAAGACCGGCCTGCCACAACAACAGTAGCCGCATATTCAGGGCCGTTGTGAATGACACGAAGTTTTACCTTGCCGTCATCCAGTAAAATCTCGTTGCCGGGGGACAAGGCAGCAAAAATTTCAGGGTGCGGCATACCGACGCGCTTTTCATCCCCGGGTTCCTGGCTCAGATCAAGCCTGAATTCCTGCCCTTCTTTCAGCTCAACGGATCCCGAGACAAAGGTTCCAAGCCGCAATTTCGGCCCTTGCAGATCAGCTATGACAGCTATCGGTCTGCTAACGCGTTTTTCCACCGACCGGGCCGCCTTTATACGCGCCTCATGATCCGCCATGGAACCATGGCTCAAGTTGAGCCGGAAAGCGTCGGCCCCCGCCTCGAACAGGGATAAAATTTTTTCCTCGCTGCTTGTAGATGGGCCGAGAGTGGCTACAATTTTAGTGCGTCTTTCGTGGCGCGGAGCGTCCGGCATGAATCGTGGCCTTCAGAAACAGAGGAAGGAGCAGCTTGAGGAGGTTATAACCTTTCCACCGCATTTTTCATAGCAGGATCGATAGGAGTTCTCGCATCTGTCTGCACACGAGCTCTTCATGCAAAGCTCCGGCCGTTCGAAATCGCTTGGCTGGAGATCTATAGGCGCTTTTGCCGATAATTGTTCACGTGCATAGGCTTCGTAGTCTTTTATGGCCCTGGATTGCATGCTTATGGTGCATTGTCTTCGATCAAGGTCACAGTCTTTAAGGCAGAAGTCTTTCGCATTGCGGCATTGGTTGATGCAAAGCCTGGCGCCGGGCTTGCCCGGAAGTTCGTATTTTGTTTTAGTGTCGGCAGTTCTGCTGCTGCAAGCGGCCAACATGATTAATAGCAGGAAGACCAGAAAAGACGCTGCGCGAACAAACCCATGCATGTTTAAATGATTAAAACCGGCGCCACAGGATGACAAGGGAAAAGCTTTCGGCTAGAATCAAATTATGCCCCTGTAGCTCAGCTGGTAGAGCAACTGATTTGTAATCAGTAGGCCGTTGGTTCAAATCCGACCGGGGGCACCATTTTTGGGCTCTCCCTCAAAGGATGGGGCAAAGGGTGGATAGATTATAGAGCGGTGTCCTGGAGATGGCCACAAAGAACTATCGCTCTTATTTGGCCTTGTTGAATAAATCGTAATGGCAAGAAGTTTTGTCATCAAAGCCGGTTTTGGAGCAATCTGTCAATAGACCGGAGCAGCGAGGCGGCGGAAGGTATTGGGAGTTTTGATTTTCAGGATTACCCTGGTTTTTTGCTGCGGGAAAGGAAAGAATGCCAAGCCAAAAAGCTGCTGAATGCCGTTTTGAAACGGTATATCACGGCTTCGGTGAGCGATCTTTGGTTATAGTGGTGATGTTTTCTATGCGTCACAACTTTTTTGGTTTTGCCCCAATTGCGCGCGCTTTCAAAACCCCAATGATCTGATCTTCCGCAAACCATTTCTTCATCGTCTGTTCCTTTCAAGAACGTTTATAGAACAGGCTCTTATTCACGCTGGATCAAAAATTGGGAAACAGGTCACCGACGCTGTAGACCTCCATTGCTCTCGCGCCGTTAAATTGATAACCCTTGCATATCATGCAGCAACCTGTACGCATTGCTCCATCAATACTTTCTGCCGATTTTGCCAGGCTCGGCGACGAGATTCGCGCCATAGACGCTGCAGGCGCGGATTATATACATATAGATGTGATGGACGGACATTTCGTGCCGAACATAACCATCGGCCCGGCCGTTATAAAGGCATTGCGCAGCTACAGCTCCAAACCGTTCGACGTCCACCTCATGATAGCGCCGGTCGATCCCTACATTAAAGAATTCGCTGCGGCCGGAGCGGACATAATAACCGTACATCCTGAATCCGGTCCCCACCTTCACCGCACCCTCCATCTTATAAAAAGCGAAGGTAAGAAGGCCGGGGTTTCTCTCAACCCCGGAACGCCGCTGTCCGCCATCGAACCAGTGTTGACTGATATAGATCTTGTGCTTGTCATGACCGTAAACCCCGGGTTTGGCGGACAAAAATTCATCGTTTCGCAACTTGAGAAAATCAAAGCGCTGCGTCAGCGTCTGGACGCCATGGGTCGCACGGTTGATCTCGAGGTAGACGGAGGAATAAATTCTGAAACCGGAAAGCAGGCTGTCGCCGCCGGGGCAGATGTGCTTGTGGCCGGTACCTCTTGTTTTAAGGGCGGCCCGGCTCGATACGCCGGAAATATTCAGCTTTTGCGCGGGTGATTGGGTTGTATTAGAACACTCCCGTGACGTTGTATAACAATTTGCGCAGCAATTTGCGGGCTTTTGTTTATGGCAATCCCATTTACCGGGCTTTGCTGAACAGGCGGCCTTGTCCGGAAAAATTTCTTTTGCCACCGGGCGATTCATGGCCTGGCAATGCCGCGGCGGGGCAGAAGCTTCTGGGCGTGCAAAGCGGTTTGTTCGAATATGAAAGCGGCGAAATCCGTCCGGTCTGGAACAGGAAGGAAATACTGTCACACAGTTGGCTCAGAGATTTGAGGGCTGTAGGCACGGAAGCGGCCAAAAAGAAAGCCCTTACACTTATAGAGAAATGGCTCGCGCAACATGATTCGTGGCACGAGGAAAGTTGGGCTCCTGGCGTTCTTGGCGAACGGCTTGCCAACTGGATACGTTTTTACGATTTTTACTGTGCGACCGCTGATCCGGATTTTTCCGCCAGGCTGATCTCCAGTGCAGCGCGACAGTGGTTCCATTTGTCGCGGTGCCTGCGGCGAGACCTGATGGGGGAGGAAGGGCTTTGCGCAATCAAGGGCATCATAACGGCCGGCCTTGCTCTTGCAAAAAACGACCAGGTTATAGATACGGCGGTCGAGACTCTTAAGCGGCTGCTGTTCGCGGAGATACTTTCCGACGGCGGTCATATATCGCGCAATCCTTACTTGCAATTTCAAGTGCTACGGCACTTGATAGATATAAGATCCGTTATGGCCGCCGCCAAATATGATGTTCCTCATGAGCTTGCTACTGCCATCGAACGCATGGTGCCGGCCTTGAAGCTTTTTCGGCATGGCGACGGCGGCCTGGCTTTATTCAACGGGTCTTCGGAAGGATCGCCGCTTGAAATCGATGCGGCCTTAACTTTGTCGGGCGCGAGGGGAAGGGTTTTACGGCGCCTTCCCCATACAGGATACGAAAGGTTGACCGCAGGACGAAGCTTGCTGCTGGTAGACGTTGGAACTCCTCCGCCGCGGCCTTACGACAGAACGGCGCACGCCGGTTTGCTCAGCTTCGAGTTCAGCGTCGGGAAGGAACGCCTTATCGTTAATTGTGGAACCGGTCCTGAAAACGACAGCGAATGGCGCATGGCCATGGCTTCCACGGCCGCGCATAGTACATTGAACCTGAGAGACACAAATGCTTGTGAAATTTTGCCGGACGGCGGTATTGGACATCGCCCCAAACGAATTTCCGCCCAGCGTTATGAGCAGGATGGGGCGCATTATGTCGAAGCCGAACACAACGGATATGAAAGCAAATTCCGGGTGATCCATTATCGCGCCCTGTGCCTGGCATCTGAAGGGACGGAGCTGCACGGCAGGGAAGTGCTTTCCGGCCCTCCGGGCAAGGATTTCGCCGTGCGCTGGCACTTGCATCCATCCGTACAGGCTTCGCTGGGCAGAGGCGGACAGACTGCGCTTTTACGCCTGCCGTCCGGGAACGGCTGGCGGTTAAGGGTGAACAACAGCAATCATATAGGAGGGCTTAGTCTTGAGCCAAGCGTCTATGGCGGCGGCCTGCCGTTGCGCCGCTCCTTGCAGATAAAGGTCAGCGGGCGTACACAAGAAGACCCAGCCGTCGTTTCCTGGCTTCTGGCAAGGGAAAAGAAAGATGAATGACCAACAAAAAAACATGGGTTGCCGCAATGATTGACAAAAACAAGATAAAGCGTGCGTTGATCTCCGTTTCCGACAAAACCGGATTGGCAAATTTCGCCCGGCAACTTGCAGCCCAGGGTGTGGAAATAATATCGACCGGCGGGTCGGCCGGTAAGCTGCGGCAAGCCGGGATAAATGTGACAGAGGTCAGCGACTACACCGGCTTTCCGGAAATAATGGACGGGCGCGTAAAAACGCTGCATCCGAAGATACATGGTGGGCTGCTGCAGCGCCGCGGCGACAAGGCACATCTGGATGCAGCGGCAAGATATGATATTCCCCCCATAGATCTTTTAGTCGTAAATCTCTATCCCTTCCGTGCCACTGTTGAACGCGGCGCGGATTTCGAATCCTGCATAGAGAATATAGATATAGGCGGCCCGGCTATGCTTCGTGCTGCCGCCAAAAACCACGAATTCGTAACAGTAATAACGGACCCGGCGCAATATGAAGAGCTTCTGGAAGAAATGAAAAGCAACGGAGGAGGGACTTCCCTGTCCTTCCGCAAAAAACTCGCGGCGGCCGCCTATGCCCACACAGCTGGCTATGACGCCGTCATAAGCTCTTGGTTCTCAAAACAGCTAGGTGAAGAATATCCGGAAACAATCTCTATAACCGCAAAGTTGCGCCAAACGTTGCGCTATGGAGAAAATCCGCACCAAACCGCCGCGTTCTATGTGAGCGGCAACCCGCGGCCTAGCGTGGCCGGGGCCATACAGATTCAAGGCAAGGAGCTTAGCTATAACAACATAAACGATACCGACGCCGCATTCGATCTCGTGAGCGAATTCACTGATCAGCCAGCCGTGGCCATCATAAAACACGCCAATCCCTGTGGAGTCGCTGTGGCTTCTGATCTGCTGACGGCATACAGGCTTGCTTTCGCCTGCGACCAGGTAAGCGCCTTCGGTGGAATCATTGCTTGCAATCGTCCACTCGATGGACCCACGGCTTCGGCGATTTCCTCCGTTTTTTCTGAAGTCATAATCGCGCCGGATATCGATGACGCAGCGCGGGATGTCTTGGCAAAGAAAAAAAATCTGCGCGTACTTTTGACACGCAACATGCCGGATCCAAAAACTCCGGATCATTTAATAAAGTCCGTAACCGGCGGTTATCTGATGCAATCGCGCGACAATACGGTTCTGAATCAAAGCGGCTTAAAATGTGTCACCAAACGCAAGCCGACCGCGGAAGAGATGAAAGATCTTGTGTTCGCTTTCACTGTCGCCAAGCACGTGAAGTCTAACACCATCGTCTATGCCAAGGGCGGCGCGACTGTTGGCATCGGCGCCGGACAAATGAGCCGCGTCGATTCCGCGCGCATAGCGGCACGCAAAGCCGAGGATGCGGCGAAAGATGCGGGAGCGTCAGAATCGCTTGCGCGTGGCTCTGTAGCCGCTTCGGATGCCTTCTTTCCGTTCGCCGATGGCCTCGCCGTGATTATTGAAGCCGGCGCGACGGCGGTTATTCAGCCTGGAGGCTCGGTGCGTGACAACGAGGTCATAGAGGCAGCGGACAAGGCTGGAATCGCTATGGTTTTCACCGGCATTAGGCATTTTTACCATTAAAACAAAGCGTTATCTTACGGCATCAATTTGCTCCTTTGGGATCGTTTTGTTTTGGTTAATATGTTCTGTCCCAACAACGCATTGATTTCGTTTGTATAAAAATACTCCTTCGCATGTTTATCTTTGGATCCTAAGTAACTGAAAAACTGGTACGAAAAAAATTTTTCCCATGTTAAGTTATTAAAGTTAGATTAATGTTTTATGTGCTTTTGGCCCCAAGTTAGAGGCATACGGATATGGCCGCGACGAAGAAAAGTAAAAAAACTGCGAAGACTGGGGAAAAATCTCAGCGCAGCAAATCGGCACCAAAAAAGAAACGATCCGCTTCACCCAGAAAGCCAAAGAGCATATCGATATTGAAACGATTGCCCAGACCTTCTCTTGTATCCCAACTCGCAAGCGCAAGCAGCGGAGAACCGAAGCTGCCATTGCGGCTTCAGGTTATCGTAGACAAAAACGATATATCAGAGATACTCTATCGTTACGCGCGCGGAATGGACCGTATAGACGAACCTCTTTTACGTTCGATATTTCATCCTGACGCAACCGTAGACTTGGGCCCCGGCGTTTTTCAGGGAACTTCCAACGATTACGTGCATTGGCTGCTGGGGGTATTGCACCAGATCAGATCCTCACACCACATGATAAGCAACGTCCGCGCGCAACTTGAAGGCGATGTCGCTTTGGTGGAGGCTTATTGCCACGCCCATTTCAGATTAGACAAACCAACCGGGCGTGAAGATGTTTTCATGGGTTCGCGTTTTCTTGATCGCATGGAACGGCGCCCCTTAGGCCCGGCAGGGATATGGAAAATAGTGCATCACAAAACGATCATAGACTGGGTGCGTACTGACGCTGTCTCGGATATATTCTATCATCAGAATCCCGATGCTCTGTGGAGCTATAGGACAAAGACTGATCCGTCATATCAGATGGCACAATTCCCGGGTAGCCATTCGGGAAGTAAACTTCCCGCCTTCCTTGGCCGCCGTTATGAGAGCAAGAGCATAAAATTTTAAACGCAAGACAGTTTTGTATAGCCTTCCATTCAGGCCTGATTCAGCCATAAAATCGCCGCAGCAACGCTCAAAAAGGGCATAAATAATAAAAAAAGCCTGCCTTTACAGATTCGCTTGGCTTTACAGGGTTGCGGCAGTAGACAATGCCGGTGCCATTTTTATGGTAGTGTATAGAAACATCATTAAGAGAAGAAGTTTTTGCCGCTATGTTTTCGGCGAAATGCGTCACTATTTTTTCCATAAGACCTATAATATCCGTTTTTTTTCTTGCATCTTGCGCCGGCAAAAGCACTACTCCGGCATTTTCAGGAACCAGCAGATATTTGCTGCTCGCGAGTTTTTTATCATAAGTGACCAAAACCCGCTGCCACTTGGCCGCATGATTGAGCACTACTCTGTCACGGCAACCGTTCAATCCCACGGAGGGCACGCTGACGATATCGAATTTTGCCTTTCGAAAAAGATCTATGATTTTCGATCCTATATTTTCATCGGCTAACAGTTTGAGCGAAGTATGCGCTTCGCTTGATTCGATTTTCGCAGTTCCTTTGCACCCGTTTTCCGTGAAAAAAGACCGCCAGTTCAGTTGTTGGGAGTGCCAGGGATTTTGCAATGAATTTTTGAAATTCATAACTGACCTTTTTGTCGCCAATGATTAAATATATTCCATGAAAAATATAATTCTCTGATAACTTGTAAAGCGGTAAAAAAACTGACCGTATTAACCTTAACAAGAAGCGAAAATGTCTTCGTCCTCTTTCCTCAAAAGCGCAGCGCTGGTTTTTCTGACGATGATATCTTGCTGCTTTTGCTGGTATGAAACACTGGTAAGCGGCGATCTCAAACAAAACGCTTTAGCCATGCACGGACTGCCGGAATACGGTGAAGGGTTTTCACATTTCGGCTATGTAAATCCGAACGCTCCAAAGGGCGGTACTTTAAGACTGGGCATCGTTGGAACCTTTGATACTCTCAATCCTTTCATCGTGCGCGGCCGTCCTCCGCAACCGCCGGCTTTTGCTCTTCAGGGCACTGTCTATGAAACCCTGATGGTGCGAAGCTGGGACGAACCTTTTTCTCTCTATGGTCTCATCGCCGAAAGTTTGGAGGTTGCCACAGACAGATCCAGCGTTATTTTCCACATAAACCCGAAAGCGCGATGGCATGACGGCAAAGCAATAACAGCCGATGACGTATTGTTTTCCTTTGCTGTTTTACGCGACAAGGGAAGGCCGAATCACCGAACTTATTACAGAAAGGTGGAAAAAGCGGAAAAGCTGGACGAACTGGCCGTGCGCTTTGTCTTCAAGAAAAGCGCCGGTGGAAAAACAGATCGTGAAATGCCCCTTATCATGGGGCTTATGCCGGTTTTGCCGAAACACGACTGGCAGGACAGGAATTTCAACCAAACAACCTTACGCATACCGGTCGGCAGCGGACCTTACAAAATCGCCAAGGCTGAGCCTGGAAGAAGGCTGATCCTTGAACGAAACCGTGAATACTGGGGAGAAAATCTTCCCCCCCAAAAAGGAATGTATAATTTTGACACCATCGCCATGGATTTCTTCCGTGACGATGGAGTGGCCCTGCAAGCTTTCAGGGCCGGAGCCTTCGATTTGCGTCGCGAACAGGATCCCAACAAATGGGCTGCGGCCTACACGTCATCCGCAAAGGAAAAGGGACAAATAAAACCAGAGCGTTTCGAACACAAACGCACGGAAGCGGCGGTTGGATTCGTTTTGAACACCAGGCGGCAATTGTTCCAGGATCGTATTTTGCGGGAAGTTCTTGACCTGGCTTTTGATTTCGATTGGATAAACCGCGCTCTTTTCAAAGGGCTTTACAAACGTACGCAAAGTTTTTTCCCGAATTCCGAACTTTCAGCGCGCGGGACGCCGGAAGGATTAGAAAAGGAAATTTTGGAAAAATACCGCCGGCAGCTTCCGAATGAAATTTTCTCCAAACCAGCCGTCGCGCAATATGCCGCCGAAAGCTCACAAGATCGCCGGAGCCGGTTGTATGAAGCGGCGGAAAAACTTAAGCGGGCTGGATATGAAATTCTGGAAGAACGGCTTTACTCTCCCAGCGGGCGTCAGGTTTCCTTTGAAGTGATGCTAAGCGATCCTGCAGAGGAAAAAGTAGCGCTTGAATGGGCGAGAGCCTTGCGACAGCTCGGCATAACGGCGCATGTGCGCACGGTGGATAGTTCCCAGTATCAGGCCAGACTGACTTCTTTCGACTATGACGTGGCCGTTGCCCGGTGGTTCAACTCACTTTCTCCTGGCAACGAACAGATGTTCTTCTGGGGCTCAGCTGCTGCGGATCAGCCGGGCAGCCGCAACTATCCGGGTGTAAAAGACCCAGTTGTCGATTCTCTGGCCGCCGCAATCCCGGAGGCCAAAACACGGGAAGAGCTTGTGGCGGCCACGCGCGCCCTGGATAGGGTTTTGCTTTATGGCCACTATGTGGTGCTGCTCTATCATTTAGGAAGTGATCTTATCGCCCTTTGGCCTGACCGAGTCGCGTGCCCACAAAAAACCCCTGTTTATGGACCGGTGCTTGAAGCCTGGTGGCAACCCGGGCTAAAAGACCGGTAAAATGGGGCCGCTTATTAGCCTTTTTGTTTTGGCCTCGATGTTCGAAAGCGTATAGAGGCCCTTGCCACATCATAATGAGTGGCTAAGTTCAGCCAGAAAACAAAAATCAATTTGCCTTTTTATCCGTTTCAGGCGTGTCGGGACGTTTGGCAACAACCTCGTCTATCAGGCCGAAATTTCTTGCCTCTTCCGCCGACATGAATTTGTCCCTTTCCACCGCCGCCGCAATGGTGTCTATAGGCTGGTTCGTATGTTTTACATAAATTTCGTTAAGCCGCTGGCGCAGTTTTAGTATTTCACGCGCCTGTATCTCTATGTCGGTAGCCTGTCCCTGCGCTCCCCCGGACGGCTGATGTATCATGATGCGGCTGTTGGGCAGAGAAAAACGCCTTCCTTTTTCTCCTGCGCAAAGAAGCAAAGAACCCATGGAACACGCTTGTCCTATGCATACGGTTGAAACCGGCGATTTTATGTATTGCATCGTGTCGTATATGGCCAAACCTGCGGTTACTATTCCGCCCGGAGAATTTATATACAGCGATATTTCTTTTTTCGGGTTTTCAGCCTCCAGAAATAATAGCTGCGCACATACGAGGCTTGATATGTGATCATCGACTTGCCCCATAAGGAAGATAATGCGTTCCTTCAGAAGACGTGAATAAATGTCGTACGAGCGCTCACCGCGCGAAGTTTGCTCCACCACTATCGGCACCATATTGGCCAGAGTTTCGGCGGGCTGATTACGATCAAACTGGGACATGTTTTTACTCCTGGGTAAAGCGCGGCATTGCCGTTAACCATATTAGATAGCGCATCGCGCGAAGAAAACAAGGACTCAAGAGGAAACAAAGGATATATTCCGCCGCACTTTGTCGAGCGCAAGCGCCGATTGACGCAGATCGCTGTTTTGGACCACGTGATTCCTCGCTTTTTTCTGCCAAATTTTCAGCTCTTTCCCGTCCCCCATGAGGCGGCGCAGAACATTCTCGATCGCCCGGGGTGTTTCTTCCGGCAAATAAAGGGCGGCTTCGCCCATGCCTTCCTGTATGCCGCCGCGCCGAGTGGTTACCACTGCGCATCCGCAAGCCGCCGCTTCCATTGAGGCAAGCTGAATGGGCTCGTCCCACAGAGAAGGAAGAACTGCTATAGAGGCTTTTTGCAGTCTTTCTATCACTTTGCCGCGTGGCAGGTATCCGGTGATTTCACCTTGACGCCCCATTCTTTCCACGCGCCGGAAAAGTTCGCGTTCATACGATTCCGCTCGGCTATTTCCGAAATAACGGCTACCTATAATAACCAGTTTCCAATCAGGAAACTCCGGTAGAATATTTTCCGCAGCTTCTACCAGAAGATGGGGGCCCTTGTCGAAAATGGTTCTTCCAAAGAAAATTATTTCCTTGTTTTTTTCTCCACCCGGCAATGGTTTCAAAACATCGGTGTCCACAGCGTTACGTACAACGAAAACTTTCTGTGCCGCAGCCTCAGCTCCCTCGATAAAACACCGCTTGATGTATTCGCTTACACAAACTACCGCTTGAGCCCGCTTTGCTATTTCACTGCGTCCTTGCGGGGTTTCGGTCCCTTCCATTTTGCGCGGATCGTTATGCAAATAAAGAATCAGCGCCAATTGCTTTAGATTTTTCTTCAGAAACGCGACGTATTTGGGGCGGTTATGTATCTCTATTATAGATGGTGGCATTTCAGATGTTGTTCTTACTTTGGACACCACAGACACAAGATATCTGCGGGTTTTCCCGCCGTGCCATAAAGGCGCAAGATTTACAGGCTCGAAGGCTGCGCCTGATAGAGGATTGTCAACCGGAGAGCCAAAAACTCTTATATTTCGGCGCATTCCGCTATGCCAGGCCAAACCATCTACTACAGAGCTTACCGCTCCGCCTCCGATCTTTGCGTAACGCTCGCGCCTGGGTAAAAGCACGACAATGCCAGGCATAGTGTGCCTCTCATATGTGAAAATTCGCTATTTTTCCGCTTCTTCCGCAAGCCTTTCGAGTTCTTCAACGGTTACCTTATCTTCGGTTATGTCGATCTGCGATAGAATGAAATCGATTACTTTGTCTTCAAGTGCAGGCGCATAAAGCCTGTCGCGAGCATCCTTATTTTTAACATAGTAATCTATAACTGCTTTTTCGCGGCCCGGAAAGCGCCGTGCTTCATTCATTATTGCGTTATTCAAATCTGACTGCGTCACATTTATATCGTTTTTCTGAGCTATGTCAGCGAACAACAGACCCAACCGAAGCCTGCGTTCAGCGATTTTCTGATATTCCCTGCGAAGCTCATTATCGGTTTTTTTCGCTTCCGATTCGTCGATGCGTCCTTCCTTCTTTTCTTTTTGCACTTGTTTCCAGATGGATTCGAACTCCGCCTTAAGCACACTCTCAGGAACCGGAAAGTCATAAAGATCCGCCAATTTGTCCATCAAATGACGCTTGAGCACCGATCTGCTTACGTCGGCATAACGTTTCGCTAAAATGCCGGAGATATGCCGTCGCAGATCTTCAGCGGATTCAAATTCAAGTCTTTTGGCCAAACTGTCATTTATTTCAACCGGTTTGTGTTCCAGCAGATCCTTTACTTCCACTTTGAAAACCGCGGTTTTTCCGGCCATGTGTTCCAGGTGGAAACCGGCGGGAAAATTCACCGTTACTTCTTTTTTATCTCCCGACCTTGCTCCTACCAGCTGATCTTCGAAATCGCCGACGAAAGCTTTTGAACCGAGAGTGATACGAAGGCTATCTCCCTTCATTCCAGGGAGAGATTCTCCATCCACGGAACCATCCATATCGATGATCAAAGTGTCCCCCTCACGGGCCGGACGTTGTTCTTCGGCCTTTTCCGGACCGATGATGTCGCGAGCAATGGCTTCTATAGTTTTATCAACCGTGACACCGTTTATTTCCGCCGTGAATCGTTTCAGCCTGATTTCAGAAAAAGATTTGTGTTTTATTTCAGGCAAAATTTCAGTTTCAAACTTGAACTCGAAAGAATTGCCTTCCTCGTATTTCGTTATTTCAACATCTGGCTGCACTGCCGGACGAAGATTTCGTTCTTTTAAGGTCTCGGCCGTTTTTTCGGATATAAGTTCTTCCAAAACTTCACCGCGAACACTTTCGCCGAAGCGTTGTTTAATTACGGTCAGCGGCGCTTTGCCAGGCCTGAAACCTTGTATTTTCGCGGTTTTACCTATGTGTTGAAGTTTATGCAGAAACCTGCTTTCAATCTCGTCCGGAGACACTTTCACGCTGTATACGCGTTTTAGTCCTTCTTTGAGAATTTCCTCAACTTCCATCATGATTTCATTTTCCTTTTATACAATTTCTCTCCGCAGAAAGCAGTAACAACGGCCCTGGTGCGGGTGAAGGGACTCGAACCCCTACGGCCAAGGCCACTGGCACCTAAAACCAGCGCGTCTACCAATTCCGCCACACCCGCGCTTATTGAAGAAACAAGACAGGTAACAGAAGACAGGGGTAAAGTGAAACACCTTCTTATTGTCTTGTCCCCGCCGCAGATGTCTTGTTTTCCTGTACCCGTTCCCGATATCTGTTACGGAAAGCTTCCAGGGACAATGTCCTTTCTTCCGCAAACGGCGCACAATTGCCCCGCGAGACCCATAGCCGGTAACGGACGTGCGGGATTCCCATTCTGTCCGGCGCCACTTCCCGAACCAGCGCCATTTCGACGGCGGAGCCAGCGCCAATGCGGCGGTAAACCGCCCCCGGATCGACCCCCAACATAGATCTGTTCGTGCCGGAAATCATGCCTGTAGCACCTGACAAGTTATGTTACCGTAATACAACTATAACACTTCGGAAACAAAATAATATTCTTGTATGCTTAAATAAACAGTTTTTTGAGGACGCCTGGAATTTTATCCACCAAGTCTTCGGCTATAAGTCCAGGCCCAAACTCGGCCGCGGCAAGGCCGTGAATGAAGGCGGCAGCCGCGGCGGCGGTAAAAGGTGTTACGCCTTGAGCCATAATCCCCGCAATCATCCCAGCGAGAACATCCCCGGCTCCAGCTGTGGCCAGCCATGGCGGAGCGTTATGGTTAACGACTGCCGGCCCTTCCGGAGAAGCTATTACAGTGTCCGACCCCTTGAGCAGGACTACACATCCGGCTGTTTTAGCCGCAGCGGATGTTCGTGAAATTTTATCAACCTCGGCTTTACCGGCAATAGAGGGAAAGAGGCGCGCGAACTCGCCTTCGTGGGGAGTTAGGACGCAACAGGGATGCAAAGCCTCGAACAGAACTTCCGGTGAACCGGAAAAAACCGTGAGGGCGTCCGCGTCCAGAACGCAGGCTTTACGGGAAGACAAAGCCTCCAATACAAACTGTTTTTTCTCCTCTGATACACCGGCTCCTGGGCCTATCAAAATAGCGTTTTTCTTTTTATCGGACAGAAGCTCCCGCCACTCTGTTGAATCTTCCGCCTGTTTCACCAGCACACTTTCAAGCGCAACGGCGTAAAGCTGCTTGACTCTCCGCGGCGCGGCCAGAGTAACCATGCCTGCTCCTATGCGCTGAACGGCGCGCGCCGCCATACGCGTGGCTCCGGTCATCTCTGGCCCGCCGTAAATTAGGACGTGGCCACGATCGTATTTGTGCTGTTCCGGCCTAGGCCTTGGCAGCAAATTGATCCACAATTCAGGATCGTTTCCGGCCACAGACGGAAAAACATCATCCAAAACGGAATCTTCCATGCCGGTATCGCTTACAATTATTTCTCCGCAAAAAGAGGACCCGGGAAAAAGAACATGGCCCCGTTTTTTGCGGAAAAAAGTCACCGTGACCTTCGCTTTTACGGCTGCGCCCAAAATATGCCCGGTATCTCCGTCAATTCCGCTGGGAAGATCGGCGGAAATTACCGGCAGCCCACTTCTATTAAGTTTTTCAACAATTTGTACTGTACCTCCTTCTAAAGGCCTTTTCAGACCGGTTCCGAAAAGGGCGTCGATTACAAGTTCTGCGCCGTTCAGGAGCTCTTCATCCAGAAGCAGAGTTTCTCCTTCCCATTCCCCCTTGGCGCGCGCGACTTCCCGCGCCTGTCCATCCACTTTCATGGCTCCCGCTATCACGGGCCATCCGGCCTTACGCAAAAACTCGGCGGCTATAAAACCATCTCCGCCGTTGTTGCCCGGCCCGCACATGACGAGCACGCGGCAGGGCCGCCAGCGCTTTTGTACAGCTTGCGCAACGGCTGCTCCGGCGTTTTGCATCAGATCATAAAGATCCAACTTGCCTTTGGCGCAGCTAAGCGTCTCCGCCGAACGCATTTCGGCGCAAGTCAATAACGCGTGTTTCCGCCATGCGGACTTGTCGAAAGGAACGGCAACTTCTTTCCCGTTCATGGCTTGCGCGCGATTATAAGCAGACCTCCATAAGGCCCGTTGCTTCTGATGTCCAGGCCCAGACAAAGGATCTGCGAGATTGCTCTTGCAACTGAATAGGGCATTTTACTTTTGCGCCGCAAATTTAGTTTGCGCTGAATGCGGATTGGAGAAGTTTTCTTTCCAGCAAGGCAGTAAAGCAGCCCGCCTGTAAGGCGACTTATCAGCTCCCACCGCCGCACAACTGTCAAAGGCAGATATTCATGCGCCGCCGTTAAATTCAGCCCTGCATCCGACAAACGTTGCCTCCATTCTTCCGCGGTCCAGTAACGAAAATGTGCCAGTCTTTTGTCTATGTATTTCAAATAATCCCCCCGCTTGACCCACGGCAGCCACGATCCGCGCAAACATGCATGAAAATCTGGGCCCGGCATCGTGGCCACGAACCATCTGCCGGGACGTAATATGCGGGAAATTTCCAGCAAAGCCTTTTCGACTGGATTGATATGTTCCAGAACCGAATTGCTTATGACTGCGTCCATGCAAGATTCAGGAAGAGGGATATTTTCTGCTCCGGAAGTGATTACGCTCGAATAAACACCACGCTCCGCGGCCAGTGCAGTTTCCGCAGGGTCGGGGTCTATACCGGTGATTATGGCGTTTGCGAGCAGACAAGGTCGCAGAGTCTCCATTATGCCGCCATCGCCGCAACCAAGATCAAGTATGTCTTGGCAATCCCAGAGATAGGGCAAGGCATTATCCGTCAGCGCCGTCAGTTCTACCGCTCGCCAAAGATTTGTGGCCGGCTGGGCCGGGGTTTCTTGCATTATTTTTGCGAAAAGATGGGAGGGAAATTTCGCTAGCATTTCTGGTGGGCTTTTCGTGCAGAGACTGTTCATAAGGCCCCGTGTTTTCCCTTGGCGGGAAATCCGATCGAGAGTCCCAAGAACATCCCGAGAAATAGTCAACATTACCTGCCGGTGACATGGTTTGCACTTTTTGCCCTGGAAGACAAGACATGAGGTGGAGGTACCATGAAAGGTAAGGCCAGTTATTGAAGAAAGAATGTGCTTAGTTTTACAGCACAAGAACAAGTGAACGATGATATCGCTGTGTCTGGAGACCGGGATTCACCGAGTGACGTGATAAAAGATCTGCAATAGTATGAGAAAGTGGAATGGGAAACCGACGACTCAAAGCCAAAGGCCTTACCGTTATGCCAAAAGCTTGCCGTTGCAGATCAAAGCCTAATTTACGGCCGCCCGCCGCAGACCATGCACAACCCCTTCGGCCCAAAAGTGTAACCCATTAACCTATGTCTTAGGTGCGATCTGTTACCTATGTGTCTAGACCGTATATCTGACCTTTGGTGCGCCCGGCAGGATTCGAACCTGCGACCCCCGGTTTAGGAAACCGATGCTCTATCCTGCTGAGCTACGGGCGCTTATGCCTTGCTATGTAAACCGGGAACCTCCTTTTACCATGTAGTTAACATGTATATGAATATGAAAGCCATACTGGCGGTATAGGGTAACTACTCCTTAAAGCGGGAAGCCGGTTCTTTTCCATCATAAAACTAACGGCCGGAAAACATCCGTCGTTATCCGTTCTTGTCCGACAGTAACTTTCCCTGAACGGCCGGTCAATGCTGCAGCCAACGGTAGTCAACCAGAACGCTGGCCAGTAATTTACTCAGCCCAAACCCTTATTCCCCGAACCTGCCTCCGCCCATGCCGCGGCGGATGGCTCGGCTTTCGGTGAGGCGTTTCTCGAGCGCTTCGCCGTCTCCCCGGTCTATCTCGGCTTCCAGATCCGCAAGGTCTTCCCGGAATCGCTTTAGAATCTCCAGCACGGCTTCACGGTTGTTAAGAAATATATCGCGCCACATGACCGGATCGCTGGCCGCGACACGCGTGAAATCGCGGAAAGAACTTCCGGCGTAACGCATGGCTTCCTGCCCCAGATCGCGCGAAATTTCGTCAGCGGTTCGCACAGCTGTGAAGGCTGCGGCATGCGGCAGGTGCGATACTATTGCCAAGGCCAGGTCGTGCTGTTCCGGCGTCATTATCTCGATTTTCGCGCCGCAGCCTTTCCATAAGGCTTTTATTCTTTCAAGAGCCGTTTCTCCGGTTTCCGGCAACGGCGTAAGAATGCACCAGCGATCCTGGAACAGCTCGGCGAAACCGGCTTCAGGGCCCGATTCCTCGGTTCCCGCTATCGGATGGCCGGGAATGAAATGGGCCGTTGCGGGAATGTGCGGAGATACAGCACGGACAACCGCTTTTTTGACCGACCCCACATCCGTGACTACGCATCCTTTTACCAAGTGCGGGCCAATTTCCGAGCATATCGAGCCCATAACCCCTACTGGAGCTGACAGAACTACCAGATCGGCATCATTGACAGCAGCGGCATTGTCTGTGGTGGCTTCGTCCGCAAGTTCAAGCTCAAGGGCTTTTTTGATATGAACGGAGTTAGTATCGCCACAAACTATGGAACGCGCTAAATTCCTTTGCCGCACGGCCAAGGCCAGTGAAGACCCGATCAGCCCTATGCCTATGATCGCTACGCGATCGAACAATGGTTTGTTAACGGGCACGAAGTTTTTCCGTTATCTGCGGCCGCCTTTTAAAGGCACTGCGTATCCGCCCAGGGGGGAAAGATGTTGCATGCGGCTGCCGAGCATGGCGCGCAGGCGCGAAAGTCGCGTGTCATTGCGGCCAACAAAACCGTCAACCTCGGCCAAGAACAGCATGGGAGCGGAACCGCCGCGGCCGGCCTGCTGAGAAAGCAGGTTGCGCACCTTGTATCCGGCTTTCCCAAGCAACCTTTTCATCTCAGCTTCCGGAACGTGTACGCACCGCAGAGCCAGAAAGCTTCTATCGTCTCCGGTAAGTTCGGGATACAGTCTGCCCACGACAAGGCCCGAAGGCAAAGACCGGCGCGCGTTGCTTCGGCCCGGCTTGAGCGTTTCAAAAGGAAGAACAGCGAAAACCGTCAATACGTTGGATTTGTCCTCCGCCAACAGCGGCCACCAAGAGTCTTTTTCTCCCTGCGCGGGCGGTGGAACGACTGCCATGGCAGCCTTGTTCGATTGCACTGCTTTTATCGCCGCGACGGCCGAGGGAACTTCGATCAGCGGAGTGAAGGACCCGAAGTGATCACGTGCGGCGTCCCATAAGTCCGGTCCCTTTTCCGGCACATAGACTGCCACCTTAAAGCTTCCTTCCTGAAGCGTGAAAGCGGAAATCATCTCGCGCCAGAGCCTTACTACCATGCCTTCCGGCAGTTTGCCCTGGGGACGTCCCATCAGGGCGCGCAGCATTTGCGCCTCACGGCCGGGACGGATATAAATGTGTTGCCTTCCCTTGTGCTTGCGGATTTTGTCTATTATTTCAGCGCGTTCAAGCAGCATGCTGTGCAAGACGCTGTCTATCTGGTCTATTTGCGCCCGCAGGTCGGCAAGCGCCTGTTTGTTAGGGTCTACGACAGGTTTGACTGACATGTTGAATCTTTCAGATTAACCATAACAATAAGTTAGTTGCACATCCTAGCGCATAAAAATATGAAAGCCAAGTTCATGGCTTAATCCTGCAGGCGCGGACCCTGAAGGAACAGGAAAAGGCAGCGGAAAAACTATCCGGTTACGCCCTGTGTGAGCCTTGGCAAGCATCGGCGCGTAAATCTGTTTGCTGGCTTCAGCTATCAGCACGCCACCGAATCCGGGCAACAGCCAGTATCCGGTTTTCTCCATTACGCCGGACAAAAGCAAAACCAGCCGCGTCTCCAAAGGCGGCAAAAAAAGGCTATGCTGAATTCGCTCGACCAGAAATCCCTGCTCCCGCAGAGCTTCCTTAAGTTGCGGCGCGGAATACGGACGGCCGGTGCCGAACGGCGTACTGTCGCAATGAGCCCACAATCCGCGGCGGTTGGGAACGATAACCAAAACGCGCCCGTTGCCTTTTAAAACTCTCCATACTTCATGCAATAGCGTTTCCGGCTCCGGTGCGGTTTCTAGCGAATGTAACATGATGACCCTGTCCACAGATTCGTCTTCAAGCGGCAAATCCTGCAATGACACGAGGCAAGCCATGTTCGGCCCCTCTTTCGGCCAATAGGCCACGCCCTGTTCCGCGGGCATCATAACCAAAAGCCTTTCGGCCTCTTCAAGAAGCGGGCGTAGCAAAGGGGCCGCGTAACCTACCGCGAGAATTTTTTCTCCGCCCAATGACGGCCAAAGACAGCGCAGCCGGTGGCGCAAGAACTTGCGTACCGTGCGCCCCAATTGGCTTATATAAAATTCACGTAAATCAACAATATCAATGCTCATTAACCTCATATTAGCATGATTTGGGCACTCTATGGCTATGGGATTTGACGTAGAAGTGCTCACGGCTTTGGCCGATAATTACATCTATGTTGTAAGCGATGCTTCGCTCGGCCTCGCCATGGCCGTTGATCCGGGCGATCCCGACGTCGTGCAGCGTTTTTTGCGTAAAAAAGACCTCCATCTGGCACTTATTCTAAACACTCATTATCATCATGATCATACGGGTGGAAACACCAAGCTTCATCATGAATACGGCGCGCCGGTAATAGGCCCGGCCAAGGAAGAAAACCGGATAGAAAAAATATCCCGCGGAGTGGATGACGGGGACATGGTCACTTTCTCCGATTTGCGGGGAAAGGTTATCGAAACGCACGGTCATACCGATGGCCATGTCTCCTATTACTTTCCAGCGTTGAAAGCCCTGTTCAGCGGCGATTGCCTGTTTTCACTCGGTTGCGGCAGACTTTTCGAGGGAACTCCGGCACAGCAATGGCACTCCCTCGAAAAACTGCGCAAGCTGCCCGACGACACCTTGCTATATGCCGGACATGAATACACCGATCGTAACGGCCGTTTCGCCCTTTTGCTGGACAAAGACAACCAGGAACTTAAAAAGCGCGTGGAAAAAGCTGCAGATCTGAGAAGAAATGGTCTTCCCACACTCCCTGTCCTGCTCGGGGAAGAAAAGAGGACTAATCCTTTTTTGCGAGTGGACGACCCTGTTTTCCAGAAGGCCATCGCCAAAAACGGTTTTTCAGTCGATGGAGCGGATCCCGTCGCTATCTTCGGCGCCCTTCGCTCTGCAAAGGACCGTTTCGAAGGGAGATAAAGAAACTCTGCCTGGTTTCTCCCCCACCGGATTCGGAACATTTACGGGTCCAGTAATGCTGTTTTTGTTCTTTATTTCAAACAATTAATATTGGTAGCAGCGGAGGGATTTGAACCCCCGACCAAGGGATTATGATCTATGAAACTCGCTTTTTGAAGAATTGCGCGGAATTTCTTTTTTCTTCGATAATTCAATGACTTAGTTGACTTCCGGTGCCATTTTCAGCTTCATGGTTCTATCAGGTTTTCGCGCGTTTTGGAACCCTCTTGCTTCCACAGTGCTTCCAAGAGCGCCGCGAAACCGATGGCACAAGCTGATGGGGACGCATGGCGCGATTGACAAAAAGGACGATCGAAGCGGCGGAGGTTCGTGACAAAGATTACTTTGTCTTTGATGACGAACTCTCCGGCTTTGGGCTTCGCATTCTGCCGTCAGGCCGCAAAATCCTCATCCTGCAATACCGCGTCGGCACCCGCACGCGCCGCCTGACGCTGGGGTACTATCCTTCCATCACCGCCGAACAGGCCCGTGACAAAGCCTTCAAAAGCCTCGCGGCCATCCGCGACGGTCAAGACCCTATGCAAGAAAAGCAAGCCTTCGCGGCCTGCCCTGAGATGCGCGAATACTTCGAACGCTTTATGGAAATCCATGCAAAAGTTCACCTGAAGCCCTGCACACGCGTGCGCTATGACGGGATAATCAAGAACCACCTCATCCCGGCGCTGGGTCGGTTGAAAATCTCCGAAGTCACCCGCGCCCATATTCTGCAGGTGCATTTTTCGATGAGCAAAATGCCATCAAGCGCCAACCAAACGCTGGCGCTGTTATCCAAGATGTTCAACATGGCCGAAGCTTGGGGATTGCGCGCGGAAAACTCGAACCCCTGTCGCTACATCAAAAAGTACAAAGAGCAAAAGCGTGAGCGCTTCCTGTCTGCGGATGAAATGCGCCGTCTTGGCGATGCGCTTCGAATGGCCGAAGAAGCAAGATTATGCTCTCCATTCGCCATTGCCGCCTTCAGATTGTTGATCTTAACCGGCGCGCGCCTTGGGGAAATTCAGCATTGCCGATGGGAATACGTCCATCTTGATCGCGGCTTTATCCGTCTACCGGACTCAAAAACTGGGCCGCGCTACATACATCTGGGCCGCACTGCGATTGAAGTTTTGCGGCAGATGCCGCGCATGGCTGGAAATCCTTACTTGATATGCTCGGAACATAAACCAAACGAGCCGGTCAACGATCTTCAGTGCACATGGAGACTCATCAAAAAATGGGCAAGAATTGAAGACGTGCGCATCCATGATCTGCGGCATACATTTGCTTCAAACGCGGTAGCCATGGGCATGAGCCTCCCCATGATCGGTCGGCTGCTGGGACATACCCAGACGCAAACCACGGCGCGTTACGCCCACCTTGCTATGGATCCCGTTCTCGAAGCAGCCAGCAAAGTGACCGATCAGCTCGGATACCTTCTTGCCCTACCAATGCCCGGTGAAGGCATTGTGATCGACGGCATCGCCAAACCTATCGACGCATCATGCCCGGCCCCGTTGGCGGAGCAACTTGGCGTTGAAAACGCTGACGCACTGCCACGCTTTCTGACATCGGCTCAAGCAGCTCAATACCTTAACGTCAATCCCCGCCTTCTGGACGATTGGCGCTGGCGCAAAAAAGGCCCGAAGTTCGTCAAGGTCGGCAACAGTGTGCGGTATACGCGGGAGGAGTTGGACACATTCATATTGAGACCACCCTTTCACGCGAATCAGGTATGCGCAATCGCTTGAAAAGTAAGAACCGGGTGGGAATTTTGAACTTATCGACTACCGTTTTCGGCCTTATGGCTATATGATTTCTGGAAGACGAATCAGATCATGGGCGGAACCTTAATGACACCTGCGCAACCACAATTACGAGCGGAGCTTGATGGCGAGCAAAGAAAAACTCGCGCGGCTGTTAAGCCTCCCAAACCAGACAAGACGGCCATAACGAAAATTTATAACGTAGTTTCAATGTTTTCTGGCTGCGGGGGCATGGATTTAGGGTTTCGCGGCGGGTTCGACATATTTAACCAGCACTATAAAAAGCACCCTTTCAGAATTATCTGGGCGAACGACATCAACGAGGCGGCCTGCCGCACATACAGGAAGAACATCGACCACGGCATCGTTTGCGGGGATGTTTGGAAGGCGCTCGACACTCTTCCTCCCGTGACGGATATCCTTATTGGCGGGTTTCCATGCCAAGACATTTCCGTGAATGGCAAAGGGGCTGGCGTCGCCGGTAAACGCAGCGGCCTCTACAGGGCGATGGTTGAAGCCATACGCCGCACCAGACCCAAAATATTCGTCGCGGAAAACGTTAAGGGCTTGTTGATGCAACACAACAAGAAGTCCTTGGAAACAGTCCTCAGGGATTTCGAAGGCCTTGGCTATAACGTGATGTACAAACTTTACCAAGCTGCTGATTATGGCGTGCCGCAGCTTCGGGAGCGCGTGTTCATTGTCGGCACAGCGTTAAACGTTGGGGAGTTCCTGCCCCCAGAACCCGCCCGGACAAAGGAAGAATGGATCACCGCGCAGGACGCTATCCGCGATCTGGAGAACATCGCCGAAGACCCCGCTTTCAGCCACATCTGGAGCAAAGCGGCAAAAAGTTCTGAGCAAGGGAACCGCAAGCTTCGGTCTGATCGCCCGGCGCACACCATGCGTGCGGAATGCCACGGCAATATCCAGTTTCATTACAAGCTGAAGCGGCGCATCTCCATGCGAGAGGCCGCTAGATTCCAGACTTTCCCTGACAATTTTACCTTTGACGCAAAGCTTAGGGAAACCGAGCGTCAAATCGGAAACGCGGTACCGCCTGTTCTCGCGTGGCACATAGCGGAAGCTGTTCTCGATGCCCTGAAGCGCTCTGAAGACTAACGCTGTTCGATTTTTCGCACGCGCCATCGGCGTGTAGACAGTCATAAACTGTGGCTTTACAATCCTTCGCATCTTGGACGCTGGGGATCGGTAGGCCGCAATCATGACAAAAGAAGAATTTGAGGCGCTGTTGAGCGCCGTCACGGATCAATTGACGGCTGAATCCAAATCAAAGCCATTTGAGAAGCCGAAAGATTTTGAAAACAGAGTGAGGGAAGCCCTGCGCGATCTTGGAAAGGTCGCTGTTAACTTCGATCCTCATCCGTATGTTTTTCCTGATATCGTGGTCGAGCACTATGGCGTCGAAGTGAAGTTCACGACGAACGACACATGGCGTAGCGTTGCAAACAGCGTTTTTGAGAGCACCCGCGATCATAACGTGAAGCATATCTACATCATCTTTGGCAAAATGGGCGGGAGCCCTGCTGTGAAATGGGGGCGCTACGAGGATTGCGTCATGCACGTAAGAACGTCGCATGTGCCTCGTTTCGAAGTGGAAATTGACACGCATAAGTCGCTTTTTCGACAGATGGGCGTGACCTACGAAGATTTTCGCGTCTCCTCGCTGGAAGACAAAATGAAGCGCATCCGGGAATACGCCCGCAGCCGATTGAAGGAAGGCGAGCATCTGTGGTGGCTGGAAGATAAGCCGGAGTCCGAGCACTCTCTATCGTTGCAGGTGCGCTTGTATATGCATTTGCCGCAGGCGGAAAAAAGAAAGTTGAGAGCCGAAGCTTCCCTTCTATGTCCGCAAATCGTTAAGCCGTCGCGTTCAAAGAACAAATACAACGACGTAACTATGTACATCCTCACCTATCATGGCGTCCTGTGTCCGCAGGCAAGAGACCTTTTTTCAGCCGGGAGCGTCGCCATGAGAGCCGACGGGACCCGCGGCGGCAATTACGTTTTGCGAGCGCTTCAAGATATTGAAGCTGAGATGGTCGCAGCTGCAGGGTATTTGGAAAACGCCCTGTTTGTTGAGTACTGGGGCGAAGGCTGCAAGCCGGAGCAAAGAATCGCTGAATGGTTAAAGCGCGCGGACAGCTTCGCCAAAGAATGGCGACCATCCGATGAGCTTTTCATAGCCCAGCGCAAGCGGTCATGAAGCCGAAACGCGTGAAACCGAAAGCAGGCATAGCGAAACGTCCGCCACTCACTCGCTCCGAAATTATGCGGGCAGTAAAGTCAAAAAACACCAAGCCGGAGTTGCTGGTCAGATCCTTCCTTCGCAAGAGAAAGATCAAATACAGGACGTATGGAAATCTTCCCGGACGACCCGACATAATCATGCCGCAATATAAAGTCGTTATTCGCGTTATGGGATGTTTCTGGCACAGGCATTCTTGCAAGAGCGGCGATCGCCTCCCCAAAACCAACGTCGAGTATTGGTCAGCCAAAATCGAGCGCAACGTGGCGAGGGACAAGGAAAACAAGGCTGACTTAAAGGTGCGTGGCTGGCGCCTAATCGATGTATGGGAATGCAGCTTAAAAAAATCTGGGTGGGAGCGCAGATTGGCATTGCGTATCGCAAAGCGCGATCCTAGTGGATTGAGATCGATTCCCTCCATAGACTAACTCTTATTCGAGAGATTTGACGTGCCCCCAATCGATGAAGCAATAGCGAAACAAATTGCGCTTGGCTTGGCTGTACTGTGCGTGCGCAACACCTGTATTGAAGACATCCATAGTGGCATTGAACCAGTATCTCTTGCAGGTGATTTTTCAGACGTGGCTGTTGTGACCCCGAAAGGCGAAATCCCTTGGAATGATCTGGCACGCATTTCAAATGATGAGATGAAAGTTTTTATGCAGCAGGTGGTTGATCGTCTTTACACGACGTTGCTCCGTATGGACGATCCCTTATTCGTAGAACGAGTAATTCAGTATGCCAAAAGGGCTGCTATAAACTGGGATGATCCAAAAAACTTGACTGACTGGTTCACCGGAAAATGGGACAAACCAAGCGATAACTCTACCGACACCCAGCCCTGATCTGGCCTCGCACCAAGGCATAATCCTGCAACGCCAAAGGGAATGCGGCATCTTTTGGCGCGGTCTCGTTTTCAGCAGCCAATTTGCGCTGAAAGTCCAGATCATACTGCCGGATCGGCGGGCAGACGCAGGCAGGATCAGAATTTGCCGTTGCGCAGGCGGTCAACAAGCTCAGCGCGAGTATGGGGAGCGTCCAGCGTGGCGCGAAGTTGGGCATCTTTGATCTCCACGATTTTCATGAGTTGGTCATAGCGTTCGGCATTGCGTCCTGCTTGGCGCACGCCAAGCAGGATAGCTGCAACAGACGCAGCGATAGCGCCCCACCCGATCAGGCGCAGGGCGTTGCCGGACAGCCAGCTTGTGAATAGCGCCCACATCAGCGAAGCCCTTTACGATGATCGTCGATCCGCGCCCATACCATGACGGCGATACCGATAAGTGTAACGCCCAGCAAAAGCCACTTCACGGCGTCGAGATATGGCGCGATGGTTAGCAGCGCGTCGCGGGCCGGGTCGATGCTTTCCCGAACGGCTTCCAACACGCCGACGCCGACCGTTGCCGCCGTGGCGGTCTGACCACCCTTAACGGTTCGGCTTTTCTGGAGACTTGGGGCTGGGGGTTCGACGCCAGCCAGAACCAAGGCTTTGTCGATCTGCGTGGCGCTATATGGCTGTTGACCGTTTTCGTGCTGGATAATGGCGGTCACAAGCGGTTGCAGGTCGGCATAGGTATGCAGATCAAGCGGCTGGTCAGGATGGCGTCCGCTCTCCCCAGCTACGGCCTTGATATAGGACTCGGTGTTGTTTTCCGCTGCGGGTGCCCAGCGCGTGATGAGCGTTCGGATGGTGCTCAGGCCGTGTTTATCCTGATAGGCGATCAGCGTCCGCGCCAGAGCGCGGATGCCATAGACGGGGCTTTTGAAGACGAAGAAATCGCTGTCCGTCTGCTGTTCGGCCAGCCCCTGCCACGGGTCGTTTGAGCGGCGCAGGTTGCCGGGATTGTTGTTGCGAATGCCGCGCGGCATCGCCCCAGTGTTCTGGGTGGTCATGTCTGCCTCCATTGTGTGGAATTATAAAAGCCGCTGACCGTTTTGCGGCAGCGGCTTGGTGGTGGAATTTTGAGGGATTATGCGTCCGGGTCGAGCATGCCGAACAGTCTCAGCCGCTTGCCTTCGGCTTCGAAGATGCCGATCCATTGCTCGACACCGGCGTGGGGGTATTTCTCCATCGTCAGGGTAAAGCGATCGAGTTCGCGCTTTTTGGCGTAGTCTGAATCTTCGAGATGGTACCAGCCCTTACGCAGCGAGGTGCAGGCCATTTCCCGCATGCGGCTCTCGAAAATATCGCAGAGCATTTCAACTTCGGTTTCGTCGCACCCCTCGTTCTGGATGTCGTCGACGCTCGGTTTCCAATACATTTTGCTGCCCATAATTGCCTCCTTTGTCTTTTGATTATGGTTACATGAACGCTCTTTTGCGCCGATTTATCCAGTGAATAAGGCGGCGTATGATGGCGATAATCGGCGCGTTCCGATCATTTGATGATCAACGCGGCACGAACCAGCGCAGGATGTGATCGAGGACGAAGCCCGCCACGCCACCGAGGACGAGAACGACACCGAAGCCGCCTTTCCAGCGACTGGCGAGGCGGTCGAGGTCGGCCAGTTTTGAATCCATGCCGTCGAGTTTTGTTTTGAGTTCGCTCACGGCAGTGGTCAGGGCTTGCACTTGCGCCTCCAGCCTGCCGATGGCGCGGAAATATTCGGGTTCGTTCATGGCAGAGTCCTCCTGTTCCCGTCCACTGAGGACTGGCTGGTGCTGCGTGTTAAGCATTCGGTTTTCCTATGTGGCGACGATGATCATGCCGCCCTGCGACGGCGTTATGGGCGATCCGTTCTTGCGTAAGACCTCAATGGCAAGCTGCGTCGTGCGCAGCGAGGAGGATGTCGGGCGGCGCAAAACTTCCTGCGCCATTTGCGTAACTCGCAACACAGCGTTTGTGGGGCGATAGAGCGTCTCCGCCGCCAACTGGCTGACCCGCATCGTCGGGTTGTTGGTGAGCGTGAAAGCGTCGGAGAAGTCCAGAAAGCCGATGCCGCTGCTGGGCAAACCCGCGCTGGCCAGATCGCTGCCGTTGCCGCCATGCCAAAGCGTGCCGGTTCGGCTGCTGGAAATGGTGTTGTAGGAGCGAAAGCCGATTTCCGCGACGATGCGGTCGCCCGCCAACGCGGCCACGGACGATAGGCTTTGCGTGGCATTCAGAGCTTTTCCAGCACCCGGCGTCGTCGGCCATTCGTTGCCGAGGGGATCAGAGTAGTTTGCCAGCAATGTGCCGCGCACCGTATCGGTGTCGCCCTGCGTGACAAACAGATGCAGGTAATAGGCAAAGTCGGCGTCCGAGCCGTTCTCGCCTACGCCCAGCATCAGGTTCAGCGTTCCGGCAAATGTCCAGTTCGCCGCCAGCGGCGTTGAAATGGCGCGCACCATCAGCACGTCGAAATTGGCGCTGGCCGAGGATTCCGACAGGGCAACCGAGGTTATGCCGCCCGCATTGGCCGGGTCTTGCACCGTGTGCATGCCGCGCACGACATGGCCTGTCGTTTGCTCCCAACCGCCACGGACGGTCGGTGGCGCGTAGGCCGCGCCGCCACGCGAGAGATAGAGTTTGGACATGTTTTACGCCTGCAGCTTGTAGCCGAACTCGGCCCCGTTGATGGCGGTGTCCGTCCACGCCGTTGACGTGTTGGGGTTTTGCTCGACCACCTGCAGCGCGTAGCGGTAATCGGTACCGACTGGGATGGTCGCGCCTTCGTAATCCGCGCCGCCGACGCGCGTCAGGCTCCGCAAACTGCGCGAACCGGCATCGTCCTTGCGCGCCATGATCGAGAGCATGATGCCGGAGATCGCGCCCGTGATCGCGGCAAGATTGGAGCAATCGAAGCTATCGCGCTTGCCGGTGACGTTGGTGGCGTTGTAGGTCGAATCCGCATCATACGGGACTTCGTCGACGCAATCCCAGTTGCTGGCCGCGCCCTGCGGCGTGAATTCGGCATAGGTGCCGACGCCGACCGGCTTCAGGGAATCCACACGGCAATCGCCCAGATAGGTGTTGTTCACCGTCCCTGTGCCGTCGCAAAGATAAATATCGTCGATGGCATTCTTGCTGCTGCGTCCGACAAAATAGATGCGGTTGGCGGTGTTCAGCGTGCTGGACTGTTTTGTGTCGCCGGTAAAGGTCACGACGACGGCCTCATTCAATCGTGCCTCAAACAATCCACCGCTGTCGGCAATGATCAGCTTGGTTTCGATATAGGCCCATGTGTTGATCGCCAAGGCCGTAGTTGCGGTGGCCAGCAAGGTGCCTCCGCGATAGAGCTGCAACATTCCACCGCTGGTAATAGCCAAAGCGGCTTGTACCGCGCCGGTGTTGTCATAGAAGCGGACAAGATCGGTGCCTTCGGAACCTGACAGGTTGACGGCGAAGCCTAAAACCCACGTTGATTGGTCATCGAGCGTGATCGACACATAATCAAGTGAGATACGCAATTGCAGAGCATTGGAACCCGCCCGTCGTCCAGTAACGCTGGTTAAGCCAATAGAGCTACCGCTGTCATTATAGGACGTGTATTTGCGCGGGAGATCTGCCGGAATGGCGTAGTGATCGAACCCGTCCATAAAACGCAAAGCCATAGTGGAACCTCCTATAAACGAATACCTGCCAGCGACAGGCCAAGATCGGACAATGTGCTATCAGCGGGATTTGGCGCGGTGATGGTCAGAATGTCGCCCAGCGCGAAATCCGTGTCCGATGCCGCCGTAAAGGTGGCTGTCGTCGCGGTGGCCGCGAATTGCATGGTGGCGAACTGGGTGCCGTTCTTCTTGAGGCTGAAGCTGACTGTCGCCGTCGGCGCGGTGCCGACTACGCCCTTGCTGTTGGGTAAACCCGCCTGAAAGCGCACTGGCCTTGGCAAGGGATACCGCAGAACAGTCGCGCCAGCGGCAGGTTGTCCCGATAAACTCCCGCCCACGTCATAGGGCGCGTTCACATTGGCTTCCGACACCAAAACCATGTCGGTGCCGTCGCAGTAAAGTATCTTGCGCAAGCCCGCATTGATCGTGACGCCTGCGCCCGACGGTGTTTTTATGGTTACGGCAAAACTGCCTGTGGTGGCGTTTTCCACCATCAACGGCTTTCGATTGGCCGGAACCGTGATCGTTCGTGCGGCGGTTAGCGTGCCGGTGACACGCAGATATATGGCCGTTAATGCCTCGGTTGCCGTCAACGTAGCGTCGGCATCGGCCAGCGCCTTGGTCAGCAACCCGCACAAGGCCTGATCCAGCGCATCGAAACCGGCATTGGCCGTGACTTCCTTCTGCGCTTGGTTGGCGGCGATGTGGTCAATCAACAGATTAGGCGATTGTGTCATACGATGGCCTTTCCGGGCATGCCGCGCCCAATGATGGCGCTGAGTTGATAAACGGCGATAGACAGGGCGCTTTGCACCGCACCGAAGTCGGTTGTTTGTTGAGCGGCGGTGTAGGTCGCTGTAGCTGTCGTGACTTTGAGCGTCCGCACGATCTGCGTGCCGTTCAGCACATCGACCTCATAAGCCTCGCTGGCTTCGAACAAGGGCGCGTCCACGCCGTCCAGCCATTCGCCATACCAGCGCGGACGGCGGAACCATGTGATCGTTAGATTGCCGCTGCCGTCACGACTGCTCTTGATGTGGGCGGGCGCGAGGCAGCGCATGCTGCGGCCTTTGTAGGCCAGCGACACGGTCGGCGCGTCGTCCCAGTTTCCGCCTGATAGCAAGGCTTTGTAATAAGCCGTGTTGCCGACCTCTGTTGCCGCCATTGGCGTGCGGTAAAGCGCGCCGGACGCCAGCACCACAAAGCGTTCGCCCACGCTGTGCGTGCCGGTGGCGTCTTCCGTTCCGCGCCGTCCGCGCAGCAGGCCGGAAAGCTGATACAGGTTGGCGGAGACCAGCGTGGCGTTGCGCCATTGGATGATCTCGTCGCCCAGCAAGGCCACATTCGCCCAGCTCAGGACTTCCAGCGCCGTCTTGCTGTCCAGCGTGCCTTGCGCCAGCGCGACCTGCACGCTGTTGGTCTCGTCCCATGTCCACGGACGGGCAGTGTCGGCCAGCACGCTCGCCGCCCAGCCAAAAGCTGGGTCGCCAATGCCGGTGCCGACAACGCTCCATGCCAGCGCGTCCGGCGCGCGGTAGAGCGTGGCGTTCTGGCTGCTGTTGTTGCGAATGCCGAAGGCGTAATACAGCCCCAGCCCATCATCATCCACCCGCAGCATAGGCAAATCCATTAGTAGCGCGTCAATCGGCGCGGCCATGCCGATGGGAACCGAAGGCAATGCCACGCCAGTGCCGGTGACAGTCGAGACATAGGCCAGTTCGTCTTCCGCGACGGCTTGGCAGGCCAGAATGTTGTTGGCACCGAAATCCACCTGATTGAGCCGCAGCGTAAAGGTCGCATCCTGCGTAGCCACGGTGACGACATCGGTCGGATCAAGCCGCAGGTAATGCGGCGGAAGGTTCAACTGATAGCTGTTCCGTTCCACCCATGCGTTCGTCAGCGTTTTGTCCGCGACCTGCGCGGCTTCGTTCGCTGTGAGAGCAATGGAAAGCTGCACGCTTTGCTTGTTCAGCGTCGGCACAACGCCGGTGATGCGCGAAGCGTGTTGCGTGTTGGTCTGGTAATCGCGGTCGGGGTCGACATGCGTCAAGTCGATACGCTGCGGCAGTTCCACGTCCTGCTTGCGGGTTTCTTGCAGGCGCGTCGCAGGCGTGGAGCCACTGTTGGCTTCGGCAGCGCCGAGATCGTCATAAGGTACCGTGGCAATAGATGTCTGTCCGCGCGGCACGAATTTCAGCACGCCGTCCGTCTCTACCGCATCCACGAAAAACGTGCCGAGAAGCGGTTGCAGCGCGTCCCGCGCCGCCATGCGGCTGCTCACGACATAGCCGCGCAAGGCATGGCTTACATTGCCGGTTAGAATATCCGTGTTATTCAAACCCGCTTTCAGGCAGAGGTCGGACAAAACATTCGCTAACGGCACCGTGTCAGCGCCATAGCGTTCGAGGGGATATTTGACCTCGCCCGCATCGGACATGATGACGACGCTGTGCGTGAACTTCTCATAACAACCGCCGAAATGCGTCGCCGTCACGGGAAGAAACGGCGCGAGACTAACGGTCTTTTCCAGACGCATGGAAACAAGATCGACCAGCGTTGCGGTGATGCCCGCCGCAGCCCACAGCTTGCCATTGACCGGCATATTGCCGTCCGACTGGATGCCAAAACCGGCTGGAATGGCAACGCCGTCCACATATCCGGCAAACCCGTCGTCCGGATGCCATTTGACGATCCGGCTTCCCAGCCCCAGCGTGAAATACAGGTGGCCCGTCGTGTCGTCCCAGAAAATGGCGCGCGGCCCTTCGCCGCCCGTCCATGCCGAGACACTCCATTCCGTCAGGCTTCCGTCGTAGCGGCGGATTTTGCTGGAATCCACCTGCCAGTAATTGCCGAACGGATCGTCGCACATGGGTGATCCGGGCGCGCTGTGTGAGGGAAAGACCGCCGACAGATCGGCAATCTCACCAAGATCGGAATTGTAAACCCGCCGCGAATAATAGGAGAAAACCTTGTCACGACGCACCGCGCCGCCCGGCGCAAGCGGAATGCCCGCCACGCTCTTGGCCACCACGGCCAGCGAGTCCGGATGCCGTTTGACCAGTTGCATGCCAACGCCGGATTGATAGCTGGCGTGGTAATAATAGCCTTGGCTGTCGATGCCGCAGAGATCGCCGTAAAGGTAATAGGACGGAACTGTGACATTCAACAGAAGCCGGTTATTGACGAGATCATATTTGAAGATGTGGTTCGCGCCTTGGCCGATTAGGACGCCACGCGCCGGATCGACCCAGCCGCCTTCGCGGAACATATCGGAGGCTGGTGTCAGAACCACCGCGTTGCATTGCAGCCCACCCGCGCCGACGACCTCGGCGCTGATATTCGGGATGCGGTTGGCAAAGTCCGCAAGCTGCAGATCGGTGAAGACCAGATAGCAAAGTCCCCGATAGGCAGGAACATTGCCTACGCCCAGCGCCATTTCGATGGTACTGTCGGGAAGCTGGCTTTCGTCTCCCGTGTGAATGCGAATGACGCCCGGATATTTCTCGGTCGCCTGCGTGTTGCTGGCGGTGGCGTCATAGATCAGCTTCGTGTCCGCCCAGATGCGCCGCACCGTCGATACCGGCCCGCCGCACAGCCCCACGCCGAACGACACCGAATAGCTATAGGTCGTCTGTGTCGCGCCGCCACCCCCGCCTTTGCCGCCACGCTGGTGCTGAACGTGGCGAGTTTCCTTCAGTGGTGTTGACCAAATGATGTTTCCGGCAAGGCGCATCGTGCCATAGACCAACGGCACCGCCGCGCCATAGGTCGAAGTCTGCACCGACAGATCGCTGAGACGCGGCCCTTCCTGATTTTGTCCCTTGCCGCCGAACAGCAGGTTGCCGACGATGACACCGCCCAGCCAACCCACGGACGCGCCGATCCCGATGGCCGAGGTCAATCCCGCGCCAGCAAGTCCAAGAGCCAGAATGGCCATTAAGCGTCCTTAAAAACTGGATAACGATAAGCGGCCACGACGCGCCGCTGCCAGCTTTCGTCAAAAGCGTGTTCCACCACCTTGCCGACGCTGGAATAGCTGTGAATGATGCCGTGGTCGGTGCGCAGCGCCACATGCTGTGGTTCGCGCGTCCATGCCATGAACAGGATGTCGGCAGGCAAGACCTCGGCAACAGGAATTGATACCAGCCACATCGCCAGCCCTTGGCGCATGCGTTTGCTGTCCGGCATCAGGGAATAACTGGCGAAGGACTGCGCCTCTGGCGAGGCCGGATCGTAATCCACTAACCCCAAGGCTAGCCCCACGCCTTTGACAAGGCCGATGCAGTCGCAGGCCACGCCTTTCAGGCATCCCTGATGCTGAAAGGGCGTGCCGAGCCATGCGCGAGCTTCGGCCACAGCGTCTTCTCGAGTTACGATCATTTGGAGTCCGGATATGCCAATGTCTGATCGGTACCGGGGACATGCGGTTCCCCGCGAAAGTTCACAGCGTTGTTATAACGGGCCTTGCAGGTGGCAAAACTTTTGTCGCATCCCGGCTGCAAGCTGTAGGTATCGCCCACGGCGATCACGCCCGGCATGGGCAAAAACAGCGCGAATGCATGCGCGGCATAACTGCGGATTTCCATCTTGCGGCCTGCATTTGCGCCGCTTGTCCATGTGACAAGACCGCCAGCCCAATAACCATCGGTCTCCGTCCGCGCCGTATCCGTAAAGCCGCGCTGATCGCTTGCCGCCGTCACGCTGCCAGTGGCGGTCAGCGCCGCCAGATTGACCTTGCACCGCGCGTCGCCCAGATCGGCGCGGCAGTCCGGCGTGTAAAGCTCGACGATCTGTTGCGACAGGGCTTGCGTCAGTCCTCGCAGTTCCGCCTTGAACACGGCATCGCGCAATTCGACCTGTCCAATCGTCCCACGCTTCAGGATGATCTTGCCTTGCGATAACGTCGCCCAGTTGACGAGAAAGATTTCAACTTCCGCACCATCCCACAGTCCTGTGCGCAAGTCTGCCGCATCCAGCGTGTCGCTATTCAAAGCGCTCTCGATGTCGAGGTTATCGACCGACAAATCGGCAATGCCGTGAATGGCCGAGCGCGTGTGGCCGGTGCTAGCCTGATACAGTAACCCGTCCAAGGTCAAATCCTGATCGTGATCGGTGAAGCCCAGCACCAGCCCATCGCGGCGCGTGACCTTCCAGCAGGTCGCAAGCGTGGTTGTCTCGCCCGAAATGTGCGCGGCAATTTGGGTGGAGGCTGCTTTCATGTCAGATGCGAATTTCGATAATCGGAATGCCAGACCACTGGCTGAGATTTACTTGTTCCAGCGTGACGGCCATGCTGTCGGTGTCGAAGCGCACCGGCACGTCGAATTCAAAATCCGCCATTACCGCCACGCCCACGGCGGGGGCCGTCAGAAAGGTCAGAATGCCGGTCGTCGCATCCACCGACCAGCCGGAGCTTTGCAGCACGCCCGACAGGTACGGCTTCACCGTTCCAACGACAGGCTTCTTGATAACGCGCGTCTCGTTGGCCGGGCCGGAGGCGTAGGTTTTGAACAGTTGAAAGCTCTTATTCGTCCCATTGCCCGTGCCGAGAGCCTGTCCTGTCGCTCTGTAATCCGTCCAGTCCTTGAACCGGAAGCCATAGGCGCGGCCCTTGCGTGCGCGGAAAAAGGCAATCAAAGCATCGAGTTGTGATTGTTTTTTCAACCCCGATGCCACGTTCCAGCTTCCCCGCGCTGCAGCCCAACTGGCATTCCGCTGCTCGAAGCCGGACGCCGTCGCCACCACGGTCGTGGCATATTGCGGCCCACCCTCAGCGCCATAGGCGATGTCGGGCGGGAACTGGATTTCGTGGAAGGTCATGCGCTAAATTTTGCAAGAAGATGGTGTTTTGCGTGAAAAAAGGCACTTGATTGGATGGTCTTGCCACATTCATTTACTCTTTATTCACCATGAAAATGGTACACTAAGGAAGCCTTTATGGTGTCTATTTTGGTGCGTAGATGACTGATAGACGAATATTCTTAAAAGCCATTGCCGTCACAGCCGCCTTAGCTTTCACAGGGCGTCAGGCCAAAGCTGCGTTAGAAGATATAGGAGCAAACGAAATGCCGAATATTTTACTCATTGCCGGCCCCGGTGGCACAGCTTTTAACAAGAGCGATGTTGAAAAAATGGAATCCTCATTCACGCAGGCCGGGGGCAACGTTACGGTTCTTGGCAATGGTGAACGTCCGGTATCCTCGGATGAGCTATCTGAAGCATTGAAGCAACTTTCATCTTCGAACGGACACACAACTGTTTTTATTATGGCTCATGGCGATGTAAAAAGAGGGAAACATGTAATTAATATAGATGGCAACTATGGTTTAACAGCTCCTGATTTGTTCGATGAAGTAAAACGCAGTTTTGGTGAAAGACCTGTAGATATTTTTATGACAGGTTGTCGCGGTGGAGCGGCAATTCCAGAAATTGAAAGATTGCCAAAAGGCTCTAATGTAGTTGCCTTAGCACCCGGAAACGAACCCGTTGTAGGATATGATGTGGACAGATTTATACAAGACTTACAGTCAGCAAACTTAGATGCGTCCGGTTTGCTTGATCACTACCTTGGGAAAAGCCTAGAGAACCGTATAGCGCCTGTGCTCGCAACGTCTGGGGTTGGAGTCTATGATCTTCCAAGAGCATTTATCGCTCATGTTGGCAAACCCTTTAGTCTCGAAGAAAGAGAAGCAGCTCATAGAAGGCTTGATCCTGTTATAGGACAACAAGAGGTAGATCGGATCGTCGACAAAATTGCGGGTGCGAAAACTGAATGGGAAATACCTGCATTAGATTTCGGTCGTGCGCTCGCAGTAACGCATGTGGCATCACCGAATGCCCAGCCCGTCTCAACATACAATCCGAATTTAGGAAGTCATAGTTGTAGTGAATTAGACCGATCCTCAGGTTTTGAGACACGGACTCCGCGAATGCCGCCCATAATCGTTAAGGACCTTCTGCGCTTCGGCAAACGCCTTCTGATCGAATAACTGCGCTGCCAGTTTACGGGTCTGCGTCCGTTCGGCGTCGCCAGCCTGATCGGACAGACGGCTGACGGCTTGATCTATAAACGCCTGCCGCGCGTTACCAAGCCCCAGCAACTGCCGCTGCAAATCGCCTACGACCTTGGCGTTGGCTTCCGAGGCGCGTTTGGCCGCTTCCAGCGCAGGCTTTTCAACCGCTTCGATCTGGCGGCGGGCAAGTTCTTCGGCTTCCTTGATCGCGGTATCCACGCCGGTGGCGTTGCTGTTGTCTTTCTCGCGCAGGTTTTCGAGGCGTTGCTTCGTGGTCGCCAGCTCGGCGTTGATCTTGGCAATCTTCTCAGCCGGATCGGTGACCAGCTTGTCCAGCGCATCATCAAGTTTCTTGCGCTGGTCAGTCAGCAATTCGGCGCGATGGTCTTTTTCGGCGGCGGCGCGTCCTGCTGCGGCCTGCGCCTCGGCTTCGGTCTCCTTACGCGTCTCGGCGGTCAGGGCTTCGACCTCGCGGCGCAAGTCCGCGATCTTTTCCTTTTGCCGGTCGAGCAACGGCGTCATGTCGGTCATGACGCGCGGCTTGTAGTTTTGCAGACGCTCCAGAACGCGCTGCGCTTCCGCCAGTTCCGCCGTGGCTTCCGTCAGCCTTTCGGCCAACGGAGCCTTCTTGAACAGGTCGGTGACGCCTTCCAGCGTAGCCGATAGTCCCCGCAGGGCAATCTCGGCACCGCCGGACACCACGCTTGTCTGCCCGATGGACTCCAGCATGTTCTTCCACGCCACGGCCAACCGATGCGACGCGCCAGTGACGCCCGAAGCCTCGGCAGCGCCCGCGCCGCCGACCTTGGCTTCCAGCGCATCGAGAATGACTTTCTGCGCTTCCGCGATCTGGCCTGTCTCGGCCAAACTCTTGATCACCTCGCGCTGGCCTTGGGTGAACACTACGCCGACGCGGCGCAAGGCGGTCAGACCTTCGACAGGGTCTTCCAGTGCGCGGCCAAGGCGCACAACGCTGGAATGCAAATCCTGCCCGAATACGGCGGACATATCCTGCGCGAGGCGCAAGGCGCGGGTAAAACTGTCGCCTGCCACGGAGCGGAAGGTCGCCAGAGCGGCGGCGGCATCCTGCACCTGTTCGGCGGTGACGAGCGCGGATTTCTCGATGCCGTCGGAAAACTCGACGATCTGCCGCGCCGTGAGGCCGGACGACTGGCCGGTCGCCGTCAGTACCGCCTGCAGACGGTTGTAGGATTTCTCCGCCTGCATCGCTTCTTCGATGCTTTTCTCAAGGCCGAGCGTGACGACGGCCAGCCCAGCCGCCGCCGCAAGCCCATAGGGGCCGAGCGCGCCCAACGCCGACCCCAGTGGCCCCATCTCATGCGCCAGCCCTTGAACGCGCCCTTGCAGATTATGCGAGGCAGCGTCAGACTCTTTTGGCCCGCACGTCAGCATAGTCCTCATCACCACGACCACCAGCATGGCCATTCCTGCGGGTGCTGCCATGCACATGCGCCGACACCTGCGGAGATCAATCAGACGCAAGGGGCTGGCGCGCTCGCTATCATGATCGTCTCCATCGGCATTCGACCATGCTTCGGCGCGCTTCTGCTTCTGTTTTTCTCCTGCATGGCGCATCTCACTTTGCCGGGCGTGCTGGCGACGCTGGCCATGACGGCGGGAACGGCGATCACGACAGGAGCCTTGGCCATTTTGGCGGTCAAATCGCGGAAACTGGCCCTGCGTCTCGTTGAATCCTCGGAAAAACGCCTCAAGCTGGCCCATGCAGGGTTACGTTTGGCCGGAGGAGCCGTTATAGTCCTCATGGCCGCGTTTTTCCTGACCGCGCAGCTGAGCGGCGACCAAGCGCCAGCCACGGCGTCGCACCCGCTCTATAAATCGTTACAGTGAAAGGTTTGCTCTTTGGTATCTCATCACGCCCATAAACCCGCAGCAGAGGATGTTCTCGAAAAGGTCGAGAGCCATTTGCGCAAGACTGGCGGCAGGATGACCGATGTCCGGCGCGAGATTGTGCTTAAAATGGCCGAGCTTGGCGAGCCGAAGACGGCCTACCAAATTCTCGATGCCGCCAACAAAAAGCGCAAGGCAAAGCTTTCCGCCATAAGCCTTTACCGCACGCTGGAATTCCTGATGGAGGCGGGGGTTGTCCTGAAGCTGGAAAGCAAGAACGCCTTCGAGCTATGCCTGAACGCCGAACCCGAACACAGCCACCTGATTATGGTCTGCGACAAATGCGGCCATATCCGCGAAATCCATGATCAAGCGCTTGCGGAATCTCTCGGTAAAACGGCCAAAAAACATGGCCACACTCTGAAACATCACGTCATTGAACTCCACGGCACGTGCCGCGATTGCTGAACTTTGAAGTGGGGAAGGTCGGCCAGCTTTTGCCCAAATACGCAGAATTTCCTTCCCTCTTGCTTCCACAGTGCTTCCAGAAGGCATAACAAGCGCGTTTATCGCCCTTGCGGGCAATACACAACCCTTTGATATAAAAAGATAAAATTGGTAGCAGCGGAGGGATTTGAACCCCCGACCAAGGGATTATGATTCCCCTGCTCTACCCCTGAGCTACGCTGCCCCCAAGTAATGACTTACGAATAGGCAGTGAACGAATACAAGTCAAGTTTTTGCTCAGTTTTGCCAAGCCTTTTCAGCCTTTCCCGGCACGGCAAATCCACCCGCCACCCAAAACCCTAGTGCCGTTGTATATAACCCCCGCCTGTCCCGGAGCCACGCCAAACACAGGCTCTTTCAATACTATACGGCACATGGATTTATCCGGCATGGAGAAAACTCTGGCGGTTATAGGAGGTTGTGTTGAACGAAGGCGGACATATGCCTCAAAACCATCCTCAAGTATATGTTCGTAAAGCCAGTTCAGGTCATGTAAAAACACTTCGGTTTTAGCCAACGCCGCCCGTGGTCCGACTATTACGCGATGCGTTTCCGGATTTATTTCCAATACGAATAGGGGTGCGTTGTTTTCTCCCGTGCGTTCCCCTATGTTCAACCCCCGCCGTTGACCTATGGTGAAGTTTATTATTCCTTCGTGACAGCCCAGCTTCCGGCCTTCTACATCTGTTATTTCCCCCGGTAAAAAAGCCTGTGGGCATATTTTTCTTACTACGTCAGAATAGTCCCCGCCGGAAACAAAGCATATATCCTGGCTGTCCGGTTTTTCCGCCACAGGCAAACCGAACTGTGCAGCCAATCTGCGCACTTCCTCTTTCCTCATGCCGCCGATTGGAAACCGTAGAAAATTGAGCAATTCGCGCGGCGTCGCGAAAAGGAAATAGCTTTGATCGCGTGCAGCATCCACCGCCATATGCAGTTCCGCCCTGCCGCCGTCCGCTGTTATGCGGGCGTAATGTCCTGTCGCAAGCGCGTCCGCGCCGATATTTCGGGCGACTTCCGCTAACACACCGAATTTTATTTTACGATTGCAAACGGCGCAGGGATTGGGCGTTTCCCCGCGCGCATAGGTTTCAGCGAATGGTTTTATTATTTCTTCCGAGAATTTTTCCCTGATATCTAACACCTTGTGCTGAATGCCAAGTTTCTCGGCTATTTTTTCCGCGTCCTTGAAACCGGCGCTCCCTTCGGCTTCATAGAGACGCAAGGTGACGCCGATGACGTCATGCCCGCTTTCTTTCATAACAATGGCCGCGGCTGCACTGTCAACGCCGCCGGACATCGCTACGGCGACGCGGATTTTACGTGGCGAAACTTTAGTTCCAGAGTGAGCCGCATACATAATTTCAACATAGATTCACGAGCGGCGTTCATGCAACCGCTGCCCCTGGGGCTTTCCTTCCCTGAAACAGACATTACCGTAAACAACCGGAACGGCCCTTTCTTTGTCTTCCGGCTTTTCAGCGTTCGGCGCCCTTATGACGCGTATTTTCTCAGGCAAGCTGGCTTTTCAGCATCCAGATGGTCTTGTCGAAATCGCCCATCAGTTTGGCCATAAGACCTTCGGTAACGACATCGTCTATGGAATCGGCAAATTCTTCCGCTGCCGACATGCGATCGCGCACTTTCTGCATGTCTTGCAGATATTCCTTGATCATGGCCTTGGCTTGCATTGGCTTCGTGGTTGCCTCCTTGACGATGGAATTGGCGAGAAACTCCGCCATGCCCCCCCGCACTGGCGGACCCATCATGCGTATGCGCTCAGCGATTTCATCGGCAACCTCCGGCAATCCCTTGTATTGTGTCTCAAAGAAAGCGTGCAGATTGGGAAACTGGGGACCCGTTACATTCCAGTGATACACGTGTGCTTTTATGGCAAGGACGTAAACGTCGCTCAAAACATTAGTAAGCAGCCTCGCCATCTCGGCGGTGTTTTTGACGCTGGTTGTTTTATTTTTCGCCATAGCTCTTCTCCTTGGTGTGTGCGGGGAGTAATATTAGGACTCGTGGAGAAGCGTGTAAAGCTTCCCCCGGTTTACATCAATATTAACCTCACGCTCACTGTGTATTTGCCGCGCGCTTCAGGAGAAGCGGATTTTTTCCACGGCGCGTTTTATCCGCGAGCATGCCTCTTCCAGGTCTTCCGTAGAGGTTGCATAGGATATGCGGAAATACGGGCTCATGCCGAAGGCAGAGCCGGGCACGGCGGCAACGCCCTCTGCTTCAAGGAAATATTCGACCACATCGCCGTCAGTTTCCAGTTTTTTGCCCTCCGGCGTCGTGCCGCCGATAAGGCCGGCACAATCCGGATAAACATAAAAAGCCCCTTCCGGCACAAGGCAGGAAATACCGGGCGTATTGTTCAGCATTTCCGCAACCATGTCGCGCCTTTCCCTGAAAACCCTGTTTTGCTCTTTGAGAAAATCCTGCGGTCCGTTCAATGCCGCGACCGCCGCCGCCTGGCTTATCGAGCAAGCATTGCTGGTCGAGTGTCCCTGAATCTCGCCCATCTTTTTTATGATCTCTTCCGGCCCGGCGGCATAACCGATGCGCCAGCCCGTCATGTTATAAGCTTTGGAAACGCCGTTCACGGTAAGCGTACGTTCATAAAGCTCAGGAACAACCTGCGCTATTGTGTGGAATTTAAAATCGCCGTAAACCAGATGCTCGTATATATCGTCGCTCATAATCCGAACATGCCGGTGTTTTAACAATACCTGACCCAACGCCTCCAACTCATGCCTTGCATAAGCCGCGCCGGAAGGATTGCTCGGCGAATTGAGAATCAGCCATTTGGTGCGCGGCGTGATGGCTTTTTCGAGAGATTCCGGCTTCATTTTAAAGCCGTCGTCCGCGGACGTGGAAACGAAAACGGGCACGCCTTCGGCCAGATTGACCATATCCGGGTATGACACCCAATAGGGCGCGGGTATTATGACTTCATCGCCGGCCCCGACCGTGGCCATTATAGCGTTGAAAAGAACCTGTTTTCCGCCGGCGCCGACTATTATTTGGTTACTGTTGTATGCAATATTATTTTCTCTCTTAAATTTAGCACTGATCGCGTTCTTCAACTCAGGCGTTCCGTCAACCGCCGTGTACTTGGTATCGCCCCGTTTTATTGCTTCAATTGCCGCAACCTTTATATGCTCAGGGGTATCAAAATCCGGCTCGCCGGCGGCAAGGCCTATTACATTCTTCCCGGCGGCCTTCATTTCCTTGGCCAACTTCGTGATTTTCATAGTCGGAGACGGCTTGACCTTGCCGAGGCGAGCGGCAAAAAAAGCTGATTGCTGTGTCATTTTTTTTACCATGTTTGTTTTGTTAAGTGTCCGTACTATAAGATATTTTTTTCGCGCGAACAAGGCTGGTCATAAACAAATTAACCATGTTTACTTTGTGTAAACTTTTGTTCCAATAAATAAACCGATCATAGAGGGGATGGATTCTCTGCTCTCTTTACCTTCGCATTCTTCTTCTTGAACGAAGGGATCCGAACGCTTGTTGCCAGAACCTGAAATCACGGAGAGCACCATGTCAGTTTTTCAAATCGCTTCACGGATAAAAATTGCGTTCCGTATCTACATACTGATTTTCGTCGCGGCTTTGGGGATGGCCGCCATTCTTGCTTTTTCCGTGAGCAAAATGAAAGAAGCGCTTGTGGAAGCCAAAAACGAGCAAACCCGCGTCATAGTGGAAACCGCGCATTCCCTCGCTCTGGATTACGTGGCGCGCTTCAAATCAGGAGAATTCTCCGAGGAAGAGGCGAAAAGCAGGGCCATGAAGCGCATTTCCGCCCTTCGTTACGACGGCGACAACTATGTGTGGATCAACGATTACGACGGCAAAATGTTGTCCCATCCCAACAAGAAACTGGTTGACACCAGCGTTCTGGAAATGCGCGACGCCAAAGGAAACCAGATTTTCGCCGAGATGATAAATCTCGTCAAAAAGCACGGGGCGTCGAGATACCTGTATTACTGGCCGGCCGACGCCACCGCACAACCGAAAATCTCGTACATAAAAGGCATTCCCGAATGGGGATGGGTCCTTGGAAGCGGTGTTTTCGTCAGCGATATAGAAAAGCTTGTCTGGGATGTGACAAAAGAGCTCGGTTTCATATCCCTCGCTATATTGTTCATGGTGTTGTTTGCCGCCACAGCGATTGGCCGCGGGATATCCAAGCCTATATTGGCCCTCAATTCATCCATGCAAAAACTGGCGGGCGGAGATCTGTCGGTCGAGATCGGCATGGAAGATCGACGCGATGAAGTCGGCGCCATGGCGAATACGGTAAGGGTGTTCCAGGAAAACGCGCGGCAGGTTGAAAGGCTCAAGGCCGAACAAGCGGATATGGAAAGACGCGCCGAGGAAGAAAAAAGACGCGCTCTTGCAAAAATGGCCGATGAGTTCGAGCAAAGCATAGGGCAGATCGTTGGCGTAGTGGCGTCCGCCGCGACCGAGCTGCAATCCAACGCTAAGCATCTTTCGGAAATGGCCGACCAGACCAGCAGACAATCGGCCGCTGTCGCCGCGGCTACGGAAGAAGCTTCCACCAGCGTTCAAACCGTCGCTTCCGCGACCGAGGAACTTTCAGCCTCAATCAACGAAATAAACCGTCAGGTGGTCGAATCGTCCAATGTCGCGACCGGAGCGGTGGAAGAAGTAAAGAAAACCAACGCCACAGTCACGACCATGGCCGAGGCGGCAACGCAAATCGGAGATGTGGTTAAGCTGATTCAGGACATCGCCGAGCAAACCAACCTGTTGGCCCTCAACGCCACAATCGAGGCCGCCCGGGCGGGCGAAGCGGGCAAAGGCTTTGCCGTCGTTGCTTCCGAGGTCAAGAACCTCGCCAACCAGACGGCGCGCGCGACCGAGGAGATATCGAACAAGATAGTGACTGTGCAAAATGTCTCCAACGAGGCCGCTAGCGCGATAAAGGGAATCGGCACAACTATAGAAAAGATAAGCGAGATAACCGGAACGATCGCGAGCGCGATCCATGAACAAGCTGCGGCGACCAAGGAAATCTCCAACAACGTTCAGCAGGCTTCCGCCGGCACGAACGAGGTCTCAAGCAGCATCGTCACGGTCACCCAAACCGCCAAGGAATCGCGCGGCGCCGCCGATGAAGTGCTACAGGCCTCGGCGGAGCTTTCGAAACAGGCGGAACGACTGCGCGCGGAAGTTCAGGCTTTCCTGAACAAGGTAAGGGCGGGATAATCCGCCTCGTTGCGCTCCAAAGCAAAGCGTTTTTCTGAAAAGAATTACGCGTTGGTCTCCTTCATCTTAAAAACTTGACGGTTTTGGTTTATCCGTACCCGTCGGGTTTAGCCATGGTTTTTTGTTTCGTTAAAAACAGTTAAGTGCTTTTTAACCATTTTTATCTATGCCATAACTCAGTTCTTGACAAGAATAACCACTTTAAATGAAAGGGATTTTCATGGCAGAGGCCATAGGGATAGTGGGTGCTGGGCGAATGGGGACCGGTATAGCTCAGGTCTGTCTGCAAGCAGGCTATAAAGTGGTTCTTTTGGATGTCACCTCCAAATTTTTGATGGCGGCAAGACAAACGATAGAAAAGGCCATCGAAGAAGGTCTCTCTACAGGAAAGGCACCGCGGAATGAAAAAAGCGAACTAATGGCGCGTCTTGTAACCGGAATGGATTTTTCTCTGCTCTCCGGCTGCAGTGTTTGTATAGAAACGGTTCTTGAACATGAAGGCATAAAGTCTTTTTTGCTGTCGAAAATTCTTGGAAAAACCGGCGGAGACACGATTATAGCGTCGAATACCGCTTCACTTTCGGTGAAGGCCCTTTCCAAGCGCATCGGTTTCGCCCCAAACTTCGCGGGCATAACCTTTGGCTTTCCGCCGCAAAGCTCCCCGCAAGTTAAAGTAATTCCCGGCCCGAAAACCGGCAAAGACATAATAGAAAAGCTGACGAAATTTATCACTTCCCTGGGGAAAGAATCTCTATTGATCGAGGACAGGAAAGAAAGCTCCCGAATCCCGCTGCAAACGCAGGTTTGGGGTTTTTTCTCCGTAATGGTTTTATTATTCGTCGCCTGCGCCGCTCCAGCATGGTTAAGTCTTGCTCCACAGGAGAGTTTCTATGTTTCGTTGCTGCCGGCTCTGGGGGGAATTTTCACGGCGGGCGTTTTTTCGGTCATGGTCGCTTCCCAATTCAAGCGGCTCAATTCAATCAGAGACTCCCTTGTAGCCCTTGCGGCGAACGAACTTACAACGGCAATACCTTTCCTGGATCGTAAAGACGAATTCGGTGATATATCCAGAACCATCGAGGTTCTCAAAAAGATAACCATAGAAGCCGATCGCTTGGCCGAAGAAGAAGCCAAAAAGCGGCAGGCCGATATGGAACGCAAGGCGATGTTGGAGAAGATAACCCGCGATTTCGAGCTTAGCGTAGGACATATAGTCGAAGATCTTGCCGAAGAATCCTCGCTTCTGCAGAAAAGCGCAAAACACCTTTCGGAAATGGCGGATAAAACAAGCCGTCAGTCAACAACCGTCGCCAGCGCAGGGGAAGAGGCTTCGGCAAGTGTTCAAACCGTTGCTTCGGCAGCCGAAGAGTTGTCCGCTTCGATCGGGGAGATAAACCGGCAGGTTTCCGAATCTTCCCGGGTTTCCCTTGAGGCCGTTCAGGAAGTGAAGCGGACGGATTCCACCGTATCTACTCTTTCCGAGGCGGCGGCACAGATTGGCGACGTGGTCAAGCTGATTCAGGACATCGCCGAGCAAACCAACCTGCTGGCCCTCAACGCTACAATCGAGGCAGCCCGCGCAGGCGAGGCGGGCAAAGGCTTCGCCGTCGTCGCATCCGAAGTCAAAAACCTCGCCAACCAGACGGCGCGCGCGACCGAGGAGATATCAAACAAGATAATAACCGTGCAAAACGTATCGACTGAAGCGGCCAACGCTATTCGCGGCATCGGCGCGACGATAGAAAGGATAAATGAAATTTCCCGGACTATATCGGAAGCCGTCCAACAGCAAACCACCGCGACCAGGGAAATATCCAACAGCGTTCAACAGGCATACTTGGGTATAAGTGAGGTTTCGCAAAACATCGCGACGGTCACGCAAATGGCTGGAGAGTCGAGCAACGCCTCTCAGGATGTTTTGCAAGCTTCGGGCAAGCTTTCGCAACAGGCGGGTAAACTAAGGATTGACGTACATGATTTTCTCAACAAGGTGAAATGATAAAGTTTTCACCTTTTTCGCTTGGCCCTGAGAACCGACCAGTAATCAAGACGCTTTTTTATCTCGCGCTCGAACCCGCGCTCGACGGGTCGGTAAAAAGCCTGACGCGCCATGCCATCGGGAAAATAATTCTGGCCTGAAAACCCTTCCCCGGTATCGTGATCGTACTCATAGCCGGTGCCATAGCCGAGTTCACCCATAAGCCGGGTCGGAGCGTTCAAAATGTATTTCGGCGGCATCAAAGATCCGTGCTCTTCCGCCGCTTTACGCGCCGCGCCTAACGCAACATAGGCGGCGTTCGACTTGGGGGCGGTGGCCAGATATATCACCGCTTGTGCTATCACGAGATCGCCTTCCGGACTCCCCAGCCTTTCATAAGCTTCCCATGCGGCGAGAGCGAAGGTAAGCGCTTGCGGATCGGCCATGCCCACGTCCTCGCTGGCGAAACGTACCAGACGGCGGGCGATATAGCGCGGATCCTCGCCGCCCGCCAGCATCCGCGCCAGCCAATAAAGCGCAGCGTCGCAATCCGATCCGCGCAAGGATTTATGCAAGGCGCTTATAAGATTATAATGGCTTTCCTGCGCCTTATCGTACACAGGGGCGCGCCGCTGGACGAATTGGACCAATTCTTCCGGAGTAAGCGGAGGCGCTGACGGCAGCATAAAAAGCGCCTCTGCCATAACCAGCAGATAGCGCCCGTCGCCGTCGGCCATGTAACGCAACGTCTTTCGCGCTTCCGCGTTTAAGGGAAGCTCGCGTTTTTCCAGCGCTTCGGCCCGCGCCAAGAGTTTTTCCAGCGCGTCATCTTCCAGCCGGTTCAAAACCAGAATCTGACAACGAGACAGCAGAGCGCTGTTCAGTTCGAACGACGGGTTTTCCGTGGTCGCGCCTACAAGAACCACTGTGCCGTCTTCCACATAGGGAAGCAGCACGTCCTGCTGCGCGCGGTTGAAGCGATGCACTTCATCGACGAAAAGCAAAGTGCCTTGTCCCGCGTTCCGGCGGTTTTGGGCTGCTTCAAAAATCCTGCGAAGTTCGGAAACACCAGAAGCAGTAGCGGAAACCGGATCGAAATACAGGCCTGTATATTCAGCCAAAAGACGTGCGATCGTCGTTTTCCCGCAACCGGCCGGACCCCACAGAATCAGCGAAGCCAATCGTCCGGCCGTTATCATACGGCCGATGGGCGCGTCCGGAGACAGAAGATGATCTTGCCCCACCACTTCATCGAGCTTTTGCGGCCGCAATCTGTCCGCCAACGGTCTGTTCACCGCAGTTTCGAAAAGCGATGGATCCTTCTGTTTTGTCACCCGCCTACCATGAGATTTATCACGCTGTCGCCGCGGCGAACGGTTATGTTCCACCCCCTTTGCCCCAACTGCTGAAGCGCGGCCAAAGCGTCTTTGACCGTTTCTATTTCAACCCCGTTGATACGCTGGATGATATCTCCCGCCTTCAATCCCGCGCCCGCCGCTATGGAATTGCCGGAAAATCTTATAATCACTACTCCCCTTTCCACACCGCGCAAATTCAATTCCTCGCCAAGCGCCGGAGATATGTTCGCTATCACCGCCCCGGACAAAGGATTGCGGCCTTTAACCAAGGTTTCTTCCCGCGGCGGATCTTCCGGTGGAGCTATAAGCTTCAAACTCACGCTCTGCCTTTGCCCCTTTCTCAAGATTTCGAAAACCGCCTCTGACCCGATGGGTAGCGTAGCCAGCCGGTAACGCAACGCCGCTGCGTCTTCTATTCCCTTACCGTTCAAGGCGACTATGACGTCTCCAGCCCTGAGACCCACTCCTCGCGCTGGACTTGCTGGATGAAGAGAGTTGATCAAAGCACCGTTCGGTCCAGGTAAAGCCAGGGAGCCGACCATTTCCGGCGTTACATCCTGGACTTCTATACCGGTCCATGGCCGCAGCACCTTCTTTTGCCCGGAAGCTTGCGCCCTGATAATCGCGCGCACCATGTTGGAAGGCACGGCGAACCCGATTCCTATATTGCCGCCGCTGCGGGAAACTATAGCGGAATTTATGCCTACCAGCCTGCCGTCCATGGTAACCAGCGCGCCCCCAGAATTGCCAGGGTTGATGGCGGCATCGGTCTGGATAAAATAATTTATGTCGTGAATATCGACGGATGTGCGGGCTTTGGCCGAAACGATGCCGCTTGTGACGGTTTGCCCGACGCCGAAGGGATTTCCAACGGCCAACACTAGATCCCCGACTTCTATATCGTCGGAATCCTTGAGTTCCAGAAAAGGAAAAGATCCATTTCCCCCTTCTATGCTAAGCAGAGCCAGATCGCTGCGATCATCGGCCGTCACAACCTCTGCTTCAAATTCGCGCCTGTCGGGCAGAACTACCGTTATCTCGTCCGCGCCGGCAATGACGTGTCTGCTGGTTACAATCAATCCGTCAGAGCGCACTATGACCCCAGAACCAAGCGAATTTTCCATGCGCTCGCGCGTCAAGCCTTGCGGCAGTCCGAAAAACTGCTGAAAAAATGGGTCGTCGAAAAACGGCGATATAATGCGTTGCCGCACCACCTTGCGCGTGTATATGTTAACAACGGCAGGGGCAACCCGTTTTACGACCGGGGCATAGCTCAACGTAAGCTGTTGCGGCGATTGCGGCGGGATTTTAAGTGTTTCAGCAACACTTGTCCCAAATAAAAGTGCCAGAACCAGTCCGGTCAACAATATTTTGTTTACTGAATTAAACACCGCGCAATCCCCGTTTGATTACTCCCCGGCCTCCAGTGCCGGCATAATCAATATTGGAGCGGAACAATAAAAAGGCAAGCCGGGCTTTTGTTTGTTTTATCGCCCCTTGCACCGATCAAGGCATGTTTTGAGGGAATTTATGCATTCCGAAGCTATGCCAAACGGCTTGGGCGTGGGCTGATTGCCGACTTCGCTGCGGGTGGAAGACAACATATCGCCACAGCGCTCATATTCCATGTTACAGGCACGGATACAGGACTCGCGGTCCGTTTCTACAACAGCGGCCGTACCTGCTTTGCCCTTATAGGATGCTTCTCCTTCTGGCTTACCGGAAACGCAGGCCGCCAAAAGCAAGCCGGCAGCCGCGAAGAAAAGCATAGACAATCCGGCCCGATTGATTTTGGACATTTGAAGCTCCACGCCCGTGCCCCGAAGAAAAGAATCGCGTTCCTGAAAGGAACCGTTCTTTTATGGCACTAAGCGCTCTCTTTGTCCATTTCCTCGGTTTCTTGTTCCGTTTTCCCGGCTTGAACCGGACCGCTATCCTTTCCCTTGGCTTCAGGATCGCGATCAACCAGCTCAATGACGGCCATCGAAGCGGCGTCGCCATAACGGAGTCCGGCCTTAAGGACACGGGTATATCCGCCCCTGCGTTCTGCATAACGCTTTGCCAACACATCGAAAAGTTTTGACACCATGGCGTCGTCGCGCAACATGGCAAAAGCGCGGCGGCGGTTTGCCAGTCCACCTTTTTTGCCGAGCGTTATCAGTTTTTCGACCACGGGGCGTAGTTCCTTGGCTTTGGCAATGGTCGTGCGTATCTGTTCGTGCTTTATCAACGCAGCGGCCATGTTGGCGAACAACGCCCTGCGATGGCTTGTCGTTATGCCAAGTTTGCGGCCGGCTATTTTATGACGCATGGCTTTGTTCTCCTTTCATGGCTTGGCCCTGTGCTTCCGCCCGCAGACGTTCTTGCAGGGACCGGTTGCGTTGCGGCCCGAGCCTGAAGAATTTTCTCACAGAAACGGACCGGCGGCGCAGTTTCTTATCTGCGCCCTTTTTATTGCATCAGCGGCACGAAAACCGCCGCGGTGTTTAAAACGGCTCCTCCAGTTTCTTTGCCAGTTCCTCGATGTTTTCCGGCGGCCAGTTTGGGATTTGCATACCGAGACTGAGCCCCATTTGGGCCAACACTTCCTTGATTTCGTTGAGGCTTTTGCGGCCGAAATTCGGCGTGCGCAGCATCTCGGATTCTGTTTTTTGCACCAGATCGCCGATATAAACGATGTTGTCGTTCTTCAGGCAATTCGCCGAACGCACCGATAGTTCTAATTCGTCCACCTTGCGCAGCAGGTTACGATTGAACGGTATCTCCCCGGTCGCGGTCTCCTGCGGCGGCGTCGCGCGCGGTTCCTCGAAATTGATGAACAGCTGCAGCTGATCCTGAAGAATTCTTGCGGCGATGGCCACAGCGTCTTCGGGGCTTATGGCTCCGTTCGTTTCCACTGTAAGCGAAAGTTTGTCGTAGTCAGTGACCTGCCCCACACGGCTGTTTTCCACCTTGTACGATACCTTGCGCACCGGACTGAAAAGAGCATCAACGGGAATAAGCCCTATAGGCGTGTCTTCCTTGCGGAAGGCGGAAGCCGGAATGTATCCTTTTCCGGTGTTGACGGTCATTTCCATGTTGAGGCGGGCGCCGTGGTCAAGATTGCAAATCACCAAATCAGGATTCATTATTTCCAGATCGGAACTTGTTTCAATTTGCCCCGCTCTTACTTCACCAGGGCCTTCGGCGCGCAACCTTACCCTGCGCGGTCCTTCGATATGCATTCTAAGAGCCAGTGATTTGATGTTGAGAATGATGTCGGTGACATCCTCCCTTACGCCGGGAATAGAGGAAAATTCATGCAACACGCCGTCTATCTGCAACGCGGTCACTGCGGCCCCCTGCAGTGACGAAAGCAATATGCGGCGCAGAGCATTGCCCAAGGTCATTCCGAATCCGCGCTCGAGCGGTTCAACAACCAACGTTGCCTGCCGCGCTGGATCTTCGGAAGGATGTATCTGCTTGTTGGCCTGAATTAGGGCTCTCCAGTTCTTCTGCAACACGGAACAACCTCTCTGGTTCGAGAAAACTATACGCGGCTTTATTGCCGCAGACCCAATTTGCTAAACGCGCCGCCTCTTGCGCGGACGTACGCCGTTATGAGGTATAGGGGTTACGTCCCTGATGGACGAAATGACCAGGCCCACCGCCTGCAAGGCGCGCAGCGCCGATTCGCGTCCTGACCCTGGCCCTTTGACTTCGATCTCAAGCGTCCTTACCCCGTGTTCCATAGCCTTGCGGCCAGCGTCCTCGGCGGCGACCTGGGCGGCGTAAGGCGTTGACTTGCGCGAACCTTTGAAACCCACCGATCCAGCGGAAGACCACGCTATCACGTTACCCTGCGAATCCGTTATCGTTATCATGGTGTTGTTAAAGCTTGCGTTGACATGAGCTACGCCGCTCACGATGTTTTTCCGTTCCTTGCGACGCGTCCGTGTCGTTGAAGTTTTCGAGGTTTTTCGCTCTGGGGTTTTTGCGGCGGTAGCCATGTTAGAAATATCCCGTTTGTTTTATCTTCCTGTTGTCACAATTATCCGTGATTTTTCCTGTTCGCCCTCCCCGATCAACGGGGGTTTTGTTATTTCCTGGTAGCTATTTTTTTGCCGGCTATAGGTTTCGCCGGTCCCTTACGGGTACGGGCATTGGTATGCGTGCGCTGCCCCCTCACGGGCAGGCCCTTGCGGTGGCGCAAACCGCGATAGCACCCCAGATCCATCAGACGCTTGATGTTCATGGCCACTTCGCGGCGAAGATCACCCTCAACCTTATAATGCTTGTCTATATCCTCGCGAAGCCGCAGTATTTCAGATTCCGTCAACTGATTGACGCGCTTTTCCGGTGCTATGCCGACACGGGTACAAATCTCTTTCGAGTTCGTCGGGCCTATGCCATAAATGTAACGTAACGCTATATGCAGCGGTTTACCCGCCGGAATGTTCACACCTGCAATACGGGCCACGTGGCTCTCCTTTTAATCCCAAAAAACCGCCTTAACTTCTGCGCAAGCACGAATTAAGCAGCCAAATCCTATAACGCCTTTTTTCGCCAACGCCAAAAGAAGCGCCCCGGCGATCAAACGAAAAGCCAAGGCGCCCAAACATAAAATCCGGAGTTCCGTCCCCATGACAGGAACGCGCCTCCGGTAAGGACGCAAGCACAGGCGCGGCTCCTCAACAAGGAGCCGAGGGGCGCAGTATATGCAACGCCAGATATGAGTCAAGCATTGAAGAAATAAATATTAAGCACAAAGCTGTGAATTTTGGTTGGTAAACAGGAATAAAGCATTCGGTGCGTCAAATGGTTAATTTTCTTCGAACTTTTGGAGCTTTTGTAACTCCCAAGCTGCATTTTAGGGAGAAAGGGCCGTGATAAGGGTTTCGGGGGGAGCGGCGAGGATTTTGAGGATATTCCAGCCCTGTTTTCTGGCGGTGGAAAGGACGGAACGGAGGGCGGCGAATGTTTCGGCTCCGGTCGTTGTGCGGAATCCGCCGGAGATTTTCGTCTTCACTTTCATCATGCGGATGTCCTGCTCAGCCTGATTGTTTGTGAAGGGTGCGGCGAAGTTTTCGGCAAAACGCAGCGCGTCGTATTTGAAGTCGCGCAAGCGCCGCAGAAGAATGAAGCCCGGACGATGCGCGGGTTTGCCGCGCCTTCGGGAAACGCCGCCTTCGTCGTGCCGTGGCAACCGGTACAAACGTAAACGCCCGCCTGATGTTCCGTCACCTCCAGCCGAGGCTCCGGAATGTCGAACACCTGACGCTTCTCCACGCCAGTTTGCATGGCCGCCGT
>Ga0272446_1000476_pt1 | contig 63443 bp, 55 predicted proteins | sample YNPCB0061_FD_194587 | JGI IMG/M metagenome (GOLD analysis project Ga0272446, IMG submission 194587) | Hot spring microbial mat communities from Yellowstone National Park, WY, United States - YNP-CB-006-1 | ecosystem: Environmental > Aquatic > Thermal springs > Hot (42-90C) > Sediment | place...
CGTTGCTCCTCGATCAACTGCAACACCAGCACCAGCAGGCCAGCGCTGAGACTCAGCAGCTTGAAGGGTTAAGAGCGGAGAACGAGCGCCTGCGGGCGGAGCTGAAGGCGCAGGACGAGCGCCTGCGGGCGGAGCTGAAGGCGCAGGACGAACGCCTGCGGGCGGTGATGGAGCACGTGCAAGGGCTGGAGGCGTGGCACGCGGCCGCGCGCGTTGCCCTGGCCACCCAGCCCCGGCTCGCCGGCACCGGTGAGACGCCAGATGTCCGGTAGTAGGGGGACGCCGCGGCAAGGCGGGCTGGTGCGGCACGACCCATGCCCGCGCGGACGGCGTTAGGTTTCTCGGTGCATAGCGAGCCGCGGCCGGATTGAAGGAGCCCGTGTTGCCGTCGATCCCATCCGAATCCTGAGATCCAGGCGGTGGGAGCGTCAGTGGGGTCAGTGCTCGCATCGGGCCTCCGGGTCTAGGATGCGCGCCATACCCATGCGAAAGTACTCGCCCATGGTGATCGGGTGGCGGCTGGGACTCAGGGCTACCGGCGGCTTGACTTGGGTCGCGTTGGCGGTCGTCATGCGAAACCCCTCCTGCGCGGTTGGACCCCAGATCAAACCAGGAACGCCGGGGTGGAAAACGGCGCTTGGGGGCTTCGGTCCCGCCGCGGCAAAGGGCCAGCAACAGGGGTAGGGTCTTGCCGTCGGCGCGCCGGTATAGGCGCCCGGCCCGCCGACGTTTGATCGGGCTTGGCGATGGCGGAGCGCGCGCGAGCGATGCGTTCACAGCGGCTTCAAACCCCCGGCGGGACTGAGCGGTACCCCAGACACGGCCAGCGGGAACCGGCCCGCCCCAGGCTCAGCTTTTGAGCCACCTCCCTCCATACACTCGCGCCTCGGTCACAAATGGGCGGCGAGGCAATGGGTACCGCAATCGGGGACGAGGAAGCCGATCGGATGGGTCTCTCCGTTGGGGCGGGGCAGGGCGGGATCGGGCCGCTGGTGGCCCACCTCAAGGCGCGTTACGGGGAGCGCATCGCCGGGGAGCGGGTCCAGCCAGCGGTCCAAGCCCGCTTTGCGGAGCTCCCGGCGGACCTGCACCCGGGACTGGCGGCGGCGCTGGGCGCCCGCGGTGTCGAGCACCTCTATAGCCATCAGCGGGCGGTCTGGGACCTGGTCCGTGGCGGAAGCCACGTGGTGGTGGCGACCCCCACCGCGTCCGGCAAGACCCTGTGCTACAACCTTCCGGTGCTGGATGCCGTGCTCGGGCGCGGGGCCAAGGCCCTGTACCTCTTTCCCACCAAGGCCCTGGCCCAGGACCAGGTGGCGGAGCTCACGGAGCTGAGCCGTGGGGGGGATCTTGGTGTCAAGGCCTTCACCTTCGACGGTGATACCCCCGGCGATGCCCGCAAGGCCGTGCGCACCCGCGGCGACATCGTCGTGTCGAATCCGGACATGCTCCACCAGGCGATCCTGCCTCATCACACCAAGTGGGCGCAGTTCTTCGAGGGGCTCCAGTTCGTGGTGGTGGACGAGCTGCACGGCTACCGCGGGGTCTTCGGCTCTCATGTGGCCAACGTGCTGCGGCGGCTGCGGCGGGTCTGCCGATTCTATGGTGCCAATCCGCGGTTCCTGCTCGCCTCGGCGACCATCGCCAACCCGCTGGAGCTGGCCGAGCGCTTGATCGGCGAGCCGGTGGCGGCGGTCACCGAGAGCGGGGCCCCGCTTGGGGAGCGGCACCTGCTCCTGTGGAACCCCCCTGTGATCAACCCGGACCTGGGCATCCGAGCCTCGGCGCGCTCCCAGAGTACCCGCATCGCCCGCGCCGCCCTGCGGGCCGGGCTGCAGGCCATCGTCTTCGCCGGCTCCCGGCTGCAGGTCGAGGTCATCACCAAATATCTAAAGGACACAGCCGATCGCGACCCGAGGCGGCCACCTCGAGTCCTTGCCTACCGGGGCGGCTACCTGCCGAGCGAGCGGCGCGCGGTGGAGCGGGCCCTGCGGGCCGGGCAGGTTGGGGTGGTTGTGAGCACCTCGGCCCTGGAGCTTGGGGTGGACATCGGTGCCCTGGATGTCGCCGTCCTCAACGGCTATCCGGGGAGCATTGCCGCGACCTGGCAGCGCCTGGGGCGGGCCGGGCGGCGCCTGCGCCCGAGCCTGGGCGTTCTGGTGGCGAGCAGCGACCCGCTTGACCAATACCTGATGCGTCACCCGGAGCAGGTCTTCGGGGCCAGTCCGGAGCACGCGCGCATCCACCCGGACCAGCTCCTGATCCTGATGGACCATGTGCGCTGTGCGGCCTTCGAGCTGCCATTCACCGATGGGGAGACCTTCGGCGCCGAGGACCTTCGGGAGATGCTGGCCTATCTCGCCGACCAGGGGCTGCTCCAGTATCAGCGGGGGCATCAGGGCGGGCGCTGGTACTGGGTGGCGGACGCCTACCCGGCCAATGCGGTATCGCTGCGCTCGGTGGCGGAGGGCAACTTCGTGGTCATCGACCTGGCCGACGACAAGGTCCTGGCCGAGGTCGATTGGACCGCGGCCCCCAGCACCCTCTACGAGGGCGCCATCTACCTGATCCAGGCCCGCCCCTACCAGGTGGAGCGCCTGGACTGGGTGGGGCGCAAGGCCTTTGTGCGCGCCACCAACGCCGACTACTACACCGACGCCATCGACTACACGCGGCTCAAGATCCTCGACCGCTTCGAGGCGAGGCCGGGCGGGCGAGGGATGAGCGCCCACGGTGAGGTACACCTGGTGCGGCGCTTCCCGGGCTACAAGAAGATCCGCTACTACACCCACGACAACGTCGGCTACGGCAACATCGCCCTGCCGGATCAGGAGCTCCACACCACCGCCGTCTGGTGGCAGGTCGACCCGGCGGCCCTCGCCTGCGCCTTGCCCCAGCGCCAGCTTGCCATCGAGGGCTTCCTCGGCGCCGCCTATGCCCTGCACCACATGGCGGCCCTGAGGTCCATGGCGGAGCTGCGCGACCTGGGCCGGGCCGTGGGCGACGGCGAGGGGGCCTGGTCGGCGGTGGTCGCCGCCGACGGGCGCGGCCAACTGCAAGGGCCGGACGGCGAGGCGGCGGACCCGGGGGCGGGGTTCGAGCCGACGCTCTTCCTCTACGACAACTACCCGGGCGGCATCGGCCTGTCTGCCCCCTTGTTCGACCATGCTGCGCAGCTCGTGACCGATGCCCTTGGGCTGGTGGCCGGCTGTGACTGCACGGGCGGCTGCCCGGCCTGCGTCGGCCCCATCCTGCCCGGGGATGAGCAACGCCTGCTGAGCCCTAAGGGAGCGGCTGCCCGGGTGCTGGCCCTGCTCGATGCCTGCTCGCATGGGGCTTGAGGAGCGCCTGAGGCGCCTGGGCGGGACCCGGCCTGACGCCGTCGCGCAGGCCACGCGTCCCCAGCCCTCGCTGGGCGAGCGTCTGGCGCGCCTCGGACAGGGAGGGGCACCGGGCGTCCGCAATGGCGGCGATTCGGGATCGGGCGGTGGCGATGCGGCCGGGATGGGCGCGGTCGCGACGGGGGCGCCGCTCCGATCTGGGGTGCGCTTGGCGGATGTCCTGGGCGGTGCCTGGTGGGCGCCGGGCGTCCTGCGGGTGGAGCGCCGCGTGCCGCTTGCCCGGTGCCACGGGCGCATCGCCCTGGGATCGGGGTTAGAAGCCCTCGCCCAGCTTGGACGCCAGGTCTTTGGCCAGGGCATCCCTCCAGAGGGCTGCTGCTTGCTCGACACAGAGACCAGCGGCCTGGCGGGCGGGACCGGGACCTGGGTGTTTGCCTGCGGCCTCGGGCGGCTGGAGGGGGCGGACCTGGTCCTGCGCCAGTACGTACTCACGGAGCTCGATGCGGAGCCGGCCTATCTCCAGGCCCTGTGCCAGGCGCTCGCGGGCTGCACCCTGCTGGTGACCTACAACGGCAAGTCCTTCGATGTGCCCCTGCTGGCGACGCGCCTTCGGCTGGCGGGACGACCCAGTCCCTTGGAGCGGCTGGATCACCTGGACCTCCTGCACCTCGTCCGCCGGGCGTTTGGAAACGTCTGGCCGGACAGCCGACTGAGCACGGCGGAGGCCAGGCTGCTGGAGCTCAGACGCCAGGGCGATCTGCCGGGCGCGCTGGCGCCGCGGGCCTGGCTTGACTGGCTGCGCCTGGGCCGTATGGACGGGCTGGCCGGCGTCCTCGCGCACAACCGGTTGGACCTGCTGTCCCTCGCAGCCATGTTGGCCCCCCTCCAGGGCACTTTGGCGGAGCCGCGCCGTTGGGGGGCCGATCCCCTGGCCGTCGCCGGATGGCACCTGGCACGGGGGCAAGAAGGGCGCGCCCGGGCAATCCTGGAGGCCAACCGCGAGATCCTCACGGGACCGGGGGTGCTGGAGCTGGCCCGGCTCAGATACGGGGCGGGCGACGACCTGGGGGCACGTGCCCTGTGGGAGCCGTTGGCGGAGGCCGGGGATAGCGCAGCCATGGCCGCCCTGGCCAAGCTCTGGGAGCATCGCCTCCGCGACCCGCAGCGGGCGCTCGCCTGGGCCTCCCGGTTGCCGCCCGGGGAGGACCGTGAGCGGCGCTGCCAGCGTCTGCATCGGCGCCTCGCTGGGAGGCGCCTCGATGCAAGGCTAAAGGGGCGGTTGGCGGAGGCAGCGAAGGGGTCCGGCGCCCGGTCACCAGCCGCGCTGCAGCAGGGGCTTGAGGAACTGCCCGGTGTAGGAGCGGGGGCAGGCGGCGATGTCCTCGGGCGTTCCGGCGGCGATGACCTCGCCGCCCCGGTCGCCGCCCTCGGGGCCCAGATCGATCACCCAGTCGGCGGTCTTGATGACGTCCAGATTGTGCTCGATGACCACCAGGGTGTTGCCCTGGTCGCGCAGCCGGTGCAGGACCTCGAGCAGGTGTTTGACGTCGTGGAAGTGGAGCCCGGTGGTGGGCTCGTCCAGGATGTAGAGGGTGCGGCCGGTGTCGCGCCTGGACAGCTCGCGGCTCAGCTTGACCCGCTGGGCCTCGCCGCCGGAGAGGGTCGTCGCGCTCTGGCCCAGACGGACATAGGCGAGCCCCACGTCCACCAGGGTCTGGAGCTTACGGGCGATGATCGGGACGGGTGCAAAGAAGGCCAGGGCCTCCTCGATGGTCAGGTCCAGGACCTGGTCGATGGATTTGCCCTTGTAGTGGATCTCTAGGGTCTCGCGGTTGTAACGCCGGCCCTTGCAGGCATCGCACTGGACATAGATGTCCGGCAGGAAGTGCATCTCCACCCGGATCAGGCCGTCGCCCTTACAGGCCTCGCAGCGCCCGCCCTTGACATTGAAGCTGAAGCGCCCCGGGCCATAGCCCCGGGAGCGGGCCTCGTGGGTGGCGGCGAACAGCTCGCGCACGGGATTGAACAGCCCCGTATAGGTGGCGGGGTTGGACCTGGGGGTGCGGCCGATGGGGCTCTGGTCGATGTCCACGACCTTGTCGAAGTGCTCCAACCCCTCGCAGGCCCGATGCGGGGCGGCTTGCAGGCCCGAGCCGTAGAGGTGGCGGGCCGCCGCGGGGTGCAGGGTGTCGTTGACGAGGGTGGACTTGCCCGATCCGGACACGCCGGTGATGCAGCACAGGGTGCCGATGGGGATGGCGACGTCGATGTCCCGCAGGTTGTGGCCGCTGGCCCCGAGGATGCGCAGCGCGCGTTGGGGATCGGGGGGGCGGCGCCCGCGCGGGATCTCGATCCGCAGCGCGCCGCTGAGATACTGCCCGGTCAGGGACCTGGGGTTGGCCGCGATCTCCGCGGCCGTCCCCTCGGCGATGATCTCCCCGCCGTGGGCACCCGCGCCTGGACCCAGGTCCACCACCCGATCCGCCGCCCGGATCGCCTCTTCGTCGTGCTCGACCACGATCACGGTGTTGCCGAGGTCGCGCAGATGGGTGAGGGTGCGCAACAGCCGGGCATTGTCGCGCTGGTGCAGCCCGATGGAGGGCTCGTCCAGGATGTACATGACCCCCACCAGTCCGGCCCCGATCTGGCTCGCCAGGCGGATGCGCTGGGCCTCGCCGCCGGAGAGGGTGTCGGCGCTGCGCGCCAGGGTCAGGTAGTCGAGCCCGACGTCCACCAGGAAGCGCAGGCGCTGGGCGATCTCCTTTTGGATCTTGGCGGCGATCTCGCCCCGCGTCCCGGGCAGGGCGAGGGCCTCGACCAGGGCCAGCGACGCGCCGACGGGCAGGGCCGAGATCGCGGGCAGGTTGTGCTCGCCGACGAAGACATGGCGGGCGGCCCGGTTGAGCCGGGTGCCGCCGCAGGCGGGGCAGGGCTGGCTCGACAGGTAGCGGGCCAGCTCCTCGCGCACCGCATTGGAGTCGGTCTCGCGGTAGCGGCGCTCCAGGTTGGGGAGGATGCCCTCGAAGGGGCGCGGCGCGGCGCTGCCGGTCCCCCCTGGCGCGGCCGGTGCCATGGTCTCCTCGCCGGTGCCATGCAGGACCAGCCCCCGGGTCCGGGCCGGGAGCTGGCTCCAGGGCGTCTCGGGATCGAAGCCGTACTGCTGCCCTAGGGCACGGATCATCTGGAAGTAGTAGGCGTTGCGCCTATCCCAGCCGCGCACCGCGCCGGCCGCCAGGGACAGCTCCGGATGGGCGACGACCTTGGCGGGGTCGAAGAACTGCTCGACGCCTAGGCCGTCGCACTGGGGGCAGGCGCCCGCCGGGTTGTTGAAGGAGAACAGCCGCGGCTCGGGCTCCGGGATGCTGTAGCCGCAGGCGGGGCAGGCGAAGTTGGCGGAGAAGGTGAGCTCCGGCGCCGGCTCGTCCATCCACGCGACCCGCAACAGACCGCCGGACAGGCGCAGGGCCGTTTCGGCGGACTCGCTCAGCCGCAGCCGCAGCTCAGGGCGGACACGCAGGCGGTCGATCACCACCTCGATGTCGTGCTTGCGTTGCAGGTCGAGTGGCGGGGGGTCATCCAGCTCGCAGATGTCCCCATCGATACGGGCCCGCACGAAGCCCTGACTGTGCAGCTCGCTGAGCAGGCGGTGGTACTCGCCCTTGCGTGAGGAGACCACCGGGGCGAGCAGCATGAGCCGGGTGCCCTCGGGCTGGGCGAGGATCTGGTCGACCATCTGGGTCACCGTCTGGGCGGTTAGGGGCACGCCATGCTCCGGGCAGCGCGGCTCTCCGGCCCGGGCGAACAGCAGGCGCAGGTAGTCGTGGATCTCGGTGACGGTGCCGACCGTAGACCGCGGATTGTGGGAGGTCGTCCGCTGCTCGATGGAGATCGCCGGGGACAGGCCCTCGATGTGGTCCAGATCGGGCTTGTCCATGACCGACAGGAACTGCCGGGCATACGCGGAGAGGGACTCGACGTAACGCCTCTGGCCCTCGGCATAGAGGGTATCGAAGGCCAGGGACGACTTGCCGGAGCCCGACAGCCCGGTGATGACGATCAGACGGTCCCGCGGCAGATCGAGGTCGAGGTTCTTCAGGTTGTGGGTGCGGGCGCCGCGGATGCGGATGCTGTCCATGGGTCGTACCGGCGTCGGGACCAAACTGGTACTATTGCCGACTTTCGCGGGCGGGGCAAAAGGCGGCTTATGGGCAGAGATCGGCGGGGCAGCGGGGCCAATGGGGTGGCCATGACAGGGCTTGAGCGGCGCGCGGCGGCCGGTCTGGCCGGGATCTTCGCCTTCCGCATGTTGGGGCTGTTCCTGATCCTGCCGGTCTTCGCCATCCACGCCCAGGGACTCACCGGGGCCACCCCGCTGCTCATCGGGCTGGCCATCGGTGCCTATGGCCTGACCCAGGCGATCCTCGGCATTCCCGCCGGCATGCTCTCCGACCGCATCGGGCGCAAACCGGTCATCTTCGCCGGGCTCGCCCTGTTCGCCATTGGCAGCGTGGTCGCGGCGGTCTCCACCAGCATCGTGGGGGTCATCGCCGGGCGGATTATCCAGGGCGGCGGGGCCATCGCGGCGGCGATCATGGCCCTGGCCGCGGATCTGACCCGGGAGGAGGTGCGCACCCGAGCCATGGCCGGCATCGGCATCAGCATCGGGTTGTCCTTCGGGCTGGCCATGGTCCTCGGGCCTTCGCTTGCGCACTGGTTCGGCTTGTCCGGGGTCTTCTGGTTCACCGCCCTGCTGGCCTTGAGCGGGGTCCTGATCTTGGCCCTGGTGGTCCCAGACCCGGTGCACTCCAGCATCCACCGGGACGCGGAGGCCGTTGCAGGGCAGTTCCGCGGTGTCCTATTGAACCCCGAGCTGCTCCGGCTCGACGTCGGGGTCCTGACCCTGCACATGCTGATGACGGCGCTCTTCCTGGTGGTGCCCCTCGACCTGCGCGCCGCGGGCCTGCCTTCTGCCCACCACTGGTGGGTCTACCTGCCGGTACTGGGGCTGTCGGTGCTGGCCATGGTGCCCTTCATCATCCTGGCCGAGCGCCATGGGCGGATGAAGGGCGTCCTGCTCGGCGCCATCGCCGCGCTGAGCCTCGCCCTCTTGGGGTATTTCCGCTTCCACGCGACCCTGCCGACCCTGGTCGCGTTCCTGCTCCTCTTCTTCACCGCCTTCAACCTCCTGGAGGCGAGCCTGCCGTCGCTGATCTCGCGCGTCTCCCCGCCCGCGGCCAAGGGGACGGCCATGGGGGCCTTCTCGACCTCCCAGTTCATCGGGGCCTTCCTTGGGGGGCTCCTGGGGGGCTGGTTCCACCAGCGCTTCGGTGAGGATGCGGTCCTGCTGTTTTGTGCCGGTGCGGCCTTTGTCTGGCTGCTCGTTGCCCTGCCCATGCGCAATCCCAGACAGGTCAGCAGCCAGGTGGTGCGGGTGGGGGCCGAGGGGCTGCAGGATCCCCAGGGCATCGAGCGGCTGTTGCGGGAGATCCCCGGTGTGGAGGAGGCGGTCGTGGTCGCCGAGGAAGGGCTGGCCTACCTCAAGGTGGACAGGCGCCGACTCGATTCGGCAAAATTGCAGGCCCTCTGCGCCGGGGCCTGAGCCCCGCCGCCGGGTGGCGATCCATACCCGGCCGTGCCTCGTGCGGTCGGCCTCACGACAGGTCTGCAGGGGGAGCTATGTCACGCGGGATCAACAAGGTCATCTTGATCGGCAACCTGGGTGCGGAGCCCGAGGTGCGGTACATGCCGAGCGGGGACGCCGTTGCGAACGTGCGCATTGCGACCAGCGAGTCCTGGAAAGACAAGAACACCGGCGAGATGCAGGAGCGCACCGAGTGGCACAACGTGGTCTTCTTCGGAAAGACCGCCGAGATCGTCAAGCAGTACCTGCACAAGGGCTCCAAGATCTACGTTGAGGGCAAGCTGCGCACCCGCAAGTGGCAGGGCCAGGACGGTCAGGACCGCTACACCACCGAGGTCGTCGTCGATATGAACGGAACCATGCAGATGCTCGACTCCCGCCCGGGTGGCGGGACCGCTGACTACGGTGAGGGCGGCGGCCGGCCGGGCGGCGGGGCTGGGCAGCGCTCGGGGTCAGGCTCGGGGTCGGCAGGCGGTGTCCCCGGTGGTGGCCGGGCAGGACCCCAGAGCGGCGGCGAGCCGGCCCCGTTCGATGACGACATCCCCTTCTAGGCATCGGCATGAAAACCCTATTGGTAACGGGCGGTGCCGGCTTCATCGGCGGCAACTTCGTCCACCGGCTGATGGCCCAGGGCGGGGTCCAGGTGGTGAACCTGGACAAGCTGACCTACGCGGGTAACCTCGACACCCTTGCGCCGCTCGCGGCCAACCCGGCGCACGTCTTCGTCCAGGGTGACATCGGTGACCGCGACCTCGTCGGCCGCCTGCTGCGTGACTATGCGGTCGATGCGGTGGTCAATTTCGCCGCCGAGAGCCACGTGGACCGCTCCATCGATGGGCCCGCGGCCTTCATCGAGACCAATGTCGTCGGCACCTTCAATCTGCTCGACTGCGCCAAGGCCTACTGGTCTGGGCTCGGCGCTGAGCGCAAGGCGGCGTTTCGCTTCCTGCACGTCTCCACCGATGAGGTCTACGGGTCCCTGGGTCCGACCGGCTCTTTCACGGAGGAGACACCCTATGCCCCAAACTCGCCCTATTCGGCCTCCAAGGCGGCCTCCGATCACCTGGTACGGGCCTGGCATCACACCTATGGCCTGCCAGTGCTGACCACCAACTGCTCGAACAACTACGGTCCCTACCAGTTTCCCGAGAAGCTGATCCCCCTGATGATCCAAAAGGCCCTGCGCGGGGAGCCGCTACCGATCTATGGTGACGGGGGCAACATTCGCGATTGGCTCTACGTGGAGGACCATTGCCGGGCCATCCTGCGCGTGCTGGAGGCCGGGCGGCCGGGGGAGGTCTACAACGTGGGCGGCAACAGCGAGCGCACCAACCTCGAGGTGGTCGATACCCTGTGCGAGCTCCTCGACGAGCTGGTGCCCCAGTCCACCCATCGGCCCCACGCCCGGCTGAAGTCCTTCGTCCAGGACCGGCCCGGCCACGATCGGCGTTATGCCATCGATGCGAGCAAGCTGCAGCGGGAGCTCGGCTGGACGCCGCACGAGACCTTTGCGAGCGGTCTGCGTCGCACCGTGACCTGGTATCTGGAGCACGCCGATTGGTGCGCCCGGGTCACCGACGGCCGTTATCGCGGCCAGCGGCTCGGCACCGCCTGACGGCCAGCGCCTGACACCTGGGGATCGACCATGAGCAGAAAGGGCATCATCTTGGCAGGCGGGTCAGGCACCCGGCTCTACCCCCTGACCCACACCATCAGCAAGCAGCTCCTGCCGGTCTACGACAAGCCGATGATCTACTATCCGCTGGCCACGCTGATGCTGGCGGGGATACGCGACATCCTGGTCATCACCACGCCGCGCGACCAGGCGGCCTTCCGCGACCTCCTCAGCGACGGCTCCCAGTGGGGCATCCGGCTGAGCTATGCCCTCCAGCCGGAGCCAGGCGGGCTGGCCCAGGCCTTCCTCATCGGTCGCGACTTCGTGGCCGGCGAGCCCTCCTGCTTGATCCTGGGGGACAACATCTTCTACGGCCATGGGCTCATCAATCAGCTGCGGGGGGCCTCGGCCCAGCGGCAGGGGGCCACGGTCTTCGGGTATTGGGTGAAGGACCCGGAGCGCTACGGCGTGGCCGAGTTCGACGCCCAGGGCAGGGTGGTCAGCCTCGAAGAGAAGCCCCGGCGCCCAAAGTCCCACTATGCGGTGACCGGGGTCTATTTCTACGACGAGCGGGCCTGCGAGCTGGCCGCAGCCCTCAAGCCTTCGGGGCGCGGTGAGTTGGAGATCACGGACCTCAACAACCTGTACCTGCAAGAGGGCCAGCTGCGCCTCGAGAAGCTCGGCCGAGGCGTCGCCTGGCTGGATACGGGGACCCACGAGTCCCTGATGCAGGCCGGCGACTTCATCCAGACCATCGAGCAGCGTCAAGGGCTCAAGGTGTGCTGCCCGGAGGAGGTCGCTTACCAGAACCGCTGGATCGACGAGGACCAGCTCAAGGCCATGGCCTCGGTGCTGGCCAAAAGCGGCTACGGGGACTATCTCATGGGACTGCTGGAGCGGGGGATGGAGCCGTGAACGTCATCCCCACCGAAATCCCGGGCGTGATCATCGTCCAGCCCAAGGCCTTCGGCGATGCGCGGGGCTGGTTCATGGAGTCCTGGCATGTCGAGCGCTACGCGGCCGCCGGCATCCCCTGGCCCATGGTCCAGGACAATCAGGCCTACTCGACCCGCGGCATCCTGCGTGGGCTGCATGTGCAGTGGCCCCATCCCCAGGGCAAGCTGGTGCAGGTGCTGAGCGGCGAGGTCTTCGATGTGGCGGTGGACATCCGCCGCGGCTCACCCTGGTTCGGGCGCTGGGTTGGGGTGACCTTGTCGGCGGAGAATCGCCGCCAGTTCTGGGTCCCGCCCGGCTTTGCCCACGGCTATATCGTCACCGGACCCCAGGCCCTGTTCAGCTACAAGTGCACCGACTATTACCACCCAGAGACGGAGTTTGCCGTGCGCTGGGATGATCCGGACCTCGGCATCGCCTGGCCTCGGGTCGACGACCCCCTCCTCTCGGGTAAGGACCGGCGCGCGATGCGCCTGCGGGACATCCCTCCCGAGCGGCTGCCCGTCTACGAGGAGGCCTGACATGACATCGGCACGCCGCCTGCCGCGGATCCTGCTCATCGGCGCCAACGGGCAGGTGGGCTGGGAGCTGCGCCGCAGCCTGGCCCCCCTCGGGGAGCTGGTTGCCGCATCCCTGGAGGGGGAGCATGGTCCCAAGCTGGATCTCTCCAGCCCCGAGGACCTGACCCGCGTGGTGCAAGAGGTTGCGCCCGACGCCGTGGTCAATGCCGCCGCCTATACCGCGGTCGACCGGGCCGAGTCGGAGGAGGGCCTGGCCCATCGGATCAATGCCGAGCCCCTGCGGGTACTGGGTACCCTGCTGCGTGGGCGCCGCGTCCCGGTGATCCACTACTCGACGGACTTCGTGTTCTCCGGCGCGGCCAAGCGGCCCTATCGGGAGGATGATGAGCCCGGCCCCCTGAATGTCTACGGCGCGACCAAGCTTGCGGGGGAGCGCCTCCTGCTGGAGAGCGGGGTGCCGGCGGTGATCTTGAGGACGAGCTGGGTCTATGGCGTGCGCGGGCAGAATTTTCTCCTCACCATGCTGCGTCTCTTCGCCGAGAGGGACGAGTTGCGCGTGGTCGACGACCAGGTGGGGGCCCCGACCTGGAGCCGTATGCTGGCCGAGGTGACCGCTCAGGTTCTGCACCGGCTCCTGCGCGGTGAGGTGGACGCGGAGCGGGTCAGTGGGCTGTACCACGCCACCGCGAGCGGAGAAACGAGCTGGTATGGCTTCGCCAAGACCATCCTCGAGTCCAGCGGCGGTGCCTGCCGCCTGCTGCCCATCCCCTCGTCGGAGTACCGCTCGCCGGCCCGGCGTCCGGCCTACTCGGTACTGGACAACGCCAAGCTCTGGGAGACCTTCGGTCTGGCGCTGCCGGACTGGCGGCTGTCGCTGGCTCAATGCTTGGAGGACCTGTCCTGACTGATCTCGGGCACGCCCTTGCGATGCCACGCAGCAGCCAGGCATCCGCTCAGGACCGCCGGCGACCTTCCGGTCGTGCGCCTTACCATTCCGCGCCTACCCCGCGTCAGCCTCCCAGGCGAAGCCCCGAGCCGGACCGTCCGACATGCGTTCGTCGGCCGCCAATGAACGCAATTTTTTGCTAATGACTCCGCACCGCCACGGCCGCCTTATCTCCCAGCCTAGATCCCAGCCAGGAGCAGTATCATGGCTAAACCGCCCAGCAAACGCCGGGGCATTACCCTGGGTCACCTCAACGATGGCGGCGCGGCGCTCGATGCGTTCAAGCCCCAGCCGGCGGCCTCGGTTCCCCTTGGCTCCGACCGGCCGTGTGGCCCTGCGGGATTGCGCGGCGGCGATTCGGAGATCGCGGCCGCACCGCTCGCCGAGCAGATCCTCCAGCTCACGCACATGAACGCAGAGCTGGGGCGTCAGTGGCAGCGCCAGGCCGAGGCGTTGCAGACGCAGATGCAGGAGCTGGAGCGGCAACGCGAGCAGATCGCCCGTCAGGCGCGCCAGCTCCAGACGCTGGAGCAGGGACGGCATGCCTCGCGCCGGGTCGGTGTGCTGCTGACCCTGCTCATCCTGTCGGGGAGTGCTCTAGTCGCCTCTCACACCTGGCCGCGGCTCCAAGAGGTGGTGGTCGAGCTCGACCGCCTGGGCATGGCCGTGACCCAGATCGCCCCGCAGCTTCAGGGGGTGCGGGGGGATGTGGCGTCCATCGCCTCCCGCATGGGCCAGATTGGCCAGATGGGCAGCGCCGTGGCTGCCTTGCGGGACGAGGTGTCGGCCGTGCACTCAGACCTTGGTGCCGTGCGTCAGGCGATGGATGCCCGGCCGGACCATCGCAGCGCCGTCCAGGCCGACGCCGGCGGCGCACGGAGCCTTTCCCAAGCGGTGCCGCACACCGCGACCACCGTCAACAACCCCTATTGGGCGAGCCGTCAGAGGATGCCCTGGTAGGCGGCAGGGCGTGTCCGCTTCAGCGGCTCCTCGGCCAAGGCGGTGGCGGTCGGCAGTGGACAGATGCGGACGGCCCGTCAGGTCGATTCGACAATGGATGGGTGGGCTCTCGGGTCCATCGCTAGGGGCAGGCCAGGCCGCGGACCTGGGTGATCAGAGGCCTGAGCGCATCCGCCACGGCCGGGGACAGCTCATAGAGCCCATAATCGAACGTCGCCCCCGCCACCGAGGCCAGCCAGGCCCGAGGCCGGTGGCAGTACAGCGTCTCGGCCCACGCCAGAAGCTCCCGCGGATCCAGGAAGTGGGCCATGGTCGACAAGGCGGAGGCGTCCGGCTGCAGGGGCCGAATCCGGATCTCCCCCGGCGGACCTTCGGCCACCGCGTCGATGAAGACGATAAGGTCGGCGGCGGCGATGTCCTCGACCAGCTCCGCGGTGAGGACATGGCGGCTGAGCACCGTGACGCCCTCCGGCACGCCCTCATCTGCCAAACGGTCGGCAGCCAGGGGGCCGATGGCGTCGTCCCCTCGGATGGGGCTCCCGTAGCCGATGATGAGCGCCCGGCGACCGGGCTCAGGCAACGGGGTCAACCTCGCCTCAGGGTGTCGACCAGCCGGCCAGCCGCGTCCCGTAGCTCGATGTGCAGCGGCATCTGGCCGAAGGCATGGGAGGCACAGGACAGGCAAGGGTCGAAGCAGCGGATGACGGCCTCGACCCGGTTGAGCATCCCCTCCTGGAGGTTGTTGCCCTCCACATAGGCGTCGGCGACCTGCTTGATCCCCTGGTTCATGGCCAGATTGTTGTGTCCAGTGGCGATGATCAGGTTGACCCAGGTGATGAGCCCGTCGTCGTCGATCTTGTAATGGTGCATGAGGGTGCCGCGCGGGGCCTCGGCCACCCCGATGCCCTCGTAGCGGTTGCTGCGGGCGCGGGAGCGTACCCGCGGATTGAGGATGTCCGGGTCCTTGAGTAGGCGCTCCATGGACTCCAGGGCGAAGATGATCTCCACCAGCCGCGCGTAGTGGTAGTGGAAGCTGCTCTGGACGGGGGCCGCCTCCTGGAGCATGCGGAACTCCGCCAGTGCCACGTCGGCGTAGGGCGTGCCGCAGGCCTCGGCGTTGTTGAGCCGGGCGAGGGGGCCGACGCGGTAGATCCCCTGCGGGTAGCCTCGCGGCTTGTAGTAGGGGAACTTCATGTAGGAGAAGTCCTCCACCGCCTCGCCAATGACGCGCTGGTACTCGTGGGGCGGGATCATGTCCTCGACGATGCGGCCCTGGGCATCCTTGATGCGCAGGAAGCCGTCGTAATGCTCCAGGTTGCCCCTGGGGCTCACCAGGCTGAGGAACAGGGTCGGCAGGGTGCCAAAGTGACGGGCCTCGTCCGCGAACTTGGGCACCAGGGTCTTGAAGAAGGCGTAGGTCCGCTTGGCGATCTCCAGCCCCTCCGGGAGCAGCGCGAGCATAGCCTGGCGCTTGTCCTCGGTCAGGGCCTCGTTGACCCCGCCCGGGACCACCCAGGTGGGGTGGATCTTCTTGCCGCCCAGGGTCTCGATGATGGTCTGGCCGATCTGGCGCAGCCGGATGCCGTCGCGGGCGAGCTGGGGCGCCTCGGCCATGACCCCGAAGATGTTGCGCTTGACCGGGTTGGAGTCCCAGCCGAGCAGCAGGTCTGGGGAGGACAGGTGGAAGAAGGACAGGGCGTGGGACTGGGTGAGCTGGGCCAGGTTCATGACCCGCCGCAGCTTCTCGGCGGTGGGAGGGATGCTCACCCGCAGCAGATAGTCACAGGCCTTATTGGAGGCCAGCAGGTGGCTCACCGGGCAGATGCCGCAGGTGCGGGCGGTGAGCGCCGGCATCTCCCGGTAGGGGCGGCCCTCGCAGAACTTCTCGAAGCCGCGGAACTGGGTCAGGTGGAAGCGCGCCTGGCCGACCTTGCCGGCGTCATCGAGCTGCAGCGTGATGCGGGCATGGCCCTCGATTCGGGTTACCGGCTCGATCGTGATGGTACGGCTCGTCATGTCCTGTTACCCGCATCGAGGTGATGTCGCCCGTGGCGGCGGGCGGATGGGCCGCCCATTAGCCGTTGATATAACGGACCAGGTGCTCGATCAAGACCTCTTGCTCCTCGATGATGGCCTTCACCAGGTCACCGATGGAGACGAGGCCGACCAGGGTGTCGCCATCCATCACGGGCAGGTGGCGCACCCGCTGCTCGGTCATGATGGACATACAGTCCTGCACCGTCTGGTCCGGGGCGACGCAGGCGACCTTCGTGGTCATGATGTCCTTGACCGCCGTCTCCTTGGACGTGCGCCCGCGCAGGACCACGTTGCGGGCGTAGTCTCGCTCGGACAGGAGGCCCAGGACCCTCGCGCCTTCGGTCACCACCAGGGCGCCGATCCCCTTGTCGGCCATCAGGGCCAACGCGTCGTAGACGCTCGTGTCGGGTCCGGTGGTCCAGACCTCTTGGCCTTTGGCCTGCAATACCTGTCTGACGGTCTGCATGTGGGCATCCTCCGGTTTCGGGGTGATCGACCTCCCTGTGGCCGCGGGCCCCGTCTGGGTCAGGGCACCCCGCCCCCTGGCTTGGCCTCCACTCTGCCCACGGGCCATCTCAGCTCATGGGTTGCAACGGGCGTGGCTAGAGTGTAGCGGATGCTAGAAGCTGTCAATTCCCGGCCAGGGTGCTCATGAAGCTCCGATCAAAGGCGTCTTCGGAGCAGCGGCAAAACGTGATTAACGCTCAAAGTCAATAAACTAAATAGCTTTTCTGCTGCCGCATCTGAGTTCGGGACCGCCGATGGGTCACCCCAAACCGCCCGTGGTCGAGGGTTGGCTCAGAACTCGCCCTTGGCGGCCCCTTCCATGATGGTCTTGATGGTATCGCGTACTCGGATGGCCGAGGCGTGGAGGTCCTCGGGGAGTGGTCGACCGCCATGGATCATGAGGTCCAGGTTCATGGAATAGAGCCAGAGCTTGCCGTCCGGGTTCTGCACCAGGGCGATGCGACAGGGCATGAAGCCGGAGTATTCGTTGCGATAGTCGAGCATTTGGGCGCCGACCCGGGCATCGCAGAAGGACAGAAAGTTGACGTAGCGATAGGGCTGGCCGGTTACCGCCTCGATCTGCTTGTACAGCGGCGATTCGCCGACGAACAGGAAATTGTGGGAGGTAGCGATGCTCTTGAGGGATTCGACCACGTCCTCCGGCTTGACGCCGTCGGCGACAGGTACCGCCCACATCATGGCCACGGCGGGATCGCCGGTCTCCATGACCTTCTGCGCGAGCTCGGAGTAGACCTTCATGGCGCCGGGGTCGAGCCGGGCGATCTGGGGACCGAAGCGCAGGTAAATCACCACGGCCGCCGCGATGGTGACGAGCCCGATCAGGGCGAGCAAGGTGCGAATCAGCTTCATCGACGGGATCCTCTCTCGGGTCCGGGACGCCTGCTTGGCCTCGGACGGCGTCGAGCCAGCCGAGTGCGAGGTGGTGCCCCTGGCGAGTGCTTGACGATTGACCGGCGAGGCGCCCAGCGCGCCGCAGGTCCCTTTGTGGAGTTGCCCCCTCTCCGCTAGGCCTTTGCCCCCAGATGGGCGCTGAGATGGGCCCTGGGATGGGGTCCGCGATGGGCGGCGGGACCGGACCCGCCGCCCCTGGCTGGCACCGACCGAGAGCCCTAGTAGCCGCGGCCCCAAGGTGCGCCGTAGCCGCCCTGGGGTTGCGGCATCCCCTGATGGCCGCCCTGGTCCCCGTCCCAGTCAGGCATCATGCCACGGGGCGGCATCATACCGCCGCAGTCGGGGTGCGGACACGGCCCCAACCCGCGGTAGCCTTGGCCAGGCCCAGACATGTCCATGGGGCCGCCCATGGGCATGTCCATTGAGCGGTCCATGGGCATCCCCATCGGCATGTCCATCGGGCGGTTGGGCCGCATGTCCATGGGCATGTCCATCGGTCTGCCAGGCTGCATGGGCATCTGCTGCACATCTGGGCCGGGCGCGCCGCCGAAGATGGCACGGGCCGCCTCTCGCTGGGCATCGGTCATGGCCTCGACCTCCTTGCGGTAGGCCTCCCATTTTTCCTGCATCGCCTTGCGGCGCTGCTGGGCTTGCTCCCAGGGCGGGGTCTCGGGCAGCTGGATGCCTTGGGCAGCGGCCCGCTCACGCAACTGCTTGTAATTCTCCGCCCGCGCCGCGGCGCGCTCCTCGGGTGTCATGTTGCGCATGCGCTCCATCTGGGCGCGCCGCTCGTCTGGGGTCATCCCGGGCATCCGGGGCATCTCGGGGCGCGCCATCGCGGACTGCTCCCACGGTGGTGTCTCGGGGAGATCGACTCCCATCTCCGCGGCCCTCGTACGTAGTTCCGCATAGCGTCGATTGCGCTCGGCGTCCATCTCCGCCCGCCTCTGGTCCATGGCTGCGTCGCTCGCCGCCGGATGACTCATCGGCTCGGCTGTAGGGCTGGCAGCCGGCGCGGCCGCCGGTGCCTCGGTCGCGGGAGCCGCCGCGGCCGTCGCGCTCGCAGCGGGCTCGCCCTCGGCATGGGCCGGCTGGGCCAGCGCAAGTGCGAGGGTGGCGACTGATACGAGGCTGAGGAGACTGAGTCTGCTTGTCATCGGTTCACTCCTGATTGGTGTTGTAAGGGTGGCTTAGATTTCGTCGCGGCAGGGCCGTCTTCAGGGCCGTGCTTGCCGCTGCCTGGGCCGGCGGGCTGCAATCGAGACCTCTGCGACACGCGGCCGCTGGGCGGGCTCGGGTTGCACCTTGGGTCGCCGGAGCTCTGGGAGGTGGCTCCCGACGGCTGCCCCGAGCCCGGCCGCGAGGGTAACCCATCTGCGCCGGGTCGGAAACTGTGCTGGTCAAACCGGCGGGTATGGATTGGCCTGGCCGGACCGCCGAGGGATCTGTGTGGTTCTCCCGGCGACCAGGGGACGGCGTCGGCCGCGGCGCCCTGCACGGTCGAGGTTTGCCTGTGTGCCGGGGGCGGGGGCTAGAATGGAATGCCGCCGATCGGAGGGGGCAGCAACGCTTGGGGGTGGTCTGGATGCGCATCGGTGACCTGATGGCCGAGAGCGGGGTCGGGTTCGGAACCAGCGGCGCCCGTGGCCGGGTCGGGGCGATGACCGACCAGGTCTGCTACGCGTACACCCTGGGTTTCCTCCAGTACCTGCGCGAGAGTGGTGTCCTGCCGGACGGCGGCGAGGTCGCGATGGCAGGCGACCATCGGCCAAGCACCGGGCGCATCATGGCGGCTTGCGGTCAAGCCGTGGCGGACGCCGGCTATCGAGCGCTCCACCTGGGACGGATCCCCAGCCCGGCAGTCGCCGCCTTCGGCATCGCCCGGGGGATGCCGAGCCTGATGGTCACCGGCAGCCACATCCCGGAGGATCGCAATGGCATCAAGTTCAACCTGCCCTCCGGCGAGATCCTCAAGGACGACGAGGCCGGGATACGCCGCCAGGACGTGGTTCTACCGGAGGCACGCTTCGACGCCGCCGGCAGGCTGCGCGAGTCCTCTGCGCTCGATCCTGTCAGGCCAGAGGCTTATGATGCCTATGTCTCTCGCTACCTGGGCTTCTTCCCCAGGGGTTGCCTGCAAGGGGTCCGGGTCGGACTCTACGAGCACTCGAGCGTCGCCCGAGAGGCCATGCGGGACGTGCTGCTCGCTCTCGGGGCGCAGGTCAGCCTCCTGGGGCGCTCGGAGCGCTTCCTGCCGGTGGATACCGAGGCGATTCGCGAGGAAGATGTTCGTCTGGGCCGCGAATGGGGGGCCAGCGGCTGCTTCGATGCGCTGGTGTCGGCCGATGGCGATGGCGATCGCCCCCTCGTGGGCGACGAGCTTGGCAGATGGCTCCGGGGGGACGTTGCCGGCCCCCTGTGCGCCCGATACCTCGGGGTCCAATCCCTTGCCACCCCGGTCAGCAGCAACACGGTCGTGGAGCGCTGCGGCTGGTTCCGGCGGGTGCTGCGCACCCGCATCGGCTCGCCCTACGTCGTCGCCGGCATGCAGGAGCTCCTGGCCACCGGACCCGGTCCGGTGGCTGGCTACGAAGCCAATGGCGGATTTCTCACCGCAGAGGACATCCGCCGCGACGGGCGGGTGCTCCCGGCGCTGCCGACCCGGGATGCCCTGGTCGTCGCCCTCGCGGTCCTCTGTTTGTCACGCGAACTGGGGCAAAGCCTCTCGCAGCTCGCAGCGAGACTGCCGCACCGGTACACCCACAGCGACCGAATCAGGGACTTCCCGACCGAGCTCAGCCAGGCCCGCTTGGCGGCCCTGGTGAGCGGGGACCTTGGGCGCGACCTGGCAGCGGTGGAGGCGGTGTTCGGACCGGCCTTTGGACCCGTGGCGGGGCTCGATACCACTGACGGGCTGCGCATCACCTTTCAGAGCGGCGAGATCGCCCACCTGCGCCCCTCGGGCAATGCCCCGGAGCTGCGCGCCTATACCGAGGCTGACAGCGCCGAGCGGGCCGAGCAGATGAACCGGATCTGCCTGGAGATTCTCGACGGCTGGCGGGCCTGAGCGCCTGGGCACGCTGGCGGTGGCCCAATGCTGCACCAAGCGCCGACGCTGAGACTCCGCCCGCCGCCGCCTGCTATGCCCGCGCGGCGGTAACCAGAGTGTCGCGCGCCTGGCCGCCGGGTTAGTATGCCGGCCCAGGCGCGGGCCCTGTCCTCCCTCTGCGCTTTGGCTCGGCGGCGCCTCGGCGTGCGGGACCCTGGGATCGGATGCCCATGTCCGCGTGTGTTCCCTGACGCCCTAGCACCCGAATCCGCGCTCAGGCCGGTCGCCCCCATGCTCAAGTCCCAGACCCTGCGCACCCTGTTCAGCCCTCGCATGCTCGTGGCGTTCGCCATGGGCTTCGCTTCTGGCCTGCCGCTCCTGCTCACCGGGTCCGTGCTCCAGGCCTGGATGAAGGAGGAGGGTGTCGACCTGGGGACGATCGGCCTCTTCGCCTTGGTGGGGCTGCCCTACACCCTGAAGTTCCTCTGGGCACCCGTCTTGGATCGCTATACCCTGCCGCTGCTTGGGCGGCGTCGCGGCTGGCTGCTCGTGGTGCAGGTCGCCCTGCTGCTGTCGATCATCGCACTCGGTTTGACGCAGCCGGCGAAGAGCCCCTGGCTGGTCGCTCTGATCGCTCTGCTGGTGACCTTCTTCTCCGCCTCCCAGGACATCGTCATCGATGCCTACCGGCGGGAGGACCTGACGGACCGGGAGCTGGGGCTGGGCTCGTCGCTCTATGTCAGCGGCTACCGGGTGGGCCTCCTGGTCACCGGTGGGGGTGGGCTCATCCTGGCCGACTGGCTCCCCTTCGAGACGGTCTATCTGTTGTTCGGGCTGACCATGGGCGTCGCCATTCTGACCACCCTCTGGGCCCCCGAGCCGCCCGCCACCCACGGCACGCCCAGGTCGCTGCGCGAGGCCGTGGTGCACCCCTTTCTCGAGTACTTTGCCCGCCCCGATGCCCTCTGGTTCCTCGCCTTCATCCTGCTCTACAAGATCGGAGACGTCATGGCGACGGCCATCAGCACCCCCTTCTATCTGGAGCTTGGCTTCAGCAAGGGCGAGATCGGGGCCGTGGTCAAGCTATTCGGCTTCTGGGCGACGGTGGCCGGGGGACTCCTCGGGGGCATCATCATGTTGCGCACTGGGATCTATCTGGCCCTTTGGTATTTTGGATTCCTGCAGATGGTGACCATCCTCGGCTTCGCCGCGCTGGCCATGGTTGGCTACAGTCTGCCGGCGCTGGCTGCGGTGATCGCGGCGGAGAACCTGACCGGGGGCATGGGCACCACGGCCTATGTGGCCTTCATGGCGAGCCTGACCGACAAGCGTTTCACCGCGACCCAGTACGCCCTGCTCACCAGCCTCATGGGTATCCCAAGGGTGCTGGCCTCGGCCCCGACCGGGTATCTCGCCGAGGGTCTGGGCTGGGTGGGGTTCTTCCTGTTCTGCACCCTGGCCGCGGTGCCTGGGATGCTGATCCTGTTCCACTTCAAGTCCTGGGGTGCGGCGGAGAGCAAGGGGGGCCGCCCGGCCGTGGCGGCGGCCAATGGCTGAAGATCCTGCCGCGGCGCTGCGGCGCGAGATCCAGACGGGCCTTGGGCGCGGCTTAGCATCCGTGCGCGCGCATGGCCGTTACCGTGAACAGGCGCCGCAGGCGCTCCTTGTACCCCTCTCCCTCTGGGCCAGGGCCGGGGTGAGGGCAACCCGGCATGACAGCCGTGTTTTCATCGGCGGGGGCGACACGGGTGCCATGCCGGGTTAGGCATCCATAGTACACTGAGCCGCGAGGTCAGTGCCCAGGGGCGTTTTGCGGCAGTCCTGGGCCCTGCACGCCCCGCGCAGAGGACTCGCCATGCTGCACGTTCCCATCGAGACGATCTGTTTCCTGATCCTCAAGGCCCACGAATTCCAGTCCCAGGAGCAGGTGGTCCTGCCGGAGGTCCCAGAGATCCCAAGCGAGGATTGGGCCCTCGAGGCCCTTGCGGACCATACCGAGGATCCCTGCCTCAACGAGGTCCAAGAGGTCATGGGGGAGATGAGCCCAAGGCAGCGGGCCGAGGTGGTGGCCTTGATGTGGCTGGGGCGCGGGGACTACGACGTCGACGATTGGGATGCCGCCGTCGAGGATGCACTCGAGGACTACTCGGAGCGGGCGACCGAGTACCTGCTTGCCCACCCGATGGTCGCCGATGACCTCGAGGAGGGCCTCATCCAGCTGGGATACTCCTGCGAGGAGTGACGATCGGCCGTGCTCAGCGCGCGGAGGGGCCTGTGCTTGAGGGCCTAAGCGCAAGGCGGGCCCTGGGTTGGCGCTGGGAGCCTGAGTCGGGGTTGCGGGAAGCCTTACACCTTGATCAGATGCTTCTCCATGCGGTAGAGCAGGGTGTCGCGGCTTAGGCCTAGCAGGCGTGCCGCGCGGGATTTGTTACCCGCCGCCAGGGCTAGGGCCTGGCGGATGAGCTCAGCCTCCAGCCCGTTGAGATTGATGCCGGTGGCCGGGAGCTGGAAGCCGGGTGCATCGCTGCGCGGGGCGTCGCCGCGACGGATCTCCAGCGGTAGGTCTTCGGGTGCGACCTCCCGTCCGGGGAAGAGGATCGCCAGTCGCTCGCACAGATTGCGCAGCTCGCGCACATTCCCCGGCCAGGTGTAGCGGCGCAGCAGCCGCAGCGCCATGGCCGTGTACCGCGGGGGTCTGTGGTTGTGGACGCGGGCGGCCTGGGCGCCCAGCTCCTCGAGCAGGAGAGGGATGTCCCCGGGGCGGTCGCGCAGGGGCGGCAACTCCAGCGGAACGATGCAGAGCCGGTAATAGAGGTCGCGCCGGAAGGCCCCGAGTCCCACCTCGGCCACGAGATTGCGGCTGGTTGTTGCGATGACCCTGACCCAGGGCTGGGCCTGACCTTGGGCTGGACCTTGCGTCGGCTCCCAGGCGCTGAGATGGCGCAGCAGCAGGGCCTGGGCATCCGGTGAGAGGTCGGCGACCTCGGCCAGGATCAAGGTCCCCGGTTTGCTGGGCTTGGTCGTCTCCAGGTGCCGCCGCAGATCCCCTTCTGCGAGACCGACGCAGGCCACAGTGATGCAAGGCCCGGCGTGGTGTCGTCCCAGACGATGGATCTCCTGGGCCAGGAGTTGCTTGCCCGTACCGCCCTCACCGCTGATCAGGACGTTGGCATCCGTCGCGGCCACCATGCGTGCCGCCGACAGGACCCGCCTCAGCTCGGGGGAGGTGCCAATCAGGCTCTGGCTGGACGGGTGTCTTAGGCTGGTCATGTCATATCCCCCAAATACGCCGCCATCTGCGGATGCTCAAAGCGATGGTCCATTGTATCCTTGAAAAAGCAAGGCAAACAGCCCGAGGGCCATCACGCTCAGGCCGGCGGCCACCTGTACGGGGCGGCTGCGCGCCCAGGCATGCAGCCGGCCTGTGAACAGCCCCACGGCGAGCATGGCCGGCAGCGTGCCCAACCCGAACAGGGCCATGTACAGGGCCCCGGCGGCGGGTCCTCCGACTGATGGGGTGGCGATGAGCATGGTGTAGACCAGGCCGCAGGGCAGCCAACCCCAGACCGCCCCGTAGACCAGGGCACGCGGCAGGGTGGCCACGGGTAGGAGACGCCGGCCGATGGGCTCCAGCCGTTGCCAGAGTGGCTCGCCGATGCGCTCGACCTGGGCGAAGCGCGGAAACCAGCCGGCCATGTAAAGACCGATCCCGATCATGACGAGGGCCGCCAACCCTTGCAGGAGCTGGCGTGGCCAGGTGCTCGGACCGGTCGTCATGGCCGCTTGGCCAAGCCAGCCGAAGGCGGCGCCGGCCAGGGCATAGCTCCCAGCCCGGCCGAGATTGTAGGCAAGCAAGAATGCCAAGAGACGTGGCCAGTCGTGCCGCGTCTCGATGGATAGGGAAAACGTCAGGGCGCCAATAATGCCTCCGCACATACCCAGGCAGTGCAGGGCGCTGAGTAGACCAACCAGGAAGGCGAGCAGAAAGGGCGTCACGCACGCCTCAGCCGACGCATCACGCGAGGATTCATCAGTGCAGTACCTCAAGGCCTATCTGGATTATGCCGTCCTCGGCGTGCTCGGCCTCATGAGCTTCCTCATGCTGGCCTTCGTCATCGAGCGCTATCTCTACTTTGGTCGGATCGACCTCGGGCGGTTCGCGGATCTGGAGGAGCTCACCATCTCACTCACCGAGCATCTCACCGCCATCGCAAGCATCGGCGCCAATGCCCCTTATGTCGGTCTTCTAGGCACAGTCCTCGGTATCCTGATCACCTTCCACGATCTCGGTCAAGGTGGGGCGATCGAGACATCGGCCATTATGCTCGGTCTAGCCCTAGCGCTGAAGGCGACCGCCCTGGGGCTGTTGGTCGCCATTCCGTCAATCGTTTTCTACAACGCCCTGCTGCGCCGGGTCGAGGTCCTCCAGGCGCGCTGGAGAAGGTTGCAAGCGACATGAAGCGCATGGACACCATCAATGTCATCCCCTTCATTGACATTATGTTGGTGCTGTTCGCCATCGTCCTGACCACCGCGACCTTTCTGGCGGAAGGCCGGCTGGAGATCCGGCTGCCCAAGGCCGAGGCGGCACCCAAGACTGCGCTACCCGAGCGGATCGAAGTGGCCGTTGCCCAGGATGGGGCCTATTACCTCGATGGCACCCGGGTGGAGCTCGCGCCGCTCGCGGCGCGCCTGTCCACCCTGAGCCAGGAGACGGCTGTGGTTTTGCGCGTAGATGCAGGGGCCCGCTTCGAATGGTTCGTGGCCATTGTGGACTTGCTCAAGGCGCGCGGGCTAGAGCGTGTCAGCATCCTGACTCGGGATCGGTGAGCGCCTCGGCCCGCTGTCTCGGGTGCCGCCTCGTCGCGATCATCGGCTCCGCCGCTGTGCACCTGACCGTTGCGGCGGCGCTGATCTGGGTGGACGAGCGCAGTGCCGCAATGCTCGAAGACCCCGACAGGGCGCTCGGGGTCAGCCTGGCCATGTTCCAGGATGCCGAGCCGCCGGCAGACAGCCAGGTGGCCGCCATGGAGGCACCGCCGCAGGAACCTGAGCCAGAGCCAGAGCAGGTCCTGGAGCCCGATCCGGCACCGGAGACAGAGCAGGTCCCAGAGCCCGAGCCCGCAGAGCCAGAGCAGGTCCCAGAGCCCCAGCCAGAGCCAGAGCCGGAGCCCGACGTCAAGCCGATGCCAGAGGTCGCCCCGGAGCCGATTCCACTGGCACGCGAAGTCGAGGTGAAACCTAAGCCCAAGCCCAAACCCAAGCCGGCGCGGTCGCCGAGGGTTGCCGCTGCCAAGGGCGAGCCCCGGCGTACCAAGCCGCCGGCCCCGGGAGCTCCGGGACCGGCGACCGAGGAGGGGCCGTCCGTGCCGGCAGTGGGCGGGGACCGTGGCGTGACGTCTGCGACCCGAGCGGCCTTGGAGGGCGACTACCTGAGGGGGCTACAGCAGGCCATTGCCCGCAATCGGTTTTATCCTCATGAGGCGCGGCGCGACGAGGTGACGGGGGTCGTGGTGGTCGCCTTCAGCATTCAGAGCGACGGGCGGCTCGGCGAGGTTCGGGTGGCCAAGGGCTCCGGAGCCGAGGCCCTCGACCAGGCGGCGCTCGAGACCTTGCGCCGCCTGGGCAGCTACAGGCCCATCCCCGCCGGTATCGGCCGCACCCGCTGGGCGGTTCGGGTGCCCATCGTCTTCAACCTGCGCTGAGGCTGGCCGTGCGGTGTCAGCCCAGACCCAGGCAAGCGCTGATTGATTGCGCTTCCCGTGCGGGCCAGGGCTGGCCCGCCCGTTTCGAGGGCCCTAAGCCCTTGAAACGGAAGCGTCCCGCGACTCGCGCGTCGCGGGACGCGAGCTGATCAAATGCTGGGAGGGCATTTGATCAGTATGTCCCCTAGGGTTGGGCTGACCCGTCGCCAATCTCGATCGGCTGCACCTTCCAGATGGTCTCGCAGTATTCCCGGATGGCGCGGTCCGAGGAGAACTTACCCATGCGCGCGACGTTGAGAATGGACATGTGGTCCCAGTGGCCCTGGTCGGTCCAGGTCTTGCTTACGCGATCCTGGCAGTCGACGTAGGCCCGGAAGTCGGCCAGGGCCATGAAGGTGTCGTGGTTCACGACGTGGTCGGTGAAGGGGCGAAACAGGGTGGTGTCCCCGTGGGAGAAGAGCCCTGAATTAATCAGGTCGATGACGGTCTTGAGCTCATGGTCGCCTTGGTAGTAGTCCCAGGGCCGATAACCCTCCTGCAGCCGATGCTGGACCTCCTGCGCCGTCATGCCGAAGAGGAAGAAGTTCTCGGCACCGACCTCCTCGCGGATCTCTACATTGGCCCCGTCCAGGGTGCCGATGGTGAGTGCCCCGTTCATGGAGAACTTCATATTGCCGGTGCCGGAGGCCTCCTTGCCCGCGAGTGAGATCTGCTCCGAGAGGTCGGCGGCCGGATAGAGCAACTGGCCGTTCTTGACGTTGAAATCGGGCATGAAGGCGACGCGGATGTAGCCGTTCACCTGGGGGTCGTGGTTGATCACCTCGCCCACCGAATTGATAAGCTTGATCATGAGCTTGGCGAGTGCGTAGCCAGGCGCGGCCTTGCCCCCGAAGATGAAGGTACGAGGGGGTACGTTGTGGTTAGGATCCTGCTTGATGCGGTGGTAAAGGGCGACAATGTGCAGCAGGTTGAGGTGCTGGCGCTTGTACTCGTGAAAGCGCTTGGCCTGGACGTCGAACAGGGTCTCCGGGTCGACACGGGTCCCGGTGTTCTTGGCGAGCCAGGCAGCGAGTGAGCGCTTGGCAGCGGTCTTGACCGCCCGCCACCGCTCCTTAAGGGCCGGGTCGGCCGCGTGCGGCTCGAGCTCCCGCAGGCAGTCCAGGTCCTTGAGCCAACGGTCGTTCCCGCAGGTCTCGGTAATCAGCTGAGCGAGTCGCGGGTTGCTGACCGCGATGAACCGGCGTGGCGTGACGCCATTGGTCACGTTGTGGAACTTGTCGGGCCAAAGGTCATGGAAGTCCCTGAGCACGGTCGTTTTGAGCAGCTCAGAATGAAGCTTGGCAACCCCGTTGACAGCGCTCGAGCCCACCACCGCCAGATGGGCCATGCGCACGCGGCGCTCATCCCCCTCGGCGATCAGGGACATCCGGGCCACCCGCCCCTCATCCCCGAGGAAGCGCACCCGCACCTCGTCTAAGAAGCGCCGGTTGATCTCGTAGATGATCTCCAGGTGGCGCGGCAGAAGCTTCTCGAAGAGCCGCACGGGCCAGGTCTCTAGGGCCTCCGGGAGCAGGGTGTGGTTCGTATAGCAGAAGGTCCTGCGGGTGATCGCCCAGGCCGTATCCCACTCCATACCATGCTCGTCCATCAAGAGCCGCATGAGCTCCGCCACGGCGATGGCCGGATGGGTGTCGTTGAGCTGGGCGACGAACTTGTCGGCAAAGCCGTCCAACGGCCCCGCCGTGTTCAGATGCAGGCGCACCATGTCCTGGAGTGAGCAGGATACGAAGAAATACTGCTGCTTCAGGCGCAGCTCTTTCCCCGCCTCGGGCTCGTCGTTTGGATAGAGGACCTTGGAGAGGGTCTCCGCCTCGATCTTGGCGTGCACGGCTCCGTAATAATCCCCCACGTTAAAGGATTGAAAGTCGAAGGACTCGGGGGCCTCGGATTTCCAAAGTCGCAGTAGGCTTACGTTGTCCACCCGGTAACCCAGAATGGGGGTGTCGTAGGCGACACCCACAACCTCCATATCCGCCACCCAGCGCACCCGCAAGTGTCCGTGCTCGTCCTGGTATTGCTCCGTGTGTCCACCGAACTTCACCGGGAAGCGCAACTTATAGCGGGGCAGCTCCCAAGGGTTACCGTTCTTCAGCCAGGTATCGCTTTTCTCCACCTGCCAGCCGTCGCGGATCTCCTGGTCAAAGATGCCGAACTCATAGCGGATCCCATAGCCGATGGCTGGGATCTGAACCGTGCTCAGGGAATCCATGTAGCAGGCGGCGAGCCGCCCCAGTCCGCCGTTACCCAGGCCTGGCTCTTCCTCCGTGTCCATAATCTGTTCGAAATCGAGCTTAAGCTCCTCACCTGCCTGCCGAGCCATTTCGGTCATCCCCAGGTTCACCAGGTTGTTCAGCAGGTGAGGCCCCAGCAGGAACTCTGCGGATAGGTAGCAGACCGTTCGCGCCTTATGGTCCTTGTAGGCCTTGGCGGATTTCAGCCAGCGATCGAGCAGGCGGTCGCGCACCGTGTAGGCGGCAGCCATGTAGAGGTCGTTGGGAGTTGCCGCCTCCCAGAAGCGGCCCTGCACATAGAAAAGGTTGTCCACATAGGCCTGCTTTTGGGCCTCTTTAGACATGCCGGTACGGGTGTGCTCGCGCTTTTCCGGGCTAGTTGGGGTCGGTGGGGTGGTCATGGTGTCGTACTCGGCTCAGAGATAGGCAAAAGGTTCAAACATTAGCACCTAGGGAAGCGCTGGTTGATTGCGCTTCCCGTGCGGGCCAGGGCTGGCCCGGCCGTTGCGAGGGCCTTAAGCCCTTGAAACGGGAGCGTCCCGAGAGGCGCGCGTGGCGGGACGCGAGCTGATCAAAGGCCGGGAGGGCATTTGATCAGCATCTCCCTAGAACGGCCAGACCCAGTCGTCATACTCCGGCTGGTCGATGCCGTGCTCGAAGGCGTAGTTACGGGCCTCGATCTGCAGGTCGCGGAGCTTCTCCTTCACATGGGCCCCCGCCACCTGGAGCCGCGGCACCCGGTTGATGACATCGATGGCCAGGGTGAAGCGGTCGATCTCGTTCTCGATGGCAAGCTCCAGGGGGGTGTTGATGTTGCCCTTCTCCTTGTAGCCGCGCACGTGGAGGTTGGCGTGGTTGGTGCGCCGGTAGGCGAGGCGATGGATCAGCCAGGGGTAGCCGTGGAAGGCGAAGACGATGGGCCTGTCCTTGGTGAAGAGGCTGTCGAAGTCCTTGTCGGAGAGCCCGTGGGGGTGCTCGCCGGCCGACTGCATCCGGAAGAGATCCACCACGTTGATGAAGCGCAGCTTGATGTCCGGGAAGTGCTCGCGCAGCAGGGCGGTGGCACCCAGGGCCTCCTTGGTGGGGATGTCGCCGCAGCCCACCATCACGGCGTCGGGCATGCCGCCCTGATCGTTGCTCGCCCACTCCCAGATGCCGACACCCTTGGTGCAGTGCTTGATGGCGGCATCCATGTCCAGGTACTGGAGGTGGTTCTGCTTGTCGCAGACGATGACGTTGATGTCGTCCCGGCTCTGCAGGCAGTGGTCCACGGTGGAGAGCAGGGTGTTGACGTCGGGGGGCAGGTAGATGCGGGTGACCTCCGGATTCTTGTTCACCACCACGTCGAGGAAGCCCGGATCCTGGTGGGTGAAGCCGTTGTGGTCCTGGCGCCAGACGGTGGAGGTGATCAGGAGGTTGATCGACGAGATGCGCGCCCGCCAGGGGATGTCCTCGCAGATGGCGAGCCACTTGGCGTGCTGGTTGTACATGCTGTCGATGACGTGGACGAAGGCCTCGTAGGTGGCGAAGAAGCCGTGGCGCCCGGTGAGCACATAGCCCTCGTACCAGCCCTCCAGGGTGTGCTCGGAGAGCATCTCCAGGACCCGGCCGTCGGGTGACAGCTCGCCGCCGTCGGCGTCCTCCGGCTTGTAGTCGCACAGCCAGAGCTTCTTTGAGACCTCATAGACCGCGTCCAGCTTGTTCGAGGTGTTCTCGTCCGGGCCGAAGACGCGGAAGTTGTCCATGTTCTTGGCCATGACGTCCCGCAGCAGCTCCCCCACGGGCTTGGTATTCATGGCGCGGATCTTCCCCGGCTGGGGGACCTTGAGGGCATAGTCCCGGAAGTCGGGCATGCGCAGGGCCCGGCGCAGCAGCCCGCCGTTGGCATGGGGGTTGGCGCTCATGCGCAGGGTCCCCTTGGGGGCCAGGGCCTTCAGCTCCGGCATGAGGCGGCCGCTCGCATCGAAGAGCTCCTCGGGCCTGTAGCTCTTCATCCAGTCTTCGAGCTGCTTCAGGTGGGCCGCGTTGTTGTGCATACCCGAGAGGGGCACCTGGTGCGCCCGCCAGAAGCCCTCCACCTTGCGGCCGTCCACCTCCTTGGGGCCGGTCCAGCCCTTGGGTGTGCGCAGCACGATCATGGGCCAGTGGCAGCGGGTCGCCTTGCCGCTTGAGCGGGCCTCTTCCTGGAAGCCGCGGATCTCCGCGTAGCAGGCGTCCAGGGTGGCGGCCATCTGCTGGTGCATCACCAGGGGATCGTCGCCCTCGACGAAGTGAGGGGTCCAGCCGTAGCCCCGGAAGAGGCTCTCCAGCTCCGCGTTGGGGATGCGCGAGAGGAGCGTCGGGTTGTTGATCTTGTAGCCGTTGAGATGAAGGATCGGCAGCACGGCCCCGTCGCGGATGGGATTGAGGAACTTGCTGGAGTGCCAGGAGGTGGCGAGCGGCCCGGTCTCCGCCTCCCCATCGCCCACGGCCACCACCACCAGGAGGTCCGGGTTGTCGAAGGCGGCACCGAACGCGTGGGAGATGGAGTAGCCGAGCTCGCCGCCCTCGTGGATGGACCCGGGGGTCTCCGGGGTGCAGTGGGAACCAATCCCGCCCGGGAAGGAGAACTGCTTGAAGAAGGCCTTCAGGCCCTCCTCGTCCTCGCTCTTGTTGGGATAGATCTCGGAGTAGGTGCCCTCCAGATAGACGGGGGCCAGCACACCCGGGGCCCCGTGGCCGGGACCGGCCAGGAAGATCGCCTCCTGATCGTGCTCATTGATGATCCGGTTGACGTGCACGTACATAAAGGCGAGACCGGGGCTCGCCCCCCAGTGGCCCAGGAGCCGGCTCTTGATGTGCCCCTCCTGGAGCGGTTCGCGCAGCAGGGGGTTGTCCCGCAGATAGATCATGCCGGCGGCGAGATAGCAGCAGGCCCGCCAGTAGGCGTCGATGGCAGAGAGCCGATCCGCGGAGAGGGGGGCCGGATGGGTGGTCGGATTGGTCATTCGTGCCTCCAAGGGTGGGTCGTCATGAGCGTCGGCCGAGACTAACCGCGCGCCATGACCGCCCGGTTACGGACAGACGGCAAGGATAGCATGCGCTGAAAGGCGGGCCGCCCGGCCCCGTCAGCCGTCGGACAGGGTGGCACCGGTGGTCGATCGACCTGTTCCGGGCGGGACCCGTGCCAGATCCCACGCCGCGACGGCCCATTGCCACAGCTCGGCGAGGGTCGCTGGCCTCTCGGGTGGGAGGGGCTGGCCGAGGTGGCGGAGGGCCTTCAGTACCGAGGGGAGCGGGTCGGTGGGATCGAGCGGGAGGGCGGCCTCGGATTTGCTGAGCTTGCGGCCCCGTGCATCGACCACCAGGGGGAGGTGGGCATATGCGGGTGTAGGCAGGCCAAGGGCGCTTTGGAGCAGGATCTGGCGCGGTGTGGACGTGGTCAGGTCGGCCCCCCGCACCACCTGGGTGACCCCTTGCCAGGCGTCGTCCACCACGACGGCGAGCTGGTAGGCGTGGATGCCGTCGGCGCGCCGCAGCACGAAGTCGCCGATCTCGCGTTGGACGTCTTGGGTCAGGGGTCCTTGGATGCGGTCGTCAAAGGCGACGGTGCCGGCCGGCACGCGCCAGCGCAGGGATCTCGGGCGACGGCCCGGCGGCAGACCCGAGCGGCAGGTGCCAGGGTAGACAGGACCCTCGATCCCCAGGGGGCCTTGCGCCGCGATCTGGGCCCTGCTGCAGCCGCAGGCGTAGATCAGGCCGAGGTCCGCGAGTCGCGCGATGGCTGCGGCATAGGCTGAGGTGCGGGCGCTCTGGTAGACCACGGGGCCGTCCCAGTGCAAGCCAAAGGCCTCCAGGGTCCTCAGGATGGCATCTGCCGCGCCGGGAACCTCCCGGGTCTGGTCCAGGTCCTCCATGCGGACCAGCCAGGTGCCGTGGTGATGGCGCGCATCAAGAAAACTGCCGATGGCCGCGACCAGGGAGCCAAGGTGCAGCGGTCCGGTAGGGGAGGGCGCGAAACGCCCCCGGTAGGGGAGCGGGCCCGGCGCCGGGCCCGCATCCTCGGACATGCCAGGCTCGGTTAGCCGCGCTGGCGTTCGCGGATCTCGTCCAGGGTCTTGCAGTCGATGCACAGGGTAGCGGTGGGGCGGGCCTCAAGGCGACGGACGCCGATCTCGACCCCGCAGGCCTCGCAGTAGCCGTACTCGTGGTCGTCGAGCCGCGCCAGCGCCTCGTCGATCTTCTTGATGAGCTTGCGCTCGCGGTCGCGGGTGCGCAGCTCCAGGCTGAACTCCGACTCCTGGGTGGCGCGGTCGTTGGGGTCGGGGAAGTTGGTGGCCTCGTCCTGCATGTGGTGGACGGTGCGGTCGACCTCCTCCATCAGGTTGCGCTTCCAGGCCAACAGCAGCTCTCGGAAGTGGTCCTCCTGACGGGGATTCATGTACTCTTCGTCGCCGACGGCCCGATAGGGCTCGACTCCGAGCGCCGTGGCATCTTGCTTTTGGACTTCCACCATTTCTCGACCCCCCGTTAGCTTGGGTTGGCGCCTCATCGCGTTGCTGCCGACCGGCGCGCTCGACCTCACTCGACCCGTCGCGGCAGGTCGGCGAACTGCAAAGCGGACCTTAATAGCAAATGCGGCCGAAACGGGCAACCCCCGCCGTCGCTAGGATTGAGGCGTCGATCCCTGGGGGCCGGGTAGGCGCCGGGCCGCTAAAGGCCGCAGGCTTGGGCAAGCGGCGCTTTATCAGCCCGCAGTCCATGGCTTAAGGCATAGGAGGTAGGGCGATGTACGGCTTCGAGGCACTGCTGTTCGATGTGGACGGGACCTTGGCGGACACGGAGCGCGATGGCCATCGGCCGGCGTTCAATGCGGCGTTCGCAGAGGCGGGTCTCGACTGGGAATGGGACCTGGCCCTGTATGGCGAGCTGCTCAGGGTGACGGGCGGCAAGGAGCGCATCCGCGATTACCTGCAGCACTGGCGTCCCGACTGGCGGGGCCCCGAGGATCTCGCGGGCTTCATCGCCGAGCTGCACCGCAGCAAGACCCGCCACTTCCTTGCGCTGCTGCGCGAGGGCCGCATCCCCCTGCGGCCCGGCATCCTGCGCCTGCTGCGCGAGGCCCGGAACGCAGGAGTCCGGCTGGGGATCGCCACCACCACGACCCCCGAGAACGTCACCGTGCTGCTGGAAAGCTGCGGCGAGCCTGGGGTGCTCGATTGGTTCGAGGTCATTGCCGCCGGCGACCTGGTGCCCAGCAAGAAGCCTGCCCCGGACATCTACCTCTGGGCGTTGGAGCGCCTGGGGCTGGCCGGCGAAGACTGCATCGCCTTCGAGGACTCTGACCTTGGCGTGCGCTCGGCCCGGGGGGCCGGGGTGGACACCGTGGTGGTGACCGAGAGCGCCTACACCGCGGGCCAGGATTTCACCGGGGCGGCCCTGGTGCTCGACCAGCTGGGCGAGCCGGGGAGCCCGTGCCAGGTGGTCTCGGGCGAGCTCGGCGGCATTGAGTATGTCGATCTCGGCGTCCTGGAGCGGCTTGTGGCGCGCCGCCGCGCCGAGGCACGAGGGTGAGCCCTGGGGGTATCAGACCGGGTGCCAGGGCGGGCGCCATTGAGCCCTTCCGGGCCATGCAGGTCTTCGCCCGTGCCAAGCGCCTGGAGGCGCAAGGGCGGGACATCGTACACCTCGAGGTGGGAGAGCCCGACTTCGCCACGCCGGCACCTATTTGCGAGGCGGGCAGGCGGGCGCTGGAGCAGGGTTTGACCCATTACACCCCGGCGACCGGGCTGCCAGCCCTGCGGGAGGCCATCGCCCGCTACTACCGAGAGCGCTACGCGCTGGCGCTCGCCCCCGAGTCGGTGATTGTTACCCCAGGGGCGTCCGGGGCGCTGCACCTGGTCCTCGCGGGGCTGCTCGATCCCGGGGACGAGGTCCTGCTGAGTGACCCGGGCTACCCCTGTTACCGCCACCTGGTAACGATCCTGGGCGGGCGGCCGCGCCTCGTCCCGGTGGGGCCCGAGCAGGGCTTCAAGCTGACGGCCGAGGGTGTCGCCGCGGCCTGGTCGCCGGCCGTCAGGGCCGTGCTTGTCGCCAGTCCCTCGAATCCCACGGGGAGCGTGCTCGACCGCGCCGAGCTGGCGGCGCTCTATCGCCTGACGCGGGAGCGCGGCGCCGCCCTGGTGGTCGACGAGATCTACCAGGGCCTGACCTACGAGGCCGCCGACCACACCGCCCTGGCGGCTGGGGCCGAGGGCCTGTTCGTCGTCAACAGCTTTTCGAAGTACTTCGGCATGACGGGGTGGCGGCTCGGCTGGGTGGTGTGCCCGGAGGCGTTCATCGAGGTGCTCGACCGGGTCGCCCAGAACCTCTACCTGGCCGCACCGACGCTCGCCCAGCACGCCGCGCTGGCGGCATTCGGCCCGGACACCAGGGCGGTGCTGGAGGCCCGCCGGGACGTCTATCGCCAGCGCCGCGACTTCCTTGCCGGGGCCCTGGAGCGGCTTGGCCTGGTCATCGCGGCGCGGCCGCAGGGGGCCTTCTACCTCTATGCGGAGGTCAGCGCCCTTGGGACTTCGGGTACGCAGCTCGCCGATGCGCTGCTGGAGCAGGCCGGAGTTGCGGTGACCCCGGGCGCAGACTTCGGATTAGCGGGTGCCGAGCGCTACCTGCGCCTCGCCTACACCACCGATCTCGCGCGCCTGCAGGAAGCGGAGAGACGCCTCGCTGGTTGGTTGAAGACGCGCTGATGCATCGCCCTGGGGCGCGACCGGCTGCCGGGTCGCAGAGGTCCAGACCCGCGTCGTCTTGAGCTAGGAGAGGCAGGCCAAGGTGCCGTGTCCGGCCGTCAGATCCCGCCGGCCTCGCGCAGGGCACTCTCGCGCAGGAGCTTGACCTGGAAGAGGGTATTGCGCTCCTCCTCCTCCAGGGCGGACTGGATGAAGTGGATGGTCCGCCGGTAGCGAGGGATGATGTTGTACTTGAGGGCGTTGACCCGCTTTTGCGCCTTGCGCTGCTCCTCGAGGAGACGGTGCAGGGCAATCTCCACCTCCCCAAGCTGGGCCAGCAGCACGGCGAGCTTCGAGAGGTTCTCCCGGGTGTTGTCGAAGCTCGCGTCGGTCCCGAGCAGGCCCACGGGCTTGAGCGGCAGCCGTTCTGCAGTCACCGCGGGGTACTCGACCCCTAGGCTCCGCCTCGGCAGGATGTCGACCCTTAGGGTCGGCTCTGCGCCGAGGGCGGCCTGGTGGATGCCCCGGCTGCCCATGCGCAGGTGGGTGATGGTCAGACAGCGATAGGCATCGTCCAACGCCCGTTCCGCCTCCTCCCGCAGACGCCGGTACTCGCCGATCCGCTCGTACACCAACCGGGTGAGAAGCTCGCGCTTTCTCTCAAGAAGATCATGGCCTTGCTCAAGAAACTTCGTCTGTTTCTTGAGCATCAGCAGGGTGTTCTTGGTCGGAGGGACCTTGATCAGTTGTTGGGCCATGCTAGGGCCTCCCTGCGAGGCGGCTCGGTCCTCGCCGGATCATCCCAGGCGAAGGCGCGTAGCTCAGGATCGGGAACATCGCTCCGGTGGGCATGGTGGAGCTAATCGCTGCCCTGGTAGTACTTTGCCAAGTCCGTCTCCTGCAAGCGGGTCAGGGTGTCCCGGGGGAACATGGACATGAGCTCCCAGGCCAGATTGAGCGTCGCCTCGATGCTGCGGTCTTCCGCCTCGCCCTGGCCCACGAAGCGCTGGTCGAAGGCATCGGCAAACTTGAGGTAGCGCCGGTCGCGCTCGGAGAGCTCGTCGGCGCCGATGATCGACGCCAGGTTGCGGGTCTCCAGGGCCCGGGCGTAGAGGGCATAGAGCTGGGCGGCGACCCGGGGGTGGTCCTCGCGGGTGTCGTCCTTGCCGATGCCGTCCTTCATCAGGCGGGACAGGCTGGGCGAGATGTGCACCGGGGGGTAGATGCCCTGGTTGTGCAGCTCGCGCGACAGCACGATCTGCCCCTCGGTGATATAGCCCGTGAGGTCTGGAATGGGGTGGGTGATGTCGTCCGAAGGCATCGACACCACGGGCATCATGGTGATGGAGCCGTGGCGTTCGTGGATGCGGCCGCAGCGCTCATAGATCTCGGCGAGGTCTGAGTACAGATAGCCGGGATAGCCCTTGCGTGCGGGGACGTCGCCCTTGGCGGTGGCGACCTCGCGCAGGGCCTCGGCGTAGTAGGTCATGTCGGTCATGACCACCAGCACGTGGCGATCGAGGTCGTAGGCCAGGTACTCGGCCGCGGTGAGCGCCGTGCGCGGCAGGGTCAGGCGCTCCACTGGGGGGTCGTCGGCGAGGTTGACGAACATCACCACGTTGCGCAGCACGCCGGAGTTGGCGAACTCGTCGCGAAAGAACTTGGCGTCGGCGTAGGAGACGCCCATGGCCGCGAAGACGATCGAGAAGCTGGACTCCTGATCCACCAGCTTGGCCTGACGCACGATCTGCGCGGCGAGCCTGTTGTGGGGCAGACCCGAGCCCGAGAAGATTGGCAGCTTTTGTCCCCGCACCAGGGAATTGAGGCCATCGATGGTCGAGACCCCCGTCTGGATGAACTCCCGGGGGTAGGTGCGCGCCGCCGGGTTGATGGCCGACCCGCCCACCGCGCGGCGAATGTTCGACAGGATGGGGGGGCGCCCGTCCCGGGGCTCGCCCAGGCCATTGAACTCCCGCCCCAGGATCTCTGGGGACAGGGCCATCTCCACCGGCTGATCGAGGAACCGCACCCATGTGGTGGTCAGGTCGAGGTCATCGGTCCCCTCGAAGACGAGGATCAGGGCCTCGCCCTCGGCGCAGCGGATGACCTGGCCATTGCGTTGGTTGCCCTGGTGGTCGCGAATCTGGACGCGGTCGCCGAAGGCGACGCCGGTGGTGCGCTGGGTCACGAGCAGACCCCCGCGGGCCTGGGTGACCGTGCGGTACTCTTTGATGCTCATCGCGCCTTACCCCCTTGGCCGGCCCGCTGGGCCCCGGTCCCGGTCCCCTGCGGGCGAGTCGTTTTCAAACGCATCGCCGTGCCCATGCTCGTGCTCATCCTCGTTTCCAGCCCGGTTCCGACCCTCGTTCCCATCAGGCGTGTGCCCCCTGCTTGGCGTATTCGAGGCGGATCTGCTCCAGGGTCTGCTCGCATTCCCGGTGGAAGGTGCTGATGCCGTCGAGCTGGTCGCTGTTGTAGGTCGACTTGCAGCGCCGTGCCTTGGCCAGCAGGGGCAGGCGCTGCAGCTCCTGAACCGGGACGCCCAGCTCGATCAGGGCCGCGCCGCGATCATAGATGGTCAGGGCCAGGTCCAGCAGGGCGTATTGCTTCTTGGGCGAGCAAAAGGTGTCCACCGGGTCCAGGGCGCTCTGCTGCAGCACGGCCTCCTTGATGAGGCTGGCCCCCTCTAGCTCCCAGCGCTGGGCGTGGGACAGTGCCTCTGGGCCCACCAGGTTGACGATGCGCGAGAGCTCCGCGTCGCGGGCCAGCAGGGCGAGGGCCTGGGCGCGGCGTTTCTCCCAATCCCGGTTGACCTCGGCGGACCACCACTGGGCGGCGGTGGCCACATGGCTCGAGAAGCTGGTCACCCAGTCGATGGACGGGTAGTGGCGGGCATCCGCCAGCTCCTTCGACAGGGCCCAGAAGGTCTCGATAATGTCCTTGGTATGGCTGGTGACGGGCTCGGAGAAATCGCCGCCGGGTGGCGAGACGGCCCCGATCAGGGTCACGGAGCCGCTGGCCCCGGCATAGGTCTCGACCCGGCCGGCACGCTCGTAGACCGCGGCCAGGCGCGAGGCGAGGTAGGCCGGGTAGCCCTCCTCGACGGGCATCTGCCCCAGACGCCCCGAAACCTCCCGCAGGGCCTCGGCCCAACGGGAGGTCGAGTCCGCCAGCATGACCACGTCGTAGCCCATGTCCCGGTAGTACTCGGCCATGGTCATGCCGACATACACGGACGCCTCCCGGGCCACTACCGGCATGTTGGAGGTATTGGCCACCAGGAGGGTGCGCTCCATGAGCTTGCGGCCGGTGTAGGGGTCATCGAGCTTCGGGAAGGTCTCGAGCACGTCGACCAGCTCGTTGCCGCGCTCGCCACAGCCCACGTAGACCACGATATCGGCATTGGACCAGCGGGCGATCTGCTGCTGGACCACGGTCTTGCCCGCACCGAAGGGCCCGGGCACGGCCCCCTTGCCGCCCTTGAGCTGGGGGAAGAAGGTGTCGATGACCCGCTGGCCTGTGATGAGCGGAGAGATGCCGTCGTCGCGGCGCAGGTAGGGACGGGGCCGCCGCACGGGCCAGCGCTGATAAAGGGTCAGGCGATGGCGGTGGCCGGCGGCGTCGCGCACATGGGCGATGGTCGCCTCGATGTCGTAGTCGCCCGCCGGGGCGATCTCCTCTAGGACGCCGGAGACGCCAGGCGGGACCAGGATGCGGTGCAGGATGCTGGCGGTCTCCTGGACGGTGCCGAGCACCAGCCCCGGGCCGACCTGGGCATCGGTCTCCAGCTCCGGGTTGGGCGTGAACTCCCAGGCCTTGGACCGATCCAGCGCCGGGACGCTCAAGCCTCGTCGGATGTAGTCGCCGGACTCCAGGGCGATCTTCTCGAGGGGGCGCTGCACCCCGTCGAAGATCCCCCCCATCAGACCCGGGCCCAGCTCCACCGACAGGGGCCAGCCCAGGCCCACCGCGGGCTCACCGGGGCGCACCCCATCGGTCGACTCGTAGGTCTGGACCACCGCCTGGCTGCCGCTCAGGGAGATGACTTCGCCATAGAGCCCGTATTCGCCGATCTTCACCTGCTCGCCGTTGCGGATGCCCGGCAGCTCGATGGTCACGATGGGGCCGTTGATGTCGCGGATGACACCGATTCGTTTCGTGTCGCTCATGGTTTCACCCGGTGAACAGGCTGCCGGTGTCGAAACCGGCGGGCAACAGGCGCTCCAGGATGACCTGCTGGATGCGCGGGCGCAGCCGCTCCAGGCGGCCTTCGAAGGTATTGTCGACCCGTTCGGTGTTGTCGAGATTGCCGACGAGAATGCCGCCCAGGGTTGGGATGGGCTCCTCGGCGAGGGTCAGGGTGCGCCCTGGGGCCGCGGCGGCACAGGTTTCCTCCCACAGCGTCGCCAACTGTTTGCGGTCCTGGGCATTGGCCGAAACCACCAGATCGCCCTCGATCTGGCGGGCGGCCGAGGCGAGCAGGCCCTGGAGCAGGGCGAGATAAGCCGGCGCGTCCTCGCGCAGGGCCTCGAAGCGGTCTCTCAGGCGGCGTTGCACGTCCTCGACCAGGTTCCAGCGCACCCGGTCGACCTGACTTTGCATCTTCAGCTCGCTTGCCTGGACCTGCTGGCGGAAGGTGCGCTCCCCCAGGGACTTGGCGATGGCCTCCTCACGCTGCTCGCGCAGGCGCAGGCGCTCCGCAGCCTCGCGCAGGATGCTGTCGCGGCTGCGCTGGCCGCGGTCGGCATACTCGGCCGCGAGGCGCTCGGCGCGGGCCAAGATGGCCCGTTCGAGTTCTTGTACCTGATTCACGATGACTCCCGAGAGGTCATGGTTGAGGTGCCGAACAGGGCCTGCAGTCGGGCAGCAACCTCGCTGGCGAGCACCGGGGGCTCCTTGAGCGGTGGGACGGCAACCACCACGATGCGCCCGCCCTCGCGGCGGACCTGCGCCAGGGCCGGAATGTCGGCCGCCATGAGCCGGTCATCCACGATGGCGAAGGCCTTGCTTTGGGTCCGGATCAGATCGCGAAAGACCTGATCGACCAGATCCGGCTCCGGGTTTGGGTAGGCCTCGAAGCCGATCAGCCGGAAGCCGTCGGCCAGGCTGTCGTCGCCCAGGAACAGCATCCGCGTTCGCAGGCCATGCTCTGCCTCTGAGGTCACTGCAGGATCTCCCCAGGCTCAGATGCGGTTCAGCAGCAGGATGCTCATGACCAGGCCGTAGATGGCGATGCCTTCGGCGAGGCCCAGGAAGATCAGGCTGCGGCCCAGGGCCTCGGGCCGCTCCATGACGGCGGCCAGCGAGGCGGCGCCGATGGGACCGACGGCGATGCCGGCGCCGATGGTGGAGAGCCCGGTGGGTACGCCGACACCCAGGATGGCGAGCCCCATCCCCGTCGAGATCTCGCTGATCTTCACGGCAGCCTCGCCGCTCGCGGCCATGGCGTCGCTGATGCCCAGGAACAGGAGCCCGAGCTGGGCGGCCAGGAAGGTGAGGAGCTGCAGGCCCAGGGCCGGCCTAAACCAGGGGCGCAGGCGGGGAGCAAAGGCGGGGCGCGCGTCCAAGACGATCCCGGTGGCGATGAGGCCGACGATGGCGACAGACATGAGGCCGACGAGCCAGTACATGATCAACTCCTCAAGGTTGCAGTAACGCTGAAAGGTCGCTCACCCCGGCGGTGGAGCGGCCCGGATTGGGAATTGGAGACCAAGCCATTCAAGTCCCTGCGCGCCGTGCCATGCGCAGGCGCACGGGGGCGAACGCATGCCCGTCCCCGGAAAAGTAACGGGAAAAGCCCTCATAGTACTCGAGGCGCATCACCTGGATCATCACGATGCCGCCCTCTAGGACCAGGATAAAGACGTTGCCGAGGACAATGGTGATCCAGTGCCCCGTGGTCTGCATCAGGTTGGCCAGGGTGAAGATGGCGCTCGACAAGGCCACATGATTGAGGCTGAAGGCGGCGACGCGCAGGAAGGACAGGGTGTTGGACAGATAGACGATGACGGTGTCCAGGGTCTCGATCGCCACGATGAGCACCTTTTCACCTGTAGGGCCGGACAAGTGGCTCCACTGGTTTAGGGCCAGGGCGATCAGGGACAGCACCGCCACCAGGGCGGGCACCGCGCCGAAGGACCCGGTCTGGGCGAGCTGATAGGCACCCGCCAAGAAGGCGAGGTAAAAGAGCAGGTTGACGGCTCCGTGGAGCCCGAACACCGCGCCGCGTAGATTGCCCGTCACAAGCCGGTTATAGATCCCGAGCAGGCAGGCCGTGATGATGAAGATGACGCCCCAGCCCAGGGCGAGCTTGAGCATCAGGATCGGGTCGTGGATGGGCGACATCCACAGGGCCGGTAAGATGTCCTCGTAGCCAAACACACTGCCGTAGAGGAGGCCGAAGGCCATGCTGGAGGCCCCCGCCAGGAGCCCGAACACGGTGAAGGGCCCGAGCTTACCGCGCAGATACCAAGCCACCAAGGCGATGACCGCACCCTGACCCAGATCGCCGAACATCATCCCGAACATCAGGAGAAAGGTCACGGCAAACAGGGGCGTGGGGTCGATCTCCCCATATTGGGGAATGCCATACTGCTGGACCAGAATGCCAAAAGGGGCGAGCAGACGGCTCTTGCCAGGCACCGTTGGGACCAGTGCCCGCTCGTCCGGCCGCGGGCTGCGGGCATCGAGCTGGAATGGCAGGGTGAGCGTCTCCTTGAGGCGTGTCTCCAGGTTCGCGACCTCACGGGCCGGGACCCAGCCGCAGAGACAGGCCAGGTAGCCGGCGCTGCGGATGCTAGGGTCCAGGGTGACGAAGGGCTCGGCCAGGGCGAGGGTCCGCTCGGCCTCGACCAGGCGGTCCTGGTGGGCCTCGGCCCAGGTGGCGATCTGCCGGCGCAGTGCCGCGCGCTCCTCGATAAGCCCGGAGCGGCGCGTCTCGATTTGGCGCTGGATCTCCCTGGGCTCGCTATCGAGTCCCTGGGGAATCGGCAGGGCCTGGAAGCCCGCTGCGTTGAGCACCGACCCGAGCTGAGCGGCCTCGTCTTCGCCGGGCGGTCCCACGATGATGACGTGGGCGTGATCGGCGGTGGTCATGTAGGTAAACAGCAGGTGCTTGGCCAGCGCAACCGCCCCTTCCAGTTGGCGGACGTTGTCCCGCGGGACGCTACCGACGAAGAAGTCCAGGAAGCGGGTCTTGGTCCGCAGCAATCTGAGATCGATGTTGAGGTTGGCGAAGTTCGCCAGTGCGGACTCCTGCTCGCGGATGGAGCGCTCGGCCTCGTCGAGGTGGCGCAGTTGCTCCTCGAATTGGAAGGCCTCCGCCCAGGCCTCTCCGAGCCATCGATTGAGCGCTTCAAGCTCCTCGGCCCCAACCACCCGGATGGTGTCGATCTCCGGGTCCCTCGGCAGGGGGGCAAGGCGGGCAATCTTGTCAAGCCGCGAGCGCGCCTGCTGGAACAGCTCGCGATAGGGCCGTCCCGGCAGGTTGACGAGCTCGCTCTCCGCCGGTGGCCGGGGATCTGGGTGGAAACTCTCTGTCTCTGCCAGGGTCAGCGACGCCCGCGGCAGGTCCTCCGTCAGGGTCAGCAGGCGGACATGCTTCATGGGCCGGGGCATCAACATCGCAGGGGTACCTCCGGGGTCAGGCCGCCTTGGCCGTCATGGGGGCGAGGGGGCAGACGGGCTCGGCGAGACCAACGGCGACCCCCACAAGCTGGGTCGGCAACTGCAACAGGTGCCCCTGGACCAGGGCAAACAGGGCGCGGAACTGGGACTCACGCAGGATCAGATAGGCGAGGGCGCGGGCCACCGCGGACGCGCTCAAGGCGAGCACCCGGCGGGCCTCGTCGGCCATGTAATGGTGCAGGCGCTGCTGGATCTCGATGAGATTGCTGGCACCCGCAAGCAGGGCGTCCAGCGGCGCCGGCAGGGCCTCGATCACCTGCTCGAAGGTCTCGAGCTCAACCAGCTCCAGGAGCCTGTCGCGGTGCAGCAGGCGGAAGGAGGGGACGAGCTGGTAAAAGGTCTCGGATGGCGACAGCCGGTAGGAGAAGCGAAACCGCATCAGACACTGGACATCCTCGCGGTCGAGGAGGGTGCCGACCAGATGCTGCAGGGGCTGGAGGCTGGCGTCGTGGAACTGTCTTACCTGGCGGGCCAGGCCGGCGTAGTAGCGCTGGTCGATCGCGGCCTCCAGGGCGAAGGGCTCGCGGCGCTGCTCATAGGCCTCGCGGGCCTGGCGGGCGATCAGGACATGGGGCCCCTGCTCGAGCTGGCGGAGCAGCTCCAGCACGTTCTCGGCCCGGAACAGCTCCTGGTGCGGGAGGCGTACATGGGGCGGCAGGTCGTAGAGATTCTGGCGGATCTCCTGCTGGTCGAGGTCGTAGAGCTTGCCGCGGATCAGGGTCTTGAGGTTGAACAGGGCATACTTGCGCGCCCAGGCCATGATCAGGGCCCGCTCGGCCGCAGTCATGGGCCGGACCAGGATGGCAAGCTCCGCGAGCAGGAGCGAGATCAAGGCCTGCTCGACGGCACGGCTCTTGGCGCGGACGGTAACGTGCTCGTCGATGAGTGAGGCCAAGCCAAAACGGGCCGCCAAGTCGTCCAGCCCGAGCCCGGCCAGCTCCGCCAGCTCGCTGGGCCGGAACAGACGGGTCGACATCACCGAGACGCGGGTATTCAGATAGGCCTGGGCGGCGGCTTGACTCATGCTCACATCCGCTGGATTGGGCGCCTGCTCGGTAAGGGGCGGTGTGGCGTCACAGCTCGGGGGAGATCAGGACCTGAAAGGCGGCTGCGAGGGCGTCGGCCTCCCGTTCCTCCGCCATGTTTCGCAGTTGCACATGGCGCTCGTCGTAACGGCGCTTGAGCTCTGCCACGGTCTGCTCGGCGCGCTCCTGGGCCTTGACGATGTAGCTGCGGTGCAGCTCGGGGATGCGGGCGGTGAAGCGTGCCTCCTCGGCGCGGGCCTCCTGCAGTGCAGCCTGGATGATGCCCTCCTGCTGCGCCTCGGCCTGTTGCGCGATCTTTTCGGCGCGCATCTCCGCCTCGAGCAGTCTTTGCAGCGTATCGTCCACCTGGGCCACCTCCCGTGCGAGCCGAGCCGGGTTTCGAAAAGGTGTGCGGAGCGTACCGCAACAATCGAGAAAACGAAATGCCTCACCGACGGGGCCAGGCGGCCGCGCGGCTGTCTGGATACCTTCGATCCGCTGCCCGCCCGTCTCTTTGGCCCCACCGATCCTCCGGCGGGGTGCTAGAATCCGGGTGCGTGCCGCGCCCGAGTCCGGCCCCGATCGCCGCCGGTGTTGGTGGCCGTCACGGTACGCCAGCTCCAGCCGTCGAGCTGTGTGAGACGGATCACACGGGAGCCGCATTGCACACCAGGCGAACGCTGCGATGGTCCAGGCTCGGTGCGCCCGCCTACGATGGCGGCGCGTTCGGGCCCCGCGTGCGGCCTCCCGCACCGGCTCCTGCCAAGGCCGGGCTGGAGCCGGGTTGTCTGGGGGCGCCCGCCTGCCGCAGGGACGTTTCCGCACGCCTGCCTGGGTCCCGGATCAGGGGCTGCCGGATCAGGTACGGCCAGACCAGGGGGTGTTGAGTGACCAGTGCAGAGAGGTCCAAGGCCCAGTCGCTTGCGGTGGACGAGGCGATGAACCGGGTGCTGGCGGCGGAGCGCGACGCGCGTCTGGTGGTGGCGGAGTGCCGTGCCGAGGCGGCGCGTATCGTCGCCGAGGCCGAGATGCGGGCCCGTAGCTTGGCGAGTCGAAGCGAGGGGCGCATCAAGGCCGCCCATCGCATCGCCGATGCGGCCATCGCCCGCGCCCTCGCCGCGTTGGCCGAGGTGCCGCCCGGGTCTTGGCTTGAGCAGGAGGCCGAGGCCGCCAAGGCCGCCCGTGAATCGGGTCCCGGCCACAGCCCCGGCCACATCCCCGGCGAGCCGCGCGCCATCCCCGAGGCGCTGGAGCGGGCCTTGGATGCCCTGGTGGACGAGATCCTGGGGGGTGCGGCTTGACCGTCTCCCCGATCTTCGCCTACGCGCAGGCGCGCATCCAGGCCCGCTACGGGGCCCTGCCCACGGAGGAGGACTGGCAGCGCCTGGCCGGTGCCCGCACCCTGGGTCTCTTCTTGGAAGAGGCGCGAGAGGGGGCCCTGCGGGACTGGGTCAAGGGCTTTTCTGCGTCGAGCGATGCCCATGACCTGGACCGGGGGTTGCGGGTGATCTGGACGGAGAGCGTGGATCAAGTGACCCAGTGGATGCCCAAGCCCTGGCGGGGGTCGGTCGCCTGGCTTCGGTGGCTGCCGTTGCTGCCCATCCTCGCCCATGCGGCGGGGGGCGGGCCGCTGCCTGAATGGGCAGACCGGGACCCGATCCTGCGCACCTGGCGGGGCGCGGACGGGACCCTGGACCCTGCCGCCCTGAGCGCTGCGGGTGCCGGGGCCCTGCTGGTGCCGCCGCCGGAGCTGGCCCAGGCCTGGCGGGCCCAATGGCGGCGCCTGTGGCCGGCCTGCGGAAGGCGCTTGGCGTCCAGCCTGCAGCACCTGGAGGCGATGGCCGCGCGCCACATGGCGGCCTTCCGCAGTGCCGGGGGCGACGCCGCCTGGCCCCTGCGACGAGAGCTTCGGGAGCGGCTGCGGCTCGACTTCCATCGCCGGCCGTTGGAGCCGACGGTCGCCTTCATCTTCCTGGCGCTGGTGGTCCTGGACCTGGAGCGGCTGCGCGCCGCCATCATGCAGCGTGCACTGTTCTCCTCGCAGGAGCCGGTCTGATGTTGCGCCCGGCCTCGACGCGCTGGTTTGAGGTCCTGTGCGCGCGCAGCGAGAGCGTGCCCACGGTGGCGGAGCTGGCGGCGACCGGCGCCGTGGAGGTCGAGATCCGCGACCGCGCACCGACCCACTGCCCGGTGGCAGAGCTGACCGTCGCCCTCGCCGAGTACTCCGACCTGGCCGTACGCTACCAGCGTTACTGGGCCCGTGGGGTCCTGCTCCGCAAGCCCCTGGTGGTGCCGCCAGCGGTGGCGCTCGAGCGGGGTCTGGCCAGGATCCAGGCCTGGCGGCGCGAGGCCGATCCCCTCATCGACACCCTCCAGGCCTGCGAAGAGGAGCTCACTGGGCTCAAGTGGCTGAGCGAGATTCTGGCGCGGGTCGCCGAGAGCAGCCTGAAGTTTGCCCTGGTCACGGAGAGCGGCCCTGTGCTCGGGACCTTCTGCGCCATCCTGCCTGCGGATGTGGACCCAACGTTTCCGGATTGGATTCTGCCCCGGAGTGTCCCTTGGAAGGACGAGCGCTGCTACATGATCCTGGGACCAGCCGACCGCCTGGAGCAGGTCAAGTACCAGGTCAAGGCGCTGAAGGGCCGGGTCATCGAGCGGCCGGCCTGGCTCAAGGGCGGGGCTCGGGACTCCCTGGCGCGCATCGCGGCGCGGCGCAACTTCCTCTCCAGCCGCGTGGTGCACATCTACGCGGAGCTCGACAACCTGTTCGAGGACTATGGTCTCGATGCGGTCCTTGGAGACCTGGGCTGGCTCGCCTGGTTTGCCGAGCACGTCGGTGCCTTGGAGACCGCCAGCGACCACCTGGTCTGGGTCACGGGTTGGACGGACGATCTCAGCGGCGCCAGCCTGACCCAGGCCCTGGACCGCGCCCGCACCCGGGCCCTGGTGCGGCTCGCGCAGCCCCCGCCGGGGGCCAGGCCCCCGCAGGTGCTGGACAATCCTCCATGGATCAAGCCCTTCGAGCCGTTCGCGCGCGCCTTTGGGGTGCCGGGGAGCGACGAGGCCGATCCGACCCCGGTATTGGCGATCGTGGTACCGCTGCTGTTCGGCTACATGTTCGGGGACCTCGGACAAGGGCTTATCCTGTTTGTCCTGGGGTGGCACCTGCGCCGGCGTTACCCAGAGGCGGCCATCATGCTCCCGGCTGGCCTGTCAGCGATGGTCTTCGGGGTCCTGTTCGGAAGTCTATTCGGCCGCGAGGACCTGATTCCGGCGCTGTGGCTGCATCCTCTGGCGCACCCGATCCCCGTCCTCGCCGTTCCCCTGGTCTTTGCCGTCGGACTGCTGAGCCTCGGACAGCTCCTCGCCGGGCTGGGCGCCCTGTGGCGGGGGGAGCTGGTGCGCTGGCTGTCGACCGATCTCGGCTTTCTGGTGATGTACCTGGGCCTAGTCGCTTGGGTCGGCGGCATACTGGCGTCGGGGGTCATCCCATTGCTGGGTGCTGTCTGGTATCTGCTCGGCAGCTTCGTCATCCATCGCCAACTGGTCGGCACCCTCGCCGCCGTGGGACACCTGGTGGAGGGGGGGATGCAGCTCCTGGTGAACACCCTGTCCTTCGCGCGGGTCGGGGCCTTCGCGCTCGCCCATGCGGCCCTCTGCGCGGCCGTGGTCACCATGGCCGACGCGGCGCCTCTCTGGGCGGCGGTCCTGATCATGGCCTTGGGCAACCTGCTGGTGATTGCCCTCGAAGGGCTGGTGGTCTCCATCCAGACGACCCGGCTCATCCTCTTCGAGTTCTTCAACCGCTTCATGCGCGGCTCGGGACGTGTCTTCCGCCCGCTTCCGCCCCCGCCGGCGCTGACGGTGACCGGGTAGCAGAACGAATGAATGATCGCTGACGGCCCGCCGTCAGCGGCAGGCTCAAACGGGAGAAATGGTATGAAACGGCAAGTTCTGGTGGCTGCCTCGCTGGTGCTGGTGGTAGCGCTGATGGCGGCGCTCGGCAGTCTGATCCTTTGGAACCCGGGTGCTCTGGCGGCGGAGGGCGCGCTGACGGTGAAGTCCGTGGAAGCCGCTGTACTCCAGTGGGGCTATGTCGCCGCGGCGCTCGCAACCGGATTGTCTGCGCTTGCGGCCGGCTATGCCGTGGCCTCCGTCGGCACAGCGGCGGTGGGGGCCATGGCCGAGAAGCCCGAGCTGTTCGGGCGGGTGGTGATCCTGGTGGGTCTGGCGGAGGGTATCGCCATCTACGGGGTCATCATCTCGGTGCTGATCCTCAACCGGCTCTAGCGGGGCCGCCATGCCTACCCGCTGCGCCTTCATAGGCGACGAGGTGAGCGCGGTCGGGTTCCGTCTGGCCGGGGTGGCGGTTCATTGCCCGGCGCCCGCCCAGGCACCGGCCCTGTTCCGGCGCCTGCGCGGCGAAGCGGCGCTCATCCTGCTGACCCAAGAGGCCCAGGGGTGGGTGGGCGAGGCGGCCGTGCGGGCGGCGACCTTGGCCGGATGGCCGCTGGTCCTGGTGATCGGCGACGTGCGCGGGAGGCACAGCCCACCGGACATCGCCGCCCTGATCCGGCGTCAACTGGGGATGGCCGAATGAACGCCGAGGAACGTGCCCAGGGTCTGCTCAAGCTCATCGCGGGCTATCAGGCCCAAGAATGCCGCGACGCCATCGAGCGCGCCCGCGCTGAGGCAAGGGAGATCCTCCGCCGCGCCTGGCGCTTGGAGCGGGACCATGTACACACCAGTGTCGCGGCGGAGCGCAGCCGCGCTCGGGCCCTCATCCAGGCGGCCCGCGCCGAGCGGGCGACCCGCGAGCGTATGAGCGGCGACCGTTTCCGCGCCCACCTGCTGGCCCTGGCGTGGCCTCGGCTGATGGACAAGCTGCATGAGCGCTGGCAGGACCCGCAGGGCCGTGAGGCCTGGGTCGCCCAGGCGCTGCAGGCGGCCTTGGCCGTACTGCCCCTCGGTCCCTGGACGGTACGGCATGCCCCGGACTGGAGAGACGGTGCGACCGCCGCGCCCTGCGTCGCCTTGGCCGAGCGGTTCGTCGGGAGCGGCGTGCCTGCGCCGCGATTCCATGCCGACCCGGCGGTATCCGCCGGGCTGATCGTGGAGAGCGGGACGGCCCAGCTCGACGCCAGCCTGGCGGGGCTGCTCCAGGACCGTGCGCGTCTTGAGGCGCGTCTGCTGGCCCTCCTGGCGAGAGAGACCGCGGCACCTGATGCCGCGGCGATCGGCGCTGCCGGGGCGGGCCCCGCGACAGACGACCCACACCAGGAGGCGCAGCCATGAGTGAGGCATCGACCACCTGGATCAGCGGACCCGTGCTGCGTGCAAGGCCCCAGGGGTCCTTTCGGCTGCGCGAGGCCGTCACCGTGGGTCCTGACCGCCTCCTCGGCGAGGTCATTCGCATCGGGCGGACGGAGATCGTCGTGCAGGTCTACGAGGACACCAGCGGGCTGCGCCCGGGCGCCCAGGTGGTTGGCAACGGCCGCCTCCTGTCCGTTCGCCTGGGGCCCGGTCTACTCGGCAATATCTTCGACGGGCTGTTGCGCCCCATGAGCGCCGCCGAAGGGGCCTTCGTCACGGCGGGGATGCGTGAGGAGACTCCCGGGCAGTTCGGATTTCGGCCCCGGGTCACGGTCGGGGACAACCTTGGGCCCGGTGCCGTCATCGGGGAGGCGGGGCGCGCCAACGGGAATGGAGAGGGTGACTTGGCCCAGTTCTGGGCCCAGTCCTGCCTGGTGCCGCCGGATGCTCCGGGCGGCGAAGTGGTCTTCGTGGCGCCGCCGGGCTCCTACCGGGAGGACGAGCCCATCTGCCGACTGCGCGGCGTCAAGGGCGAAATGCAGGACATCGCCATGTCCCATCATTGGCCTGTGCGCATCCCGCGGCCGGTGCTCAAGCGTCTGCCTGCGGATGAGCCCATGGTCACCGGCCAGCGGGTCATCGACTGCCTGTTTCCAATCCCGCGCGGCGGGACGGCGGCGGTGCCGGGTGGCTTCGGCACGGGCAAGACGGTCCTGCTGGAGACCATCGCCAAGTGGTGCGACGCGAACGTCATCGTCTACGTCGGCTGCGGCGAGCGGGGCAACGAGCTGGCGGGGCTGCTCGGTGAGTTCCTGGAGCTGGAGGATCCGCGCAGCGGCCGGCCCCTGCTGGAGCGCACCGTGGTCATCGCCAACACCTCGAACATGCCGGTCTCGGCGCGCGAGGCGAGCATCTACACGGGCATCACGGTGGCCGAGTATTTCCGCGACCAGGGGCTCAATGTGACCCTGATGGCGGACTCCACCAGCCGCTGGGCCGAGGCCCTGCGCGAGGTGTCGGGCCGCCTGGGGGAGCTGCCGGGGGAGGCCGGTTATCCTGCCTATCTGAGCAGCCGTCTGGCGGATTTCTACGAGCGCGCCGCCCGGGCGCGGACCCTGGCCGGGACCGTCGGCGCGGTCAGCGTCTTGGGGGCCGTGAGTCCGCCCTCAGGGGACTTCTCCGAGCCGGTGACCAACCACACCAAGCGCTATGTCGGTTGCCTCTGGGCCCTGGATGTGCGCCGGGCCCAGGCGCGTTTCTACCCAGCCATCCACCCGTTGCAGTCCTACAGCGTGGTCGCCAAGAACCTGGCCCGCTGGTGGCACGGTCAGGACTGCACGCGCTGGGAGGAGCTGCGCCGGCGCTTTCTCACCCTGCTTGAGGAGGAGGCGCGGCTGGAGCGCATGGCCCGCATCATCGGGCGCGACGCCATGCCGGAGCACCAGCGGCTGATCCTGCTCTGTGCCCAGCTCGTCAATCAGGCCTTCCTGCGCCAGTCCGCCTTCTCGCTCAACGACCGGTACGCCACACCGGCACGCCAGGCGGTGATGATGCGCCTCATCGGTCGCTTCATCGAGGGGGCCGAGGCCCTGCTGCAGGCGGGGATCGCCCCTGAGGCCATCGCCGCCGAGCCCATCTTCCGCTCCCTGATGCGCATGGGCGAGGAGATCCCCGAGGGAGACTGGGACCGCTTCTCCGCGATCGACCGCGACCTCACGGCCACCCTGCGCAGGCTGAGGCAGGCCAGAGACGAACAGACAGCCGCCGCGGCGGATGGAGGGACCTGATGGGTGAAGGCAACGCTCACCAGATGACGTGCCGGTGCGGAGCTGCACTGGACGCTGACGCGGTGACAGTCCCATCGGTCCGCGCCCCGGAGGGGACCCCATCCACGCTAAGAGGCCCCGCCACGCCGTCGCGGGGGAGCCGGGCGGCGCTGACGAGCGATCACCGACCTTCGAGACCGCCATGTATGCCAGACTGATCGGAGAGGAGATTGCCGAGCGCGCCGAGGGGCCGTTGCTCTTCCTGCGCCGCAACGTCGACGTCGGGCTCAACGAGGCGGTGGAGATCGAGGCTGCCGACGGGCACCGGCGCTTGGGGCGGATCGCCGCCCTTGATGAGGACTCCGTGACCGTGGAAGTGCTCGACGATACCGCCGGGCTCGCCCTGCAGGGGACGCGGGTGCGCTTCTTCGGCGAGCCGCTGCGGTTTCGTGTGGGACCAGGTCTCCTCGGGCGGGTTTTCAACGGGGTCGGACAGCCGCTGGACGACGGACCCCCGCTGGCCGCCGAGCGCGCCTTCCGGGTGGAAGGTCTGCCCATGAAGGCATCCGCCCGCCAGGCACCGACGGAGTTCCTGGAGACGGGGTTCACGGCCATCGACTTGATGAACTCCTTGGTGCGCGGCCAGAAGCTGCCGCTCTTCTCGGGGGGCGGGCTGCCCCACGATAGGATCGCGGTAGACATCGCCTGCAATGCGCGTTTGCCGGGGGCAAGGGGCGACGAGGCCAACTTTGCCATCGTCTTCGCGGGGATCGGTATCCCCCACGAGAGCGCCCAGTTCTTCCGCGACGAGATGGAGCGCAGCGGGGCGCTCGCCCGCACCGTGCTATTTCTCAACCTGGCGAGCGACTCCAGCGCCCAGCGCCTGTTGACCCCGCGCTTCGCGCTGACGGCGGCGGAGTACATGGCCTTCACCGAGGGCAAGCACGTCCTCGTGATCCTCACCGATATCACGAATTACTGTGAGGCCCTGCGGGAGGTCTCGGCCAGCCGCGGCGAGGTCCCGAGCCGCAAGGGTTACCCCGGCTACATGTATTCGGATCTGGCGACCCTCTATGAGCGGGCCGGACGCATCCGGGGGCTGGCGGGCTCAGTCACCCAGATCCCGATCCTGAGCATGCCCTCGGACGACATCACGCACCCCATCCCGGACCTGACCGGTTACATCACCGAGGGCCAGATCGTCCTCGACAGGGACCTGCACCGGCGCGACCTCTACCCCCCCATCCGAGTCCTGCCCAGCCTGTCGCGCCTGATGAAGGACGGGACAGGCAAGGGCCTGACCCATGCGGATCACCCGGCCCTCGCGGCCCAGCTCTACGCCGCCTATGCCCAGGCCCAGCAGACCCGCATCCTCGCCAGCGTGGTGGGCGAGGACGGCCTGTCGCCGACGGACCGCCAGTACCTCGCCTTTGGCGATGCCTTCGAGGAGCAGGTGGTGAGCCAGGACGCACCGCGCACCCTGGATCAGAGCATGGCGGCAGGCTGGCACGCCCTGCGCGCGCTGCCGCGCTCGGAGTTGCATCGCCTGAGCGATGCCCAGATCGCCGCCCATCTGGGGGACTGAGCTGGGCGAGGCTCGACGAAGGGGGACTGGAGGGCAGACCATGTCGATCCGCGAGGCCATTCCCACCCATAGCGCCTTCCTGGAGCTCAAGGAGGAGCGGGCCGGCATGCAGGAGGGCTACCGCTTCCTGGATGAGAAGCGGCTGATCCTCGCCTCAGAGATCCTGACGGCCCTGGGTCAGTACGCCCAGGACCTGGAATCCTTCAGGGCAGACTATGCGGCGGCTGGGCGGGTCCTCGCCGCTGCGGTTGCCCGCCACGGGCTCGAGGGGCTGAGTGTCTATCCACCGCTCGCCGGACCCCAGGGGGAGGCCCGCAGGAGCGAACGCTCGGTCCTGGGGGTGCGGGTCCAGGCGACAGACTGGCCAAGGGCAGTCGGCCCGGGTCCTGAGAGCCCCCAGGGCCAGCAAGGCGCCGAGGCCGTGGATCGCAGTCCCGAGGGCGATGCCTGCCGCATCGCCTTCGCGGCCCTAATCCCCCATTGTGTGCGCCTGGCCGACCACGCGGTCAACCTGGAGCGCCTGCGCGCCGAGTACGCCCGCACGGCGCGACGCGCCAGGGCCATGGAGGATGTGCTGCTACCCGAGATCGATGCCACCCTGGCCGCCATCGACACCGCTCTGGAGGAGTTGGAGCGGGAGGAGGCGGTGCGCGTGCGGCGTACCAGGGGCTGAGGTTCAGGTCCGCGGGTCCCGCACCTCTTGGACGCCGCGGCAGGCCTGAGGGCTACCGGCGCGACGGCTGCTGCGTGATCGGCGCTGGCCGGGCTTTACGCCCCCTCGGCCCGTGAGGTTCAATGCGGGTCTTTCCCAGCCGCCCTGGCGGTCGCAGAAGGAGCGTCTTGATGAAACAACTCCGCATCGCGGTGGCCGGCGTCGGCGGGCGCATGGGGCGCACCCTGGTTCAGGCCGTGACTGAGTCTGATGGCCTGGTGCTCGGGGCGGCCACCGAGAGGTCCGAGAGCAGCCTGATCGGGACAGATGCCGGTGAGCTGGCTGGGGTTGGGCGGCTCGGCGTGCCCGTGCAGGCCGATCTGGCCAAGGCGACCGATGCCTTCGACTGCCTGATCGACTTCACGGCCCCGGCTGCGACCTTGCGCCATCTTGGCATCTGCCGGGCCGCCGGGCGCCAAGCCGTGATCGGCACGACTGGCCTCAGCGCCGAGCAGAAGGCCGGGATCGCCGCCGCGGCACAGGAGATCGCCATCGTCCTTGCCCCCAACATGAGCATTGGGGTCAACCTCTGCTTCAAGCTCCTGGACATCGCCGCCCGGGTCCTTGGGGATGAGGTGGACATCGAGATCATCGAGGCTCACCACCGCCATAAGGTGGATGCACCTTCGGGGACGGCGCTGCGCATGGGAGAGGTGGTCGCCTCGGCGTTGGGGCGCAACCTGGACGAGGTCGCGGTCTACGGGCGCCAGGGTCAGATCGGGGCTCGGGAGCGGCGCACCATTGGCTTCGAGACCATCCGCGCCGGGGATGTGGTCGGGGAGCACAGTGTCTGGTTCGCAGCGGAGGGCGAGCGGGTCGAGATCGCCCACAAGGCGTCGAGCCGCATGACCTTCGCCAAGGGCGCGGTGCGTGCCGCCCGCTGGCTGGATAGCCGCGCCAAGGGCCTCTACGACATGCAAGACGTCCTGGGGTTGCGGGGGCTGTAAGGGCAGGCGGGGCAGCATGCCGCCGAGAGCTCCTTTGCCTGGGGTGGGTCTGATTCGGCCTCGACCTTCAGCCCGCGTGCCGCCGCGTCATCGCGGCCGAGGGTGTCTGAGCGCCTCTGGCCCTCGTCCCCGTTGGCGGGGAGCACAGAGGGCATCAGGGTCCCCGAGTATTGGCTTTGCGCTCCGTTGACGGCCATCCAGTGGCCGAGATGGGGACCGCTGATGAGGTCGGGGATCAGGCCCTCCGGGCCCTCGCTGTGGCATCCTCAGTGTGTTGCGTCCCTCAGGTGCGCAGCCGCAGCTGAGTTTCCTCGGGTACGGGATTCTGGCGAGTCGCGCCCTTTGCCACCAAATGCTACGCCAGGCGTTCGATTGTCCCGTGACGGCGACCTCCATCGGGTCGTGCTCCAGCCCTTCCGCGATGACGATGCGGCAGTTGGTACAGGCCGTCACCAGGGTCTCGACCCCCAGGGCATCGGGTGTGCCCTTCTTGCCCTTGAGGGCCTTCAGGCGCAGTTCTTCCGCCCCCTCGTTGGCGCTCACCCCTGCGCCCCCGCCGCGGCACCCGTTCATGCGCCCGGCGCCGGTCATCTCCGGCTGTTTAGGCGCGACCATCGCCAACAGACGGCGCGGCTGGGCCAGGACGCCGCCGCGCCGCGCGACCCGACAGGGGCCATCTGATGCGAGCGACTGGCAAATCTGGCGTACAGCCTCAGGTGGCGAGCCTGTCTGAACGGATCGCTGACTTGCGCTCCGTTGCGGATAGACGTTGTCAACGACCAGTTCGAGTGCCCTGAATCCCTCGCAGGAGATCGGCAGCGCCCAGACCCGGACCCGGACCCGTAATCCCGATGTCGTGATCAATCATGTCAAGGTCTGTCTCGCTGCGACCACCCTCACCTGGTGCTAGGGTGCCCACCTGGAGAAGGCGCCGCCCCGGCGCCATGCCACCGCCAAGCACACCGAATACGCCTTCGGCCATCTGTGTCGCGCCCTCGCCGAGGACCTCGGCGCACAGGGTTGCGGTATCGATTGCCAGGGCGACGAAAAAGCCACGCGAAATCCCTGCATTGCCGCGGTGATGGACCTCGTGGCCTGAGGGAAAATAGGAAACGTCCGTCAGCGAGGAGACAGGGATCTTGGCGCAAACAGGCGATGCCATTGCCGGGAAGGAAAGGGTCACCGGTGTCATCCTGGCTGGGGGGCAGGCGCGCCGCATGGGCGGTCGCGACAAGGGGCTGGTTCCGTTTCGCGGCCGGCCCCTGGTGGAGTGGGTCATCGCTGCCCTGGCCCCGCAGGTCGCTGCCTTGATCATCAATGCCAATCGCAACCGGCAGGCCTACGAGGCGTTCGGTTACCCGGTCGTCGCCGATCAGATTGAGGGTTTTCAGGGCCCCTTGGCCGGCTTTGCGAGCGCCATGGCGGCCGTCACCACCCCCTGGGTGGTGACGGTCCCATGCGACGGTCCCTTTCTGGCCCCGGACTTGGTCCAGCGCCTGGTTGCAGCCCTGCTGAGCGACGGGGGCGCCGAGCTTGCGGTGGCCACCGACGGGCAGCGATTGCAGCCCGTCTATGCCCTGCTGCCCGTGGCCCTGGCGCCGAGCCTGCGGGGCTTCCTCGCTGCAGGCGAGCGCAAGGTCGATCTCTGGTACGCCCGGCACCGGGTGGCCCTGGCCGACCTCGGTGACCGGGCCGAGAGTTTCGCGAATATCAATTCGGACGAGGATGCGGCCCTACTGCGGGAGGAGGTTCCGCCGTGAGTCCGGGGTGCCCCCCTGACTTGGCACCTGCGCCTAACGCGGCACCGGCAAGACCAGGCTCCTCGGCCGGGTCATCCCCCTCCTCGAGGCGCCGGGGCCCAGCTTGTCCTGCTTAAGCAGGCCCACCACAGCTTCGACATTGACCGCCGGGAAAGGATTGCGGTTGCGTCCCGGAGGATTGTGTCTCCCGCAGGGGCTACCCTGTGTTCCGTGCCCGGGAGGTCTTAGAGTACCTGACCGCCCGCGGGGCGGCGCCCTACTGGGGCACGAGCTCAATGCGCCGGTTCATGGTCCGTCCTTCATCCGCCGTGTTCGGTGCGACCGGGGCGAGGCTGGCTACGCCTTGGGGGCTCAGGCGGGCCGCGGGGATGCCGAAGTCGCGGCTCAGGACAGCCGCAACCGCCTGGGCGCGCTGCCTGGAAAGCTCCAGATTTTGGGCGAAGTCGCCCTGGTTGTCGGTGTGGACGACGATGTGGAGGGCGAGGCGCGGCCGATCCTTCAGGAGCTTGGCAATCTGCTCAATCTGGTTATGGGACTCGGGTTTGATCTCGGCGCCTTGCGGCTCGAAGTAGATCCCGTAGATTGGAACATGCCCGTCCAAGGCGATTCCTTGTGCCAGTTCGTCGGCGCTCAGCAGGATCAGATGCTCCTCTGGCCCCTGACCGGTGACCGTCTCTTGGAACAGGGCCACGCGCCGGCCTGCCGCGGCGTCCGCGGGGTTGTCCTGATGGGCGGCGAAGAGAAAGACATGGACCTTGGCATCGCCCGCCGATCCCCGGGCCACCAGGATGCGGGGCTCACGTATCGTGTCTTGGGCAAAGGCACTCGCCGCTGCTCCCGTCGGCAGGCGCTTTCCATAGGTGTCGTCTGAGTAGACGGCATCAACCCCTGCGCCGCAGGCGGCAAATCCGCCACACTCGAACAGGATCTCATAACCGAGATCCGTCAGGGCCTTGCGGTAGCTGCGCATCACCTCCTGGGTGCTGCGCCCCGGCGGGATGGCATAGAGGAGCCGGGTGCGCCTGCCTTCCAGACGGACCGAGCTGTCCCAAAAACTGACGTCCGGGTCTGGGTTCCAGGGTGCCAGCGGCAGGGTGGTCTCGTCGTTCTCGTCACTTTGGCAGCCGAGGATACGCGCCCCTTCGAATCGCGGCAGGGCGGGCGGGTCCGCGCAGCCGGGTGCATCGGCTGCCTGCATGGGCTCCGGCGTCGTCGCGGCCTGGGCGCCGGCCGGATGGGCCTCGATCGCCCAGGCTCGCCAGGGGAGAGCCGTGGCGAGCACAAGCGCCAGCACTGCAAGGGCGGTCCGGCCAGGCCTCACGCGCGCCATTCCCCGACGTCGCTGGGGGCGGACCCAGGCCCTGGGGCCTGCCTCCCGGCCACCTGATCTCGCGGGACTCGGTGCCCGGACATGCGGCGCCGCTCGCGCGGATGGGCGTGAGGGGCTCGGCGCATGGGATTACTCCTTTGGAAGGGTCGTGCAGGCCGGCGCATTATCCCAAAATTGGGTGCGGGATTGGGCGACTTTTGGGTGGGGCTGAGGGGTTTTGGTTGTAGGGCTTGTCACAGGGCTTGCTTGATGGCCTCCCGCCAGAGATGGCCCAGTGGCTGTTCATCGGCCGAGGTGCAGCCCAACTTGATCGGCGCTGCACAACACCCCATCGCCGAGACCAGGGTGCCGCTGGGATTGTCCGACGCTCATGAAAGGATTCGCGCTGGTCATCCAGCGGGCGGGCATGGAAGACGTGCATCCGCACGATCTGCGGCGCACGTTCGGGAGCTGGCTGGTTCAGGCCGGGGTGGACATCCGGCGCCGTCGGAGCTGATGCGGCATTCGGACATCCTGGTCACCGCGAGCGTGTCCGCGCACCTCGCGCCGGGGGATCTGGTGGATGCCGTTGAGGTACTGGACCGCACCCCGAAAGGGGACACGGTTTCACGTTGCCCAAAACGGGCGAGGAGGGAGGGTCGAAGCCGGCGGTAACCGACCGAATCTACTTTTGAATCTGGTGGGCGCAGGTGGGATCGAACCACCGACCCCTGCCGTGTGAAGACAGTGCTCTCCCGCTGAGCTATGCGCCCGAAAGGGAGGGCGCAGTGTAGCCAGGTCGGCGCTGGGCGTCAAACGGCCCCGACGCTCTGCCCCGGGTCGGTCGCGCTGCCCCGAGCGCGGATCCAGACCGGTCCCAGGATTCCCCCCAAACCGGGGGCGCGGTCAGAACCGCACCTGCGCCAGCCAGGTCAGGTTGGCCGTGCCCTCGGCCGGGATTTGGACTTGCCAGGCGGCAAGACTGGCGGACTCCTTGGTGTGGGGCTGGCTAGCACGGATCAGGGTCCAGTCGCCGGGCAGCTCCTCCAAGACCTTGACCGTGACCGGCTCGGCCCGGGCGTTCTTCAGCTCCATCTCAAAACCCGCCTCGAAGGCGTAGTTGTAGGCGCTCGTGCCGGAGAGCTTCTTGAAGGACGTCTGCTTGCGCCGCGCCGTGACGTCGAAGCTCTCGCCAAGCTTGAGCTTGACGGTCTCGCCCTTCGGGGTGTGGTCGATTGCGTCCTCGCCGACGAACTGGGCATTGCCGCGGCTGTCTTTGCTGTAGATCCGCACCACCCCTTTGGGCAGGGGTATGCCCAGGCTCCCGTCCTTGTTGATGAAGCTCAGCATGGACGCCACGGGCAGCTTGGTCCAACCGTCGGTCGATTGCGCTCGGTACGTGAAGGACTGGCCGCGCACGACCAGCTCCCGCTTGACGGGGACATGAGGCGCGGAGAGCAGGGCGACCTGCTTGGTCTGGTTGTCCCCGATGTCGGTCTGGCGCGGAAGGGTGTAGAGGTGGTATTGGTCCAGGACCTCCTCCTGGGGCATCGCGGCCTCCTGGGTCATGGGCATGGCCCGGGCGAGGGGCGGGGCCGCCATGACCTCGGCGACCTGATGGACCTCTCCGGCGACCAACTGGACCAGGGCTTGCTTGTAAGGGATGCCGCTCGCGTTGGTCAGGGTGACCCAGCCGTTCAGGTCCATGCTCGCCCCGTCGGCGCTCAGGTCGCCGACATAGTCGGCCTTCCAGGACAGACCGCCGGTCAGATAGGAGAGCTCGAAGGCCCCCTCGCCCGCGGCGGGCGCCTGGAGGTGCAGGACCAGGGTCGGTTGGTCGCGGAGATTGGCCGGGACGTCCGGGTAGGCCAGGTGACCGACCACTGTGGTCTCGATGCGGTCGGCATAGCGCAGCACTGGCCCGTCGTTGGCGGCCAGGACGGTCGCCTCTTCCACCGTCCGCTCGCCTGCGTCATTGGTGCGAATGACCTTCACCGCGCGCCCGACATACTTCTTCAGCAGGCTTTCCGGGGTGAGTAGATCGAAGTCGAAGTTTTGCTCCAGCATGCTCACCGGGAGCTTGCCCGTGGTCTCGGTGAGCAGGGTCGTTTCCGGGCGGATCTTGACCGAGACATTGCGCCAGGCCAGGCGATTCTCGCCCCGGTCCAGCGCGATACGGCGGACATCCTTCACCAGGGCTAGGTCGGCGTTGTAGATGGTCACCGCGATGGCCTTCTGTGCCGTGTCGTCGATGCGAACCTCGGTGTCCATGGCGGCTCCGGCAGTGGGACACAAGACGAGCAGCAGGCTCGCCGCCCAGAGGCGGGACGGCGGGTCGCAGGCGCTGGATCTGGGGTGGGGCATGGCGCTGGGGCTCCGCGGCCGCGGTGGGGGACGAGTGGCGCCAAGGGTAGCCCGAATTCGAGCGGGGCTCCAACCCGCGGCGCAAGGCGGCAGCGGCCTGGAGCCTAAAGGGTTACGCCCAATGCCTCCAGGTAGCGCCGTGCGCTGGTCTCCAGGTTGTACTCGGAAACCGCAGCCCTGAGCGTCTCGGGCGGCAGCGGCCGGTCCAGGGTCGCGGCCATGGCCGCGGCGAGGGCGGGCGCGTCGCCGACAGGGACCAAGGGGCCAAACCGGCCGCCATCCAGGAGCTCGCGAGGACCGCTGGGGCAATCGGTGGAGACCACCGGCGTGCCGAGTGCCATGGCTTCGGTCAGGGCATTGGGGGAGCCCTCCCAGGCCGAGGAGAGGACGAACAGGGCCGCGCGGGCCAGGAATGGGTAGGGGTTGGGCTGGAACCCGACCAGGTCCACGTCCTCGCCGAGGCCGAGATCGTCGACCAGGGCGCAGAGCGCCGCCCGGCCGCTGCCCTCTCCCAGGATGACCAGGCGGCACGGGCGGGAGCGGCGCACCAGGGCGAAGGCCCGGATCAGGGTCGGAAAGTCCTTCTGCCGCTGCAGGCGCCCCAGGCCGAGGATGACCGGTGGCGCGCCGGGCGTGAGCCAGGAATGCGGGCAGGGCTGGGTCGCTTGGGCGAGGAGATCCGGCGTGATGACGGGATTGCGGATCACGCTGATGGCCTCGCGCGGGATGCGGGCAATGCGTGCCGTGTCGTCGGCCACGCCCTGGGAGACGGCGACGATCCGGTCGAGTCTCGGGTAGAGGAGCCGGATCGGCCAGTAGCGCAGCTGCCGCTCGATGGCGCTGCGCCCGGACATGGCCGTGGACAGGTGCGTGCCGAGGCGCAGCACCACTCGAGTGTCCGTCCCCGCGAGTGCCCGGGCAAGGACAGCGGCCCGGCCGGCGCGGTCCTTGGCCGCCAGCAGGGCCGCCGGTCGGCGCCTGCGCAGATACCGCGCGAGGGCGGGGAGTGCGCTCAGCGCGTGCCGCGGGCCCAGCAAGACCCGATGCGCCTCGGGTGGCAGACCGGCCAGGTGAGGTCCTTCCGCGCGCACCAGTACGACGTCGACTGTCTGCCCAAGGGCCACAAAGCCGCGGGTCAGGCTCGCCACCATGCGCTCGACCCCGCCGGTGCCGGAGAAGGATACGAAGACGGCGATGCGGCTCGGGTCTGGGGCTAGGCTGTCAGGCATGGGCATGGCTCGGAATGGGCGGCGGCATTCTACAGGCGTTCGGCCCGACGGACGCCGTACCCCGTGGTATAGTCCGCGGGCCCGCGCCTGACCCCAAAGATCCCCTGAGCGCAAGGACATCGATGGTCACGATCCAGCAGCCCGCTTCGCCCGTGGCCTCAACGTCACAAGGCGCTGCGACGGCCGATGCGGCAGAGCAGGCGGCTACCCCCAGCCGATTGGCCCGGCTCGGCGCCGCGCTGGGCGTGCTGCTGCTCGCGCTCGCCTACATCCTGCCCGGCCTCATCGGGCGCGACCCCTGGGGTCCGGACGAGGCCCTGTCCATCGGCATCGTCCACAACATGGTCACCACCGGGGACCTGGTGGTGCCTTCCGTGGCGGGGCAGGCGATTCTGGACGACCCTCCGGGCTACTACATCGGTGCGGCCAAGGCCGCCGAGCTGCTGCGGCCCTGGCTGCCGCTGCACGATGGGGCGCGGGTGGCGACCGGCGTCTGCGTCGCGCTCGCCCTCGTCTTTGTCGGCCTGATGGCGCGCCGCGGCTGGGGCCCTGGGGCCGGCGCTGCGGCGGTCCTGGCGCTGGTCGGAAGTCTGGCCTTGTTGCAGTACGGGCATGTCCTGGTACCGGACATGGGCCTGTTGGCGGCTATGGCGGTTGGCTGTCATGGGCTGTTGCGGGCTCGCGAGTCTGCGGCCTGGGGCGGGCTCTGGCTTGGCACCGGCTTCGGACTTGCCTTCCTGAGCAAGGACCTGTTTGGGCCGGGTGTCCTCGGGCTCGCGGCGCTCCTGCTTCCCGTCTTCTCCGACTGGCGCAGTCGGGTCTACCCCCGGGCACTGGCCATTGCCCTGGTGGTTGCCATGCCGTGGCTCCTGGTCTGGCCGGCGGAGCTCTATCTGCGCGACCCGGCACTCTTCTGGACCTGGCTGCTGGCCAACAGCCAGGCGGTGGCCGCGGCCCTCGTCGTGCTGCAGCCCCCGACCCAAGGGGCATTCTGGCTGCGTACCTTGCCCTGGGCGAGCTTTCCTGTACTCCTGCTGGCGCTTTGGACCCTCCTGAGCCACCCCGTCACGGCCCTCCGCAACCCGGCGGTTCGGGTGGCGCTTGCCGTCTCGTTGATTGGCCTTGGCCTACTGCTGTGGTCCAGTGACCCTCGTGACCTCCATGCCCTGCCATTGCTGGTGCCACTGGCGGTGATGGCCGCTGGGGGGATCCGCGACCTGCCTGGCTGGCTGGTTCGTCTGGGCTACTGGCTGAGCGTCGTCCTCTTCGCCGCGACGGCGGCGGCCCTGTGGGCCCTTTGGGGCTATGGGATTGCGCAAGGTCAGCCGCCCCAGTGGCCCAGCATCGGCGCTTATCTGCCGCTCGATTTCCATCCAACCCTCGACCGCGATGCGGCCCTGTTGGCCGCGGCGCTGACCCTCGTCTGGCTTCTGGTGGTGCAACGTCTGCGTCCGCCACGCCCGTCCGCCCTCGCGGCCTGGCCCCTGGGTATCACCTTGGCCCTGGTGCTGGCGAGCCTGCTCCACCGGGCCTGGCTGGACTCGGCCGAGAGCGACCGGGCCCTGTTCATGGAGCTTAAGGCCCAGCTTCCGGTCGAGCTGCTGGCTCAGCACTCGGCCCAACCCGCGCCCCAGCTCTCCCCCCAGCATTCCCCCCGGCTCTCCCCCCGGCTCTCCCCCCGGCTCTCCCCTGGCACAGCCTGCCTAGCGGTCCCCGACCCCGTCGACCTTGCCGCGGGCTTGGAGGACTGGCGCGCGATGGCCTTAGGCCCTGTTGAGCTTGGGCTGTTGGCGTACTTCACGGGCATCAAACCCGTCATGGCACCCAGTCCGCGGGAGGCCCCCTGCGACTGGGTCCTGGTTCGCGTCGCGCGCGACCGGCCGAAGGATCAGGCAAGCCTGGGCCAGGGATGGGAGCGGGTCTGGCAGGGGACGCGCCCAATTGGCGGCGAGGACGGGTTCGCCCTGTTTCGCTGGCGGGAGGATCTGCTGCCCGCCGGTTACTTCGGTATGCCCCCCGCGCGCCGCTCCGGTCTGCCACAGGGGCAGGTATCGGGACCCGATGTACCTGACCCGACGGGCGAGGCGGCGCCCGCACCCAGGGCCCCAGAGCCGCCGCCGGAGGCTACCCCCCATGGTTGATCCCAGCGCCAGGTCTCGCCCCGCGGCCGTCTATGTCTTCGGCACCTGCCTGATCGACACCCTCTTCCCTGAGGCCGGCCTGTGCGCCATGCGTCTGCTGAGGCGCGCTGGGCTGCGGGTCATCTACCCCCAGGCGCAGACCTGCTGCGGCCAGCCGGCGTTCAACTCGGGCTACCGCGATGAGGCGCGCAAGGTCGCCCGGGCGCAGCTTGCGGCCTTTCCCCTGGACCTGCCCATCGTGGTGCCGTCGGCTTCCTGCGCGGGGATGCTGCGGCTGCACTACCCGGAGCTGTTCGCGGCCAAGGAGGGTCGAGATGTCCGAAACGCAGGAGCAGTTTCGGATCTCGCGGCCAAGGAGGGTCGAGATGTCCGAAACGCAGGAGCAGTTTCGGACAGCGCCGCCACGCCGGATCAGGCCCG
>Ga0272446_1000477_pt1 | contig 63422 bp, 53 predicted proteins | sample YNPCB0061_FD_194587 | JGI IMG/M metagenome (GOLD analysis project Ga0272446, IMG submission 194587) | Hot spring microbial mat communities from Yellowstone National Park, WY, United States - YNP-CB-006-1 | ecosystem: Environmental > Aquatic > Thermal springs > Hot (42-90C) > Sediment | place...
AATCCACGTATCCGGTCCGCCGCCTCGCTGCCGGAGAAGGCGTGCGCGTGGTTCCGGGCGGCTCTTCCATCCGCGACGGCGTGTATCTGGGCAAAGGCGTCACCTGCATGCCGCCCATGTACATCAATGTCGGCGCGTGGGTGGGCGACGGCACGATGATCGATTCCCACGCTCTGGTCGGCTCCTGTGCGCAAGTAGGCGCTCGCTGCCACATCTCGGCGGCGGCGCAGATCGGGGGCGTTCTGGAGCCGGTCGGCGCCATGCCCGTCATCATCGAGGATGACGTGCTCGTGGGCGGCAATTGCGGCGTTTACGAAGGCACGGTGGTCAAGCGCCGCGCCGTCCTCGCCGCCGGCGTGATCCTCACCCGCTCCACTCCCCTCTATGATCTCGTGCGCGGCGTCATCCACTCGGCGAATGAAACCCAGCCGCTGGTCGTGCCGGAAGAAGCCGTCGTTGTGGCCGGCTCGCGCGCCGTCGCCCGCGGCGCCGGCAAGGAGTGGGGCCTGTCGCTCTACACGCCTGTCATCGTGAAATACCGCGACGAGAAAACCGACGCGCGCCTTCAGCTCGAAGACTACCTGCGGTAGGCGTCCTCGAGCACTGCGAGCGTCAGCTCCGCCGCCCGCCGCCACGTGAATTGGCGCGCGTACTCCGGCCCTGTCTGCGGCGCCTCTCCCGCCACCAGCCGGCGCAACGCGCTCAGCATCGATTCCTCGTCTTCGGGATCGAACAGCAGCGCGTGCCCGCCGCAGAGGCTCCGCAGCGGCTCGATGCCGCTGCACGCCAATGGCACGCCGGCTGCCAGCGCTTCCAGTACCGGCATCCCGAAGCCTTCGAACAGCGACGGATACACGAAGCCCCTCGCGCGGCGGTACAGCTCCAGCAACTCCCCCCTTGGAATCCAGCCCCGCGACTCGACCGCCTCTTCCAGCCCCAGCTCCCGGATCGCCCGCTGCACCCGCTCTTCCGCAAAGCCCCTCACGCCGGTCAGAATCAGCCGCAGCCCCGGCTGCTCGCCGCGCAGCCGCGCAAACACGCGCAGCAGCCTCTCATGATTCTTGTGCGGGTGCGTGGTGGAAGGATAGAAAAGAAAGTCCCCCGGTTCGCGCCGCGCCGCCAGCGCGAAGAACGCATCCTCCACCCCGTGCGGGACCACCGCCGCGTCCCGGCCGTAATACCGGATCAGGTCCTGCCGGGTGGCCTCGCTCACCGCGATCAGCCGCGCCGACCGCTTCGCCGACGCCCACAACAGAAGCCTCCAGAACGGCAGATCGAACCAGCGGAAGTACTCCGGGTGGCGCTTGTGCTGCAGATCATGGAACACCGTCACCTGCGGCGCGCCCGCCGCCAGCGGCGCCGTGAAGCCGGGGTTCAGCAATACATCGATCTTGTGCCGGATCACGCGCGCCGGCAGCACACCTTGTTCGTGCAGGATCCGCCACGGGCGCACCCGCGCCTGCACGGGTTCGACGATGCAGCGCCTGCCCAGCGTTCCCGTCTCGCGGTTGGCGAATACGACAATCTCGTGCCCGCCCGCCGCCTCTTCCATCGCCGAAACAAGGCAACGCAAATATGTTTCCGTCCCGCCCACGCCGCCGGGGATCAGATATAGCGCGTTGACGCCGATCCGCATGGCATCAGGGCTTCCCGCCCAAGGCCCGCAGCGCGGATTGGCGCCCCTTCAGCGCCGCCGCATCCTGTGGCTGGATTCGCAGCGCGGCCTCGTAATCGGCCAGCGCCTCGGCTGCCTCGCCGCGCAGCAGCCGCGCGTTCCCCCGGTAAACAAGCGCGTTCGCGTCCGCCGGGTTCATCCCCACCGCTTCGTTCAACACCTCGATCGCCCGGTCAAGCTGCCCTTTCTTGGCCAGCACGCGGCCGAAAACCGCCTTTCCCGTGGAATCCGGTTCCAGCGTCATCGCCTCCTTGAGCCGCGCTTCCGCCTCGTCCAGCCGCCCGGCGCATTCCAGCGCCAATCCCCAGTCCACCAGCAGCGTGTAGTCCCGCGTCGAGTCCGTCGCCGCGGCTCTTTCATAGGCCCGCACGGCGTCCCCGCATCGGCCCGCCTCGTAATACGCGAACCCCAGATGGAACCACGCGCGGCTGTTGCGCGGGTTCGCTGCAACGGAGTCCTCCCACATCGGTATCGCCGCGGTGAACAGCTCCGCCCTGCGCCACGTCAGCGTGGCGAGGATCAACAGCACAGCGCCCGCAGCCCCGTACACCGCCGGGGATGGCCGCAACCGCCTCAGAAATTCCGCCGCGATCATCGAAACGCCCGCAAATCCCAGATACAGGCGCCGCTCCGCCATCGCATCGTCGATCGGGACGATCGATGACGTGGGCGCCAGCAGAATCAACAGGAACAGCAGTCCGAACAAGGCCAGCGGATACCGCCGCCGCATCCGCCACCCGGCCAACACCAACGCCCCCAGCGCCGCCAGCCCAAGCCACGTCCACACGCCGCCTGGCGCCTTTGTCACCGGATACGCGTGATCGAGGTTCTGTCCCGCGGGCGCGAGAATCAGCCGGAAATATTGCCAGATGACTTCGAACTGCGTCAGCAGATAGTCGAGCGGCGCGTTCTTGCTGGATACCCCGGCGCTCCCTTCGCGGGAGAGCGTCCGGTACAAGCGCAGCGCGACCGCCGCCCCGCCGGCCAGCAGCGGAACATACAGCTTCCAGCGGTCCAGCAGTGGCTTCAGGGCGAGCCGCTCGCCGTCGAGCAGGTCGAACACGGCGAACACGCCAACCATGGCCACCGCAGGCTCCTTGCTCAGGACTCCCAACCCCAGCAGCAACATCACGGCAATCGCCCGGCCCGGCCCCATCGCCTGCCCCTCGCCGCTTCGCAGAAAAACAAAAAAAGCGGAATAGGAAAAAAACACGCACAAAAGTTCGGGACGGCTGGAAATGTAAGCCACTGCTTCCGTCGCGATCGGGTGGAGAAGAAACAGGCCCGCCCCCGCTGCGGCGGCGAACCGGTCCATGGCCCTCAGCGGTCCGCGCCTCGCAAGAAGCGTTTCGAGAATGCGCCAGACCAGCACGCCGTTCAGCAGGTGCAGCAGGATGTTGCTTGCATGGAACACCGCCGGGCTCGGTCCGAACAGCCGCGCCTCCGCCAGATGGCTCAGCGTTGCCACCACGCGCGCCAGGCGCTGCAACAGCACGGAGAGCGGCGCCGGCGCCGACAGGAACCGCTCCAGGCCCCGGTCGTCAAACAGGAACGGGCCGCTCAGCGCGGGCAGGTATGCGATGGCTGCCGCGAGCAGCAAAGCGGCAAAAAGCCACCCGTGGGAAGGCGGCCGCGGGCCCGCGGCCCCCTCCGCCGGACGACCGGCCGGCGCCCTGCGCGCCTCCTTGCTACGCTTTCCCATTCTTCTCCCTCAGGTGGAATTCCAGGATCGCCACTCGCTGCGTCAGCGTGATATTCATGTCCTTTAACTCGGAGACAATCCGTGAAAATCGGTAAAATACGCCCAAAAAGACGATCAGAATCAGCATCAGCAGCACCAGCGGCGGCTCCTGCACGCCGATCAGCGGCGCCGCTTTTTCCAGCAGCGCGCCGCTGCGCGACAGCACGATCAGCGCCGCTGCCGCGGCCAGCCAGCTTACGGAATGCTCCACGCGGATGTGTTCCCGGCGCAGGGCGCGCAGCACCACCAGCAGCAACACCACGCCGAGAATGGCCAGAATGTCAAGAAGGCTGATCATCGAGTTGTTCTCCCACCGCGCGCGCCGCGCGCCGCGCGTCCAGACGGAGGATGTTGACAAACACGCCCAGCAGAACGTGTACCACATAGTAAACCGACCGCAGCGGCGTGATCGAGCTCTTGCCCGCCAGCCGCGGGCGCGCCGGCGCAGGCGCCTCCACAAACCGGAACCGCCTCCGCTGCAGCACCACCAGCGTTTCAATTTCGGGATATTCCAGCGGAAAACTGCGGGCGAAAACCTCCAGCGCCCGCCGGTTCACCGCCACAAACCCGGACGTCGGATCGGTCACCGGCCGCCCCAGAATCGGACGCAGCAACATCCGGAAACACCAGATCCCGGCTCGCCTCGCCAGCGTGGCGCCGCGCGCCCCGTCTGCCGTGCGCACGCCGATCGCCATTTCACACCCGGATCTCCTCAGCGTCTCCAGCAGCATCGGAATGTGCCGCGGATCGTGCTGCCCGTCTCCGTCGATCCGGACCACTTCCTCATAGCCGAGCTCAAACGCCAGCTTGTAGCCGGCCTGTACGCACCCTCCCAAACCGAGATGGCAAGGCAGGGACAACACCCGCGCGCCCGCCGCCCGGGCTTCGGCCGCCGTTCCGTCCGCCGACCCGTCGTCCACCACCAGCACGGGCCAGCCCGGCAGATGCTGCCGCACCTCCCGGACCACAGCCCCGATGGCGGCCGCTTCGTTGAATGCCGGAATCAAAATCAGGGTTCGGCTGCCGTCTACCATGAGGCCACCTGCCGGATTGGCATGGAAAATTGTTCCATCAATTTCCGGAATTCGCCGGCCGAAATCCGCCGGCAGCCCGCAATGGCGCGCCGCTGCGCCAGCAACCCGGGCAGCCGCACCGTCATCGCGGCGTGCGCCTTCAACACCAGCCATGGCAGGCGCCACGCGCCCCCTTCAGACCGCCGGAACTCGGCGGCTTTTCCCTGGCCGGCAAACAGATCCACTGTGTGCCAAATATAGCGAATGGCGGCCCAGAAAAAGCTGGCGAGCACCTCCGGCCACGGAAAATTCCGCACCACCAGCCGCAGCCGGTTGCGCTCCACCAGCCATGCTTTCAGCGAGGATGCCGTTCCCGCACTGGCGGAATACCGGTGCGCCACGCGCGCTTCCGGAACATACACGCACCGCCACCCTGCCCATCGCCCCCGCAGCCCAAGGTCCGTGTCCTCGCAATACAAAAAGAAGTCTTCCGCAAACAGGCCGGTCTGCTCGAGCATCGCCCGCCGGTACATCGCCGCGGAGCCGCTCGGCAAAAGCACCTCGCAGGGCGCCAGATGGAACCGCTCCGGCTCCCCGTGCCCGCGTTGCCGGCTGCTGCCGTCCCGGGCGATGTTCATCCCCGCCGAGTCCAGCCGGTCCGTGCCCGCCATCACCACCCGGCTCGCCGCCATCCCGGCGCCGGCATCCTTCTCAAGCGCTTCGACCATTCGCTCCACCCACTCCGGGCACGCGGCCGCGTCGTCATTCAGCGTCGCCAGATAATCGGCGGGGAATTCACGGTAACCGCGGTTTACGGCTGCCCCGAACCCGGCGTTGCCCGCGTTCTCCAGCACGCGCACCTGAGGAAATTCTTTCAGCGCCCGGCGCGCTTTTCCCCCTCCGCTGTTGTCGACGACCACGATCGTAAGATTTTGCCAGCTCTGCCCGGCCAGCGATGCAATGCATTCCTGCAGGTTCGCATCGCAGTGCAGGGTAGGTACCACAACCGTTACGCTGGGCGGCAAACCGCCATTGTAGCGGAGCTTCATTTCCGTCTGTTCCGCTACAATACGGCCCATGGGCATCCTCACCACCGTGGTTGGCAGCTACCCCGTGCCGCACTGGCTCCTCGGCGACTCCTCCCGCACCACCCTGCGCGACGCCGTCATGGTCGTGCTCAAAACGCAGGAGCTCGCCGGCATCGATGTCGTCGCCGATGGCGAGCTGAACCGTTTCGACCCCGGCCATCCCGAAACCAATGGCATGATCGACTACTTCATCTCGCGCATGGACGGCATCCGCACCCGCTTCTCGCTCGAAGACATCGAATCCTTCCGCCGCGACGCGGGCGTCGCCTACCGCACCGATCCCGCAGGTATCGTCATCGGCCCCGTCGGCCCAGGCGTGCTGAACCTGCCGCGCGATTTCGAGTTCACCCGAGCCCTCACGCACAAGCCTCTCAAGTTCACCTGCACCGGCCCCCATATGCTCGCCAAGGTGCTCACGGACCGCCACTATGCCTCGCGCGCCGACCTCTGCATGGCCATCGCCGACGTGCTCGCCTCGCAACTCGCCTCCATCCAGGCAAGCGTCGTTCAGCTCGACGAAGCCAACATCAGCGGCCACCCCGAGGACGCCGAATGGGCCCTCCCGGCCCTGAACCGCGTCCTCGATGCGATCCCCGTCACCCGCGCCATGCACATCTGCTTCGGCAACTACGGCGGCCAGACCATCCAGAAAGGCTTCTGGAAAGACCTCCTGCCTTTCCTCAACGCGCTGCACGTCGATCACTTCGTCCTCGAGTTCGCCCGCCGCGGCTACGGCGAGCTCGATGTGTTCCGCGACCTGAACCCCTCCATCGGGCTCGGCCTCGGCGTCGTCGACATCAAGGACAACGAAATCGAATCGCCCAGCCTCATCGCCCAGCGCATCGAACATGCGGCCAAAACGCTCGGTCCCGGGCGCATTCACTTCATCCATCCCGATTGCGGCTTCTGGATGCTGCAGCGCAACGTCGCCGATCGCAAGATGCGCGCCCTCGTCGAAGGCCGCAATCTCTTCGAGGGCAGATCCTGAGGTTTAATAATAGTTGACGCTCTGGGAACCCATGATCAAAACCATCGCCCTTTTCGTGTGCCTTTCCGCCGCTGTTGCGGCCCAGCAGCCCCCTGAAGGTCCGCACCTTGCCAACCTGAAAAAACTCACCAGCGGCGGGCAAAATGCGGAAGCCTACTGGTCGCCCGATGGCAACCGCCTCATCTTTCAGTCCACGCGCCCTCCCTTCCAGTGCGACCAGATCTTCATCATGAACGCCGACGGCTCGGACCAGCGCCTCGTCTCGACGGGGAAGGGAAGAACCACTTGCGGCTACTTCCTTCCCGACAACAGGCACATCCTCTACGCCTCCACTCATGAGGCCGGCGAATCGTGCCCCCCTCCGCCGGACCGCAGCAAAGGCTACGTCTGGGGCGTCTTCCCCGGCTACGATATCTACCTCGCCACGGACGAAGGAAAAATCGTGAAAAAACTCGCCGGTTCGCCCGGCTATGACGCCGAAGCCACGGTGAATTTCCGCACCGGCAATGTGATTTTTACCTCCCTGGCTTCGGGCGACCTCGAACTGTGGCGCATGAAAACAGACGGCTCGAAAAAGAAGCAGATCACCCGCCGCGAAGGCTACGACGGGGGCGCCGTTTACAGCCGCGACGGCAAGCAGATCGTTTGGCGCGCCACTGCTCCGGACAATCCCAGAGCCATGGCGCGGTACAGGGAATTGCTCAAGGATAACCTCACCGAGCCCATGCGCATGGAGCTGTTCATCAGCGATGCCGAAGGCCGCAACGTGCGCCAGCTCACCCGCACCGGCTGCGCCGCCTTCGCCCCCACTTTCACCCCTGACGGCAAGCGCGTCGTTTTCTCCTCGAACCTGCACAACTGCGACGGGCGGAAATTCGAACTGTATTGGGTCCGTACCGACGGCACGGGGCTGGAACGCCTCACTTGGTTCGACGGCTTCGTGTCTTTCCCGGAATTCTCGCCCGGCGGAACGAAGCTCGTCTTTTCCTCCGACTGGCAGGCTGCCAGCCGCTACGAGTTCAACATCTGGGTCGCCGATTGGCGCCCCTGATGCGCTGCATCTGATACACTCGCCATCGCGACAACCATGGACAGAAGAATCTTTCTCGCCGCTTCCGCCGCCGCTTCCACAGCGGCGCAGCAGAACCCCCGAAGCCAGTGGCGCACCGCGCCGCTCGGCTATTCCGACACGCCTCAGCTCCCCGGCCAGCCCTGGAAGGTGCATGATATTGAACGTCCCCGCCCGCCCGTAATCACGCCGGGCGCGCGCCCCGGCGACCCGCCGTCGGATGCCATCGTGCTCTTCGACGGCCGCGATCTCTCGCAGTGGCTCCACCGCGGCCGCGGCGCCGACCGCGGCAAGGAGCTGCCCGCGCGCTGGAAAGTGGAGAGCGGCTACATGGAATGCGTCGGCGGCGCCGGCGACCTTGTCAGCCGCGAAAAGTTCGGCGACGCGCAGTTCCACATCGAATGGGCCTCTCCCGTCGAAATCGACGGCGACTCGCAATGGCGCGGCAACTCCGGCATCGTCATCATGGGCCGCTACGAAATCCAGGTCCTCGATTCCTGGAACAACCCTACCTACGCCGACGGCCAGGCGGGTTCCATCTACGGCCAGTGGCCGCCCATGGTCAACCCCTGCCGCGCGCCGGGCGAGTGGAATGTCTACGACATCTTCTTCGAAGCCCCGCGCTTTGAAGCCCGCAGACTCGCCAAACCGGCTCTCGCCACCGTCGTCTTCAACGGCGTGCTCGTCCACCACCACCAGGAAATCATCGGCCCGATGGCCCACCGCATCGTCCGCCCGTACGAACCGCACGGGCCCGAAGAGCCGCTCGTGTTGCAGGACCACGACACCAAAGTCCGCTACCGCAACATCTGGGTGCGCCGCCTCCTCGGCTACGACCGCAAATCCTGACATCCCGCGCCGCCAGTGATAAACTCTCCGCATATGTCGGAGAGCCGAAGAACCTTTCTGGGTACCCTGACCGCGGCTTCTTACAGCCGCATCGCCGGCGCCAATGACCGCCTCGGCGTCGGTTTCATCGGCTGCGGCCTCATCGGGCTGCGCCACATCGAAGACTTCCGCAAACTCCCCGATGCCGCGCTCGTCGCTGTCAGCGACGTCTACCAGCCGCGCGCGGAGCAGGCGCGGCAGTTGTGCGGCGGCGCGGCCCGGCCTTACGCCGACTTTCGCCAGCTTCTCGAAGACAAAGAGGTCGGCGCCGTCGTCATCTCGACCCCCGACCACTGGCACGCCCTGCAAACCATCATGGCTTGCGCCGCGGGCAAAGACGTCTACGTCGAAAAGCCCATGACCCTCTTCGTGCGCGAAGGCCGCTGGATGGTGAACGCTGCGCGCCGCCACAACCGCATCGTTTGCGTGGGCACGCAAGGCCGCAGCGGCACCCACATCCCCGGCGCGCTCGAACTCGTCCGCTCCGGCGCTGTAGGCAAAATCCACTCCGTGCGCTTCAGCGCCTACCGCAACATCATGCCGGGCTTCGGCCGCCCGGCCGACACAAGCCCGCCGCCAGGCCTCGATTACGATCTCTGGCTCGGCCCCGCGCCCAAACGGCCCTACAATCCCCATCGCTGCCTGTATCATTTCCGCTGGTTCTGGGATTATTCAGGCGGGCAGATGACCAACCTCGGCGCACACGACCTCGATCTCGTGCACCACGTCCTCGGCTTGCGCGCCCCGCGCGCCGCCTGCTCGGCCGGCGGCAGATACGCGTTGCAGGACGACGGCGAAACCCCGGATACGCAGGACGCCATCTGGGAATACGAGGGAGTCCTCGTCGAAGGATCCTTCCGCGAGGCGGGCGGCTCGCGCCGCGCTTCCACAGGCACCGCGGCAAGCCTCGCCGGCGTGCAGTTCATCGGCACCCAGGGCGTGCTCGTCCTCTCCCGCGGCGCGTACGAATTTGTTCCCGACCTCCGAATCGTGCCGGAAAGCGCCATTCCCCCGTGGTCCAACCCCGCAGGGCACCCCCAGGCGCCCAAGGTGGAACCCAAGCCCTACGCGGAACCCCGCTCGGAAAAAAGCGCCTCCCCGGAGCCCATCGACCTTCACGCCCGCCACTTCATCGACTGCGTCAAATCCCGCCGCCGCCCCGTCTCCGATGTCGAAGACGGCCACGAGGTCTCCATCGCCTGCCATCTGGCCAACCTCTCCATGAAGCTGGGCCGCAAGCTTGCGTGGGATCCGAAGAAGGAAGAAATCCCGGGCGACCGCGAGGCCAACGCGCTGCTCGAACGGCCGTACCGCAAGCCATGGGACGCCATTTTGCGGAGCCTGATCTCGTGAACCGCCGCGCGTTTCTCGCCGCCGCTGCTGCCGCTGTCCAGCCTCCTCCGCAGCGCACCGCCATGGGCGTGTCGCCCGATTCCTTCGCCGTCCGCCGCCCCGCGCGCACGGCGCTCGAGTTTCTCCAGTTCGCCCACGCCCGCGGTTTCGGCGGCGTTCAGGCGGCCTTGCCGCCCGATTTCACGCCGGATTATCTGAAAACAGTCCGGGATTTCTCCGAAAAGAATAATCTCTATTGGGAGCTGCTGGCGCCGCTTCCCGAGGAGGATCCCGCGCCGTTCGAGCGCCTCGTCCGCGCCGCCAAAGAGGCCGGCGCCGAATGCATCCGATCCGTCTGCCTCTCCGGCCGCCGGTACGAGACGTTCCGTTCCATGGAAGACTGGCGCGAGTTCGTCCGGCGCTCCCGTGCGCGTCTGGCGCGGGCCGTTCCCGTGGCGGAAAAACACCGCCTGCCCCTCGGAATCGAGAATCATAAAGACTGGACTGCCCTGGAAATGCCGGAGATTTTCAGGAAATATTCCAGCCAATATTTCGGCGCCTGCATCGACTTCGGCAACAATGTCTCGCTGCTCGACGAGCCCATGGAGCTGATTGAAGCGCTCGCCCCCTGGGTGGTCAACACCCATGTCAAGGACATGGGCGTCGAGGAGTACCCGGAAGGCTTTCTGCTGTCCGAGGTGCCGCTGGGAAAGGGGATCGTCGATTTGAAACGCGCGGCGGCTCTCTTGCGCTCGAAACGACCCGGCGTGCGCTTCACCATGGACATGCTGGTGCGCGACCCGCTGAAAATCCCCTGCCTCACGGAAACATATTGGGCGACTTTTGAACAGCCCGACGCCCGCCGGCTCGCCCGGATCCTCCGCCTCGTCCGCTCCAACCCGCCGCGCGAGCCGCTGCCGCGCATCTCCGGCCTTTCGCGCGATCAGGCGATCGCCCTCGAGGACCGCATCCTCGATGAATGCCGCGCCTATGCCGTCGGCGCCCTCGGCCTTGCCTGAGCGCTTGCCCGGACCGGCCGCGAAGTGAAACGATAGTACACGCATGGCTCAGCGGCTCCAGGGCATCTTCACCCCGATGCTCGTGCCTTTGGACGAGCGCGACCGGATCCACGAGTCCGAACTCCGCCGCTTCATCCAGTGGCTCATCGCCAGCGGTGTCCACGGCCTCTACCCGAACGGCTCCACCGGCGAGTTCACGCGCCTCACTGTCGAAGAACGCCGCCTCATTGTCAAAATCACCTGCGAGGAAGCCGCCGGGCGCGTGCCCGTACTCGCTGGCGCCGCCGAAGCCAACGCGCGCGAGACCATCGCCGCCTGCGAACTCTACCACTCCTACGGCGCCCGCGCCGTCGCCATCGTCTCCCCCATCTACTACCGGCTCAGCCCGGAGTCGGTCTACATGTACTTCCGCGAGATCGCCCTTCACTCGCCCGTCGACGTCACGCTCTACAACATCCCCCTGTTTGCCAGCCCCATCGATCTCAACACCATCCGCCGCCTCAGCGAACTCGAGCGCATCGTCGGCATCAAGGACAGCTCCGGCGACGTGGCGTTCATGATGCGCATGATCGCCGCCATCCGCCCGCACCGCCCCGATTTCACCTTTCTCACCGGCTGGGACTGCGTGCTCGTGCCCATGATGCTGGCGGGCGCCGACGGCGGCACCAACGCCGCCTCCAACGTCGTCCCCGAACTGCTCCGCAAGCTCTACAACCTGTTCCGCTCCGGGCAGCTCCAGCAAGCCATGCAGCTTCAGTTCCGCATCCTCGAGCTGTTCGACCTCATGCTGAACAACTTCGAGTTCCCCGACGGCTTCCGCGCCGGCGCCGAAATGCGCGGCTTCCGGTTCGGCCGCGGACGCCAGCCGCAGAGCGCCTCGCAACAGGCCGACCGCGCCGCCCTCAAGCGCCTGCTGCAATGCCTCCTCGCCGACACCGGCATCGTCGAGCCTCCCGCCTCCGGCTGCGCTCCCCGCACCGGCGACCCGGCGCGCGACCGCGTCCAGCAGATCGTGCTGGAAGTCATGGAAACCCTGCGCCGCAGAGGCATGCTTGAATGAACGCGCTCGGCCTCATCGAGGTTGCCGGCTGGAGCCCCTCCATGGTCGTGCTCGACACGATGGAGAAAACCGCCGGCGTCGAACTGTTCCAGATCGAGCTCAACGACCTCGCCGGCGCCATGATGAAAATCACCGGCCCGCTCGGCGCCGTCCGCGCCGCCATTCAGGCGGGCCGCGAATTGGCCGAATCGATGCGCGTGCAGTGCATCACCGATATCATCCCGAACCCCGACCCCCGCGGCCGCCGCGGCTGGCAGGGCGGCAAGGAATACAATCCGCTCATCGAGCAGGACGTCGTCCACACGCCCGGTGAGCACTACAGGGAGGCAACCGTGAAGGGACAGGCGCCTTTCGCCGTGGGACTTATTGAAACGCAGGGCTTCACCGCCGTTTTCGAGGCCATTGATACGGCCTGCAAAACCGCCGACGTGGAAGTGCTGGCGCGCGAAAAGCTCGGCGGCGGCTACATCACCGTCGTCATCAAAGGCGATGTCGCCGCCGTCCGTGCCGCAATCGAAGCCGGCAAAGCCAAGGTCGACGGCTTGGGCAAGCTGATCGCCGCGCATGTCATCCCCAGCCCCACGGAAGCCGTCTTGTCCTTGCTGCCCAAACAGGGCTGATCCTCGCCTCGCGCCTTGCCTCGGCGGCGCTGCCGGCCTCGAGGCCTTTCTTCCATAACCTGCGGCGCTGTGATATCGTCATCTACGTCATGCAGACGCAGAACCTCACTCGCCGTTCCTTCTTCGCCGCCGCAGGCGCCGCTGCGGCGCTGCCCGCCTTCGGCGCGGCAAAGCCCCTCATCGGCATCGAAATGTATTCCGTCCGCCAGGAAATGGCCAAGGACATTTTCACCCCGGTGAAAACCGTCGCCCGAATGGGCTACCAGTGCGTCGAGTTCTACGGCCCCTACATCGGCTGGACCATGGACCAGGTCAAGGAGATGCGCAAGCTCCTCGACAGCTTGAATGTGAAGTGCCTTTCCACCCACAACGGGTCCAATAATCTTCTGCCGGAAAATATGCAGAAGACCATCGAGTGGAACCAGGCGCTCGGCAGCAAATACATCGTCATGGCCAGCGCCGGCAAAGTGGAACCCACCATCGACGGCTGGAAAAAGGTCGCCGATGTTCTCACAAAAGCCGATGAAATCGCGCGCAAATCGGGATGCGCTGTCGGCTTCCATAATCACCAGTTGGAATGGCGGCCGGTCGAAGGCCAAAAACCCCTCGAAATTCTCGCCAAAAATACGCCGAAATCCGTCATTCTCCAGCTCGACGTCGGCACCTGCGTGGAAACCGGCAACGATCCCGCCGCCTGGATCCGCTCGAATCCCGGACGCCTCAAGTCCATCCACTGCAAGGAGTGGTCGAAGGAAAAAGGCTACCGCGTTTTGTTCGGCGAGGGCGATTCTCCCTGGAAAGACATCTTCAAGGCGGCGGAGTCGGCCGGCGGCATCGAGTTCTACCTGATCGAACAGGAAGGCCACGAACTGCCGCCCTACGAAGCCGTCGAAAAGTGCCTCGCCAATTTCCGCAAAATCTACGGCGCCTGAAAGCCCTCCGCGCGGCGGGCGCGGAGGCCCGCCGCGCTTCATTCCGATCGCGCCCGCTGCACCCGGGCGCTGCCCGCATCCCATCTCTCCGGTTCCCTCTGCCTCCCTGCGCCGGCGATTCGTCCGGGTGAAGAGCGCGCCTCCGCTTTTCCCCGCCCTTTTGCATCGGCGCATCCCGCCCCGCCCGTGCAGGGCCGGCCGCCGTCTTCGGCCGCCGCCCTCCGTTGCGTTATGCTCAACCTTCGGGCAATCCCATGACTCTCACCCCTTTGGACTGGTTCATCGCCGTCGGGTCGCTCCTGCTCTGCTTCGCGCCCGCCCTCTTCTTCGGCAAGCGCTCCGGCAAGAACACCGCCGAGTTCTTCGCTTCCGGCCGCTCCGTGCCCTGGTGGCTCGCCGGACTCTCGATGGTCGCCACCACCTTCTCCAGCGACACGCCGAACCTCGTCACCAACTTCGTCCGCACGCAGGGCGTGGCCGGCAACTGGCAGTGGTGGGCCTTCACGCTCACCGGCGTGGCTACCGTGTTCTTCTACGCGCGCCTCTGGCGTCGCTCCGGCGTGCTCACCGATCTCGAGTTCTACGAGCTGCGCTACGCCGGCAAGGCCGCCGGCGCCGTGCGCGGCTTCCGCGCCGTCTACCTCGGCTTCTTCTTCAACTGCATCATCATGGCCAGCGTCAACCTCGCCGCCTGCAAGATCGCCGGCGTGCTCTTCGGCTTCGAGCGCTGGCAAACCCTGCTCGCCGTCGGACTGCTCAACGTCGTCTTCGCCGCGCACTCCGGCCTCTGGGGCGTGCTCGTCATCGACATGGTCCAGTTCTTCCTCATGATGGGCTCGGTGATCGCCGCCGCCTACTTCGCCGTCACGCTCCCGCAGGTCGGCGGGCTTTCCGGCCTCGTGGAAAAAGTCGGCGCGATCCAGGCCTCAGGAAAGATCAATTACCTGGCGATGCTGCCCGATTTCACCAACAACTGGGAGCTCGCCACCGCCGTCTTCATCATGCCCCTCGCCATCCAGTGGTGGGCCGTCTGGTATCCGGGCGCCGAACCCGGCGGCGGCTCCTACATCGCCCAGCGCATGCTCGCCTCCCGCTCGGAGAAAGACGCCCTCGGCGGCACGCTTTTCTTCAACCTCGCGCACTATGTCCTCCGCCCCTGGCCGTGGATGCTCACCGGCCTCGCTTCTCTCATCGTTTTTCCGACCCTGGCTGACATCCGGCATGCCTTCCCGCACGTGGATCCTTCCCTCATCGGCCACGACATCGCCTACCCAGCCATGCTCAAATTCCTGCCCGCCGGCTGGATGGGGCTCATGCTCGGCGGCCTCATCGCCGCCAATTCCTCCACCATCCTCACCCACCTCAACTGGGGCGCCTCCTACATGGTCCACGACTTCTACCGCCGCTTCCTGCGCCCCGGCCGCGAGGAAAAGCACTACGTCCTCGCCGGCAGGGTCTCCACCGTCATCCTCTTCGTCGTCTCCTCGGGCCTCGTCTTCTTCCTCGAAACCGCCCAGGACACCTTCAACATCATGCTCCAGGTCGGCGCCGGCACCGGACTGCTCTATCTGCTGCGCTGGTTCTGGTGGCGGATCACCGCTTGGTGCGAAATCGCCGCCATGATCAGCTCGTTCGGCGTCTCTCTCGTCTTCCTCGCCTTGCGCAAGTACGGCGTCAGCATCGGCACCCATCAGGAACTGTTCCTCACCGTGCTCTGCACCACCGTCTGCTGGCTCATCGTCGCTTATGCGGGGCCGCAGACCGATCCGGAAGCGCTCGTCCGCTTCTACCGCAAGGTGCATCCCGCCGGCCCGGGCTGGCGCAAAGTCCGCGAAATGGCCGGCATCTCGGAGAAGGAAGCCGCCGAGTGGTCGCAGGTTGACAATATCCCTCTGTCGCTGCTCGGCTGGCTTTCGGGCAGCATCGTCATCTGGTCTGGCCTGTTCACCGTCGGCAACGTCCTCTACGGCCGCTGGAACCTCGCGCTGCTGCTCGCCCTGGTGTTCGCGATCAGCGGAACCGTGCTCGTCCGCGTCACGCGCCGCCTCTGGCAATAAGCTCCAGCGCCCCCGCCGAAGGCGCCGCGCGGAACATCCGCCCGCCCGCGTCGCCTCCATAGTAGCGCTCGGCGATTCCCGCCTCCACGCGCGGCGCCTGCTCTTCCAGACAGAACACCACCGCCGCCCCGCCGAACCCCGCGCCCGTCAGCCGCGCGCCCAAGGCGCCCGCCTCGCGCGCCGCCTCTGTCAGCCGGTCCAGCTCTGCGCAGCTCACCCCCAGCAGGTCCCGCAGGCTCGCGTGCGATTCATTCAGCAGTTGCCCGAACCGCGCTGCGTCGCCCTCGCGCATCGCCTTCACCGCGCGCCGCACTCTCTCGGCTTCCCCGGTCGCGTGCAGAAAACACCTTTTCTCCATCCCCCTCAGACGCGCCTCCGCGGCGCGGCGCAACGCTTCCGCGCCCGCCGCCCGCAGGGCCGCGCGGATCCCCGGATAGCCCAGCTTCTCCGCCCCTCGCTGCCCCGCGAACCGCCGCTCGTTGTATTCGGCTTTCACCGCCGCCGACTTCTCCGCCTTCACGCCGCTGTCGGCCACAAGGAAAACCCAGCCCCGGGGAACCGGCACCGGCTCGATGCGCGCCGGCGCAAACTCCACCAGCAGCGCGCATCCTTCTTTCGCCCCGAGCACCGCCGCATGGTCCATCCCGCCTCCGCGCGTGCCCACGAAATATTCGCCCTCCGGCAACACCTCCATCAGCTCCTCGAAGCCCGCCTCTATCCCGCTGGCTTCGAGCAGCGCCAGCGTGCACGCCGTCATCACCGCCGTCGAAGAGGAAAGACCCGCCGCCACGGGAAGGGAAGAGCGCAGGCGCAGATCCGCCCCGCGCCTGAGCCGCCATTTGCCCTGCACAGCGGCTGCGGCCGCCTTCACATAATTGCCCCAGTCCCCGGGTGGCCAAGCTTCAATCGGCTCATCCAGCCGGAACTCGCGCACCGGGAAGCCCTCGCTCGAAGCGCGCACCCGGGCATCGGGCCGCGCCTCCCACTCGGCTTCCACCCGCCGGTCCAGGGCCATGGGCAGCACGGCCAGATCGTGGTAGTCGATGTGTTCGCCGATCAGGTTCACTCTGCCCGGCGCCGCCAGCCGCCCGCGAGCTTCCGCGATCTTCAAGCGCTGCGCCTCCAGATGCGGACGGCCAGGAGACGCCACGCGCCCCACGCCGCCAGGGCCGGCGCGGCGGCCGTCCAGAGCGGGTTGAGCCTCCAGGCTTCCTCGAACCGGAAGTGAAGCAGCGCATGCAGCGCTCGCGTGGCCCCGCAGCCCGGGCAGCTCCACCCGGTGTACAGGCGGATCAGGCACGGCGGATACAACGGCGACGTGGCGGGGTCGGCAGAATACAGCGCCGCCGCCGCCGCAACCGCCGCTATGGCTGCCGCCAGGCGCTTCATTTCAGATCAATTGCCCCGTTCTTTTCCACCGGGCGATCCGGGAAAAGTGATACTGGAAATACAGCATATTGAAGAAAAATGTCATCACGGGTCCCAGGCGAAGCCCGATGTTTTCCACCGTGTTATAGTGCCGCAGCAGCACGCTGCGCATGGAAAATACCGCCGTCAGAAGCAGCGCCAGCGCCGCCCACGGCAGAAGAATATTGATGATGAGCAGCGCCTGAAAACGTCCCATAAGAGACAGAAACAGGCTGAGAACGAAAACCGCAATATAGCCGAAAAACAACTGGATCGCCTGGTTCCTCGGGTCCAGCCGCTTGACGAACGCCGCCTGCTTGTAAAACCACACGAGCCCGAAAATCCCGCACGTCACCATCGAAAGCAACAAAACGGCGGCCCAGTGCATGTCCGGGGGCGCGGGCCATTGCCCCCCCGCTCCCCACGCTGCCTGCATCGGCTGTCCCTGCCGCATCGCCGCCTGCCCCGCATACGGCTGCTGCGCCTGCGCCGGGTAGGGTTGGGCCGCCTGCCGCGGCGGTGCGGCCTGCCCGGGCGCGGGCCGGGGCGCGGCCTGAGGCGGCGCCGGCGCGGGCGCGGGCGCAGCCGCCCCTCCCATCGCCTTCCCCAGCGGCTCCCAGTTCGCCATGCCCTCCGTCCAGCACAGATCGGTGGGCAGAAGCCGTCCTTCGTTCAGCATTCGTTGGACGTCCTCGGCAGGGTACGGTCCGTACGTCTGCCCCTGCCGGCTGATGTGGTATTGCATATGAGTTCCTTCCTCCTCGCCCGCTCCAACTGCCCGGGGCGCCGGAACCGATCAGTCTACATCGGCGCCGCCCCGCCCGGAAACGGCCGCGTTTACACTCGGAAATATGGCCCTGCTGGCTGCGCTGCTGTTCCTCCTGGCTCAACCTCCGGCGGACCCGAACGCAACGGCGGCGCCCGGCCTCGTCGAGCTCGCCGCCCTCGATCCCTCCATCCGTCTCGACATCCGCTACGCCGCCGCAAACAACTTCCTCGGCCGCCCCGTCTATGACGAGCCGCGCGCCTTCCTCCAGCGGCCCGCCGCCGAGGCCCTGCTCCGCGCCCACCGCTGGCTCAAAACAAAAGGCTACGGAATTGTTGTCTTCGACGGCTACCGCCCCTGGAGCGTCACCAAAATCTTTTGGGATGCCACGCCGGAGGACAAAAAGCAGTTCGTCGCCGACCCCGCGAAAGGCTCGCGCCACAACCGCGGCTGCGCCGTCGATGTCTCCCTCTACGAACTCCGCTCCGGACGCCAGGTCGCCATGCCCAGCGGGTACGACGAAATGACCGAGCGCGCCCATCCGGACTACCGCGGCGGCCCGCGCAAAGCCCGCCGCCTTCGCGATCTGCTCCGCCGCGCCATGGAGCGCGAAGGCTTCACCGTCTACGAGCACGAATGGTGGCACTTCGACTACAAGGACTGGCCCCGCTACCCGGTGCTCGACATCCCCTTCAGCGCCATCCCCAAGCGCTAAAGCCGCCCGCTCCGCTCCATCCACGCCCGCATCATCCGCTCGAAGTCCCGCGCCCGCTCCGACGTCCGCAGCTCCTCCACCGAATACAGCATCTTGCGCCGCCAGTTCGGGTACTCCCGCGTCGTGCCGGGCACGTTCTGCTGCTCCGTCTCCTTGGTCAGGTCCTCCTGATTGAGCAGCATCAGCATCGCCGGCGTCATCATCAGGTATCCGATCACCGCGTTGTGCAGCTCGCCGGTCAGCTCCGTCCATTCCGCCGCCTCCCGCGGGAAATCCCCGGGCAGAAAGCCGTCCCGCACCAGCGCCTCGATCATCCGCCGCTTCTCTTCCACGCGCTCCCGCTTCTGCCGCGCGTATGCCTCGTCGTCCCGCAGCATCCCCGTCTGCCGCCTCACCTCGATGTCCCGCCCCGCCCAGAAGCCCGCCAGCGTCGGCAGATCATGGGTCGTCGACGAAACCAGCGCCGTGCGCGGATACTCGTTCACCCGCCGCGGCAGCCCGTCGGCGCCCTTCTCGAAATAAAACAGCCGGTAGCTCAGCATCCCGAACCGTTCCATCGCCTCGCGGCACCCGGCAGGCACCGTCCCCAGATCCTCCCCCACCACCAGAAACTTCCCCCGCACGCTTTCCAGCGCCAGCACGCGCACCAGGTCCTCCCACCGCTCGTTCACATACGTGCCCGCCGCAGGCGCCATCCCGTCCGGGATCCAGAACAGCCGCCACAGCCGCATCACATGGTCGATCCGCAGCGCGCCCCCGTGCCGCGCGTTCCGCCGCACCGTTTCCGCGAACAGCCGGTAGCCGTCCTGGCGGTGCGCTTCCGCGTTCGGCGGCGGAAACGACCAGTCCTGCCCTTCCAGCGCGAAATCGTCCGGCGGCGACCCCACCCGGCAGCCCTCCACGAAAAACCTCCGGTGCGCCCACAGGTCCGCGCCGCAGCGGTCCGTCGCCAGCGCCAGGTCGTGGTACAGCCCTGCCGGCATCCCCGCGCGCCGCGCCAGCCGCTGCACGCGCCCCAGTTGCAGGTCGATCTGCCACTGCGCGTACTTGTAAAACAAAACACGCCGGAAATGTTCTTTCGCGAACCGCCGCACCGCCCCCGATTCCGGGTCCCGGAACGGCGCCTCCCACTGCGGCCACACCCACACCTCGCGGTTCCGCAAATGGAACACTTCGTCCATGGCGCAGAACACCGCGAACTCGTCCAGCAACCGCCCCTGCTCCGCCATCCAGTGCTGGAACTCCCGCGCGCGCTCCGTCTCCTTCTGCCACTCCTCCCGCCAGAAGCGCCGGAACAGCAGCTTCAGCACGCCCCGCTTCAGCCGCGCCACTTCCTCATACTCGACAAATTCCGCCGCGCGCAGTGCCGCCAGCTTCGCCTGGAATTTCGGCGAAGCCACCATCCGCCGCGCCGCCGGGCACAGCAGCAGGTCCTCCACCGCCTCCACGTCCAGATACAGAAAATTGCGGTGGAACACGGAAAGCGGCAGGTACGGGCTGGTGTTGAACGGCTGCCGGTTCGCGATCGCGTGCAGCGGGTTCAGGGCCACGAATCCGGCGCCCAATTCCGACGCCGCCCACTCCACCAGCGACGCCAGGTCCGTGAAGTCCCCCACGCCCCAGTTCCTCGCGCTCCTCACGCCGTACAGGCTCAGCGCCAATCCTGCCGCCCTCCCGCCCCGCTCCAGTTTCTCCGGCAGCCACGCGCGGTCCGGCGTCACGATCACCCGCTGCGCGCCGCGCCTCTGGCTGCCGTCCGGCAGCGTCACCACCGCCTCCAGATCGTGATAGCCCGGCGGCAGCGGCCCCGGCAGCCTGGCTTGCGTCACCGGCCCGTTCGTCTCCGCCTCCCACCGCCGTGCGCTGCCATCCTCCAGATACAGCGCCAGCGCCGCGCGGCTGCCCGCCGGCGCCCGCAATTCCACCGCCGGTTCGGCTTCGCTCACGCTCAACACGATCACCGGGTCCAGCGGCTGCAAACCCCGCTCCTGCTCCCGCCGCCGCGCGGACGCTGCCAGCGATTCCGGCGTTGCCGTGTCATACCCCAGCGACCGCAAGATGGCCAGAATCGTCTCGTCGGCCACCTCGTGCCTCCGCCCCCAGATGTCCCAATATTCGCGGTCGATGCCGTGTTCCCGGCACAGCTTTTCGACCAGTCCTTCGTAGTTCGCCCCGTCAGTCATGAGTGAACCTCAATTGTAGCGATACGCCGCCGCCCGCCACTTTCGGCTCCCGCCCGCCGGCGGCCGCTCCGCTTCGTTGTATAATGAAAGTTGCCTCCCTCAAGGCCGCTGCGCTCTGCGCGGCTTTGATTTCAGCTTCCATTCAACCGGTTCATTCATGTCTCAAAGGCCACGGAAAATCCTCGCCGTCGTCGACGATCTTTTTTTTATCGTGAAAATCAATGACGCGGCAAAACGCTCCGGCTTGTCGTGCGAATTCCTGAAATCCGCGCAGGAAGTCCTCGACCGCGTCCTCGTGGAGCCGCCCCTGCTCATCATCATCGACCTCAACGCCCGCAGCCTCAACCCCGTCGACCTGATCGCCCGCCTCCGCGCTCAGGAGGCGCAGAAAAAGACCAGCATCATCGCTTTCGTCTCCCACGTCGAAGCGGATTTGAAAAACCGCGCCCAGTCCGCCGGCGCCAGCATGGTCCTTGCCCGCTCGGCGTTTTCCACCAACCTGCCCCAGATCCTCAAGCGCCACAGCGGCTCGCTGTAGTGCGCCGCCTTCATCCCTCCGCCCGCTGCGTGAACTCGGCGTAGGCCCGCAGCCTCCCGCGCGCCGCCCCGCTGTCCACCGCCTCCGCGGCCTTCCCCATGCCCTCTTCAAAAGACTGCGCCGCCCCCGCCGCGCGCAGCGCCGCCGCCGCGTTCACCAGCACAATGTCCCGCTGCGGGCCGCTCTTGCCTTCGAGCACGGCGAGAATGATCCGCGCATTGTCCTCCGCGCTGCCTCCCGCCAGATCCTCCAGCCGCGCCCTCCGCACGCCGAACTGCTCCGGCGTCACCACCTCGTGCCCGATCGCCCCGTGCACGATGCTGAATAGGTGCGTCGGCGCCGTTGTCGAAATCTCGTCCAGCCCGTCCTCGCCGTGCGCCACGTAGCCCCGCTCCAGCCCCAGCGAGGCCAGCGTCACCGCCATCAACTCCGCCGCCCGCAACGACGGCGCTCCCACAAGCTGCGCCGTCGCGCCCGCAGGGTTCGTCAGCGGCCCCAGCAGGTTCATCACCGTGCGCGTCTTCAGCTCCGCCCGCGCCGGCTGCGCGTGCTTCATCGCCGGGTGCAGCGCAGGCGCGAACAGAAATCCGAAGCCCGTCTCCCGGATCGCTTGCGCCATCCGCGCCGGCGCCGTCAACAGCCGCGCCCCCAGCGCCTCCAGCACGTCCGCGCTGCCGGACCTCGACGACATCGACCGGTTGCCGTGCTTGGCCACCGCCACTCCGCACGCCGCCGCCACAAACGCCGCCGCCGTGCTGATGTTGAACGTCCCGCGGTGGTCCCCGCCCGTGCCGCATGTGTCCAGCACCGGCCGGTCCGTGATGCCGTGCTCCACGCGCACCGCGTGGTCCCGCATCGCCTGCGCCAGGCCCAGCAGCTCCTCGCTCGTTTCTCCCCTCACTCGCAGCGCCGCCAGAAACGCAGCGATTTGCGCTGTCGTCGCCCGCCCGGCGAGGATCTCGCCCATCGCCTCCATCGCCTCGAACGCCGACAGAGGCTCTCTGTCCAACACCTTGTGCAGGTACTCAAGGAACGCCATGTTATATTGAAAAACGGGGCTTTTTCCGAGCCTACCACAAGCCCAACATCATGAAAATCCACGAATACCAGGCCAAGGAGATCCTCGCCCGTTACGGCGTTCCCATCCCGCGCGGCCGCGTCGCCTCCACCGCTGCTGAAGCCCGCTCCGTCGCCCAGGAAATCGGAGCCCGCGTCGTCGTCAAGGCCCAGATCCATGCCGGCGGCCGCGGCAAAGGCGGCGGCGTCAAGCTCGCCGCCAACCCCGCCGAGGCCGAAACCGTCGCCTCCCAAATCCTCGGCATGACCCTCGTCACCCATCAAACGGGGCCCGAAGGCCGCCTCGTCCGCAAGGTCCTCGTCGAAGAGACCCTCCCCATCGCGCAGGAACTCTACGCGGGCATCGTGCTCGACCGCGCCCAGGGCAAGCCCGTTCTCATGGCTTCCGCCGCCGGCGGCATGGACATTGAAGAAGTCGCCGCCAAAACCCCCGAACTCATCCTCAAGCAATCGTTCGACCCCGGCGACGGCCTGCTGCCCTTCCAGGCCCGCCAGCTCGCCTTCGGCATCGGACTCAAGGGCGCCGCCGCTGCCGCCGCCGCGCGGCTGTTCCAGGCGCTGGCCCGAGCATGGGTCGACACCGACGCCTCGCTGGCCGAGATCAACCCCCTCGTCGTCACCGAAGACCAGCGCGTCATCGCCCTCGACGCCAAGTTCAACTTCGACGACAACGCCCTCTTCCGCCACCCCGACATCGCCGCCCTGCGCGACGCCAACGAGGAAGACCCGCTCGAGGTGGAAGCCTCGAAGTTCGGCCTCAACTACATCAAGCTCGACGGCAACGTCGGCTGCATGGTCAACGGCGCCGGCCTCGCCATGGCCACCATGGACATCATCAAATACGCCGGCGGCAGCCCGGCCAACTTCCTCGACGTCGGCGGCGGCGCAAACCAGGAGCAGATCACCAACGCCTTCCGCATCCTCATGTCCGACGCCCACGTCAAAGCCGTCCTCATCAACATCTTCGGCGGCATCCTCCGCTGCGACACCCTCGCCGCCGGCGTCGTCGCCGCCGCCCGCGAGCTCGACTTCAAGCTCCCCCTCGTCATCCGCATGGAGGGCACCAACGTCGAAGAAGGCCGCCGCATCCTCCAGGAGTCCGGCCTCAACTTCACCGTTGCCGCCGGCATGAAAGACGCCGCCGAAAAAGTCGTCGCCCTCGCCTCCCACGCATAAGGATTTCCGGCCATGAGCATTCTCGTCAACAAGAACACCCGCGTGCTTGTCCAGGGCTTCACCGGCAAGGAAGCCACTTTCCACGCCCGGCAGTGCATCGCCTACGGTACGAACATTGTCGGAGGCGTCACCCCCGGCAAGGGCGGCTCCTCGCATCTCGACCGCCCGGTCTTCGACACCGTCGCCGAGGGCGTCAAAGCAGCCGGCGCAGACGCCAGCGTCATCTTCGTCCCGCCCGCCTTCGCCGCCGACGCCATCATGGAAGCCGCCGCCGCAGGCATCCGCCTCGTCGTCTGCATCACCGAAGGCATCCCCGCCCTCGACATGGTCCGCGCCTGGCGGTTCCTCAAAGATTATCCCGATACCCGCCTGATCGGCCCGAATTGCCCCGGCATTATCACCCCCGGCGAGTGCAAAATCGGCATCATGCCCGGCCATATCCACAAGCCCGGCCCCGTCGGCGTCGTCTCCCGCTCCGGCACCCTCACCTATGAAGCCGTCGGCCAGCTCACCGCCCTCGGCATCGGCCAGAGCACCTGCATCGGAATCGGCGGGGACCCCATCATCGGCACCACCCACGTCGACGCGCTGCGGCTGTTCAATGAAGACCCGCAGACCGAGGCCGTCATCCTGATCGGCGAAATCGGCGGCACGGCCGAGGAAGAAGCCGCGGCCTACGTCAAGCAGCATATGAAGAAGCCCGTCATCGGCTTCGTCGCCGGCCAGACCGCGCCCCCCGGGCGCCGCATGGGCCACGCCGGCGCCATCATCAGCGGCGGCTCCGGCAAGGCCGCTGACAAAATGGCCGCCATGGAAGACGCCGGCATCCTCGTCTGCCAGACGCCCGCCGAAATCGGCGCCCGCGCCAAAGCCGCCCTGAAGCTGTAAATGGGATTTCCGCTATGCCGCGCCCCGGAAAAGCCCGCGGAAACCGCGCCTCGCAATCCTTGTGCGGTTTTCTCATTCATGGACAGTAAGGGCGTAAACACAAACTGTTTCATAGCCTGAACAGGCATGAACCGAATTGGAAATACATCGCATTTCTGAGGAAAGAAAAACCTGCCATGCCCGTTGAACGCACGCTCGCCATCATCAAGCCCGACGCCGTCGCCGCCGGCCGGGCCGGCAAGATCATCTCCATGATCGAGGACTCCGGCTTCCGCATCCTCGCCATGCGCATGCAGAAGCTCACCCGCGCGGAAGCGGAGGGCTTCTACGCCGTCCACCGCGGCAAGGGCTTCTTCGACGAGCTCGTCGCCTTCATGACCGAAGGCCCCGTCGTCCTCATGGCTCTCGAGCGCGAGGACGCCATCGCCAAATGGCGCCAAGTCATGGGCGCCACCGACCCCAAAAAAGCCGCCCCCGGCACCGTCCGCGCGCTCTTCGGCGCCGACATCGGCCGCAACGCCAGCCACGGCTCCGACGCCCTCGAAACCGCCGCCTTCGAACTCTCCTGGTTCTTCCGCGGCTCCGAGCTGGGCTGACGCCCCCGGCAGGACGCATCTCCCGGGTGGCCGCTCCGATGGGCCGCCACCCGGCAAACAGATGGCCCGCGCAGCCAGCCGCCAGGGCGCGGGGCAGGATCCCAGACCCGATCAGCCGGATCCGGTCGTCGCGCGGCGAATAACACGGCTGCGTGAGAGAAGGTGATTTCCTCTCGCGCTCGCGCAATGCCCAAACACAGTGTGAAGCGGGCCCAGCCGGCGGAGCAGCGGAGCGGCCCCTTCCACCCCCCCGCCCTCACAGCTTCTTCAGCGTGATCGACATCCCTCCCCCTTCGCGGAAGACCTGCGTCTCCAGCGCCGGATTCGTCGTCACCAGCCGCAGGTACTCCGGCGTCATGTCGATGTTGTGCGCCAGGATCAGCCCGCCCGGGCGCACCAGAGGCTCGAGCCGCCGCAGGTAGTCGACGTACCCTTCCTTGTCCGCATCCAGAAACAGAATGTCGAACGCCTCCTTCAGCCGCGCGATCGTCTGATGGGCGTCTCCCTCGACAATCGTCACCAGCTCCGCCACGCCCGCTTTCCTGAAATGCTCGCGCGCCGTCGCCGCGCGCCGCCCGTCATACTCGAACGTCGTCAGCCTCCCTCCGGTCCTGGCCAGCGCCATGCAGAACCACAGCCCGGAGAGCCCTGTCGAGGTGCCGATCTCCACCACGTGCTTCGCCTTGCCCGCCTCGGTCAACAGCCGCAGCATCCTGCCGTCGGCGTGCGGCACGTTCGCGTATGTCGCCCCCGTGTTCCACGCTTCTTCCAGCACCCCGAGGATCCGTTTCTCCTGCTCCGAGCCCGCCACAGGCAAGCTGTCGCCCGCCGCCGCGCCCGCGCGGAACCCGCCCCGGAACCCCCTCTGCGCCCACGCGCCCGCCGGGGCGAACATCGCCATCAGTGCCATCCGTCGCTTCATCCTTGCATTCCTCGCCTTCGATGATTTCGACCCGTGCCGCGTCCCGATCGGCGGGTCCTGACCTGCAAGACGAGCCGCGCGCCTGGAGGGATTGCCCCGTCGAAAAGTCTTTACGAAACTTGACGCGGCGCCGCCGCCCCGGGCTTCACTTCCCCAGCCGCACGGTCACCGAAAACGCCCCGCGCAGGTCGCCGGCGCTGTAGCCCGTGGCATGGTCGCGCGGGTAGCGCTCCTCCAGTACCTGCCGCACTTCCTCGCTGATCTTCTCCTTCGGCCCGTGGCAGCCCAGGCACATCGGCTGCACCACGATCGGCTTCAGATAGCGGCCCAGCCTGCGCCCGTCTTCTTCGACAATCTCGAACACCTCCGCCGGCGGCTTCCCTGGCTTGTGCTCCTTCTCCCACGCCTTCAGCCTTGCCGCTTCCCACTCGTCCGGATGGTCTTTGGGATTCCTCGCCCGCAGGCTCACCCGCCGGATCTCGAGTCCCTGCTCGCGCGCAAACTCCTCTGTCACCGTCTGCGCCGCCTCCGAACAGGCGCGCGCCGCCCCCTCGTAGCCGCCGCGCGCCATCTCCTGCCCGAGCAGCTCCATCAAAACCCGCCCCAGCCCCGCCGCTGCCTCCGCCGCCCTCTGCCGCGCGTCCGGCGCCTGCGCCGCCAGAACACAGCCAAACAGAAATAGCAGGAAATGTTTCCGCATGGCCTCACTCGGAATCCGTCGGCTTCGGCGTCTTGGCCGTCGACGGCGGCAGAGCCGGCGGCTGGATGAACTCCCTCGGAATCTCGCCCGTCAGCGTCTTCAGCCACGTGACGATCGCCGCCACATCGGCAGGCTTCAACTCCTTGCCCAGCTCGTGCTCGGCCATCAGTTTCACCGCCTCTTCCAGCGTCTTCACGCTCCCGTCGTGGAAATACGGCCAGGTCTTTTCCACGTTCCGCAGCCCGGGCACCTTGAAAACAAACCGGTCCTCCGCCCTCTTCGTCACCTTCGCGCGCCCTTCGTCCTTCAGCCCCGGGTACGGTTTCGCCGAACCCAGCTTCTGGAACATCGTCCCGCCCGCGCACGTGCCGGTGTGGCAGGCGGCGCAGCCGGTGTCGGCGAACTTCAGGAAGCCGGCTTTTTCGGCGTCGTTCAGCGCCGCTTTGTCGCCCTGCAGGAAACGATCCCACCGCGACGGCGTCATCAATTTCCTCTCGAACGCCCCGATAGCCCGAGCCATATTCTCATAATTCACCGGGTTTTTGTCGTGGGGAAAAGCCTTCCGGAACAGCTCCGCGTATCGCGGCATCGACTTCAATGTGGCAATCACCGTCTTCTCGTCCGGCATCGCCATCTCCACCGGATTCAGGATCGGACCCTTGGCCTGCTCTTCCACATCGGCCGCCCGCCCGTCCCAAAACTGCACGAAATGCACCGCGGCGTTGTATACCGTCGGCGAGTTCCGGTCGCCCCGCTGGCCGCGATGCCCTTCGCTGGTCGGCTCGTTGTCCACGCCATATTGGTCGAGCTTGTGGCAACTGTTGCAGGAGAATTTTTGGCTTTTGCTGATCCGGTTTTCGTAATACAGCATCCGGCCCAGCTCCACCTTTTCCGGCGTAATGGGGTTTTTCGCACTCTCTGCCGCCGCGGGCAGCGGCTTGAAAGGCTTCAACCGGGATTCCGGAATTTCCACTGCCGCCGCGGCGGCGCTGATAACGAAAAAAGCAACGGCGCGTTGCAACATGGTTGGAGAGCCTCCGCTACCGTACCCATCATCCGCCACGCGGGCTGCCGGAATCAAGCCTTTCCGGTGCGCAACTCCTGCACTCCCGCCGCCGCGCCCGCTACAGTGGAATCATGCCCGAGCTTCCTCTCTACCAGGTGGACGCCTTCGCACGCCGCGTCTTTGAAGGAAACCCCGCCGCCGTCGTGCCCCTCGACGACCTCCTGCCTGACGATGTCCTCCAGTCGATCGCCGCGGAAAACAACCTCGCCGAGACCGCCTTCTTCATCCGCAGCGGCGAAGAGTACAAGCTCCGGTGGTTCACCCCGGAGACCGAGGTCGACCTCTGCGGCCACGCCACTCTCGCCTCTGCGTTCGTCATCCTCGAGTTCCTCGAACCCGAGCGCTCGAGCGTCGTCTTTGACACCTGCAGCGGCAGGCTCGCCGTGGAGCGGCGCGGCGATCTTTTCGCCATGGACTTCCCGTCCCGCCCGCCGGAACTCGTGCCGCCTTGCCCGGGTCTGGTGGAGGCCCTTGGCGGCAGCCCCAAAGAGATCTGGGCCTCGCGCGATTACATGGTTGTCTACGAAAGCGAGGAGGAAGTGCGCGCCCTCCGCCCGGACTTCCGCCGGCTCGCCGAAGCCGACCGGTTCGCGGTCATCGCCACCGCGCCCGCCAAAACAGAAGGCTACGATTTTGTTTCGCGCTTCTTCGCCCCCGCCGCCGGTGTGCCCGAGGACCCGGTTACCGGCTCCGCGCACTGCACGCTCGTTCCCTATTGGGCCCAGCGGCTCGGCAAAACCCGGCTGCGCGCCCGCCAGATCTCACGCCGCGGCGGCGAACTGGTTTGCGAGTGGAAAGGCTCCCGCGTCGAAATCGCCGGCCGCGCCGTGCTGTACCTGAAGGGAACGATCACGGTTTGATGCCTGCCGCCGCCGGCGCCCTTTCGTTCCTGCACGCGGGGATCGAACCCCGCCAACCGCGGCCTGCGGTTGCCTGCACAGATGGACGTTGTCCAGGCCGGCGGGCGCATGGACGCCGGCGCCCGGCTCCGCCCGCCAAGCCAGGCTCAGGCCAGGATGCCTTTTACGACATGCGCCTTTTCAACGCCCGTCAGCCGCTGATCCAGACCCTGATAACGGTAGGTGAAGCGCTCATGGTCGATCCCGAACAGATGCAGCAGCGTCGCCTGGAAATCCCGCACGTGTACGGGATCCCGCACGATGTTGTAGCTGAATTCGTCGGTCTCCCCGTACACCACGCCGCCCTTCACCCCGCCGCCTGCCATCCATAGCGAAAAGCACCGCGGATGGTGGTCGCGCCCGTAATCGGTGGGCGTCAGCTTGCCTTGGCAGTAAATCGTGCGCCCGAACTCGCCGCCCCACACCACCACCGTGTCCTCCAGCAGCCCGCGCTGCTTCAAATCCTGCACCAGCGCCCAGGTGGGCTGGTCCACGTCCTTGCATTGCGCCGGCAGCACCTCGGGCAGGTTGCCGTGCACGTCCCAGCCGCGGTGGTAGATCTGCACGAAGCGCACGCCCCGCTCCACCAGCCGCCGCGCCATCAACGCGCAATAGGCGAACGTGCCCGGCTTGTCCACATCGGGTCCATACATCTCCTTCACCGAGGGCGGCTCCTGGCTCAGATCGGTCAGTTCCGGCACCGACGTCTGCATGCGGAACGCCATCTCGTACTGCTCGAGCCTCACCCGCGTCTCGGGGTCGTTCCACCGCTCCGCCTCCAGCTCGTTCAGCGCCTTCACCCCATCCAGCATCTTCCGGCGCACCTGCGGAGGCACGCCCTCCGGGTTGTTGATGAACAGCACCGGGTCCCCCGTGGAGCGCAGCGCCACGCCCGAATACTCGCCCGACAAAAACCCGCTCGACCACAGCCGCGCCGAGATCGCCTGCACGTTCGCTCTCGGATGCGTGTGAGACGCCGTCAGCACCACAAAAGTCGGCAGGTCCCGGTTCATCGACCCCAGCCCGTAGGCCAGCCAGGACCCGATGCAGGGTTTGCCCGCGATCATGAACCCCGTCTGGATGAATGTGATCGCCGGCTCGTGGTTGATCGCCTCCGTGTGCATCGAGCGGATGATGCAGATGTCGTCCGCCATCCGCGCCGTGTAGGGAAGCAGCTCGCTGATCTCGGCGCCGCTTCGGCCGTGGCGTTCGAACTTGAATATCGAAGGCGCGATCGGAAAACGGCTCTGCCCCGACGTCATCGTCGTTAGCCGCTGCCCCTGCCGGATGGATTCGGGCAGGTCCTTGTCGAACATCGCCTCCATCTTCGGCTTGTAATCGAACGTCTCCTGCTGCGGCGGCGCTCCCACCATGTGAAGATAAATGGCGCGCTTGGCCTTGGGCGCAAAGTGCGGCAATTGCGGGCGGGTTTCGGCGTCCAGCAGGCGTGCCAGCGCCAGTCCGCCCAGGCTCTGGGCCGACAGCGAAAGCAGGCGGCGGCGCGAGACGAGCGGGATCATTTGTTCAGCACCTCGTCCAGGTTCATGAACTGGTTGGCCACCATCGTGAGGGCGGCCAGCTCCACGGCGGAAACATTTTCCGGCGGTTTTGATTCGCCTTGCGAAACCAGCTTCCGGGCGTCCTCCGGGTTGGAGTCGTAGTGCCGCAGAAAAGCCTGGTACGCGTCGCGCACGATGCCGAGTTCGCGCTCCTCGAGCCGGCGGCCCAGCAGGCGCCGCGACATGGAATGGAACCGCTCCTCCTGCCCGGCTTCGGCCATCGCGCGCGACGCCAGCGCCCGGGCGGCCTCGATAAAGGTGACATCGTTCATCGTCGCCAGCGCCTGCAGCGGCGTGTTGGTCCGTTCGCGCCGCACGGTGCAGAACTCGCGCGAAGGCGCGTTGAAAATATCCAGCAGCGCCGGCGGCGCCGTGCGCTTCCAGAAAGTGTATAGGGACCGCCTGTATAACTTGTCCCCGGAATCCCGCTTGTAAAAACGCGTGTCGGAACCGGTCATCGCCACCGCCTCCCAGATCCCGTCCGGCTGATACGGCTTGACGCTCGGCCCACCCACCGTCGCCACAAGCAGCCCCGAGGCCGCAAGAGCCGTGTCCCGGATCGCCTCCGCATCCATCCGGAAGCGCGGACCCCGCGACAGAAGGCGGTTATCGGGGTCTTTTTCCAGCTTCTCGGGAGTGGCCAGCGCCGCCTGCCGGTAGGCCGAAGTGGTGACCAGCAGGCGGATCAGTTTCTTCACGTCCCATCCCGACTCCCGGAATTCCACGGCCAGCCAGTCGAGCAATTCCTGATTTGCCGGCGGCTCGCCCTGCGAACCGAAATCATCGGCCGTTTTTACGATTCCTGTGCCGAAAATCTCCTGCCAGAAACGGTTGACCGTCACCCTGGCCGTCAGCGGATTTTCCTCTGAAACCAGCCATTGCGCCAGCCCCAGCCGGTTGCGGGGCAGGGAAGCGGGCATCGGCGGCAAGACCGAAGGCGTGTTGGCTTCCAGCCGGTCCCGCGGCGCGTCGTACATGCCGCGGTACAGCAGATGCGCAAAAGGCTTCTGGTCCGTGCGCTCCTCCATCACATGGGTGATGGCGCCGCGCCGCCGGATCTCCCGTTTCTCCATGTCCAGCCTGTGCAACTCCTCTTCTTCCGCCGTCAGCACAGGCTTGAAGATCCGCAGCGAGGCGAACGCCCCGCCCTCCGCCCGTTTCGGCGTGCCCGCCACCAGCGGCGCCCGGGCCCGGAAATCGGCCTCGAAGCGCGCCTTCGCGTCCCGCGTCGTCACGCTTTCCCGGCCGTTGATCCAAAGGCGCACGCCCAGCGGCTCGGCCGTGCCGTCGTAGTGGAATTCCACCCGGTTCCAGCTTCCCGGCACAAGCTGGTCCAGGTGCCCGGCGGCGATTTCAAAGGACTTCCCGTCCTCGGTGTAAAAGCGGACCCGGGGGATTCGGGAACTGACATAAAAGCCCCACCCGCGCCGTTTTTTCTCATCGATTTTTTCAATTTGCTCGGCGATAACAAAGCCCTCTTCTCCCGGCGGGTAGAGAAAATGAGCCGACACCGTGAACGGATCCCTGATGCCCGGCTCGGGCGCCCCCGGCACAGTCAGCGCGGTCTCCTTCAGGTGCAGGGCCAGTTGCCCGTCCGGCCCGGCGCCCAGCGCCATGCCGGGAGAGAAGTCCAGCGTCGAGCTTCCTTGCGGCCCGCTCACCCGGATCGAGCCCGGAAACTCCAGCCGCAACAGCTCCGCCTCCTGCCGTCGCCGCTCCGGCGCTGCTGCCAGCAACGCGCGCAACATCTTCTCCCGCGCCTCGATCTGCCCCCACCGCTCCCGGTCCGCCGCCGCCGGCACGATCGCGATCGGCGGCGGGTCGTAAATGTTGCCGTCCATCGCATGCTGCGTCGTGTTGCGGAAAAAAGCCGTCAGCGCATAAAAATCCTTCTGCCGGATCGGGTCGAATTTGTGGTCGTGGCACGTCGCGCAGCCCACCGTCAGTCCCAGATACACCGCCCCCACCGTGTCGGCCCGGTCCTTCGCGTACATGGCCTCCACCTCTTCGATGATCACGCCCGCTTCGTTCGTGGTCACGTTGCACCGCTGGAAGCCCGTCGCGATCCGCTGCTCAAGCGTCGGTTCGGGCAGCAGATCGCCGGCCAATTGCTCGATCGTGAACCGGTCGAACGGCATGTTCTCGTTAAAGGCCCGGATCACCCAGTCCCGGTAAGGCCACATCTCGCGGTAATTGTCGATATGCAATCCGTGCGTGTCCCCGTAACGCGCCGCGTCCAGCCAGTAGCGGGCGCGGTGCTCGCCATAGTGCGGCGAGTTCAGGTATTTGTCAACCAGCCGCTCGTAGTCGGCCTCCGGATCGGCCGAGCGGACAAATGCATCCACGTCGGCCGGGTCCGGCGGCAAGCCGGTCAGGTCGTAGGACAGGCGCCGCGCGAGGATATGCCGCGGCGCTTCCGGCGCCGGGCTCAGGCCCAGTTTCTCGAGCCTCGCCAGCACGAATCGGTCCACCGCGTTTCTCGTCCACCCCGCTTGCCGCACTTCCGGCACAGCAGGCCGGACCGGCGCGCGGAACGCCCAGTGCTCTTTCCACTCCGCGCCCGCCTCAATCCATTTCCGAATCGCGGCGATCTCCTCCGGCTTCAGAACCTTGTGCGCCTGTGGCGGCGGCATCCGCCGCGCCGCCTCCTTCGCCGTGATGCGCTGATACAGCAGGCTCTTCTCCGGCTTGCCCGCAACGATCACCGGCCCGGCCCGCCGCGTCGAGTACAGCCCTTCCTTCACATCCAGCCGCAAGCCGACCATGCGCGTCGTGCGGTCGTTGCCGTGGCAATGGAAGCAGTTGGCCGACAGGATCGGGCGAATCTCCTTCTGGAAATCCGGACCCGCAGCCCAGCAAGGCCACAGAGACACCAACAGTCCGACAGCCGGTAAGGTGCGCTTCATACGTCCCAGGTTGATCCAATTCTATAGGATTCCCGCCTCGGTGAGAAGGGGCATTTGCCTCAACCCCCGCGTCCAATCGCCGATAAGACCCTCAGACGCCCGCCCCCTGTATCAGGCGGGTGCAGCATGGAGGCATCATGGCTACCGAAACTCCTACCGCGGCTTCCACCCCGTGGGCGCTCGAAAACCTCCCGCCCTTTTCCCCAGTCGCCATGCGCTTGGTCAGCCTTCTGTCGGACGAAAACGTGCACGTCGACCAGGTCAGCCGGTTCATCGCCGCGGAGCCCGTCTTCGCCGCCCGCGTCCTCCAACTGGCCAACTCCCCTCTGTTCGCGCTCATGCGCCAGGTCACATCCGTCCCCCAGGCCGTCATCGTCGTCGGTCTCGAGCGCGTCAAAGCCATCGCCCTCACCCGCGCCCTTGGCGATTTCGTCGCCCCGGCCCTCAGACGCAAGGCCCTCGCCGCCTGTTGGCGCAACACCCTCGCCGGCGCCGTCGCCGCCGAATCCATCTCCCGCGCCTACCGCATCGACGCCGGCACCGCCTACACCGCAGCCTTGCTCCGTGACATCGGCCGCCTCGCCCTGCTCGTCAAATACCCCGAGGCCTACGCCAATGCCATCGAAATCGCCCGCGAGGGCGCCGACCTGCGCGAAACCGAACGCAGCCTCTTCGACCTCGATCACTGCCAGGCCGGCCAGTGGATCGTCAGCCGCCTCTTCCTCCCGGAGGAAATCTGCCGCTGCGTCGTCCACCACCACGACGCCGACATCCCCGAAAACTGGGACCTCGTCCACCTCGTCCGCACCGCCGACCGCCTCGCCGACGCCCTCGGCTTCGGCATCCTCCCGCCCGCGCCCCAACCCGCGCCCGCCGACATCCTCAGCCAAGTCCCCGGCGCCGCCCGCAGGCTCGAAATCGATCTCGACACCATCGTCCCCGAGATCGAACGCCGCATCACGGCCATGGCCTGATTCTTCGTCCCATCCCCCGCCCGCGACGCCCCCTTGTCACGGCCGTTTTTCTCGTGCATCTTCGAGGTGGAGGCATCTCTCATGATCCCGTCGCCCTTTGAATCGGTGGTCTGCCCCATCGATTTCAGCGATTGCTCGGCCAACGCCCTCCGCTGGGCCGCATGGCTCGCTCAAACCTCCGGTAAACCCCTCCGGCTGCTCCACGCCGTCCATGTCGACACGCCGTCCTATCTTACTCCCGAACGCCGCGAACAAATCCTCGACGAATGGAATGAAATCCGCAAGCACGCCGAACAGCATCTGAAAGAGTGGTCGAAGCAGTTTCTCCCGGAAGGCATCCAGGTGCAATTCGAAATCTCCGACGCCCCGCCCGTCGAGGCCATCATCGCCGCCGCGCACCGCGCCAATGCCTGGGTTGTCATGGGCACCCATGGCCGCACGGGCTGGCGCCAGGTTTGGCTCGGCTCTGTCACCACGCGCACCATTGAGCAGGCCAAAGTCCCCGTGCTGGCCATCCCGCCAGACAAAACCATTTGCCCCAAGTGAGGTCTCATGCCGGATTGGTTGCTGGCTTTCGTTGTGGCTGGCGTCTACATCGCCCTCATGAAGTGGGTCCTCCCCCGCCTCGGCGTGCCCACCTGAATGAGCCCCTCCTGTGACGCCGAGTCTCGGCGCCGTACCGGCCCTGGCCCCCAACCGGAGAAACCCCCGAGCGAATGAACCGTCCCTTTGGCCTCGTACTTCAGGCTTTCGCCTGATACATTCCTGCGCCCTCATCCCCCATCATGTCTGCAGGCGTGCTGGTCCGGGCTTCATCCCGGATCAGCCGGGAGGCTGTGTATGCTCTCCGATCGAATCTGCCTGCTCGCCCGGGATCTGGAAGCGGCCAGCGAGCTCCGCGAGCTCGTGGCGCAGTGCCATCCCTTCCATGAGATCCTCACGCTCGACTCGGCCGATCCGGCCAAACGCCAGGACTTCCTCTCCTCGCTCGCTTCGGCAAAGCCCGATCTGGTCTTCGTCGAAGTCCGCACCTTCCAGGATTTGGCGGAAGTCCTTGAGCCGGCCGTGCGCGCCGACCCCATGCTCCCGCTTGTCGTTTACGGCCGCAAAATCGACAACCATACCTATCTCGAACTGCACCGCCTCGGCTTCGGCAGCCGGATCTTGCACTTGCCCGCCAAGCGGGAGGACCTCGACCGGGTCCTCGCCGACATGCACTCCGCTCGATTGACGCCCGCCTCCCCCCCCTCCGATCTTTGTCCCGTCGTCAGCTTCCTGCCCGGGAAACCCGGCAGCGGCGCCTCCACCGCCGCCTGGCATTTTGCCAATGCCAGCGCCCAACGGCTCGGGCGTCACGTCGGGCTGGTGGATTTGGACCTCAACTGCGGCGTCCAGTCCATCTTCGGAAGCGTGATTTCCAACATGAATCTGTTCGACGTCATTTCCGTCGTCGACCACACCGGAAGGCTCCCTGACCGGGAATACCTTCCCTCCCGGGGCGGCGTGGACATCCTCAGCACCAACCGCAGATGCCGCTCTTCCCGCATCGATTCCCGCCTTTTTGACAATTTTCTCGCCGCCGTCCGGGCCGCATACCCGCTCGTCATCATCGACCACTCCGGCAACTGGGAGCGGTTTTCCGTCCAGGCCCTCAAGCTGTCCAGCCTCGTTTTCTGTGTCAGCGCCAACGATTATTTGTCCCTCACGCAAACCTACCGCGTCGTGTCTCTCATGGAGGAGGAAGGCATCCGCGGCTCGGTGAGCCTTCTCCTGAACCGTCATGGTTCCCGGTTCGGCGTCCCCCTCGAAGAAGCAGAGCGGCTCTCCGGCCTCCAGGTGGCCGCCACTCTGCCAAACTGCTTCGCCCATCTCCAACAGTCCGTCGTGCGCAATTGCCTCGTGGATCCCAAAAGCCCCTACGCGGCATCCATCGCGAAACTGTCGTTGGAGACGCTCGGTTCCCTGAAATTGTTGGAGACCCCGGAGCCCCAGCCCATCCCGCAGTGGGAAGACTCCCGGGGATGGCGCGCCGTCTTCCGCCTTCCGCGCGCCCGTACTGCCTCTTTGCTGCCGCAAGGCCCCCCACGCTCCTGACACCCGCCCACGCCGGCGCCTCGCCTTCCAGCCCGCGACAATCGCCCCGGAAGGCGGATTTTTTCCCCGCTCGCCCCCTCGTTCATTTTTTTCTTGGCAAGCCGCCCGGTTCCGGGTTAGGATAAATTCGATCCGGCTCCGAGGTACTTGGGATGTTTTCACTCTTGTTCGCCGTTTTCGGGACGGTGTTATCACTGGCAATCCTTGCCTGGATTGTCCTTCGGATTCACCGCGCTCTTCGCCCGGAGGATATCGACCCCGGTTGGTGGGAGCATTTTGAACCCGGCAAATACAGCCCGCTTGAACACCTCTTTACCATGGAGGATTTCCTCTTTCTCCAATCGCAACAGGCCTGCGGCCCCCGGCTCCTCTGGAGCTTTCGCCGCGAGCGCGCCCGGATCTGCCTCCGCTTCCTTCAGGAAATGAAGGCGGATTTCGAACGCCTTCAGACCATCGGCCAGGCCCTCGTCATCGCCAACCGCTGCTCGCCCGGCTTCCACGAGGAGCTCTTCCGCCGGCGCCTGCGCTTCTCGCTCGCCTGGTGGCAGGTGCGCCTGCTGCTCCCCCTCTGGCGTCTTGGCTTGGCAGAGCCCGACGCCTCGCCCCTCTTGCTCAACCTCGAACGCTCCGCCTCCGCGGTCCGGTTCGCCATCGCTCCCGCCGCCTGAGCCGCCCTCAGTGCGCCCCCTTCAGCCGTGCTGAAGCAAAGGGGAATCAAACTGGAGAACTGGGCCGCCTGAGCCGCCCTCAGTGCGCCCCCTTCAGCCAGCCTTTCGCTTCTTCCAGCCGCTCGAACCGGCGCTCTTCCTCCCGGAAGCCCGCCGTGTGGACTCGCCTGCTGTGCCGCCGGTGCTCGACCGGATGCTTCAGGTGCAGCATCTCGTGGTACAGCACGTACTCGACCACGTATTGCGGCACCTCGGGCCGGTCCAGCCACGAGCTCAGCACTATGGCATGGTGCGCATGATCGTAGTGGCCAAGCAATGTCCTCGACATGCGCCCGCTCCAGCCCAGCTCGGGCTTCGCCATCAGCGGCCCGAAATACCTCTCGCGCAGCCCGTCGAACAACGCATCCAGATCGTACACGCGGCCTCGCGCTCCCGCGTGCCGCTTCCGGCTCCGCGCCGCCCGCAGCGCCTGGTGCGTCCGCCGCACTTCCCGCCGGTTCCAGTATTGGCGGTAATGCTTCACCCAATGCTCCGGCGGCGCCTGCCGGAACAGCCGCGACAACAAAATCCAGGCCAGCGCTTCCCGCACCGTCGCCGGCGCCGCCGCCATCATCTCGCTCAGCCGCACCTCCAGGCCCTGCCGCGTCAGGCGCAGCTTTCCCATCGTCGCCACGTACGGCCTCACCACCAGCCGGATCTCCGGCGCCGCCGGGCCCCGCGCCAGGCTCGCGTACACGCGCCCGAAAATCTCCTCCGTCGTTTCCTGGTTCGGGAACAGCTCGCCTGCCAGAAGTTGCATCCCTCTCCCTGAATAGCATAATTTGGGATTTTCCCGTCTGTTGCCGCGGAAGCAGCAGCCGCGCGCCTCGTTCCGGCCGCGACGCCGTCCTCAGCGGACAGGCTCCGCCGGCACGCGGGCTGACAGGGAGGTTCATTCTTGCGAGCCAAGATCAGTGCGGTGGGCGCTTGGGTGCCCCCGCGAGTTCTCACCAATGACGACCTGGCCCGGATGGTCGAGACTTCCAACGAGTGGATCCTCGAACGAACCGGGATTCGCGAGCGCCACATCGCCGACCCCGGCATCGCCACCTCCGACATGGCGATCGAAGCCGCCAAGGCAGCCTTGGCCAACCGGGGCGCCACCGCCGAGGACGTCGACGCGATCATTCTCTGCACGGTCACGCCCGACCACATGTTCCCCTCCACCGCCTGCATCGTCCAGCACAAGCTGGGCGTCCGCCGCGCCTGGGGCTTTGATCTCATCGCCGCCTGTTCCAGTTTCGTCTACGGCCTCACCACCGGCGCCCACCTGGTCGGCTGCGGCACCCACAAGAAAGTCCTCGTCATCGGCTCCGACACCATGAGCCGCATCATCGACTACACCGACCGCGCCACCTGCGTCCTCTTCGGCGACGGCGCCGGCGCCTTCCTCATCGAACCCGCCGCCGACGGCGAAGCCGGCTTCCTCGGCTTCCGCAACGAAATCGACGGCTCCGGCGGCGACGTCCTCATCATGCCCGCCGGCGGCTCCCGCATGCCGCCCTCTCATGAGACCGTCGACAAGCGCCTCCATTTCGTCCATCAGGAAGGACAAGCCGTATTCAAGTACGCCGTCAAAAAAATGGGGGACGTTTCCGCCGAATTGCTCGACGAACTCGGCATCTCCCCCTCCCAGGTCAAGCTGATGGTCCCCCACCAGGCCAACAAGCGCATCATCCTCGCCGCCGCCCATCGCCTCGGCATCAGCGAGGACAACGTCCTCATCAACATCGAGCGCTACGGCAACACCACCTCCGGCACCATCCCTATCGCCACATGGGAAGCCTGGCAGCAGGGCCGCCTCAGGAAAGGCGACATCGTCCTGTTCGCCGCCGTCGGCGCCGGCTTCACCGTCGGCGCCAATGTCTGGCGCTGGGCGATCTAGCCGGTCGCCTGGCTCCGCGCCGCCTGCCTGTGCCAGCCCGGCGGCGTTCCAGTCTCGCCCGCCGCCCGCTGGTATCATGAAGACCTTGACGGCCCGACCCGCAAGATGGCTCCGGTTCGTGGCGCTGGCTGCCCCTGTAGCCCTGCTGGCGCAAGAGCCCACCCGTGAAGCGCTGATCGAAAAAGAGCGCGAGCAAAAGGCCGCCCGCCTCCGCCCGGAACGCGTTTCGAAGTGGGAAGAGCGCATCCGCCTCGTCAACGAAAAGAGAATCCCCCAGCGCCTCAGCTACGGCTACAACGGACTCCGAGCCAAGGCCGGCGGCATGATCACCCAGGGCGGATTCGGCATCGGCCCGGAGTATTTCCGCGAAGACCTCCTCGGCGGCCGCCTCGAATCCCAAATCTCCTACCAGATCTCCACACGCGCCTACCAGCGCGGCGTCCTCCGCCTCCGCTCCCGCAACCTCGCCGGCGGCCGCATCGAGACCGAAATGCTCTCGATGCACCACTATTACCCGAAAATCCAATACTACGGCCCCGGCCCGGACTCGCAAAAATCCCTCCGCAGCAATTTCCTTCTCGAAGACAATTCCCTCGATTTCAGCCTCGGCCTTTCCCCCGCGCGCGGCCTGCTGCTCGGCCCCAGCGCCGGCTTCCTCTGGATCAACACCGGCCCCGGCCGCGACAGCCGCTTCATCTCCGCCGACGCCCTCTATTCTCCTGAACAGGTCCCCGGCATCGACAGGCAGACGAATTTCCGCCGCTACGGGGCGTTCCTGCGCTTCAATACCCTGGACAACGCCGAAGGCCCGCGAGCGGGCGGCTTTTACCTCTTCCAGTTCAACCGCTACGACGACCGCCGCTACTCCGCCTATGGCTTCCATCTCTACGAAGCCGACCTGCGGCAGTATGTGCCTTTCTTCAACCAGCGCCGCGTCATCGCCCTGCGCGCCCGCACCCTGCTGACCGACACCGACGCCGGAGAAACCGTCCCCTTCTATCTCCAACCCTGGCTCGGCGGCAGCGACGACCTTCGCGGCTTCCGCCCTTTCCGCTTCCGCGACCGCAATTCGCTCCTGTTCAACGCCGAATACCGCTGGGAGATCTTCGCCGGACTCGACATGGCCCTGTTCGCCGACGCCGGCAAGGTCTTCCCCCGCCGCGGCCAGCTCAATTTCAGCCGCCTCGAAAAAAGCGGCGGTTTCGGCTTCCGCGCCAACGTCCGCAACCGCACCTTCCTCCGCCTCGATTTCGCCTTCAGCCGCGAAGGCTTCCAGGCGTGGTTCAAATTCAACGACATCTTCCCCTCCCGCCCGCTCGGCGCCTCCTCCACCCAGCCGTACCAGTAACCCGCCATGAAGAAGCTCCTGCTGATCCTCGCGGCCGCCGCCACGCTTCAGGCGCAGAAGTTCTACCCGGACGACCCTCTCCTCGCCGAGCCGCCCCCCCGCGACGCCGGCAAGCCCGCGCGCCGCAAACTCTCCGACTGGTACGACCTGTTCTGGCACATCCTCGCTACGCCCGGCGAGAAACAGCCGAAAATCGGTCCTCCCATCCGCGCCAGGAACGTCAACACCCTCGGCGACCCCATGGACGGCGCCTGGTACGTCCGCCGCCACTACTGGCGCCGCATGACGATCGAGGAACTCCGGCGCGGCGCCGGCGGCGCCGCTCCTCCCGTCCTCCCCTGGACCGTCGTCGCCGCCAAAGGCGAGGGTATTACTCCGGGTTTTACCGTAATTGATGCCACAAAAAGGCGCTTTTTCATCAAACTGGATCCCATATCAAACCCGGAAATGATGACCGCAGCCGAGGTCATTTCCGCCCGCTTCTTCCATGCGCTCGGCTACCATGTGGCCGATGAATACATCGTCGAATTCCACCCGAAAGACCTCCGCATCCAGGACCGCCTCACCTTCGTCAACCAGCACGGGATCGAGCGCCCCTTCACCCCGCGCAATCTGACCGAGCTTCTCCTCAAGGCCCCGCGGCTTCCCGGCGGGCGATACCGCGCCGTCGCCAGCCTCGCGCTCGAAGGCCGGCCGCTCGGCCCCTTCCGCTGGTTCGGCACCCGCGCCGACGACCCCAACGACACCATCCCCCACGAACACCGCCGCGAGCTCCGCGCCGCCCACGTCTTCTTCGCCTGGCTCAGCCATGACGACTCCCGCGCCATCAATACGCTCGACACCCTCGTCACGCGCGGCGGCAAAACCCACATCCGCCACCACCTGCTCGATTTCGGCTCCACGCTCGGCAGCGGCAGCGACAAGCCCAACAGCCCCCGTTCCGGCGCCTATCATTTTTCCTGGCGCGAGTCGGCCGTGCAAATGGCCTCGCTCGGCTTTGTCATCCCTTACTGGGCCAAGGCCCGCTATCCCCGCTTCCCCTCCATCGGCCTCTTTGAATGGCAGGTCTTTGATCCCGAAAAATGGCTGCCCGAATACCCCAATCCCGCCCTGCTCAACCGCCTGCCCGACGACGAATTCTGGGCCGCCAAACAGGTCATGCACTTCACCGATGAGGAAATCCGCGCCATCGTCCGCACCGGCAGCCTCTCCGATCCGGCCGCGGAAGACTACCTCGTGCGCTGCCTCATCGAGCGCCGCAACAAGATCGGCCGCGCCTGTTTCCGCAAGGTTCTTCCCATCGACCGCTTCGAGCTGCGGGGAGGGGAACTCGTGTTCGAGGACCTCGCGGCAAGGCACGGGCTGCCTTCCCCGGCCCCGTACAAAATCTCCTGGCGCGACTTCGACAACGCAACAGAAACGCCCGGCGCATCCCTGGGCGGCGGTCCCCGCATCCCCGCCGCCGCCTCGCCGTACATCATGGCGGAGATCACCGCCCCGCGCCGCCCCGGCCAGGCCGTCCGGGTCTGGCTCCATCAAGGCCGCGTCGTTGGCGTAGAGTATGCATGGTGAACGTTCCTGAACATCCCTCCTACGCCTCGTTCCCTGTTTTCCGGGCCCTCGACCCCCGCCGCCCGAGCCGCCTCGACCGCTTTCTCAGCATTTTCGCCGACGTCCGCGGCGGCGAAGGCGCCGGCGCCCTCCTGCTTTTCTCGAATATTTTCCTGTTATTGTCGGCTTATTATTTCCTGAAAACCGCCCGCGAACCGCTCATCCTCACCGAGCAGGGCGCCGTCGTCAAGACCTATCTTTCCGCCGGCCAGGCCCTGCTGCTCCTGCTTGTGGTTCCCGCCTATAGCTGGCTCGCCTCCCGGGTACGCCGCGCCTCGCTGCTCGCCGGCGTCTCCTTGTTCTTCGCCGCCAACCTCGCCGCCTTCCATGCCTTCGCCGCCGCCGGCAACCGCATCGGCATCCCGTTCTATCTCTGGGTGGGCATCTTCAACGTCTTCGCCATCTCCCAGTTCTGGGCCTTCGCCAACGATCTCTATTCCGAGCCCCAGGGCAAGCGCCTCTTCCCGCTCATCGGCGTGGGCGCCTCTCTCGGCGCCGTGGCCGGCGCGCGCGCCGCCGCCGGCGCCATCCGCCACTGGGGCGCGCTCCCTCTCCTCTGGGCCGGCGGCGCTCTGCTGCTCGTTTGTGCGCTCCTCACCCTTCTCGCCGACCGCCGCATCTCCGAGCGCAGCGGCGCCGCCCAGCTCCTCGCCCGCCAGCAGCCGCTCAAGCCCGGCGACGGCTTCCTGCTCCTGTTTCAGGACCGCTACCTGGTGATGATCGCTTTCCTCGTCCTCCTGCTCAACGTCGTCAACACCTCCGGCGAATTCCTCCTGTCGAGCCTCGTCACCGAACAGGCCGTTCGCACGCTCGGCGCCGGACCCGAATTCGCCGAGGCGCGCCGCCGCTTCATCGGCGCCTTTTTCGGCGACTATTTCTTCTGGGTCAACACGCTCAGCTTCGTCTTCCAGGCGTTCCTCGTCTCGCGCCTCTTCCGCTATATTGGCGTCGGCGGAACCCTGTTCGTCCTGCCCGCCATCGCCTTCACCGGATATGCGCTTCTGCTCGCAGCCCCTGTTTTGGGCGTCATCCGGCTGCTCAAAATCGTCGAAAACAGCGCCGATTATTCCATCCAGAATACCGCCCGCCAGGCGCTCTTTTTGCCCACGCCCCGCGAAGTGAAATACAAGGCCAAAGCCGCCATCGACACCTTTTTCCAGCGCGCCGGCGACGTCACCCAGGCCGGCATCGTCTACGCGGGCACGAATTTCCTCTCCCTCGGCATCTCCGGCTTCGCCGTCCTGAATCTCGTGCTCACCGGCCTTTGGCTCGTCCTGGTCCTGTTTCTGGCGCGGGAGTATCGCCGCCGCGCCCAGGCGGCGCCTGTTCCAGAGCCAGCCGCCTGACCAGCGACATCTCGATGCTCGCGTGCGACTTCAGCAGCGCGTCCACCACCTGCTCCACATCCCGCGCCTCCCCCTTCGCAGGACGCTCGAGCAACGCCCGCAGCTTCGCGCCTGGTCCCGCCGGCAACACCCCGTCCAGATACTCCAGCGCCAGCGCCTGCAGCCCCGCGTCATCGGAGTGCAACGACCGGAACGCCGCCTTCAACGGCTCCCGCGGCAACACCAGCGCCAGCAGCGAGAACAGATGCTCCAGGCTCCGGTCCGCGCGCTCCCGCAGCACCTCGTCCAGATGAGGCAGCGGCTCGGCCGGCCCCTGCTCCGACAGCAACTGCCGGCTCCGCCACAAATTCTGGTCCACGCTCAGTTCCCGCGCTACTGCCTCGTAGACCACATCTTCAGGCGGCCTCAGCGACGGCTCGCGGCAAACCAGTTCGTCCAGCGCCCGCGAACACCGGAACCGCACCTCGAACCGCTCGTCCTGCAACCCCTCCAGCAGCGCCTGCATCGCCCGCCTTCCTCCCACCGCCAGCAGCAGCGACGGGATCCGCCGCCGGATGGAAACATCGCACCGCGCATCCGCCAGCCGGTCCCCCAACTGCCCCGCGATCGGCGAGCGCACGCTCAGCAGCGCCTCCCGCGCTGCGCTATACACCGGCTGCCACGCCAGCAGGTCGATCACCGCGGGCGCCAGCACCGCATCCAGCGGCCGCTGCGCCTCCAGCACCCGCTTCACGCGCGCCTCCTGCCCCGAACGCAGCTCCGCCAGGCACCACGCGGCGTCATCCATCACAACCGGCGCCGCCGGCCGCGAAACCTCCTTCGGCGCCTCCCGCACCGCCGGCACAGTTGTGTAGCGAGACTCGAGCAATTCCCGGTCCACCGTCCAGTCGCCCGCGCCGGACAGAAACACCTGCGCCGCCCGGTGCATCAGCCCGCGCTCCACCACCTGCACGTAAATCCGGTCCAGTTGGCGCGCCACCCAGGTATTGGCCGCTGCGATCAGCGCCGTCGCCACCAGCAGCAGCCCCGTGAGGGGCACTCCCGGCATCAACAGCGCCGCCTGGCATGCCGCCCCGCCCAGCGCATCCCCCAGCCGGTCGCAGCCGACGTCGATCACCGTCTTCGCCGCCCGCTTCTCCGACGGCGGAATCGGCGTGTACATCAGCTCGTATCCCGCGCGGAACAGCGATCCCCGCAGCATCGCCTCCACCGCGCGAAGCCCGGCCACGACGGGGAACAGCGGCGCCGCCAGCGCCACCAGGCTCCCGCCGCTCACCAGCGCCGGCATCGTGCCCACGGTGCGCCCCACGCCCGCTCTCTCCAGCGCCCGCCCGCTCGCCAACGTCTGCAGCGCGAACGAAACCAGCGCCACTCCCGTGTTGAAATACGCGAAAAACTCCAGCAACCCTTCCCCTCGCCCCAGCGCCTCTGTGGCGGCGCGCTTGTACAGAAAATCGAGGATCGCCGCCGTCGCCGTGCCCAGCGTCACCAGCAGCGCCAGGTGCCGCAGATGCGGCGCCGAGCGGAACACCTTGCGCGGCGAAATCCACGGCTCCGGCTCGGGCTGCGGCGCAGCTCCCCGCCGCGGCGCCCGCAGCAAAAGCAGCCCGCAGGCCAGATGAATCGCGCCCAGCGCCCCCAGCAACGCCGCCTCCGCTCCCTGGCCTGCCAGCTCGTGCCACTGCGCCGCCAGCAGTCCCCCCAGCACGCTGCCCGTCGTCCCCGCCCCCGCAACCCTGCCGATCCGCTTCTTCGCCTCGATCGGGTCAAGCTGCTCGCTCAGCAGCAGCCAGAAGCTCGACAGCAGCACCGCGCTGAACGCCACCATGTGCAGGTACACCGCCACCGCGCCCAGCCCCGGGCTCGCCTCCACCAGCCGCCACTCGGCCAGTTGCAGCAGCCCGCTGGCGGCAAAGCTCCACGGCACCGCCCGCGCCGGGCTGAACCGGCTGAACAGCCGCGCCCCGAACACCCCCAGCAAGACCGACACCGCCGCCGCCGCCATCACCATCACCGGCAGCCTCTCCGGCCCGAACGCCTGCAAATACAGCGCGTCCCGGATCGACTTGCCCCCCACCTGGTGCGACATCATCAGCGCCGCGGTCGCCATCGCCGCCCATGCGGGAAACCGGCGGTCGCCGTCTGCCGCCACTCACTCGCTCCTGTTCGGAATCGCCGCCATCCCCGCCACGCGCGGCTCCGGGCAACGCGCCGCGTACAGTTCAGGCAGATTGGTGCGCCACCAAGCCTCCGCGTCCTCCTGCGTCCACGTCCCGCACTCGGGGCACTGCTCCAGCAGCCGCCGCAGCAGCCGCGCGCTCGCCGGCCGGTCCTCGGGCTTCTTGCTCAGGCATTGCAGAATGATCTTTTCCAGCTCCGGCGAAACGCGCACCTCCGTGCGCGCCGACGGCTTCACCGGCTCCTTCTGCACGTGCGCCAGCGCCATCGCCGTCGGCGTCGGCTCCTCGAACACAAGCCCGCCCGTCAGCAGCCAGTATGCCACGCAGCCAAGCCCGTACAGGTCCGTGCGCCCGTCCAGCTCGTCCGTTCCCAGCGCCAGCTCCGGCGCCATGAACGCCGGCGTGCCCGTCGTGATGTTGTCCATCGTCATCCGCCCGCCGCCGCTTGCCAGCCTCCACCGCGCCAGCCCGAAGTCCAGCAGCTTGATGAAATCGAACTCCAGCCCCAGCCGGCACAGAAACAGGTTCGTCGGCTTGATGTCGCGGTGGATGATGCCCGCGCAATGGGCCTCCTCCAGCGACTCGCACGCCTGATGCAGCATGTGAACCACGCGCGCCGCGGGCTGCGGCCCGAACCGCTTCACCAGTTGCTCGAGATCCAGCCCCTGCAACAGCTCCATCGCGTAATAGAAATTCCCGTTCTGGTCCGTGCCGAAGTCGTACAGCGACACCGTGTGCGGCGAAGTCAGCGCCGCGATCGCGCGCGCTTCCAGCTCGAACCGCCGCTTCAGCACCTCCGCCTGCCGCCCGCTCTGCGCCAGCAGCGTCTCGGCGCGGATCAGCTTGATCGCCGATTCCCGCTTCAGCAGCCGGTGCCGCGCCCGCCACACCTCGCCCATCCCCCCGATGCCCAGCACTTCCTCCATCTCGTAGCTGCCCAGTTCGCGCGCGTGGTGCATCGAGCACTCCATGCGGAAAATCAGGCGGCTCATCCACCACGCGCAGGCTGCCGCCAGGAACGGCGGCACATACAGCACCGCCATTTTGTTCGGCGTCAGTCCGGGATCGTACAGAGCCGCGCGCGTGATGCCGTAGGCCAGCGGCCCCATCGCCGCCGACCCGAAAGCCCCGGCGAGCGCCTGCAGCGGCGACGCCGGCAGAAACAGCGCCGCGGCGAAGATCCACGTCACCAGCATCGACATCCCGCGCACCGGGTACTCGGCCGGCCAGGGCAGGCTGACCTCGAACATCGCTATGCTGAACGCCACCAGGATCTGGAACGCCAGGCTCGCGTACACGCTCGTGCGCGGGCGCATCAGCCCCATCCGGTAGGCGGCCACGATCAGCAGCGACACCACCACCAGCGCCCCTTCCAGCGCCAGAACGTGCGGTTGCTTCTGCGCCGCCGCAATCTCCGGCTGCAGGTGCGCCTGCAACGCCATCAGCGCCACCGTCAGCACCGCGCAGATCACCGCCGTCCATGCCAGCCTCGACGGCGCCCTCTCCAGCGCCTCTGCCGGCAGCGCCGTCCACGTCGTGGGCGTCGCCCCGGTCAGCGCCGGACAACACACCCGCCCCGCCGCGATGCTCTGCCCGCCCTGTGCCTGCGATGGCTGCGCCTCGGTCATGCCTCTCTCGATAGTAGCCCAGCCCGCCCCAGGCTCCTGCAAACATTTTCGATCAAACTTGTCGGACCCTTTCCCCCTCTCACCCCCGCTTCTCCCCTCGCGCTCGCGCTTCTCCCCTCTGAATTGCCATGTTCCCCTCGCGCTCGCGCGAGGGCCCCAACTGTGCGCCACAGTGGTTGCGGTTCCCCCCATGGGTTTGCCGGTTTCCCCTCTTTGTTTGCGGTGTTCCCCTCGCGCTCGCGCGAGGGCCCCAACTGTGCGCCCGCCGTGCTTGCGGATTCTCCGCGTTGTTTGCGGTTCCCCCCATGGGTTTGCCGGTTTCCCCTCATTGTTCGCGGTGTTCCCCTCGCGCTCGCGCTTCTCCCCTCTGAATTGCCATGTTCCCCTCGCGCTCGCGCCATTCCCCTCGGCCTTGGCCGAGGGCCCCTGCGTTTCCCAGCCCTGCTCTCTCCCCCCCGCGCTCTCCCTCCACTCTCTCCCCTCGCGCTCGCGCGAGGGCCCCAACCGTGCGCCCGCCGTGCTTGCGGATTCTCCGCGTTGTTTCCGGTTCCCCCCATGGGTTTGCCGGTTTCCCCTTTTTGTTTGCGGTGTTCCCCTCGCGCTCGCGCGAGGGCCCCAACCCTGCGCCCCTGTGCCTGCGGATTTCCCGCTTTCTCCCCCCACGCACCCCCCACGTCCGCCGCCCCGCCCCCGTATGAAACAATGGAAGCAGGAGATCCGCCGGACGGGCAGTCGCGGGTCCGGCGCGTCCCTCAAGGGGGATACGGCCGGCGCCCGAGGCAAAGTCCGGTCTCCACAGGGCAGCGTGCCGGCTAACGGCCGGGGGGGCGCGCTCAAAGCGCGCTTCACGGAAAGTGCCACAGAAAACATACCGCCAGTCGCGGCAACGCGACGGGCAAGGGTGAAAAGGTGCGGTAAGAGCGCACCGCGTTCCGGGCAACCGGAATGGCAGGGTAAACCCCACGCGGAGCAAGACCAAATAGGGGAGGATGGAGTGGCCCGCTCCGCCTGACTCCCGGGTAGGTCGCTGGAGCCCGCCAGCAATGGCGGGACAAGAGGAATGACTGCCGCCCGGTCCGCAAGGATCGGGACCAGAAACCGGCTTACAGTCCGGCGGGTCTCCTGCCTCCTCGCTGCCGTCATCACTGTTGCCGCTGCGGCGCACCGGCAAATCAGATAAGCTGTCCGGGGATGCTGCCCATCCGCGACACGATCCCCTCCCGCAACCCGCCCGTCGCCGTGTGGATGCTGATCCTCGCCAACGCCTTTGTCTTCCTGCTGGAGTTGTCCATGCCGGAGCCGGCGCTCAACGAGTTCCTCCACCTCTTCGGGATCGTCCCCGCGCGCTACACGCACCCGGCGTGGGCGGAGTTCTTCGGGCTTGCGGCCGACGATTACTGGCCCTTTCTCACCAGCATGTTCCTGCACGGCGGCTGGACCCACATCCTCGGCAACATGTGGACTCTCTGGATCTTCGGAGACAACGTCGAAGACCGCATGGGACCGGCGCGTTTCACCGTCTTTTATCTGTTGTGCGGGATCACCGCCGGCGTCACCCACATGGCCCTGAATCCGCAGTCTGCCATCCCCACGGTCGGCGCCAGCGGCGCCATTGCGGGCGTCATGGGCGCCTACTTCTTCCTCTTCCCCCATTCGCGCGTCGTGGTGCTGCTGCCCGTGTTTTTCCTGCCCCTGTTTTTTGAGGTGCCTGCCGTCACCTATCTCGGCTTCTGGGCGCTGTCGCAGGTCTTCAGCGGCACGCTCTCGCTCGCCGGGCCGCACAATGTCGGCGGCGTCGCCTGGTGGGCGCACGTCGGCGGCTTCGTGGCCGGCATCGTGCTGCACTTTGCCTTTGTGCGCCGGCTCGGCGGCTATCGCCGCCTGGCCAGCGATCAATACTTCATGGAAACACCCTATCTCCCGCCCGGATACTGGAGGCGCTGATGCCGATGAGCCCAACCGATGTGATCTGGTTTTTCTTCCTCGCTTCCGCCCTGCAGCCGGTGCTGCGCCAGCGGTTTCTCGAAGCCGCGCGGCAGAGGCTGATCGCCAAAATCGAGCGCGACCGCAAATCCCGCGTCATCCTCCTCATCCACCGGCAGGAGACCATGAGCCTGCTCGGCTTCCCGGTCTTCCGCTACATCGACGTGAACGACTCGGAAGAGGTGCTGCGCGCCATTCACATGACCGACCCCGTCGTCCCCATCGACATCATCCTGCACACCCCCGGCGGCCTGGTGCTCGCTTCCATGCAGATCGCGCGCGCCCTGCACAAGCACAAAGGCAAGGTCACCGCCTTTGTGCCCCACTACGCCATGTCCGGCGGCACGCTCATTGCTCTCGCTGCGGACGAAATCGTGATGAGCGAATACGCGGTCCTGGGCCCCGTCGATCCGCAACTCGGCCAGTACCCGGCCGCTTCGATTCTCAAGGTCGTCGAACAGAAGCCCGTCGCCGAAGTCAAGGACGAGACCCTCATCCTCGCCGACCAGGCGCGCAAGGCCATGAACCAGATCCGCGAGGGCGTCTTCGAACTGCTCCGAAACAAATGCCCCGAAGGCAAGGCCGAAGAGCTCTCCAGGCTGCTCAGCGAAGGCACATGGACCCACGATCACCCGATCACGCTCGAAGCCGCGCAATCCTATTGCCTCCCGGTCAGCTCCGCCATGCCCCCCGAGATTCTCGAACTGATGAACCTCTACCCGCAGCCCGTTCGTCGCCAGCCCACCGTCGAATATCTTCCCGAGCCGCGCCGCTTCTCGGGTGACGGCGGCAAGGCCTTTCTGCCGTAGAACAGCCTTTGGCGCAGGAAGCGCCGGCCTATCCTTTCATGTGCTGCCCGAGCAGCTCCGCAATGGAATCGACGTCCGCCGCCACCGTCACCGGCTGGTTGGCGAATTTCGGGGAAATCCTCTCGCCCGAAGGTGTTGTCAGTTGCCCCGTGTGGTAACGGTAGATGTAATCGGGGTCCTTCAGCACGTGGCCGGTCAGCACCGCCACTACAAACGCGCCCGCCTCCACCACACCCGCCGCAGCCAGTTTTCGGATGCCCGCCAGCGTCGCCGCCGAAGCCGGCTCGCAGCCGATGCCGCACTGCCCGATCACCGCCTTGGCATCCGCGATCTCCTGCTCCGTCACCTTCTCCACCACGCCGCCGCTTTCATCAATCACCTGGATCGCCTTCGGCCACGACACCGGGTCGCCGATCCGGATGGCGGTCGCCAGCGTCTCCGGCTTGGCCACCGGCGTGAACTCGCCGCGGCGGTGGAAATACTCGTAAAACGGCGCCGCCCCTTCCGCCTGTATCACCGCGAACCGCGGCTGCCTCTCAATCAACCCGAGCGCCAGCATCTCTCGAAATGCCTTGCCGAACGCGCTGATATTGCCCAGGTTGCCGCCCGGCAGCACGATCCAGTCCGGCACGCGCCAGTCGAGCTGGTCGAGCAGCTCCACCATGATCGTCTTCTGCCCTTCAATCCGGAAAGGGTTGACGGAATTCAGCAGATAAATCCCTGTCCTTTCCGCCAATTCCCGCACTAATTTCAGGATCTGGTCGAAGTTCGCCTCCACCTGTACCGTCAGCGCGCCGTACTCGAGCGCCTGCGCCAGCTTCCCGTAGCTGATGTTGCCCTGCGGCAGGAAAATGACCGGCGTCAGCCCCGCCGCGGAAGCATATGCCGCCATCGAAGCCGACGTGTTGCCGGTCGAGACGCAGGCGACCCGTTTGAGCCCCAGCCGCAGCGCCTGCGACGCGCCCGCGGTCATGCCGTTGTCCTTGAACGAACCCGTCGGGTTGAACCCCTGATGCTTGAACCGCAGCGCCCGCAGCCCCGCGTAGCGCGCCGCGCGCGGCGCTTCCAGCACCGGCGTGTTGCCTTCGGCCAGCGTCACGATGCGGCTCATGTCCTCGAACGGCAGCAGCTCCCGGTAGCGCCACACGCCGGAGCGGTCCTCGGGGGCGTTCGACATCCGCCGCTCGCGCCACAGGCGCTTCAGCGCCGCCCCATCGCGCGCCGCCGGCGCGGACGCTTCCAGAAGCGCGCCGCAGCGCGGGCACGTGTAGATCACCTCGTCCGGAGAGAAGCGCGCCGCGCAGGAGGGGTTGATGCAGAGAAGGTTCGCCTGGGACAACCCTTCAGTGTAAGGCAGGCGCGCCGCCCCGCGCAGGTCAGTCCAGGTGGAACACCTCTTCCAGCGGGCGCATCTGCTCGTCGGCGTTGCGCCCCGCCGGGTCTTCGAAAAACTCCCGCATCTCCGCCTGCCACCGCGCGTTCACCTCTTCCCTCGCCATCCCGTCCAGCGCCGCCTGGAAATCCGGCGTCTCCACGTATCCGATCAACAACCCGTCGTCGCGCAGGAACAGCGAGTAGTTGTGCCATCCCGTGCGCCGCAGCGCATCCAACATTTCCGGCCAAACCTGTTTGTGCCGCTCCTTGTACTCGGCAAGCCGGTCCCTCTTCACTTGCAGCAGAAAACAGACGCGTTGCATGGCGCAATCATAACAGGGCCGTTGCGCCCGGTGTCATGATGGCTGGCATGGGACGTACCATGCACGCGGCTTGGATCGAAAACGGCCGCGTCGAACTGCGCGAGCTGCCCCTGCCTCGCCCGCGCCGCGGCGAAGCGCTCATCCGCATCCATTGCGCCGGCGTCTGCAACACCGACCTGGAACTGCTCGCCGGATACTACGATTTCCGCGGCGTGCCGGGGCATGAGTTCGTGGGCACGGTTGTGGAGGGGAGCCCGCGCTGGCTCGGCAAGCGCGTCGTGGGCGGGATCAACATCGGCTGCGGGCGCTGCCCCCGCTGCGCCGAAGGCCAGAAGAAGCACTGCGCGCGGCGCCGCGTGCTCGGCATCCTCGGCCATCCCGGCGCGCTGGCCGAGTTCATCACCCTGCCCGAAGACAATCTGCACGCCGTCCCGCGCAGCGTGCCCGACCACGCCGCCGTGTTCTGCGAGCCGCTCGCCGCCGCCTGTGAGATTCTCGAACAGGTCCGCATCCCGCGCGGAGCGCGCGCCGCCGTGCTCGGCGACGGCAAGCTCGGGCTGCTCTCCGCCCAGGCGCTGGCTGCCGCAGGCGTGCAGATCACCATCTTCGGACGCCACCCTGACAGGGCGCAGTGGCTCGCGCGCCGCGGCATTCGTTTGCTGGCGGCGGCCAGGCGTCCCGCACACGTCTTCCGTTTCGTCGTCGAAGCCACCGGCAGCGCCAATGGGCTGCGTGAAGCGCTCGATCTTGTATCTCCCCGCGGCACAGTGGTTCTCAAGACAACCACTCATGCGCCGGTCGAAGCGGATCTTGCGCGGCTCTTGGTGGTGCCGGAAGTGACGCTCGTCGGCTCCCGCTGCGGCCCCTTCCCGCCCGCCCTGCGCCTCTTGCGCAGAGGCCAGGTCCACACCGCCCCGCTCGTCGATTCCATGCTGCCGCTGGCGGAAGTCGGCAAGGCGTTCGCCCGGGCGCAGGCGCCCGGGGCTCTCAAGGTCCTGGTCGAGTGCTGCCCGCCAGGCGCCAGTAGCGCTCGATGACCCGCTCGATGTAATTCTGCGTCTCGCGGTAGGGCGGCGGGCCGTTGTAGCGGTCGACGGCGCCCGCTCCGGCGTTGTACGCCGCCAGCGCCCGGCGCACGGGGTTCGGCGTGTTCTGATACTTGAGCAGCAGTTCGCGCAGCAGGCGCGCGCCCGCTTCGATGTTCTGGCGCACGTCGCGCGGGTCGGCGCCGAGTTGGGCCGCGGTCTGCGGCATCAGTTGCATCACGCCCAGCGCCCCTTTAGGCGAGACGGCGTGCGGCTGATAGGCGGATTCGGCCCAGGCCACCGCATGGACGATCTCCGGCGGCAAACCGTGGCGCAGCGCCGCTTCGGTGACCAGCGCGCGGGGGTCTTCCGGCTGCTTCGACGCAGGCGGCGCAGCCGGCGACGGCGGCGCGGGCGGGCGCTCGGGCTCCGGGAGCCGCTCGATCCGCTCGATGGCGGACTCCGGCAGCTCGATCCGGCCGCCGTCCAGATGCAGCGCGCAGACGCCGGCCGGCGCCCCGCACTCGGCCCGCGCCACCGCCATTTGCGCGCCCGTGCGCAACGTCACCAGGTCGGCCGCCGGCGCGGCAGAACAAAACGCAATGACAACAATGTGTTTCAAACAAAAAATTACAGGAATGCTGTAACGCGGCTGCCGCCCCGCGCCTGCGCCCCTGTCTGTGCTGCGGCTACTGCCAGTCATCGTCCATGGCGCCGTTCCCGGAGGCCGCCGTCGGCTTGGCTGCATCGGCCGCGGGGCGGCCGATGCCCAGATGCTCGAAGTGCATGGCGGCGTTCAGCAGCAGCATGAAACTGCCCTGTGTCTGCTGCCGCCACATCGGGTTGTTGGCGAACAACAGCCAGTGGCCCTTGCCGCGGGGCACGTCGATCAGCGCTGGCCGCCCGGCCAGTTCGCGCCCGCCGGCCAGCATGCCCGACACCAGCAGCTCGCGCTCCTGCGCGAACCGCAGCAGCACCCGCGGCCGCTCGTTCGGCGGCGGCAAATAGGCCCGCATCGCTTCCATCATGTCCGCGCTCAACTCCCCGGGCCGCATCGGCGGCGCCGGCGGCGCGGGCGGCCGGCCCTGCACCACATCCGGGTCATCCGGTCCGCCACGGCCGGACGGCCGCGACGGAGGCTGGCCTGCCTGCTGGCCCATGAAACCGCCTCCCATGCCTCCAGTGAGACTGACGTTGAACACCGGCGCGGCGTTGAAATACACGGGCAACTTTCCTTCATACCCGTACACGGCCGGGCTGCCCGGATCGGCCACTTCCGTGTTCAGCACCGAGCCCCGCGCGCGCAGCTCGCGCGTCTGTTCGATCGTCACGCCTTCCACCAGCCCGAAATCAATGGGCAGCGAGGCGTTGCCGGCGATGGTGACAAACAGCCCGCCTTCCTCCACGAACCGGCGGACGTTGGCCAGCCCTTCCAGTTCCATGCCGCCGCGGATGTCGTCGCTCTGGTCCGGCGACGTGCCGAAATTCGGCGTCAGGTCCGACGCCTTCCACGGAATCGGCTCCCCGCGCCTCGGGATGCCCTGCAGCAAACGGCGCGAATCGGCATTGACGTGGCCGAGCACAATCACGTCGTATTTCTGCCGCAGGTTTGGCGTGTCGCGCAGCGTGTGCACGGAAATGTACTCGTACGGAATCCCGGTGGTCTCGAAGCCGAGGCGGAACCAGCCCTCGTTCTGCGTGCTGGTCCAGGTGTGGACCAGCGCGATGCGCGGCGCCGCCACCGGGTGCGTCTCCACTTTCGGCATTTCGCCCGCCGCTTGCAGGGTCAGCCCCGCATCCCGGGCTGCCTGCTCGAGCCGCGCGCGCAGGTCCGGCGGATTGCCTTCAGCAGGGATCACAAACGAACCTGCGGGATACTTCCTGCCTCCTGCCTCGAACGGCTTCTCCGCCGCCAGGAAGCGCACATCGCGCAACCGGAACCGCAGCGTCGCCAGCGCGCGGTCGGCGTTGTGGGCCAGAAGGTAGACGCTGCCCTCGCCCTGCACGCCGCCGCCGGGCTTGGGCGGCGCGGCCAAAAGCGTGGCGGCCGCTTTCAGGATGCCTGTGTCGGTGACGCGCGTCACCGGCACGTTGCGCAGCGCGCCCAGCGTCCAGCCCGTATCGTCGTAAGGAGACGTGTCGTTCGTGTTGTAATACTGCCGGTCGAGGAACATATCCGCCAGGCGCGAATACGGCTGGTCCATCCGCACCAGGTAAGCGCCGCGGGGGAACTTCGCATTGCCCGCCTCGGCCTCGGCGTCGAGCCGGTGGATCTCCACGCCGTGCAGCATCAGTTGCGCCGCCAGGCTGGCCGCTTCGTTCGGCCGCGGCTCGGGGTGGATGACGTAGGCGGCTGGGCCTTCCGTCGTCGCCTTGGCCACGCTGCGCTTGCTCTTCAGCCAGAAATTCCGCAGGAATGTCTCGCGGTTTTTGGCCGTAAAATCCATGGAAATGAGCAGCGCCGACTGCTGCAAATTCACATTGTTCCGGTGGGACCATTTCACCCGCGGCAGCGGCGGGTTGGGCCGGTACCAGGCGCGGTTGGTCTGCGCCGGCGGCACGGTGCGCTCGCGCGTGTCGGCCCCGCCGTTGCCGAAGGTCTCGTAGAAACGGCCGATCGAATTGTGCCCGTGCGCCACCTGCATCATGTAATTCGCGCCCCAGCCGTCGTAAAAGCCCCACGTCCACACGCCGGGCACGCCGCGCTTGGTCATCTCCTCCACCTCGTGCCAGGCCATCTTCTGCCACTCGTTGATCTCGATCGGATCGAACCAGGCGTTGTACGGCCCCATGCCCGTCGAGGTGTACAGGAACGGCACGGATTCATGCAGGTCGTGCACCACCTGCGGATGGAAGTCGAGAAATGTCTTGTTGATATTCCGGCTCAATGCAAGCGACAGCGCGATGCCGTCCCGGTTGTTGTCGTGGGCGACGTACTTGCCCCAGTACAGAAGCGGCGGCGGCGTCTTGCCCGGGTTGGCCTTGCGCCAGCGGTAGAGGTCCACCATGCGCTCGCGCCCGTCCACCTCCACCACCGGCGTGATCATGATGACGAGGTTGCGGCGGAGGTTGTCATAGAAAGGCGTGTTCGTGACCGCGAGCCTGTATGCCAGCTCCATCAGCATCTCGGGCGACCCCGTCTCGGGCGAGTGAATGGCGCCTGTCGCCCAGTAGAAAGGAACGCCTTCGGCAAGCAGCTTCTCGGCTTCCGCGTCGGGCGTGCGCCGCGGGTCGGCCAGTTGCGCCGTAATCTGCTTCAGGCGGTCGAGCCGCTTCAGGTTCTCCTCGCTCGAGACCAGAACAACGATCATCTCGCGTCCCTCTTCGGTCTGGCCGATCGGCTGCACCCGCACGCGCGGCGACGTGCGCGCCAGCTCCCGCATGTAGCGGTAGATGTCCTTGGCGTAGGTGAGGCGGTTTTCGGCCCCGGCGATGTAGCCGAGAAACTTCTCGGGCGTCGGAACCGTGGCCGAAGCGGGCAAGTGGTCCACCAGCTCCGTCAGAAACATCGGCGAGGTGGTGGCCTCGCGGATCTGCTTCGTGTAGCCCTCGTCCACAGGCTGCTGGGCGAGGACCGTCAGGCAAGCGAGAAGGCAAGTCAACAACGTGCGGCGCATGGAGACATTATGCAGCAACACGCGGCGGCGCATGGCTCTGCACAGCCGGCCGCCCTTGTCCCGGGCGCTGCGCGGGAGCGTTGTGATATCGTCTGTTTCGGACCCGAGGGAGTGATTTGTCATGGCTGTGACTCGCGTGTCTTTATGCCTGGTTCTTGCTTTTGCCGCCGCGGCCGCCGCGCCGCCGCCCGAGTGGGACAACCCGGCCGTCACCGCCGCGGGCGTGGAGCCGCCGCACGCGACGATGATGGTTTACCCGGACGCCGTGACAGCGCGGACTTTCGAACCCGCCAAATCGCCGTGGCGGCTGTCGCTGAACGGCGAGTGGAAGTTTCGCGGCGTGTTGCGCCCGGCCGACCGGCCCGCCGGCTTCCACCTGCCGGATTATGACGACTCGCGGTGGCGGACGATGCCGGTGCCGGGCGTCTGGCAGATGCACGGCTTCGACATCCCGATTTACACGAACTGGATCTACCCGTTCCCGCAGGACCGGCGGAAGATGCCGTCGCCGCCGCATGACTTCAACCCCGTGGGCAGCTACCGGCGGAGTTTTTCCGTGCCGGAGACCTGGAAAGGCAGGACGATTTATCTGCATTTCGCCGGCGTGGACTCTGCGTTTTATCTCTGGGTGAACGGCGAATACGCCGGCTATCACGAGGACAGCCGGACGCCGGCGGAGTTCAACATCACACGGCTCGTCAAGCCCGGCGCGAACACGCTGGCCGTGCAGGTGTACCGTTTCGGCGACGGCGCCTATCTCGAGGACCAGGATATGTGGCGCATGAGCGGCATTTACCGGGACGTCTACCTGTGGTCGGCCGCCGCGACGCATGTGCGCGATTTTGAAGTGCAGACCGATCTGGACGCGGAATACCGCAACGCGCGGGTCCGGCTGAAGGCGGAAATCCTCGAGCCGAAGGACTGCACGCTGGCCTTCGAGCTGCGCGACGCGGCCGGACGGAAGGCCGGCGAGGCGGCTGCGCGCTGCGCCCCGCAGGTGGAGCTTGCGCTGGATGTGCCCGGCGCGCGCCTGTGGAGCGCGGAGATCCCGTACTTGTACGAAGGGCTGATCACGCTCAAGGACGCCAAGGGCGGCGTGATCGAGGTGATCCCGCAACGCGTCGGCATCCGCAAGGTGGAGATCCGCGGCGGCAAGATCCACATCAACGGGCGCCCGGTGCTGTTCAAGGGCGTCAACCGCCACGAGCACTCGGCCGTGACGGGCAAAGTGATCGACCGCGCCCTGATGGTGCGGGACATCGAGCTGATGAAGCGGAACAACGTGAATGCGGTGCGCACGTCGCACTATCCGAACGACCCCCTCTGGTACGAGCTGTGCGACATCTACGGGCTGTATGTGATCGACGAGGCCAACATCGAGACGCACCACTACGGCAACGGGCCGAAGGGCAACCTGCTGACCGAATCGCCCGACTGGTCCAAGGCCTATCTGGAGCGCGTCCGGAGCATGATCGAGCGCGACAAGAACCATCCCTCGGTGGTGATCTGGTCGATGGGCAACGAAAGCGGCGACGGGCTGAACGCGAAGCTGACTTATGAATGGGCGAAGCAGCGCGACCCGTCGCGCCCGTGGCATTACGAAGGATCGAGCGCCAACCGCGGCTCGAATTTCGACGTCAACTCGTTCATGTATCCCACGCCGGAGCGCACCCTGAAGGAAGCCGCCAGGCTGCCGGACAAGCCGCTGCTGCTGTGCGAGTACGCCCATTCGATGGGGAATTCCACGGGCGGATTGAAGGAATACTGGGACATTTTCTACTCCGGCGCCAATGCGCAAGGGGCCTTTGTCTGGGATTGGGTGGACCAGTCGCTGCGCGTGCCCGTGCCGCCCGAGTACAAGGGCAACACGGCGGCGGCGCATTTTCTCGCTTACGGCGGCTGGTGGGAAGACAAGTCGCACGTGCAGAACGACAACAACTTCAACTGCAACGGGCTGGTGTCGGGCGACCGCACGCCGCATGCGGGGCTGTCGGCCATCAAATACGCCTACCGCTACCTGCACGCCTCGCCCGCGGATCTGAAGCAGGGCCGGATCCGCGTGAAGAACTGGTTCCATTTCCTCAACCCGAAGGACTACGCGGCAGGGGAATGGAGCGTTTCGGCTTCCGGCCGGACGATCGCCTCCGGGCAGTTGCCGGCTCTGGATATCGAACCGGGCGCCGAGAAGGAATTCCAGATTGCTCTTCCGCAAATGCAGGCCGAGCCGGGCGTGGAGTACTGGCTGAACCTGAGCTTCCGGCTGAAAGACGCGGCGCGCTGGGCGCCCGCCGGGCATGAGATTGCGTGGGAGCAGTTCGCGCTGCCGGTGGAGGCCAAGCCTGCTCCGAAAGCGGAATTCGCCGGCGCCGCACGGCTCGAAATCGAACGACAGGGGGCGCTTTATGTGTTGTCCAGCCCGGTGTTCCGCACGCTGTTCGACCCGGGCGTGGGCACGCTTGTCGATTACCGCTATCAGGGCGCGGTGCTGATGGAGCGCGGGCCGCTGCCGGACTTCTGGCGCGCCCCGACCGACAACGATTTGGGCGCGTGGAAGGCGATGCGGGCGCGGATCGCCAACAACCCCGAGCAGAACTGGATGCTGTGGCGCGAGGCGGCGCCGCGAATGACGATCACGGAAGCGCAAGTGGAGCGCGCCGGCGAGCGCACGGCGCGGATCCGCGTGAAGGCGGAGCTGTACGGCATGGGCGGCGCAACGGCGGCGTGGACGTTCACGGTGCATGCCAGCGGCGACGTGATCGTGGAGATGAGCTACCAGCCCGGGGCGGAGAAGCGCGCGATGATGCCGCGGTTCGGCAGCGAGCTGGTGCTCGCGCGCGGGTACGAAAACTGGTCGTGGTACGGGCGCGGCCCGGCGTCGACCTACGCCGACCGGCAGTTTGAGCGGATTGGCGTGTACCGCAGCACGGTGGACAAGGAGTGGGAGGAGTTCTCGCGTCCGCAGGAAAACGGCAACAAGACGGGCGTGCGGTGGACGGCGTTCACCAACGCCCAGGGCGCGGGCCTGCTGGCGGTGGGCGCGCCGGAGCTTTCCGTGGGGGCGAGGAAGTACACGAAGCAGGACATGGAGCGCGCGGCCTACACGTTCCAGATGCAGGCGCAGGGCCCGGTGTATGTGAACCTGGACCTGCGGCAGATGGGCGTGGGCGGCATCGACAGTTGGTCGGAGAACGCGCTGCCGATGCCGGCATACCGGATCGATTCCGGTCAGGCGATGAGTTTCCGCTACCGGCTGGCGCCGGTGGCGGGGCCTTATGATCGGAAGACGAGGGAGGCTTTCTGAACGATGTCCAAGATCACCCGCCGCGAGGCGCTGCGCGCCGCCGTGCCGGCCGCGGCAGCGCTGGCGGCGTGCAAATCCGTTGACAGAGGAGCGAAAGGATCCGTGACACAGCAGGAATTTGGCAAGATGCCGAACGGCGAAAGCGTGACGCTTTTCACGTTGAAGAACAAGAACGAGGTCGAGATATCGATCACGAATTACGGCGGCATTATCGTGGCGCTGAAGACGTTCGACGGCAAGGGGCTGCTGGCGGACGTGGCACTGGGGTTCGACACGCTGGAGCGCTACCTGCAGCCGCACCCCTACTTCGGCGCGATCATCGGGCGCTACGGCAACCGGATCGGCAAGGCGCGGTTCACGCTGGACGGCGTGACGTACACGCTGGCGAAGAACAACGGCGAGAACTCGCTGCACGGGGGCAACGAGGGGTTCGACAAGAAGCTGTGGAAGGCGCGGACCGAGTCCGGCGAAGGGGCGCAGACGCTGGCGCTCGAGTACACCAGCCCGGACGGCGAGGAAGGCTATCCGGGGACGCTGCGGACGGAGGTGCGCTACACGCTCTCCGACGACGACAGCCTGCGGATCGACTACCGCGCCACGACGGACAAAAAGACGGTGGTGAACCTGACCAACCACACGTATTTCAACCTGGCGGGGCAGGGAAGCGGCGATATTCTGAATCACGAAATCGAGATCCGGGCGAGCCGGTTCACGCCGGTGGACGCGGGGCTGATCCCGACGGGCGAACTGCGGAGCGTGGAAGGCACGCCGTTCGATTTCCGCAAGCCGCGGCGGATCGGGGAGCGGATCGACGCCAATGACGAGCAGATCCGGCTCGGCGGCGGCTACGACCACAATTTCGTGCTGGACCGCGAGGGCGAAGGGCTGGCGATGGCGGCGCGCGTGGCGGAGCCGTCGACGGGGCGCGCGCTGGAAGTATGGACGACGGAGCCCGGGATGCAGTTCTACACGGGCAATTTCCTGGACGGCACGATCACGGGCAAAGGCGGAAAAGCGTATCCGCGGCGGTCGGGGTTCTGCCTGGAGACGCAGCATTTTCCGGATTCGCCGAACCAGCCTTCGTTCCCCTCGACAGTGCTTGAGCCCGGGCAGGAATACCGTTCGACGACGGTGTGGAAATTCCTGGCCGTGCAGCCGCGGAAATAGAATTTGCCAGGGCCGAAAAGACTTTTTACCCGGCCGAATCACTGACAAGTTCATTGTAAATTTACGCCATAAATCTGGCGTATATTTTCCTTCTTTCCGGCGGCGCGGATTCCGCTACCGGAGCGAGCGCTCCAGCTCCTGGGCGAGCAGGGCGGCGCGGCGGGCGAGTTCGGCCGCGGCGGCGAGGTCGCGGGCGCGGATCTGTTCGGACTGGCGCAGGAAGGCGCGGATGCGGGCGGCGAGGTCTGCCTGATCGCGGTTGAGGCGGCGGGCGCGGCTGCGTTCGAGAACCTGGCGGGCGGCAGTGGAGTAGTCCGAGAGGCGGCGCTCGAGGTCTTTGGCGACATCGCCGGGGAGGACTTCGCCGAGGCGGATTTCGGGGGCGGACTCGGCGGGCGCTTGCGGCGCGGTCTCCTCGGGTTCGGGCTTGGCGGGGGCGGCGGGGGGGCGGCGCCGCGGGGGGCGGGGCGGCGGGGGCAGGGGCGGCATGGCGGAAGGGAGCGGGGGCGGAGGCAGCAGGGCGGGCTGGATCTGCGGGTCCTGGAGGACGGGCTCGGCGAGGACGAGTGTGGCGGGCACGATGGGGGGAGGCGGGGTGAAGGCGCGGACGGGGCGGGGCGGCGGAGGCGGCGCGGCGGCGCGGCGGGCGCGGCAGCCGGCGGCGAACAGGAGGGCGGCCGAGAGGAGGACGAAAAGCGTTTGGCGCGGGGTCATGCGGGGACCTCCGCGGCGAGGGGCAGGCGGATGCGGACGACGGCGCCGGAGCCGGGCTCGCCGCCGATTTCGATGGACCCGTTGTGGAGCTGGATGGCGCGGTAGGTCATGGCGAGACCGATGCCGGTGCCGCTCTGCTTGGTCGTGTAGTACAAATGGAACACTTTATCGCGGACTTCCGCGGGAATTCCAGGGCCTGTATCGGCGATGACGAGTTCGGAATCGGGGCCTGATTTTTCGAGCGTGACGGAGAGTTTTCCGCCGGAGGGCATGGCTTCGAGGGCGTTGCGGAGGACGTTGAGCAGGGCCTGCTGGAGGAGGCCGGAATCGCCGCGGACGGGGGCGCTCTGGTCGAGGCCTTCTGTTTCGACGGCGACGCCCTGGAGGTCCGCTTCGGGGCGGACGAGGTCGAGCAGGCGGCGGGCGAGGGCGGCGAGGTCGAGGTGTTCGGTCTGGAGTTCGACGGGGCGGGTGAAGTCGAGGAAGGTGCGGACGACGCGGTCGAGGCGGACGATCTCCTGGGCGATGACGTCGAGTTCGGACTGCGCCTCGGGCATCTCGGGCAGGACGCGGGAGCGGAGGAGTTCGAGGCGGAGGGCGATGGAGTTGAGGGGGTTTTTGATTTCGTGGGCGACGCCGCCGGTGAGGCGGCTGATGGCGGCGAGGCGGGAGCTAAGGTTGAGCTGGTCCTCGACGAGGCGGCGGCCCTCGGCGTCGCGGAGGCGGAGGAGGGAAGCGCCCTGGGGGAGGGGGTCGAAGCTGACGAGGAGGCGGCCGGCGCGAGATTCCTTCAGGGGGACGCGGGCGAGGAGGGCGGGGGCGAGGCAACGGCCGACGGGGCCTTCGGGGGGGAAGAGATCGCGGAGGTGGAGGCCGCTGATTTCAGCGCGGGACAGGCCGAGGAGGCGCTCGGCGGCTTCGCTGGAGACCATGAGGCGGCCCTGGCTGTCGAAGAGGAGGATGGATTCCTCGAGGCCCTGGATCATGCGTTCGACGCCGCCGCGGAGCTGGCTGGCGCCCTCCTGGGCGCCGCGGAACTGTTCGCCGAGGAGGCGGAGTTTCTCCTGGATGGCGGCCAATTCGCGCGAGGCGGGGGGATCGGCGGCGGGGACGGCCTCGCCGCTGCGGATGCGGTCGATGGCCTGGCTGATGCCTTTGAGAGGGAGCAGGGCGAGCTGGGCGGTGAGCGAGGCGATGGCGACGGCGAGGAGGAACAGCGGGAGCGAGGCGAGGGCGGAGCGGCGGACTTCCGGGAGGATGGCGTCGCGGAGCAGGACGGAAGAGATGAGGACCTGGATGACGAAGACGAGGTTTTTGCTGGGGGGATTTTCGGGCAATTCGACGCCCAAATCGACACGGTTTTCATAGTCGATCTGGCTGCCGAGGACGGCCTGGAATTTGTCAAGGGGGCCCAATTCGAGGAGGTTTTTGAGCGGAAGGCGGGGCTGCATCATCTGGCCTTTCCGGGAGGGGTTGGAAGAGGCGAGGATGATGCCGCGGCCGTCGGCGACTGAGATTTCAATAATCGAGCGGGTTTGCGCGAGCGTGGAGGCGAGGAGGTCGGGCAGTTCGGCGTCCTCGCGGACGGCCTGCTGCCACTCGGCGATGCGCTGTTCGAGGGTGGCGATCTGGCCGGATTCGCGGCTGCGCTGCTGGGCGCGGTCGAGGACGTAGCGTTTGACGAACTGGGCGGTCATGTAGGCGCGGTCGTTGGAGTGCTGGAGCGAGACGGCGATGAGGGTGTGCAGTTCGACGAGGATGAGGGTGATGGCGACGGCGGCGACGAGGCCGACGGTGAGGAGCATGACGCGGGCGCGGAGGGACACGGTTCACTCTCCCGGTTGGGCGGCGCCGTATTCGCGCAGCTTGTTGAAGAGGGTTTTCTGGCTGATGCCGAGGATGGCGGCGGCGCGGGTGCGGTTGTTGTTGGTGTGGCGAAGGGTGGCTTCAATGAGCGCGCGTTCGGCCTCATCGATGGTGGCGCCGACAGGGATGCGGATTTCATTGGGCTGCGGCGCGGGCTGGGCGCCGGGAGGCGCGGGCTGGCGGGCGGCGAGGAAGTGGAAGTGGCGCGGCTCGAGCAGGCCGGCGCCGGCGAGGATGACGGCGCGTTCGAGCGCGTTGCGGAGCTCCCTGACGTTGCCGGGCCAGGAGTGGGCGCGGAGGGCGTCGAGTGCGGCGGGGGAGAGGCCCTCGACGCGGCACTGGTGGCGGTGGTTGAGGTCGCCGATGATGGCTTCGCACAGCGGCGGGAGGTCCTGGGGGCGTTCGCGGAGGGGCGGCATGCGGATTTCGAAGACCTGGAGGCGGAAGTAGAGGTCTTCGCGGAAGCGGCCGGCGCGGACTTCGTCTTCGAGGCGGCGGTTGGAGGCGGCGAGGACGCGGACGTCGACTTCGATTTCGCGGGGGCCGCCGAGGCGGCGGACGCGGCGTTCTTCGAGGACGCGGAGGAGCTT